>Ga0164313_10006449_pt1 | contig 10343 bp, 6 predicted proteins | sample GuaBasSedimGuay4_FD_113735 | JGI IMG/M metagenome (GOLD analysis project Ga0164313, IMG submission 113735) | Subseafloor sediment microbial communities from Guaymas Basin, Gulf of California, Mexico - Guay4, Core 4569-4, 0-3 cm | ecosystem: Environmental > Aquatic > Marine > Hydrothermal vents >...
GAAAAAACTGAAAAGCAAGGCATTCAAGGTAAAAGACTTAAAGCTGCTTGGAACAATGATTACCTGCTCAAAATCTTGAATGTTAAAGTATGATTCTGCCCTGGGTTTTTGTTTAAGATAACCTGCAAGATACGGCAAATAGCAGTAAGTTAATAATCAAATTAATTAACATTTTTTACTTCTATTATTCCTCCAAAACAATCAACCATTCCTTTTTAAAAACCGTGAAACACACAGCACATGATTCCTTTTATTATTGCAAGATTTCATTTTTATATCATCATTATTTTAGAAGATACAATGAAAATTACTTGCTCTATGTATTCTTATTTTTCAGCTTCAACCTTCACTTCTTTTAAATCCATTCCACAAGCTAAACATTAGGTAAAAGCAAAACCCCAATATCTATTAAAATATTTTTTGTAACTTACAGAATATAAACCAATTAACTAAAAAAAATTATGAAAGCAATTACATTCCTTTTATTTATTGGATTAATGTTTTTTAACAATTCAATAAATGCTCAATCCAAAACTTCTATAGAAAATCTTTTAGAACGCCTTGATGAAAATCATATGGGAAGTGTTTCAGATGTTTTTACAAATGAAGAACTTGAAACGTTGCAGAATTATTTTTATGAGAAAAATGCTATTAATGAAAATCCCGCCTTTCTTTTAAATAGAAGAATATCAACTACACAGGCAGTTACTGTAGTAACTGCTGCAGATATAAACCCTGTAGATTTATCATCGATTGAAGATTTTATTCCTTCACCTTTAAATGAATTTGAAGGAGCAGGAGTCGTTAGAATGAATCCAATCAATGGTGCATATATAGTTGATAATGCTAATACTGTCTGGCTAAGAGGTATTGGCACAGTAAATTATTCAAAAGTTGGGACTTTAAATAATGTCCCCACAGGAGAATCGGTAACTGGATTAGAATATACTAGTACCGGAGCTCTTTATGGCGTTTCTACTAATGGAACCAATAGCAGTACATTACTACAAATAAATACAACCACTTGGGATGCCACACTTATTGGAAATCCTAATATAATACTACCGATTAATTTGGGAAGAGATGCAAATGACAATCTTTACACAGTAGGCATAGATGGTGATAAATTTTTTAGGGTAAACATAACTACAGGTATTGAAACTGAACTTGGGGATATTGGGTATGATGCTAATTTTGGCCAGGGAATGACCTACGATCCGTTTACAGATAAATTATTAATAACTGCGTTTAATAACGACCTTTTCGATTCAGAATTAAGGGAAATTAATATTAATACTGGATTTTCTACTTCGCTAGGAACCATAGTGCCAGGAACATTAATGCAATTTGGTTGGGGAAGTATGTACGATAAAGATGTACTTGGTAATGAAGAAACTATTTTTAAAGATTTTAGTTTTTATCCCAATCCAGCAAATGATATTATAATATTGAAATCGCCATATAATATTGAAACTGTAGAAATTTTTTCAATAATAGGACAGAAAGTAATTACCAAAACAGTAGGAGCAACATCCTCTAATATAAATATTTCTGAATTACCTACAGGACATTATTTAATGAGAATCGTATCGAATAATGAAACTGGTGTATACAAATTATTAAAACTTTAAATAAAAAAATGAACGCCTCGATGATATCATCGAGGCGTTCATTTTATAATACAAATAATTACCTAATTATCCTTCGTGCCCTTCATAATCATCTTCATCTCCTTCATGCTCTTCAGTAGTACCTTCAGCTTTCACCTCGGCTAAATCCATTTTACAAGTTGGACATTGCCCTGGCTTATCGTAAGTCTTATCTCCTTCACATTTCATAGGACATTGATAAGTGGCCATGGCTACTTCTTCTTGTTTGGTTTCCTCTACTGCTTCTTTTGTCTCTTCTTTAACTTCGGTTTTTACTTCTTCAGTTTCTTTTTTAGCATCAGATTTACAAGATGTTACAGTAAACCCAATCATTAAAACTACTGCAATTGATAAAATTAATTTTTTCATTTTTAGTTAATTTAAATTATTGTTATTATTTGATTTTAGTATACTGCAATATAACATTTTTCTTTGAAAAATATTGCTTTGAAACTAAGCTCAATATATTAGAAGATTCAATTTATTGATTAATTGCTTTTAATAAATTTTTTGGTAAATATCTGATTTTCTGTATATATTTTTATAAAATACGTTCCACTTGCTAATTCATAAATAGGAAATGAATACTTATTACTAATTTCATTTGTATGAATTTTATGATAACTAATAATCTGTCCTAACTCATTGATGATTGCATAGGATAGTATGTTTTTAGTAGGATCCTTTAAATGTACAGTCATATACACTCGACTCGATGGGTTTGGGTACAATAACACTTCATTTTCTGCATCAAATTCATCAACACCCAATAAATCTACCACTACAAATTGCCCCATCATTCCATCATCTTCGTGAGTTAACATATGACAATGGTACATATAGGGTACGGTATCGTCTGCGAAATCTTCAAATTTGGTTATAAATCGCATAGACGACATTCCTGAAGGAACCAAAAAAGTATCTTTCCAACCCTGAGTATAAGCCGGTGGGGGATTTCCATCTATATCTAAAATATAATATTGAACATCATGCACATGAAATGGGTGCGAAATACCTGTATTATTCTGAATGTTCCATATTTCGGTATTATTTAAAGGTACTGTGACATTAATTATATTCATATCCATATTTACCCCGTTAATAGTAAACATTCCGTTTAATTGACTAGGGCCAGGCATTGTTGGCTCCATAATAAATGTTCTTGTTTGATTTGAATCTCCTTCCAAATAAGGAATCACATCTACTAAATTAGTGGGAATTGTAAGTATCGGATTTGCAGTTTGCGGAACCACATTCAATTGTAAAATGTTAAAATCTGTACCATTTAATGGGTTCGGATTATAATTATCTAAAACCATTCCTTGCCCCATTCCTGGATATGTTGCTCCATAAATTCCATTTGGAAATTCTGAAGCATAACTCATTAATTGAATGGTTTGCCCATTTAATCCCGTTAAATCTATCAATATTTCTGAACGCTCTCCTGGTGAAAGAGGCAATCTTGTTAATGCAAGTGGCTCTTCTCTTAACCCTCCATCTGTTGCTATTTGATAGAAAATCATATTACCTGAAAGCCCAAAATTAAAAACTCGCTGAGATGAACCATTTAAAATTCTTAATCTCACAACTTGTGCAGGGACATCTGTTTCAGGATTAACAGTAGCATTAACCATTACCGTATCATCATTATTTGCGTGATTTACTATCTGAAAATTAGCATCAAAATCTTTGGTTTGCACTGCTAAAGGTATATCATCAACTCCATAAGTCCTAGGTAATTCTAATGCCGCTTCATCATCATCTTTCACAATAATAAATCCAGCAATTCCTTTACTCGCATGTTCGTCGGTAACATCTAATAAATGAGGATGATACCAATAAGTTGCCGCTCTATCTAATACTGTAAACTGTGGATTCCAAGTGGTTCCAGGATCTATTATAGTATGAGGACCTCCATCATTCTCTGCAGAAACGTGTAAGCCATGCCAGTGTATTGTTGTTTCCTCCCCTAAGTTGTTGGTGACATTTATATTAACATTTTCTCCTTGATTTAGTACTAATGTAGGGCCTAAAATATTTCCATTAACACCCATCGTTGCAGTAGTTTCTCCTGCAAAAAATTCATGAGTTCCGTTTTGCAAAGTCAAATTAATATCTGTACTCGTAATTGTTCCAGGGATTATTAACTGGTTCTGTGCAAATAAAAAAGCTGAAAAAGATAATAACAATAAAGTAAAAATTCTAGTTTTCATAGTTTGTGAAAATGGTTAATTAACTTGTAAAAGTAAAACAAACTATCATTTTAAAAGGTGATAAATGTTACATTTTAATAACTAAACAATTTCTAAAAAAAATTGATTTTACCTAATAGCAAAATTATACTAATTTTAATGTTTTAGTCTTTAATAAACTTAGCTGAATGGACTTGATTGAGATCTTGAATTTTGATAAAATAAATTCCTTTTTCAAAATTAGATATATCTATTTTTAATAAATTATTATTAAAAGAAAGTTGTTCTTTATACATAAGTTTTCCTAAGACATCGTAAATAATAACTCTCGAGGAAATATTATTGGTATATTTTAAATTCAGTATTTCCTTCGCTGGATTTGGATATATAGATACTTGTAGATTTGAGCTTTCAAGGATTCCAAGAGACTCATTTTTAAACACTCTCACATGACCCGAATTTTCACCATTATCATTGTTCCCAGTGGCTCCAATCGCAAGTATTGCTCCATCTGAACTTAAACTCACAGCTATTCCAGAAAAATTCAACTCTGATTCTCCTATTATATCTTCACCGATTTGTCCCCACATTCCATTACTATTATTATATATTTGAACATAACCAGATTTATCACCATTACTATCATTTAATTTTGCTCCAATAGCAATTATTGAACCGTCAGAACTTAAACTTAAAGAAGATCCAAACCAATCTTCATTATATTCTCCATATAAACTTTGCCCTATTTGAACCCAATTATCTCCTATATTTTCAAATATGCGAACTTGCCCTTGTTCTATTCCATTTCCATCATTTTTATTTGAGGCAATAGCAATGATTGATCCACTAAAATTTAAATCCAATGACAAACCTAACTCATCTCCTGCCTCTTCACCTTCTATGTCTTGCCCAATTTGTAACCAAGTACCATTATTAATTATTGAAATAAACTTATAAATCCGAACGTGACCTGAATCAGTTCCATTTCCATCATTAAATTGAGCTGCTACTGCCAGTACATTACCATTAGAATTTAAAGAAACTGACTCTCCAGAATTTATAATATATGGTCCACCTCCTCCAAAATGATCATGAGCTTCTTCTCCATAAATATCCTGTCCTAATTGTATCCAATTATTATTGATAATTTTATATATCCGAACACGACCTGAATCAACACCATTACCGTCATTTCTAGGTTCTCCAATTGCTACAATTGAACCATCATCATTTAAACTTACCGATCCTCCTGAAAAATCATGTGTATCCCCTTCTATATTATTTCCAAGCTGTACCCATGAGTTATTTATATTTTTAAAAACACGAACATTACCTGCTTGAAGACCATTACCATCATTACCTATAGCTCCTATAGCAACTACCAATCCATTAGAACTTATACTTACAGAAGACCCTGCATGATCATATGGTTCTTCACCATTAATATCCTGACCAATTTGCCCCCAATTTCCATTTATATTTTTATATATTCGAACTTGACCAGCCTGAAACCCGTTGTTTTCATTACCAATGGCCCCAATTACAACTACAGAACCATCTGAATTTATATCTAATACCCTACCTGAAGAATCTCCAGTTTCTCCATCAATATCTATACCTACTTGAGACCATTGAGCTTGTGTTGTAACGCTTACACATAAAAACATTAATAGTAATTGTGCTAATATATTATTCATTCTTTTTTTAAATTTCTTTTATTAAATGAATATAAACAATAATTAATTAATAAACCTCTTTTAAATCCATCTTACAAATTGGACAACTACCCGGTTCATCATAAACCTTTCCTTTTTCACAATCCATAGGACATTGATAACCTTCTTTAGTAGAATGAATGTGATTTTCATTTGTTTCTAGTTTTTCTTTAGATCGATTCATCATACTCGTTTTACCTTGTAATTGTGCCGCAGCATCTACCGTAAAAGTGCCATTGAAAACAACTTCATCTCCGATTTTCAATCCACTTAAAATTTCATAGGTATCCCCCATTTCATTTCCTAAATTCACTTCTCTTATTTCAAAAACTGGTTCTGTCTTTGAAACTTTTATATAAACAACAGAACGCTTTCCTGTCCACATTACAGCTGTCTTTGGAACCATAAGAGTATTTTTGTTATCTTTCTCAGAGTCTAATTCTAACTCACTTGTAATTAACATTCCTGGTTTTAATAAATTATTATTGTTTGGTAATGTCGCTCTAACAGTAACTGTTCTAGTGGTATTATTTAATACTGGATCAATAAAATCAATAGTAGCATTCATCTTTTTATCTGGGTAGGCATTAATTCTTATCACAATTGCTTGATATATTTTTAGATTTTTTATATCTTTTTCATACACATCAAATTCTGCCCATACACTATTTAGATTTGCAACATTAAATAGCGGGGCACCCTCTTTTACATGATTCCCTTCTTCAACAAATATTTCAGAAATATAACCCGTTACATTTGCGTACATATTAAAATTGGTAATTACAGTTTTATTATATTCAATATCTTGAATTTGTTTTTCTGAAATCTTCCAGTACTTTAGTTTATTACGTACTGCCTTGTATAATTCTGGTTGTGATTCTTTTATAGAAATTGCTTCAATTAATTCATTTTGAGCAGTTACCAATTCAGGAGAATAAATAGAGGCAATTAATGCTCCTTTTGAAACAAATTCACCAACTGTATTAAAATTCAGTTTTTCAATTCTACCGCCAAAATGTGCTGTTTGTACAGCACTTGCTTTGTCATTTGCAGAAATTTTTCCTGACAGCGTTAATACTTTTAAAGAACCTGATGAATTTCCTACAACAAGCGTTTCAATATTTGCCAATGCCATCGCATTTTTAGTCATTTTAAATTGGTCTGAAGCTAAACCATCTTCAATATTAGATCTCGGAATTAAATCCATTCCACAAATAGGACAAGCACCAAATTCTAGTAAATCTATTTGAGGGTGCATTGAGCAAGTCCAATGTTCAATGGCTACCTGTTTGCTATGGTCATGTTGTTCGTTATTAGTTTCATTCCCAAAAAGAAACCATCCTAATAACAATCCTGCTGCTAATATTCCTATATAAATTATATATTTTTTCATTTCTTATTTATTTAATTTGAAAGGTATTCTGTTGTTGCTTTAGCTATAAAAGCATTTTTTGTTGCTTCAATTTCCATCAACTGGTATTTAATTTTTTGTAATTGAAGTCCAACAATATTTCCATAATTTAAAATCCCAGTTTCGTAGGCCTTTAAATTAATATTGATAGCATGTTGAATCTCTTCTTTATTTTTTTGTGCTGCCACTACACTTAACACTGAATTATTAAAAGATAATAACGCCTCTTCTAAAGCCATTTCTAACAAGCGTTTCTGATTTATTTTTTCTGAAACAATCATATCTTGTCTTATTTTAATCTGATTATTCTTAGATTTATAGTCTTTATTAAAAAGTGGAATTGAAAAATAAACCGTAGGAAGAATGATATCTTTTCCATTATCAACTATATCAACATTATCTATCTCATTCACGATAATATAATCTAATCCCAAACCAATAGTTGGTGTGTTTTCTTTGCCAATTAATTCATTCTCTAACTCCAATGCATCATGTAACTGATCTATTTTATATAAACTTGGATGACTATTAACTTCCGTTTTTCCAATTAAAATATCGGTAACACTTAAACTATCCGAAATGCTAATTATTTCACTAATGTTTCTTTGTAATAATCTATTGAAGTTTTTTGTTAAAGCCTCAATTTCATTATAGTTTTGAAACATTTTACTATGTAATTCATTTTTCTGAACTCTAATTAACGAGACATCACTAAAGGTAGCTTTGTTATTTTCAAGCGCCGCTAATGCCATATTTTCATAGATCATTAGAATTTCCTTATTCTCCATTAAAATAGTCGTCCTTGCTAGTTTTTCATACAAGTTATAATAAGCTTCTTTTACTTTATAAAATAAATCTCTTTCAGATAATTCAGCATCAAATTGAAAAACCTCTGCTGTAGATTTTGCAACATCCCTTTCAGTGTTTTTTGTACCAAACCAAGGAAATTCTTGCCGAATTCCTCCCATCGCAACTTGAGGCCCTACCCGGGTTTCAGGGCTTTGGATAAAATACCCAAAGTTGAAACTTGTATTGGTATTGTTTCCAACTTCCAACACTTTTTCTTTAGCGATTTCATATTCGTAATTGCTAATTTTTAGCTCTGAACTGTTTTCTTTTGCAATTGCCAAATAATCCTCAAGTGTTTGAGCATTAACTGTAATTGTCGTAAACAACAAACTGACTATTATTAATATTTTTTTTTTCATTACTATAATTTTTATCGTTTCGACTCCGCTCAACGACCGGTTTAATTTTATTATTATCTCTTACTTGGTAGCTGAGCGGAGCCGAAGCTCTTTTTTCCAACTAAACAACACTGGCACCACAAACAAGGTTATTAAAGCTATCAGCATCCCTCCAAAGCTTGGTATTGCCATTGGAATCATTATGTCGCTTCCTCGTCCTGTAGATGTCAAAATAGGAAGTAGTGCTAAAATGGTCGTTGCAGTCGTCATTAAACAAGGTCTTATTCGCTTCTCACCTGCTTCAACTATCGATGCACGTATTTCTTTCTTGGTTTTAGGTTCGTTTCTATCGAACGTTTGTTTTAAGTATGTCGCCATAACGACTCCATCATCAGTTGCAATTCCGAAGAGTGCTATAAATCCAACCCAAACAGCAACACTAAGATTTATGGGATTCATTTGAAAAAGCTCTCTTAAATTAATTCCGAAGAAATTAAAATTCAAAAACCAAGGCTCACCATATAACCAAATCATAATAAATCCACCAGCAAATGCGACTGCGATTCCTGTAAAAACCATCAAGGAAGTCGACACCGACTTAAACTGAAAATAAAGTATCAAGAAAATTACTAACAGTGCTAACGGAACTACAATTGAAAGTGTTTTTTCTGCTCGTAACTGATTTTCATAAGTTCCTGTAAATTGATAATTAATTCCTTTAGGAATTGTTATTTCTCCCCTTTCAATAGCTCTCTTAATAACGTCTTGAGCTCTTTCTACCACAGTAACTTCAGCTTCATCCTCTAACTTATCAAACAGCACATAACCCACTAAAAAAGTATCTTCACTTTTAATGACTTGTGGACCCTGTTCGTATTTAATTTCGACTAATTCGTTTAAAGGAATAGGGTTTCCATTTACTGTAGGAACAAATATTTTTTCCAAATCACCCGGACTTGTACGCAATTCTCTAGGATAGCGAACTCGCACACCATAACGCTCTCTCCCTTCTACTGTTTGGGTTAACAATTTACCCCCAATGGCAACTTCTAGAATGGTTTGCACATCTTCTATAGCCAAGCCGTAGCGAGCTAATTTCTCTCTGTCAATATCAATTAGCATATAAGGCTTCCCAACAATTCTATCTGCAAAAACTGCTTCCTTTTTTACTCCAGGAACTTTCTTTAGTATTTCTTCCAACTTAATTCCGAAAGCTTCAATATCTGCGAGATTCTGACCTTTAACTTTTATTCCCATTGGTGCTCTCATTCCAGTTTGAAGCATTACTAATCTGGTTTGAATAGGCTGTAACTTTGGAGCTGAAGTGATACCTGGCAACTTAGTAACTCTTACTATTTCATCCCAAATATCATTGGGAGATTTAATATGTGTTCTCCAGTTTCTAAAATATTCTCCATCTTCATCTTCAATAAGTTCTTTGTTTTCTATTTTGGTTCCTGAAGAAATAAAACGGTGTCCTGAATTGTCATTCAGAATGGAGTTTTCAGAATGAAGATTCTCATCAATGTTATGAGATTCCTCGTCATTACGCTCCGTCGGAATGACATCTTGCTTCAATTGAAACAATCCCTCTTTATTAACTTTAAATTTCAATCTATTACCATCGTAATCCTTCTTATATTCAGGTTTATAAATAATTACATTCTCGTACATAGATAAGGGTGCAGGATCTAAAGCACTTTCTACTCTTCCTGCTTTTCCAACTACCGTTTTAATTTCAGGAATCGAAGCAACTGCCATATCTAATTGCTGCAATATTCTTTTGTTTTCAGCAATTCCAGCATGTGGTAATGATGTAGGCATTAATAGAAAAGAACCTTCATCTAAAGCTGGCATAAACTCTTTACCTATATTGCTCATTATGGTAATTCCGAAGACTACTATAACCGTCGGAATACTTAAAAACAAGAGTTTGTTTTTCAATGCCCATTCTAGAATTCGAACATAATTTCTTCTGAATAACACAAAAACACCCAATAATCCGAAACAAATAAAACTTACAAAAAGAAGGTTTGAAAAAATAGTATAATCAACTCCCAATGGCCTCCAGTATACACTTAATAGAATAACAATTGTAATTGCTGCAAGTAAAACATTCAGGTAATTTGCTTTCGCTTCAGAAAGAATTCCTTTTGATTTTAAAATATTGGAAACGGCAAATCCAATTA
>Ga0164313_10006450_pt1 | contig 10340 bp, 10 predicted proteins | sample GuaBasSedimGuay4_FD_113735 | JGI IMG/M metagenome (GOLD analysis project Ga0164313, IMG submission 113735) | Subseafloor sediment microbial communities from Guaymas Basin, Gulf of California, Mexico - Guay4, Core 4569-4, 0-3 cm | ecosystem: Environmental > Aquatic > Marine > Hydrothermal vents...
CGTCAGTATTGATTGCAATTTGCATTGAACTACCGGGAATAACCCATATCTTAATAAGAATGTTTAAAACACTATTTGGAGCTAAAACCTGAGTATGAATCAGTCACAATATAGAACCAGTACTATCTCGCAGCCTGTTTCGGCAGTCGCCATGAACCAGGTGTTGCGTAACACTTACGCATTATTGTCCATGACATTGCTGTTTTCGGCCGTCATGGCTGGTGTTTCCATGGCGATGAACTGGCCGTATCCAAACTTAATGATCGTGTTGGGCGGGTATTTTGGTTTGTTGTTTTTAACCACGAAACTGCGTAACAGTGGCTGGGGCATCCTGGCAGTATTTGCCCTGACCGGGTTCATGGGCGCCACTCTTGGTCCGATCATCAATATGTATATGTACCGTTTTGGCAACGGCACGGAAATTGTCATGATGGCCTTGGGTGGAACCGGGGTTATATTCCTTGCCATGTCCGGTCTGGCTTTGACCAGTAAGCGGGACTACTCTTTTATGGCTAAATTCCTCTTTATCGGTATCCTGGTAGCGTTCCTGGCGGGGCTTGGTAATATTTTCTTCCAGCTTCCAGCGCTTGGACTGGCAGTTTCAAGCATGTTTGTCATGTTGATGGCGGGTTTGATTCTGTATCAGACGCAGCAAATTGTCCGTGGTGGTGAGACCAACTACATCATGGCTACTGTTACGCTGTTCGTCAGCTTGTTTAATCTGTTTACCAGCCTGCTGCACATACTGGGCTTTGGCTTCGGCGAAGATTGATAAAGTAATCTGTATAAATGAAAAGACCCGCTTTCGCGGGTCTTTTTTTGTCTGGAACTCACGTACGGTGGACATTTATGTCCACCGTGCCGGAACTAAATTCACAGGAAAACGGTAGGCACTCTCATTTTAGGTTTTGTGGGGTAACGAAAAGCGACCCGGTGGACATAAATGTCCACCCTACAAATCGATTTTTTCCAGGCCGCCCATGTAGGGTTGCAACACCTTGGGGATACGGATTGATCCATCCTGTTGCTGGTAGTTCTCCAGCACCGCAATGAGGGTTCTGCCAACTGCCAGGCCTGAACCATTGAGTGTATGTACCAACTCGGGTTTACCGGTTTCAGAGCTGCGCACCCGCGCTTTCATACGGCGGGCCTGGAAATCGCCACAATTGCTGCAGGACGAAATCTCACGGTAGGCACTCTGCCCTGGCAACCAGACTTCAATGTCGTAGGTTTTACATGCTGAGAACCCCATGTCGCCGGCACACAAAACGATGGTCCTGTATGGCAGTTCCAGTAGTTGCAGGATACGTTCGGCGTTGCCAATCAGTTCTTCATGACCGGCTTCGGCGTCTTCCGCGCGCACGATGTGAACCAGTTCTACTTTTTCAAACTGGTGCTGGCGGATCATACCGCGCGTGTCTCTTCCTGCAGAACCGGCTTCGCGCCGGAAACAGGGTGTTTGTGCCACGTATTTGATTGGCAAGGCGTCTGCCGCGAAGATCTGATCAGCTGCAAGGTTAGTGACCGGGACTTCAGCGGTTGGGATCAGGTAGCGTGGTGGTTCATCAGTAGTGGCAAATGCATCATCGGCAAATTTAGGTAACTGGCCGGTGCCCTGCATGGCCTCACCCTTGACCAGGTACGGAACATAAACTTCCATGTAGCCATGTTCCTGCGTGTGCGTATCCAGCATAAATTGGGCCAGTGCGCGGTGCAGACGGGCCATGGATGCCTTTAAAAGTGTAAAACGCGCGCCGGCGAGTTTGGCAGCGGCTTCTGCGTCCATCATCTGGTGCAGTTCACCCAGTTCCACATGGTCGCGGGGCTCGTAATCGAACCCGGGTACTTCACCCCAGGTGCGCAGTTCGACGTTATCGTCTTCGTCTTTGCCGGGTGGTACTCCTTCGCTTGCGAGATTGGGCATATCCAGTAACCAGGCAGCCAGTTCATCACGAACGACCCTGAACTGTGATTCGGCTTCCGCCAGTTGCGTGCCCAGTTGTGCGACAGCATCCAGCAATGGCTGGATATCCTCGCCGTGCGCCTTGGCCTTGCCGATGGACTTGGCACTGGCGTTACGTTTGCTCTGTAGCGCTTCAACGTCCATTTGCAGGGTCTTGCGACGGGCTTCCAATGCCTCGTAGGCAGCGGTGTCCAGCGTGTAACCGCGCACCTCGAGTGCTGCGGCGGTCGCTTCGATATCATTTCTGAGAATTAGTGGGTCAAGCATCGAAATATCTGCCGTTTGGCCAAGTTAACTAGATTGGGCGGCATTGTACCGCCTGCTATTCTGTAGTGGTAGCCTGCCCGACTACATCCGTGCCTTCCGGTGGCGTAAAGCTGAATACATCCGCTGCCAGGTCAGCATTTCTGACGATATTGCTGAAGTGAATCTCGGTGCGTTGACCAAAGGCGTCTTCCATGATCATCATGCGAATGCCGCTGGCATCCATACCGATCAGGATACGTTCAAACTGGGACTCCTCATCACGGCTTCTCAATTCCAGCAAGAACATGTCTTCAAAATCACCCAGCTCGGCGACCAGGAACTCTTTATCAAGCTGGCTGATGTCGGTCAGTATCAATAAGGGGGTATCGGCTACCTGGTTCGATTGTGGCTTGATGGTGACCTGCTCGAGCGCTTCATCGTAAATCCAGACATCCAGGCCATCCGCCACGATGATCTCGGGGAAATCACCGGCATAAACCCAGCGCAATTTATCCGGGCTCTGCAGCCATGCATTGCCGTAGGTTTTGTCCTGGATGCTGCCGTCCTGTGACTTCACTACCTGGGTGAAATCGACCTGCAGGGTTTCCAGCCCGTTGCTGAATTTTTCCAGCTCGCTGCGGGCAGGACCGTAGGCGTCGGCAAATGCGACTGCAGATGACAGCATCAGCAGCATGGTGAATAAAACTTTCATGATCAGTCCTTTGGCGGTGGCGGAGCTAAGACCTCCCGCTGACCATTATGTTCAGGGGCTGACACGACACCGGAGGCCTCCATTTCTTCAACCAGTCGTGCCGCGCGGTTATAACCTACCCGCAGTTGACGTTGTACGCTGGAAATAGAGGCTTTTCTGGATTGGGTAACCCAAGCGACGGCCTGATCATAAAGCTCATCCTGGTCGCCCTGCGCTTCGGTCGGGATGCCAGCGTCATTGATGCTCATGCCATCGGTCGTCATTTGCGATTCTTCGAGGATATCATCCACATAGTTCGGCTCGGCGAGCGAACGCAGATAATTAACCACCGCATGGACTTCATGATCATCTACAAATGCCCCGTGCACACGTTCAGGAATCGCGGTGCCGGGCGGCATGTACAGCATGTCACCGTGGCCGAGTAATTGCTCGGCACCCATCTGGTCAAGGATGGTGCGGGAATCCACGCGTGAAGATACCTGGAAGGCGATACGGGTTGGAATATTGGCCTTGATCAGACCGGTAATAACATCGACGGATGGCCTTTGTGTTGCCAGTATCAAGTGTATGCCGGAGGCCCGTGCCTTCTGCGCCAGGCGTGCGAACAGTACGTCGATCTTCTTGCCGAGGATCATCATCATGTCGGCAAGTTCGTCAACAATCACTACGATATAAGGCAAGTGCTCGAGGTCGGGTGCTTCCTCGTCCGGGTTCATTTCTCCAGGTACAAATAAAGGATCTTTAAGCGGCTTGCCGGCGTCAGCAGCCTCTTTGATCTTCTTGTTGAAGCCGGCCAGGTTACGCACCCCGGCAGCGGACATCAGGCGGTACCTGCGCTCCATTTCCGCCACACACCAGCGCAGGGCATTGGCAGCCTCTTTCATGTCGGTGACAACGGGAGCCAGCAGATGTGGAATGTCCGCGTATATCGACAGCTCCAGCATTTTGGGATCGATCATGACCAACCTGACATTCTCAGGGCCGGTCTTGTACAGCAGGCTGAGTATCATCGCGTTCAATGCCACGGATTTACCTGAGCCGGTGGTACCTGCCACCAGTAAATGCGGCATTTTTGCCAGGTCAGCGACGATGGGTCGGCCGGAAATACTTTTGCCCAATGCCAGGGTTAACGGTGAGGTGGAGTTGTCATACACTTCGGAACGCAGTATCTCGGAGAGGAATACCATGTGCCGGTTTTCGTTGGGTATTTCCAGGCCTATGGTGGATTTTCCCGGAATCACTTCCACCACCCGCACAGAAATAATACTCAGCCCACGGGCAAGGTCCTTGGCCAGGTTGGTGATCTGTGAAGATTTCACGCCGGGTGCCGGTTGTAATTCAAAACGGGTAATCACGGGGCCAGGGTGTACTTCCACGACATCGACCGTCACACCAAAATCAGCCAGTTTCAGTTCGACCTGTTTGGACAATGCCTTCAAGGCTTCTTCGCTGTAACCCGGCGGTTGATCGTGAGGCTCATCCAGCATATCCAGTGGTGGTAATGAATCAGCTGGCATGTCCTTGAATAACGGGCGCTGCTTTTCTTTCACAACACGTTTGCTTGATTGTTGCTGCGGCATGCTGATCTGTGGCTCAATTTTCGGGGCCTTTTTACCCTTTTGCCGGACGATGTCTGTTTTACGGACCTCGTCGCGTCGTGCCCGTGCCCGCCGACCGGCAAACCAGTCCCGCATGTTGGCGATGTTGGCAACCAGCCAGTCAATGAACCTGAGCGTGATGCCGCCAGTCACGTCCATCACGTAAAACCAGGAAAGCCCGGTAAACAGGGTGATACCCACCAGCATCATTGACAACAGGAACAGGGTCGTACCCAGCATGCCGGTTAACTCCAGCATGGGTGATGCAACCACCGCCCCGATTACGCCACCGCCGCCTGCGGGCATGCTTCCCGCTGAAGGCAGCAGGTGCATGTCGCTGAGTCCTGTGGATGACAGCAGGAACAGTGCCAACCCGGTAATCACGGCGACCACTTCGATCACAGTGTTTTCTGAACCTTTCGCATCATCGTCCCACAACCGCCAGCCGCCATAGACCGTAATAATTGGCAACAGGTAGGCGATGTACCCGGTCAGGAATAAAAAGAAATTCGCGATCCATGCACCCAGTATGCGACCGATATTTTGTACCTGGTCTGAATTGGTGGTGTTAAACGGCCCCGGATCATTTGGGTCATAGGTAAAAAGGCAGGCAACCAGGTAAAAGGCGACCAGGATTGAAAGCAGAAAACCGGTCTCTTTCAAATGATGTGCCAATCGGGATGGTTTACGAGCGACCTTGACGGGTTTCTTACGCGCTTGCGGCAATTTAATATACCTTATGAGGTTTGTTATTTAAGTAGTTATATTTTAAGTTAAATATATCATAATATCTGGGGCGTATTAGCTTGAGCCCAATATAATTTCAGCCATCATGCCATAATCCCCAAAAAAGGTGCTGATAAAGATGCCGGAAGTCATATTGACAGGTCCGATGATCAGTTAAAATACAGCACTTGAAACTGTGTTCCCAGCCTCAAACTGGTAATAGATAAGATTCCCCAGAATCACCCTGACCTTAGATGGAGCAATTATACATGAGCGATGTAAAACACCACCGTTTGCTGATCGTCGGATCCGGCCCTGCCGGTTATACCGCCGCTATCTATGCAGCCAGGGCAAATCTGAAGCCCACTGTTATTACCGGGATCCAGCAAGGCGGGCAGTTGACCATCACCACTGATGTCGATAACTGGCCCGGTGATGCCGAGGGTGTACAGGGACCGGAGTTAATGGAACGTATGCTGGCCCATGCGGTTCGTTTTGAAACCGAAATCATTTTTGACCATATCCACACGGTCGATTTTTCACAACGCCCGTTCCAACTGGAAGGCGATTCCGGCAAGTACAGCTGTGATGCACTGGTGATTGCCACGGGCGCCAGCGCCAAATATCTGGGCCTGCCTTCTGAAGAGGCTTTTATGGGTCAGGGTGTTTCCGCCTGCGCAACCTGTGACGGGTTTTTCTACCGCGATCGCAAGGTAGCGGTTATTGGTGGAGGCAATACGGCGGTTGAAGAAGCACTGTATCTTTCCAACCTGGCCTCGGAAGTTGTCGTGGTACACCGGCGCGATGAGTTACGCGCCGAGAAGATGTTGCAGGATCGTCTGTTTGAGAAAGAGCGCAACGGCAATGTGTCCTTTATGTGGGATCACGTGGTCGAGGAAATACTGGGTGACGACAAAGGTGTCACCGGCGTCAGCCTGAAGCACGCTAAGACCGGCGAACCTGCACAGGTTGATGCCGACGGCGTCTTCATCGCCATTGGCCACAATCCCAATACGGAAATCTTCCAGGGCCATCTGGATATGAAAGATGGTTATATTAAGGTTCTTAGCGGCAATGATGGCCTGGCCACCATGACTAGCGTCCCCGGCGTGTTTGCGGCGGGTGATGTAACGGACCACATCTACCGCCAGGCGGTGACATCCGCAGGCTTTGGTTGCATGGCAGCACTGGATGCAGAGCGTTGGCTGGAAGAACAGAAAGATATTTCATAGGTTTTTATGATTCCGATACTCTCTGCAGATCCGGAATCAGCATTCCCAGCCACTGAACTGGCGCTGGAGTATCCGCCGGGGCTGTTGGCGGCAGGCGGGGACTTATCCCCTGCCCGCCTTGTCAATGCGTACCGTCACGGAATATTTCCCTGGTACAGCGATGATGAACCCATTCTGTGGTGGTCGCCGGCACCACGCTGTGTTCTTTACCCCGATAGCGTGCATGTATCCCGACGCCTGCGACGCCGGTACAACCAGGGTGATTTCACACTGACGACTGATACAGCTTTCGAACAGGTCATCGAGGCATGTGCCGAGGTGAGGCAGGATGGTGGTGGTACATGGATAACCAGCGAAATGCTGGATGCCTACGTAAACTTGCATCAAGCCGGGGTCGCTCATTCGCTGGAGGTTTGGCTTGGTGATGAACTTGCCGGCGGTATTTATGGCCTGGCGCTTGGACGTGTATTTTTTGGCGAGTCCATGTTCAGCAGCGTTAACGATGCCAGCAAAGTTGCTTTGGTGGCCTTATGCAGGCAATTGGTGCAATGGAAATTCACTCTGCTGGATTGCCAGATCAGCAATCCACATCTGCTCAGTATGGGTGCGGAAGAAGTCTCACGTGCGGAGTTTGAACAGCACCTTGTGAACACAATAGAGCCTGATCACTGGCAGCAGGATTTCCACCCGGCGACCCGCTGGTAGTAAACCTTATTGGGCGGACTCAGTAGTATCCAGCATGATGTAAATATGCGTAACCATGTCAGCGAGCCCGGTATTGGCTGGATCTGTGATGTAGTGCTCCCACGACACACTGCCATGGCTCAGACCATGGGCAGACATGTAAGCAGCCAGCTTCTCGTAAGTCGGCATCAACTGATCAAACGCCCCGTGATGTATGGCCCTGACCGCCGCGCCCGAGGGTGAGGAGCCGGCCTTGATATTGCCACTCAACCGGGCCGGTATGAAATCAACCGGTATGGCAGCATCAAATTGATAACCACCCTCTTCCCAGGCGCGTGTAATGGCCATTGGCTGACCGGTCATGTGGATGCTTTCGGCACTCATAAACTCGCTGATCTCCGCATAAGCGACCGCGATTACCGATGCGATATCCCCGGGGTTCTGACTACTGCTGGTGGTGACAAAAAGTATGTCCTGTGCCGCAACATTCAGTTGGTTGATTTCCAGTTGTGAAAAATCAGATACCGGTAAAGACTCGGCAAACCTTTTCAGGTTTGCCAGGCCTTTTTCATAGTCATTACCTATCCAGCGGTCGAATAACAGGCCAAAGTAGCGGGCCAGGAATCCATCAAAAAAATTCAATCCTTCAGTCAGATCAGAATCAAACGACCAGGTGATCAGGGTTGCGTCACCCACCGGTTGAAAAGTAAAACGGGATGTCGCAATACCCTGTGAATCAAAATCCAGCATGATATCTATCTGTTCATAAGGCGTGCTGGCGATAATCTCCTGCCAGCCACTTCCAACCAGGTGCGGTTCACCGCTCCAGCTTAAACGGGCGCCGACGCCGGAATCCGGGCCTGAAACTGTATAATTCGCATTCGGGTCGCGCTCAGCCCAGGGGGACCATTGTTCAAAATTCCGGTAACTGTTAACGATTGCAAACAGCATGGTTGCCGGACGCTCAACCGTAATGCTGCGCTCCACATGCGCGTGGGTGGGCAGCAAGTATCCAGTGATGATAAATGCAGCAAACAACAGCAGTGCGACTAATCCAAATTTCTTCAAGGTGACTCCTGATAATTGCGCTATATATTAACGCTTATTGATTCTCATCGTCCTTTGATGACTCATCTGATGGAAACCAGTCCGGCACACTGTCATCGTCTTCCCACTCATACCGCTTGATCGGTGTTATGTCCCACTGCCGGTATACGATGGCCAGTGCGACGCCCAGAATCGCTCCACTCAGATGTAATTCCCATGACATATTCGGGCGTATGGGCAATAGCCCCCAAATCATTGAGCCATATAAAAACCAGACCATGATGGACACCCCCACAGAGCGCATATCAAAACGAAAAATCCCGCTGATAAACACGAATGCAAGCAAGCCATAAACAAAGCCACTGGCGCCGAAATGTAAACTGGGCCGGCCGATGAGCCAGGCCAGCATGCCTGAACCGATCCAGATGATGGGTATCACCCTGATGGAAGAGCGTGGATACAGGTAGAGGATGGCGGTCATGCTGATAATCAGGGGTAGCGTATTGGAGAACAGGTGTTCTGCGCCACTATGCAGTAAGGGTGCGGTCAAAAGACCGATCAAGCCTTTCAGGTGTCCGGGTCGCAAACCAAAACGGGCTAACTCCAGGCCGAGGATGTTATCAACAAACAGGATCAGCCATAGGATCCCGGTCAGGGTCAGGGCGATTTGCAGCGCCAGTTTAAAATTCTGATGCGCCCGTTTGGATGTAATGAAGTTTGGATCCGGTTTACCTAAATGCATGGTCTGGCAGGCTCTTACTTAAGCTCGTCCGGCATTGCTGAGGCGATCGCATCCCGGGTTTGAGTCATTAGTTCACGAATTTCCTGTGAGTCTTCACCCTTGACTTCAATGGCAGGGTGAATCACCAGGCGCGCCTTGCCCGGGATGATCATCATGGATTTGGGTCGCTGGATATCCCGTGTTCCCACGATGGTGATTGGCAAGATAGGTAATCCCTGGGAAGCAGCGAGTCTGAAAGCGCCTTTCTTAAAAGGCCTGAGTTTTCCATTGACGCTGCGTGAGCCTTCAGCAAAAAAGAGAATACCGACACCGTCCCCCACCCGTTCCAGAGCATCACTGACGGCTTTACGGGTTTGCTCCGGGTTGCCGCGTTCCACGAAGATATGCCCGGCTTTCTCACAGCCGATACCCACGCCGGGAATCTTGCGTATTTCCGCTTTCATGACCCATTTCAGGTCAAGGTTTAGCCACCCGTACAGCAGGAAGATGTCGTATTGGCTTTGGTGGTTACTCACGACAACATAGGTCCTGCCAGTGTCCAGGTTTTCTGAGCCCTCTACCGTGACAAACATGGGCGTCAGCCAGGCAATAATTTTGCCCCAATTTGCAGCAACATGACGACTGGCAATGCGGGAGTTCCAGATAATGGATGCCAAAGCTGTCAGCAAACCCGCAAGAAATGTGAGCGTGAAACCGACCGGGTAAAATATCAACCAGATGTATACCTGGTACAAATAGATGGCGAGGCGCTTCATTCGGGTAAGGTTAGCGATAGCCTTGACGGGTTGCAATCAATGAAAAAGGGGGTGCTGTGCGGGCACCCCCTCATTATGACAACCGTAAAGCGATTTGCTATGCGGCTTCTTCCTCTTTGCTCACGTCAATAAGGTGCGCATCTGTTTGACCGATCTTGATGGTACGCGGTTTCATTGCTTCGGGAAGCTCGCGCTCAAGGTCTATGTGTAACAGGCCATTTTCAAGATTTGCGTTGATCACTTTGACATGATCTGCCAGGTTAAAACGACGTTCAAAAGAGCGTGTGGCGATGCCACGGTGCAGGAACTCACCTGCCTCTTCTTCTTTTTTGCGCTCGCCGGTCACGACCAAACGGTTCTGTTCGGTAACGATGCTGAGGTCTTCCTCTGAAAAGCCGGCAACAGCCATGCTGATCTGGTAATGGTCCTCGCTCGTGGTGCGGATGTTGTACGGCGGATAGCCGTTACCCTGGTCCTGCCGTGAAGCAGCACTTAACATCGACGCAAGACGGTCGAAACCAACTGAATTTCTGTAAAGGGGGGAAAAATCAAAAGTAGTCATATCCATATTCTCCTAAAGAAGCAATAAGGTAAAAAATCTTCCGCCAAATGGCCGGAAGTTGGCTGTGGCCCCC
>Ga0164313_10006451_pt1 | contig 10337 bp, 11 predicted proteins | sample GuaBasSedimGuay4_FD_113735 | JGI IMG/M metagenome (GOLD analysis project Ga0164313, IMG submission 113735) | Subseafloor sediment microbial communities from Guaymas Basin, Gulf of California, Mexico - Guay4, Core 4569-4, 0-3 cm | ecosystem: Environmental > Aquatic > Marine > Hydrothermal vents...
AAAGGTATAAGGATTTTATCTTCATCAATCGATCGGAAACTACGATACCGGAAGCATAAACACTCTTATAATGAAAATACAGGCTAATGCGAAACAGTTTACTTAATTATTTGCCTCCACATTACCCGCTGTTTTATGCCACTAACGCTTTTTTCCGGTAGCCATCATCGCCCGTAGCCCCTGGTTCCGGCAGATAGCCCAGGTTAGACGCCAGGTTTTTCTCGGCGGCGGCGATATCGAGACCTGCTCGGCTTGCATAATCTGCCAGCTGGTCAGGCGCGATCTTACCGACACCGAAATACTGTGCCTGCGGGTGCGAGAAATACCAGCCGCTCACCGATGCGGCAGGCCACATCGCGAGTGACTCGGTGAGGCTGATGCCGGTGGTCTTTTCGACTTCAAGGAGATCCCAGATTGCCTGCTTTTGACGGTGGTCCGGGTTCGCCGGATAACCTGGCGCCGGCCGGATACCGCGGTATTGCTCTTTGACCAGGGCTGACTTATCCAGGGTTTCGTCACTGGCATAACCCCAGGCTACCTTACGTACATGTTTGTGCAGGTATTCGGCAAAAGCCTCTGCGAGCCTATCCGCAAGCGCCTTGGCCATCATCGCGCGGTAAATGTCCTGCTCCCGCTCGTATTCCTGCACCAGTTTGTCGAGACCAATCCCCGCGGTTACTGCAAACGCGCCAATCGTGTCGGCGGCCCCGCTTTCATGCGGTGCGATAAAATCTGCCAATGACAGGTTCGGACGTTCACTGGGATGGACGGTTTGCTGACGCAGCCCGGTCACGCGTGTCAGTACCTGGGTACGCTGATCGTCACCGTAGATTTCGATATCATCGCGGTCGACGCTATTTGCGGGCAACAATCCGAATACCGCGTTAGCGCTGATATCTCCCGATTCGATAAATTCGGCCAGCATCTCCTGCGCATCGTCGTAAAGCTGTCGCGCCTGTTCGCCGTATTGCTCGTGTTCGAGCACGCGTGGAAATTTCGCGCGTAACTCCCAGGTGGAAAAGAACGGGGTCCAGTCGATATACTCGACCAGGGTTTCAAGTGGAAAGTTGATCAGGCTCTGCACACCCGGCTGTTTTGGCTGGGGCGGCGTATAGATTTTCCAGTCGGTTTCGAGCCGGTTTGCACGGGCCGTCTCAAGATTTAGAAATTCGCGTTTTTCAAGTTTGGCCTGGAAACGTTCACGATAGTGATCGTATTCCTGTTCGAGCGACGACAGGAACGCGGCCCGCCGATTTTCACTCAATAACTGGCTAGCCACCGAAACGCATCGTGACGCATCGGGGACGTATACCACCGGGTGGTTGTAATACGGATCGATCTTCACCGCGGTATGCATCTTCGAGGTAGTGGCGCCGCCGATGAGCAGGGGTATTTCGAAACCCTGGCGCTGCATTTCTTTCGAAACATGGCTCATTTCTTCGAGTGAGGGCGTGATCAATCCAGATATTCCGATCATGTCGGCGTCGTGCTCACGCGCGGCTTCGAATATCTTTTCCGCCGGCACCATGACGCCAAGGTCGATGATTTCGTATCCATTGCATTGCAGCACTACGCCGACGATGTTCTTACCGATATCGTGCACATCGCCCTTGGCGGTGGCCAACACGATCTTTCCCGCCGATCGAGTCGAGCCTGATTTCTGTTCTTCTATAAATGGTTCAAGCCAGGCTACCGCCTTCTTCATCACGCGCGCCGACTTGACGACCTGGGGTAGAAACATCTGACCGGCTGCGAACATGTCGCCGACCACGTTCATGCCATCCATTAGCGGGCCCTCTATTACTTCCATCGGCGTCTCTGCCGCCTCCAGCGCCTCGGCGGTATCGGCCACAATATAGTCGGTGATACCGTTTACGAGGGCATGCTGCAGGCGCTGTTCGACTGGCCAGCCAAGCCATTCCTGGGCGCTTTTGGCACTCGTCTTTCGCTCACCCCGGTAGTCGTCGGCAATGGTCAGCAATCTTTCCGTGGCGCCTTCGTCACGATTCAATACCACGTCTTCAACCGCGTTGCGCAGGGTATCGGGTATATCTGCATAAACCGCTAGCTGTCCGGCGTTTACTATACCCATGTCCATGCCTGCCCTGATTGCATGGTAGAGAAATACCGCGTGAATCGCCTCGCGTACCGCGTTGTTACCGCGAAATGAAAAAGAAACGTTCGACAGCCCACCCGATACCAGCGCACCCGGCAGGTTTTGCTTGATCGCGCGCGTTGCCTCGATGAAAGCGAGGCCGAAGTGGTTGTGTTCCGGCATGCCGGTGGCGATCGCAAATATATTCGGATCGAAGATGATGTCTTCGGCTTCGAAGCCGAGTTGATCGACCAGGATTCGGTAAGCCCGCGTACAAATCTCGATGCGTTGCTCGACGCTGTCGGCCTGGCCCTGTTCGTCGAAGGCCATGACTACCACCGCGGCGCCGTAACGCAGGCAAAGCCGCGCCTGGCGAATAAACTCGTCTTCACCGGCCTTCAGGCTGATCGAATTAACCACGGATTTCCCCTGTACACACTTGAGCCCGGTTTCGATCACGTCCCAGCGCGACGAATCGATCATGATCGGTACCCTGGATATATCGGGTTCGGTAGCAATCAGGTTTAAGAAACGCTGCATTACGGCAGGCGAATCGAGTAAACCCTCGTCCATATTGATGTCGATAATCTGCGCCCCGTTCTCAACCTGCTGGCGCGCGACACCGAGCGCGGCCTCATAATCGTCCTCGACGATTAGCCCTTTGAATATCGCCGAGCCGGTAACGTTGGTTCGCTCGCCGACATTGACGAACAGGGACTCGGAGTTGATCGTAAAGGCCTCCAGGCCCGAAAGTCGACATCCAGGCGCCATAGTCTGGGGTTCACGAGGAGAGATGCCGTCGACTGCTTCGCGCATCGCCCGGATGTGTTCCGGCCGCGTGCCGCAGCAGCCGCCGACGATATTAACCAGCCCGCTCGCGGCCCATTCGCCAACATGCGCGGCCATGCTCTCGGCTGATTCATCGTAGCCGCCAAATTCATTCGGCAGGCCCGCGTTAGGATGCGCACTCACATAACAATCGCTAATACCCGACAGGGTCTCGATATACTGTCGTAGTTGTTGTGGTCCAAGCGCACAATTCAGCCCCACTGCGATGGGTTTGGCGTGGCGAATCGAGTGCCAGAATGCCTCGGTGGTTTGCCCCGAGAGCGTGCGGCCGGAAGCATCGGTAATAGTACCGGAGATCATCACTGGCAAACGCCGTCCAGTCTCTTCAAAGGTTTGTTCCAACGCGAAAATGGCTGCCTTCGCATTGAGGGTATCGAATACGGTTTCGATCAATATCAGGTCTGCCCCGCCCCGCATAAGCCCGTGTGCAGCTTCACCGTAAGCATCAACCAGTTGATCAAAATCGACGTTGCGAAATCCCGGGTCGTCGACATCCGGTGAGAGACTCGCGGTGCGATTGGTCGGTCCCAGCACACCAGCGACCCAACGCGGTTGCCCCGGTGTGCGCCTGTTATACGCGTCGACGGCTGCGCGCGCGAGTCGGGCAGAGGCTTCACATAGCTCGCCGGCGAGAGCTTCCATCTGGTAATCCGCCAGCGCTATCGAAGTCGAATTGAAACTGTTGGTTTCGATAATATCGGCACCGGCAGCAAGGAAAGCCTCGTGGATATCGGTGATAATCTGTGGTTGGGTTAGCGATAACAGGTCATTATTGCCGCGTAAATCAACTGACCAGTCAGCGAAGCGATCGCCGCGGTAATCCGATTCTTTTAATTCCCGGGCCTGAATCATGGTGCCCATCGCGCCGTCCAGCAGCAGGATGCGCTGCTCAAGCGCGTGGTATAGATCGTGAGTAGGATGTGACATATTTATTTGACTTTCCTGATGATTGAATTAATATATAAAGATATCTTTATATCATAATATTTAATAAATGCAAAATCTTGATACTTTATTGGTTGGACTGCGTGCTGCCGGCGAACATACCCGGCTGCGCATTCTTTCGCTATGTGCTCGCGGGGAACTCAGTGTCTCGGAACTGGTGCGGATTCTCGGCCAAAGCCAGCCGCGCGTATCGCAGCACCTGAAATTGATGGTTGAAGCAGGCTTACTCGAACGACTACCCGAGGGTTCGCATGTATTTTTTCGTTTGTCCGAGTACGCCGCGGCTTCGCAGTTAGCGCAAGCACTGGTAGATTTGATTCCTGATTCGGATGCAACTTTGAATCGCGATTTTTCACGCCTGCAACAGGTGCGCGATGCGCGTGCGCAGAAGGCGCAGGATTACTTCGCCACCGTGGCCGAATCCTGGGATTCGATTCGTTCCTTATATGTACCGCAACAGCAGGTCGAAGATAAATTAATCGAGCTGGTTGGCGACGACCCGGTCAATCAACTGCTAGATATTGGAACCGGTACCGGTCGTGTGCTCGAAATACTGGCGCCAAAAGTGAAACGAGGCATTGGTATCGATTTAAACAATGACATGCTCGCCCTGGCGCGTAGCAATATAGAACGTACAGGTTTGACGAATATCCACGTGCGCAAGGGAGATATGTATCGATTGCCATTCGACGACGCCAGTGTTGACCTCGCGATATTACACATGGTTTTGCACTATAGCGATGATCCGCTCGAGGCAATACGCGAGGCCGGGCGGGTCCTGGGCCCGGGCGGACGCCTGATCCTGGTCGACTTTGCCGCGCACACCCAGGAAAAACTTCGCACTGAATTCAAACACCACCGCCTCGGATTTTCCGACGATGAGATACGCCAGTGTTTTAAGGCCTGCGGTTACGGCGCTATAGCCGACCCCGAACAACTGATTGGGGAGCCGCTAACGGTCAAATTCTGGCAGGCACGCCAACAGGGCAAAATACACGCGATCAATACACCATTACATGCACACAAAGAATAATACTGACTACAATGGCACTTACTTAAATCCAAAACTGGCGTCATTGCGGCCTCCGAGCCGCAATCCAGCACCCTCTGGATCCCGGCTCAAGGCCGGGATGACAGGAATTTTGAGCTTAAGTAAGTGCCATTGAACACTGACTACGGATATTTCATGAATACAGCAGCGACGACAAGATTTTCCTACGAATTCTTCCCTCCGCGGAACGACAATATGGTGCGCAAGCTATGGCGCTCGGTAGGACAACTGGAGCGGCTCGACCCATTATTTTTTTCGATGACCTACGGGGCACTGGGCAGTGCCCAAAAGGTTAGTATCGATTCCGCAATCGAGATGCACCAGGAATCACCGGTTGCGGTCGCCGCCCATTTAACCTGTGCGAATGCGAGCGCGTTCGAAATTGAGCAGATCGCGAAACAATATTATGACTCCGGAATTCGGCGTTTTGTTGCGTTGCGCGGTGATGCGGCTGATAGTACTGATGGGGAATCGGTCTACGGCTACAACTCGGCAGTTGAACTGGTCGAAGCCCTGCGAAAGTTGGGAGAAGTTGATATTAGCGTTGCCGCCTACCCGGAAGTGCATCCGCAGGCGCAAAATGCACAATCCGATTTAGCGCATTTAAAACGCAAACTCGACGCGGGCGCGAATCGGGCGATCACGCAATATTTTTTTGACGCGGACTGCTTCCTGCGATTTCGAGATCAGGCCAGGCGCATTGGCATCGAAAAACCCATTATCCCGGGTATTTTACCGGTACACGACTACCAAAAGGTCAAGGCTTTCAGCCAACGATGCGGTGCCACGGTGCCGACCCGCTTCGAAGTAAAATTTGCCTCGGTGGCAAATAACCCGGCGGCACAGTATCGATTGTCTCTCGATCTTGCGGTTGAACTTTGTGAGCGTCTGGTTCGCGAGGGCGTCGACCATTTCCACCTGTATACACTGAACCAGACCGACATGTGCCTGGATATCAGCCTGGCACTGGGTGCTTCAGTAGTAACGCCGCAATTATTTTCAGCAGCCTAGCCCATAGGTATCTAGCCCATTTCGCTACTGTCGGAAAAAATTCCAACTTGCTGCGAATCTCGATAAAAAAACCACCCGTCATGCCTTTTCCTGAGATTGATGGACTTTTATACCCATAAACTTCGCCAGTGCGTGACAGCTTAACGTGTTCGGGGTACCGTGCTAACTGACTGTATGTCCTTAACTTACAATCGGGTTAACAAAGGTAATAATGCAGAAGTCCATTAAAAAAATACAGGGGATTTTGATCTACACCGGGGTGGTATTAGTCGTATCGATTGGCTATTTCGCCTATGCCTATTTAGCCTATCCACCGATACCCGAAAACGAAACCTTTCTGAGTGAAATAGGTGAGGGTCTTGGCGAGATTGGACTATGGGCCCTGCTGTTCATTTATGCGCGTACGCTGCTTAAACTGTCATTGGGCAAAGGCGCCATCGCGAAACGTATCCTGCCCGACTATTTTCCAACTGCTACGGCGACACCTGTTCAACAACTACTGGGATTCCTGGACAGGACCCATATCTATGTCGGCATCGCCACGGTCGCCATTATTCTGTTACATATTTCATTAATGGGCATACCGATGAATATATTGTTCTTCCCCGCGGTGTTAATTTTGGTAGTCTGGCAGGGATTGTTTGGCATGTTTCTATCATGGCGATACTCACCGGCGGAGTTAAAAAAATTCGCCTACCTGGTCCATGCCCAGTTCGCAACCGGTATCATGATAGGTATATTCGCTTATTTCGGCCATCTACTGATTGATTAGGAGGGGTAATATGAAAGAAATTACGGGCATTAATCACATCGGCATTCGGGTCACCAGCCTCGAACAGGCGCGCAGGTTTTATAAACAGCTTGGCTTCGAGTTCCTGGAAGGCCCGATCGGGCCGGAACCGGTTGCAATTATGAAACATCCCTCGGGTGTCAACATCAATTTTATTCTCAATGCCAATTCGGGCATCGGCAACAATGTATTAATGGATATTCCGGAGAGGCATCCCGGCTACACCCACATGGCATTGAACGTGACCGACATCGCGGCAGTTCAGACGACGATAGAGAACCTGGGCATCGAAATTACCGAGGGACCAGTAACATTACCCGATGGCGGGATTATGTTGTTTATTCGGGACCAGGATAGAAATGTAATCGAGTTTCATCAGGATGCTCCAGGGCATTAATAGTGATAGACAGAAGGCAGAAGCCCAGGTGTCGGCTACGAGCGTCTCCTTTGGGGAAAGCCGACCCTCGGCAGGTAATGATGGATTTCCGAGGTCAATCCCTAGCAAAGCAAGTAGTTAGCCCGATAGCATGTGTTTGTTTGAATTTTTTACCTTTTCGATGCACCTAATAATAAATCCATATTAATCGGAATATATTTTGATGCTGAACTAATTAGGGAAGTAGATGTGAACTGAGGCACACCGTAGACCTCTACTTTCGCATTTAGATCTTTACAAATTTTATCAACCAGCAAATCAAAATCTCCATCACCCGATGCTAGCACGACCACATCTGAATCTTTGGCATACTCAATAGCGTCGAGAGCTATGCCCACATCCCAATCGCCTTTTGCTGATCCATCAACCCTTTGGATGAATGGCTTAAGTTTCACCTCAAAACCGATCGCTCTGAGTATATTTTGAAACTGTTTTTGTTTTTCATCATCGCGATCTATGGCGTAAGCAATCGCTTTTACTACCTTCCTATTGGAAGTGGCTTTCGCCCAAAACTTGTTGTAATCAAAATTACAACCGTAAGATTGCTTTGTCGTGTAATAAATATTCTGCACATCAACAAGTACAACTATTTTTTCCATAGACTGGGTAGCTCGAGTTCCTAACAGCTGAATTATAAGTTATTTAACCTGATATCATATTACCACTTAAATGCCAGGTGTCCGTCCTGGCTGAAAGCACTAGTTCCCCGTACTACAGTGAACGTCAGCTATAGAGATATTGCCTGGCCAGGTAGGGATGAAATCCTAAAAGTTGAAATTTGCAGGAACAGTCACCAGTAAATTCTTCAAAGCAGTCGTTAAAAATTCAGAGGTTAATGGCTCCTCCGTGCCCACAGCGGACCATTAAAGTTACAAATAACCGGAACATTTTTAGTGAGCAGGGCGAACGAAAAATGTGTCAGGTGGATTCGTTTTTTTATGTGTCGTCGGTTGTTGCCGCTTTATCGACGTTGCCTGATATAGGTTGAACGTCCTGCGAATTACTGTCGGTTGCTCCTGTTTTTTGCAAGCGCTTCTCTTCCTTCTTTTTCTTTTTGGCGATTTCTTTCTGGCGCTTTTGAAAAGCATAATTGGGTTTAGCCATTCGTATTCTCTTTTATAGTGTCGCTTTGAGTGCCTGTTTAACTTGATTATAAATGAAGATTCCGTGTTAGAACCTCCGCTGATTTAATAATGCGCTTCGTGCGGTAAAGCTCCGAATGTTTTTGGTTGGCAGTGTACCCTGCTGGCTCTCCGGTTTCCAAGCCAACAAACCAGGAGATTTCAGGCCTGCGCTCACCTAGCAGTTTCTTTAATGTTGTCGTTGTAATGCCTAACGCTTTGGCCGCAGCATTGTACGTGCAGCGAGTCTTAACTTCGTTCATGTATTCAAGTACGAGGGTAATCTTATCTTCCATTTAAAGATAATCCTTGCAAGGTTTGCAGTGAATTATAGGGACCCTAGGTTAACAGAGATAGGTAGATGGCGTCGGTATAACTTAATATACAAGTATGCTAAATGTCAGATGTTGGCACTTCAGAGTAGTTGACCAACTTTATCCCAATGACCGGTAAGTGCCGGAAGCCGAAGTTATTCCAGAAATTTTGAATGTCGGCTAACCGGAAAGCGGCCGCTCAGATCCAGTCTGGCAACTTCCGCTTGGGCCCTAAGCTGGCGTTAACGTTTAAGTTGAGGGGGGTCACCCCGGAATACAGGTCTTAATCTCATAGCTGTCCGGCGTCCCCTCCACCGCATGGTTAGGAGTAAGGTGTCCAACCTAGTGCCAGCCTAAATCGAAAAATCGGTAACCGTCGCCTTTGTCGCCGCTAACCCTCCTGGCCCTAACAACCTACCGAACTTTAGATTCCCATCTGAACGCAACCCAACATAGCTTCGTGGCGAGTATAGATGCCATAGCTCCCAATCCGGCTTCGCTTTTCGATACCGGGTGGTAATGAGGCGGCTCCCTTCGTCAAACGTGAACGTGCTTCGAAGCGGCCGCAACGCGAGCGAGAACCCAACTAAAATTTGGCCATCGATCAGATTTGCAGCAAGGCGAAGCTGTGCACGACCCTGGCCGCTATGGTATCTCTGTCTCTTTCCTTCAAGTATCTCCCAATCAGACATATCGATCCAAAGTTTGTGCTGCCCATTCAAAAAAACGCGCCGACGGTGAAACGTTTTGTGTTTTGCATCAGGTCGCGCTTCGCGTATTTCCAATGAGGGTGGGCCGAATTTCAAAGTCAAATACGTCCCGAATTCTGCGGTAACCCCCCAACAAGGGCTCCCAGATACTCGACGCAGATGGCGCTTAAGTACGGTCGTACTATCTGCTGTTGTTAAAGCCACTTGTGCACCTAACAGTTGATTATGTGACAGGCACGAATATCGTGATATGTTGCTGGCGCGAATATTGTTATATGCCTCCAAATGTTCTCATACAATCTCATAAAGCTATTGCTTTTTCAATGGCCGCTACGTGCCGTAACTTGCCTATTTGATCTAAATCTAGAACGGCAGTTATCTGGAAGCGCTAATACACTTACATCCGCACCTATTCTGTTAATCTTAAGCTTAAAATCAGTATAATGATTAGCGCACTCTGGGAGAGCAAATATTAGTTAAGGAATACATGAGCAGATATTCTAAGAAGCAGACCGCGTCACCCGAGACCCGGAATGAAGCGATGGAGATCGCCAAAGGTACTCAACGAGTCGGCCAGACCAAGGAGCAAACACGCCTTATCGCCCAGGGCATCCAGAAGGGGATTACGCAGTACAAAAAACAACATAAGGCTAAATCGCGCGAATTGGACAAGCGACTCAAGACGACACAAATGGAAACCAACTCGGCGAATGAGATCGAATTCCAAAAGCAGACTGTCTGCCGACAGCATTGGCTACCCTGGCTGCTGCTAGCGCTTTCTTGGCTAGGCACAAGTCTTTTTTTCTACCTCGCTTAATAAAATACGCTTCGACCCTGTCAAATAGCTTTCTCGAAGAAGAAAAAAAAGGGAGGGATTTTTAAGTCCCTCAGCCCCTTTTACTTATCTGGCCGTTTTTATGGCTAATGCAACGCTATATTTTGTCTGTGTCGTGACAGGTATAATGATGCAATTTGCACTGCATACCGGACATTAGTATGAACACTGAGATCAATT
>Ga0164313_10006452_pt1 | contig 10337 bp, 6 predicted proteins | sample GuaBasSedimGuay4_FD_113735 | JGI IMG/M metagenome (GOLD analysis project Ga0164313, IMG submission 113735) | Subseafloor sediment microbial communities from Guaymas Basin, Gulf of California, Mexico - Guay4, Core 4569-4, 0-3 cm | ecosystem: Environmental > Aquatic > Marine > Hydrothermal vents >...
GAATTCAAAACCGCTTTTGCACATGCCTTTCCATTCCTGGAGACCATGGGCGATGTCATCATGGCCTGGATGCTGCTGTGGCGCGCGTCGATTGCTGCGGAAAAGCTGAACAACGGCGCCAAGAAAAAGGATATAAACTTCTATGAAGGCCAGGTTAAATCCGCTGAATTCTTTATTCAAACAATAATTCCCGTAGCCTGCGGGCAGATGGACGCGGTCATGGGTGGATCAAAAGCTGCTGTCGAGATTTCAGAGGCAGCCTTCGGCGGGCTTTAATCATATGGATTTTAAGAAATAAAGAGGGTGAGAAGGTAAGAGGGTGAACTCTCATCTAATCAACAATCGATAAATTTTCATGCGCTGTCGTGCATGACGGATGGTTTAGCAGGGATAAATCCCTGCGCTATAAAGCTGTCGGCTTTATGCCATGTAGTCCAGGGCTTCAGCCCTGCCACAACTTGATAATTGGGTGTTGGATATTCAATTCCGGTTATCCGGGTTGGGATGATGATATTATATTTAGGGAGACACGGAGTTTTACATGTAGCAGGTATTCGATCCCGGTCCCGATAGCGATTTCGATCCCGATGAAATTATAAGAAAACAAATCCTTTGATCCCTTTTTCCAACTTTATTGAAGAAGAACCAAAAACAGAAACTAAGAAGGTAAGGAGGCATGTGCATGGACAGCAGACCCTGGCAACGGCATTATGACTGGAACGTACCTGAAACCATCCGCTACCCCAGAATTATGGCCCACGAGCTTTTGGGCATTTCGGTAAACGCCTTTCCCGACAAGCCGGCCACCAGTTTTTTCGGCACGGAGCTGACCTTCTGGGAACTGCGCAATCAGATAATGAGAATGACCCGGGCATTCGGAGAGGCGGGCATCAGAAAAGGCGACCGTGTCGGGGTCCATCTGCCCAACTGTCCCCAGTATATCATTTCCTACTATGCCGCCCTGCATCTCGGGGCCATCGTCGTAAACCTGAATCCCATGTACACAGTGGATGAGCTGAAAGGTCTCATCTCGAACACCACGGTTTCGACGCTGGTCACCTTTGATATGGTGCTCCCCAACATCCGGGCATTGTGCCAGGATGTCGAGATCGAACGCGTCATCGTAACCCGGGTTACGGATTATATCGACGGCTTCGGACAGAGTACGCCCGAAGAGCTCGAGCTCGAAGAGGGGTGGTATCACTTCTCCAAGATGCTGGAGGCGTCCACCAGCACGACAATCCCCAGAATCGAGATGTCCGTAAATGATCCGGCCCTTATCCAGTTTACCGGTGGGACCACCGGTTTGCCCAAAGGCGCCGTGCTGACCCATGCCAACCTGGTGGCCGCCACCATGCAGTGCTCCTTGTGGGGGTCGGCCACCACCGGCCTTATACCACCTGAAAGCAGGAACGTCATGGCCGTGCTGCCCTATTTTCATGTGTATGGCACCATCGTCGTTCTCGGTTGGGGTATGTACAACGGTGCTACCCAGATCATTGCTCCCCGTTTTGAACTGGATGAGATCATGGGCATTCTGGAAGGCTTCAACCAGATCACATTTTTTCCGGCCGTACCCACCATGATTAACGCCATCATCAGTCACCCCAGGGCAGCCGAATTGGAACTGGGTAAGAAACTGGGCCTTTTCAACTCGGGTGGCGGTCCCATGCCGATGGAGCTTATCGAGCAGGCCCGGGATATGGGCATCAACTACGGCGAGGGCTGGGGCATGAGCGAGACCACCTCCCTGGGGATTGCCAACCCGTTGATGGGTATGAGCAAGGCCGGGAGCATCGGTATTCCGTTTCCGGACACGGACGTGAGGCTTGTGGATCTTGAAAACGGCACCGCGGATGTTCCCAAAGGCGAACCCGGAGAGCTGATTATCAAGAGCCCGCTGATCATGCAGGGGTACTGGAACAATCCCGAAGAGACCGCCGGGCAGTTGAAAGACGGCTGGCTGCATACGGGTGATGTCGTTGTACAGGACGAAGATGACTACTTTGCCATCGTGGACCGTAAAAAGGACATGATCATTGCGGGCGGTTACAATGTCTACCCCCGGGAGGTAGACGAGGTATTATTCGAGCACCCCAAGGTGGCGGATGCCGTTTCCGTGGGTGTCCCCGATGACTACAGGGGAGAGACTGTGAAAGCCTTTGTAGTGGTCAAGCCGGGTGAGGAGGTGACCCAGGAGGAGATCATTGCGTTCTGTAGAGAGAAGCTGGCGGCCTACAAGGCCCCCAAGATTGTCGAGTTTCGTGAAGAACTGCCCAAGTCGGCTGTCGGCAAGATCCTGCGCAAGGTGCTGCGTCAGGAGGAGCTCGACAAGGCAAAAAAACAATAAGGAGTTAAGCATGAAAACGGATTTTAAAACCATCGCAGTGGAGGTCAAAGAGGGGGTCGGGGTGTTCACCATGAACAACCCGCCGGTCAATCAACTCTCCCAGCATTTTGTCGAGGAATTGGCCCAGGCAATTTCGGAGGCTTACGCAGACGACGCCATCCAGGCCATCGTTCTCACCGGGACCGGGAAAAATTTTATCGCTGGTGCCGATATTACCCAGATCCTGGGTATCGAGACCCGGGGCGATCTCCTCGGACCCGCCCTTGAAGGTACGCGGTTCCTCAGCAGCATCGAGATCGGGAAAAAGCCGGTGGTCGCGGCCATCAACGGCAACTGCCTCGGCGGTGGTCTGGAGATTGCCATGGCCTGCCATTACAGGGTTGCCGCAAGAGGCGTCAACCTGGGACAGCCCGAAGTTCAGATCGGCCTGATTCCGGGCGGCGGCGGAACCCAGCGGCTTCCCCGTCTGGTCGGCCTGCGCTATGCCCTGGAAATGATCACCATCGGGCGGCCCATCAAGGCGGAGAAAGCCCACCAGCGGGGTCTCGTGGACAAGGTTGCCGATGCCGGGAAGCTGGTCGAAAAAGCTGTGGCTGCCGCACGCCGTTTTGTGACGGGAGAGCTGAACATCAAGGCCAGGATGACCCGCAACCAATACCACTGGATTCCCAGTGCTGCCGAAAAAAAGACCATGATGGGCTTTACCAAGGCCATGACCGCAGCCCAGTCCAAGGGGTACATTGCCCCCATGAAGGCTGTTGAGGCGATTGACAAGGGGCTGAGTTTTGACATCGACACCGATCTTGATCGCGAAGTGGAGCTGTTTGTTGACTGCGCCGTGTCGGATGTGGCTAAAAATCTCATCGGCATATTTTTGAACACAAGGGCTGCCGGGAGACTTCCCCGGATCAAGGATGTCGAACCGGCTCCAATCAAAAAAGTGGCCATGCTGGGCGGCGGCGTCATGGGTTCGGGTATCGTCAGTCTGCTGTTGAAAGGCGGATATCAGACCGTTCTCTGGGACATCAACCAAACTGCCCTGGAAAAGGGTGTGGGTGCGGTGAAAAAAACGTTTGCCTATCCCATCAAGAAGAGAAAAATGAAACAGCAGGACCTGGATGCGATGCTGGAAAACCAGCTCCAGACGACCACGGACCTGAAACAACTGGGCGATGTGGATCTCGTCATAGAAGCCGTTCTGGAAGACATGCAGGTCAAGCAGGATATCTGGAAACAGCTCGAAGGCATATGCCCGGCTCACACCGTTTTTGCAACCAACACATCCGCACTGCCCATTTCGGAAATGGCTGCAATTCTCGCAGACCCGGGCCGCATGATCGGTCTGCACTTTTTCAATCCGGCACACCGTATGCAGCTGCTGGAGATCATCTGTGCCGAAAAGACCTCGGACACGGCTCTGTCCACCAGTGTGGCGTTTGCCCGGGCGATCAAAAAGGTTCCCATCGTGGTCAATGACGGACCGGGATTTTATGTTTCCCGGCAGCTGGGCGGCTTGATGGGCGGGGCCGTGTACCTCAGTGCGGACGGTGTGAACGGCGCCGCCATAGAGCAGGCCATGATCAATTTCGGTATGCCCATGGGGCCGTCGACCCTTGCCGACCTGACCGGCATCGACATCAACTACCATGTCAACAAGACCTTTGAAAAAAAATTGGGGGAACGTTATAAGGTCCATCCTCTGACGGAACTGATCTATCAGACCGGGTGCTATGGCCGTAAAACCGGGGCCGGTTACATGGACTACAGCGGCGACGTACCGGTTCCCAATCCCAAGGTGACTGCCGTTGTCCAGCAATATTTCGAGGAAAATGGCATATTGCCCAAGGAGCTGTCAGAACAGGAAATTGTCGACCTGATGCTGGCAAATGCTATCAACGAGGCAGCCTACATGATGGAGGCCGGCATCTGTGATCGGCCCCAGGACATGGACCTGGCCATGATTTACGGAACCGGGTTTCCGCCGTACCGCGGCGGCATCCTGCGCTATGCCGACAAGTGGGGCCTCGACAATGTCCATGCCAAGCTGGTGGAACTGGAAAAGACCTACGGGGTGCATTTCAAACCGGCCGGTATGATCAAGGCGATGGTTGGTTCGGGAAAAACGTTTTACAGTAAATAAATGGATTGGTTGAGATTGTAAGGAATAAACAATAAAGAATAAGTGTTTTGTGTTTGGGATTTCGTGTTTGGTAGCTAAAAGGCCGTTAACTCACAGTACGAACCAAACACAACACACAAAAAACTAGATACCAAATTAGGAGGTATTGTTATGAAAGAAGTCGTAATTGCCGGATATCTGAGAACAGCCCAATCCAGGTCGAGGCCCAATGATCCCGCCAGGGACTGGTTCTGCAAGATGCGGTCGGATGAGCTTCTGGGAAAGCTGCTGCCGGAAGTGATCGAAAAAACCGGGATCGATGCCAAAGAGATTGATGATTTTATCGTGGGCTGCGCCACGGGTGTATCCGAACAGTTTTCCTTCGGCGGCCGCTATCCTATATTCCTGGCCAATCTGCCGGAAACCATTGCGGCCAAATCGGTGGATCAGCAGTGCGGTTCCGCCATGGCAGGGATTCATATCGGTTTCATGGAGATCGCTATGGATTTTGCCGATATCGTCATGGTGGGCGGCATGGAGCACATGACCCGGGTTCCCATGGGCGGCCCCCTGATCGACAGGGGCGCTATTGTTCCCAACATGAGCCTGTTCATGGACCCCGCCTATCAGCACTGGGACATGATGACCAGCATGAATATGGGCTTGACTGCGGAGAAGCTGTTTGCCCAGAACGATTTTACCAAGGAAGACATGGACAAGTGGGGCGTTCGCTCCCATCAGCTGGCGGCAAAAGCCCAGGAAGCGGGTTTTTTCAAAGGTGAAATACTGCCCATCGAGGCTGAACAGGCCGACGGTTCCGTCATGACCGTCGACAGGGACCAGGCGGTCAGGGCGGAGACGACCCTGGAGGGTATTTCCCAGTTGCGGCCGGCATTCAAGAAGGACGGCGTGATCACGGCCGGTATCTCTTCACCCCTGAATGCCGCGGCAACCTCCATGATTCTGATGTCCAAGGAGACGGCTAAAAAGAAGGGCATCAAGCCCCTGGCAACCATACGTTCCATCGGTTTTGCCGGTGTGGATCCCACCATCATGGGTGAAGGCCCGGTCCCCGCTTCTAAGAAAGCGCTGGAGAAGGCTGGTTTGAAAGCTTCCGACATCGATTTCTGGGAGATTAACGAAGCCTTCTGTATTGTGGCTCTGAACTGCATCAAGGCCCTGGGACTCGACCCCGAAACGGTCAATGTTATGGGCGGCGGGACCGCCATCGGCCATCCACTGGGTGCCACCGGGGCACGTCTCACGGGAACGCTCGCGCGTATCCTCAATGAAAAAGGCGGGCGCTACGGCTGCGCCAATGCCTGTGTCGGCGGCGGCCAGGGAGTGGCCACGATTATTGAGCGGGAGGAATACGACTGGTAGAAATAAATTTCAATCCGGGAAAGATCGTTAAGGGATGCAATGGCCATGTTTGTTCATATCCCTTTGCATTCGATCATAGAATAGAAATTTATTTCTGTTCATAGGGGTTGGAGAAGAGGGCCTGAGGGATCAATGGGTTGGTCATAGCTGTCAGCTCAAAGCTCATGGCATGTTATCAGCTACGAGCTAAAGGCTGATCTATCACTTGGCCCCTGGAATCCTTGGACCCTATTGGAGTACACCAACAAAAGGGTAAGCCTAGTTTATTTTAAAACTTTAACGAATTGGGTGATGATCCAAGAATGAAGATTTTCGTGTGTGTAAAACAGGTGCCCGAGTCCGAGGCGCCGATCAGCATTGACGAGGAAACCGGCTGGGTTCAGATCGACGGGTCGCCCGAGTACCGCATGAACCGGTTTGATGAGTGCGCCGTTGAAGAAGCCGTTCTTATCAAAGAAGCACTTCCGGGTACCGTTGTCGATGTCATCACCGTGGGGCCGGAGCGGGTGGAGGCCGTTGTCCGCCGGGCCATGGGCATGGGGGCCGATAACGGTGCCCATATCCTGACCGTGGAGAGCGGATACGTGGATGCCTTTATGACTGCCGGTGCCATTGCGGCCTATGCAAAAGAAAAACAGTATGATCTTATTCTGGCCGGTGCCATGTCCGAAGATCTGATGCAGGGACAGGTCGGACCTATCGTGGCAGCCCATCTCGACATCGCCTGCATGACCAGCACTGTGTACACAAAGTTGTCAGCGGATGCCAAAAAGATCTATGTGGAACGCGAAGTGGAAGGCGGCTGTCGGGAGGTCGGGGATATAAAACTTCCGGCCCTGCTCACCATACAGACCGGAATCAACACCCCTCGATACCCTGCGCTTTCAAAGCTGTTGCGTGCCAACAACCGGGAGTTGGCGGTCGTGGCTGCAGATGCGTCCGACCCGGCTTCATCGCCCCAGAAATTGGCCGGAGTGGCCTTGCCCGAGAAGACGAGGGACGCCGTTTTTCTATCAGGAACTGCTGCGAAAAAGGCCGAACAGTTGCTGGTCATACTTAAGGAGCGTTCTCTGATTGCGTGATAGCCGGAGCGACAGGGAGCGGTTGATATCTTCTTATTTGGAATGTATGCAATGACTAACGAGACACATATTTTCGATAAGCACAATAAAGGGAATTGATGGAAGGTCCGATTGTCATCATTGTGGAACATGCCCGGGGGGAGATCCGGCCGGCCACCTATGAACTGGTGACACTTGCGGAAAAGATCCGGCAATCCCACCCTGCCGAAATCGGGGCCGTCATTCTGGGTGATGAAATCGAGGCATGTGCGCAGCAGTTTTCTGCAACCTGGGGGATTCCGGTTACGGCTGTATCCGATTCCCGGCTCAGGGACTACAATGCTGAACTTTACACGCATGTATTGACCGGTATTCTGACCGGCCTGGAACCGTCATTCGTGTGTATCGCGCATTCATCCCAGGGGTCGGATTATGCTCCGGGACTGGCTTTGCGATTATCTGCCGCATGTATTTCCGCTGTAGAGGGACTGCGTTGCGGGAACGGCGGCATCCGATTTTCTCGGTCCATTTACGGCGGCAAAGTACAGGCGGAACTCAAGCCGATGACGGACACAACCCTGTTGACTCTGCAGCCCGGTTCTTTCAAACCTTCCGAACCTGCAGGAAGTGCCAAAGCCGCGGTCGATATGCATAAGGTCGTTGTCGCGGATCCAAAATTTGGAAGCCTGACCGTGAAACCGGCGCTTTCGGAAGGCATCGACCTGTCCGAAGCAAAAGTGCTTGTCGCCGCCGGGAGAGGGATCGGGGAGGAGGAAAATCTGGATCTGATTCAGCGTTTGGCCCGGCAGTTTCCCCAATCGGTAATGTGTGGTTCGCGACCGATCATCGATGCCGGCTGGATGGAATACAGCCGGCAGGTCGGCATTACCGGCGCCACGGTATCGCCGGCACTCTACATAGCCTGCGGTGTTTCGGGTGCCGTACAGCACCTTTCCGGCATGCGTGGTGCGGGATTCGTGGTCTCCATCAACAGTGATCCCGGTGCAGCCATTTTCAATGCATCCGATATCTGCATCGTGGAAGATCTGGCCGTTTTCATACCGCTCTTTATCGAGCTGGCTTCGGGCAGAACAGAGAGCCCGTGACATGGCGATTTATTCATAAATAAACCTGTATATTGTACTATTTGGAGGTAATCATGACTCGTTTTTCTTTAGAGGGAAAAATTGCACTTATCACCGGTGCCAGCCGCGGGATCGGGGAAGCCGTCGCTCTGGCCTGTGCAGAGCAAGGTGCCGAATGCATACTGGCCAGCCGTAAAGCGGAGGCACTCGAAGGTGTTGTGAAAAAAATTGAAGCCGCCGGGGGCAAGGCTTCTGCCTGCGCAGCCAACATGGGAGATCTGGAGCAGATCGCCGGTCTGTTCGAGTTTATCCGGGAAAAATTCGGCAAGCTGGATATCCTGGTCAACAACGCCGCCACCAACCCCTATTTCGGTAATATGACCGAGGCTCCCGAGTGGGCCTGGGACAAGACCCTGGCCGTCAATTTGAAGGGTCCCTTCTTCGCTACCCAGGAAGCTGCGAAGCTGATGGATGCCGCCGGGGGCGGCGCGATCGTGAATGTAGCTTCTATAAATGGCATAAAACCGGCACCTCTGCAGGGGATTTACTCCATCACCAAGGCGGGCCTCATTTCGATGACCAAGGGGTTTGCCAAAGAACTGGCAGCGAAGAAAATCCGTGTGAATGCACTGCTGCCCGGTTTGACCAAAACGGATTTTTCCAAGGCCCTTTTCGAAATGGAGGAGATTCGCCAGCACGTCATTGCGGAAATTCCCCTGCAGCGGCACGCCGAACCGCACGAAATGGCCGGAGCCGTGATTTATCTGGTTTCGGATGCATCTTCTTTTACGACGGGGATCTGCATTACTTGTGATGGTGGCTATTTGGCGTGAACCAAGATAGCGTGTGTATTTCTGCAGACTTGCTGCGGAATTTTCCGTCCATAAAATGATCTGTACCGCTATCAATCAAACGAGCGAGTATTTGAAAAATTGATGCCGGCAACCTTGCGATATGTCAGACATATCGAAGGTTTTCAAATTGGATGATATTTTTACTTTTTGGCTGACTATCACAGGGAAAATTAGCTGTTAAATGCCAGAATTATACCTTGAAGATTTACTGGATTATGTAAACCAATTTTGTCGATTTCGGATTCTACCTTCTGTTACATAATCACAATCTGGGCGGATCGGCTAGCTTGATCTAATCTCAAATTTTCCGTAGATGCCAATAATCGAAGACTTCTTTCGGTAACCACAGCGGTAGTTTCGTACTATGCATAGGAGTTCTGGTTGTAACAGTAAACTGACATTTGCATTTCCCACATTCGTATAAGCCCGGCCGTGATGTTTTACCTTTTATTGGCCACGATTTCTCATGCTGACAGTTTGGGCAGATACGGCCGTTACGCCAGATGATGCTCTCAATAAATTTGCGACATGCTGCTTCATTTGGAAATTGTTCTCTTAGTTTTCTTATGTTCATAACATCCTCCTTTTTTAGGAGAATGTTATCACGCAGCTGTGACAGATACGGTCAAAAGTGTAGCCTTTTTTTGGGTTATAATCCCGTATCTTTTTGGTTTGTGGTATCCATATTTTTTTCCGTTCGTTTGTGCTTTATCCGATTAAAATTTCATCAACCATTTTCAAGGCTTTAAACTATAACTCCCTTGATTAAATATCTTGGCACTTCGTTTTTATACCGCACATATGTATCTTTATGCATAGACAACAAATATTTTTCTTCCTTCAAGACCATATAATGCACCAGCCAAAATCCACATATCGACAAGAATACAAGTAATAAATTCTGCAAAATTATGGCCACGGATCTTCTTACCAATTTTTCTGTGAAGGGAAATATTTTTTGTAACGAACATCCCTTGGAAAATTAACTGGTGCAATAGTATGACAATCCAGGTTTTAATCATATTAATTCCGTTAGAGTTGTTTTACCTTCATGTTATCAGGAAAGATCGCCAGACTCGCAGACGCGAAAACGACCAGTACGCTACCTACGTTGTGAACGATTGCTGCCATTATAGGCGTAAGCCAGCCCATGCCACTTGCAATAACGGCAATGGCATTAAATACCAATCTAAATACGATGTTAATCCTAATAACATTTAGCATTCTGCGTGAAAGATGGATCTCAACCACGGCAGCTTTGATATGTTATCGTGTGTCAGGGCTAACCACAGCTCAATGTATTTGTTAGCCTGACGAAAATTTAAATGATAGCTTCTACCATATTCCCGGGAATAATCGATATTTTACCTTTGCAGCATAGTCCGAATAACCAGGTAATTCCCTTATAAGGGTAGTATCCTCCAGAAAGGTTCGAATTATAAAAAGACTCGTAAATAATCCTACAGGGATCAACGCCCATAAAGA
>Ga0164313_10006453_pt1 | contig 10337 bp, 8 predicted proteins | sample GuaBasSedimGuay4_FD_113735 | JGI IMG/M metagenome (GOLD analysis project Ga0164313, IMG submission 113735) | Subseafloor sediment microbial communities from Guaymas Basin, Gulf of California, Mexico - Guay4, Core 4569-4, 0-3 cm | ecosystem: Environmental > Aquatic > Marine > Hydrothermal vents >...
GCCTATTTCGGCCCGCCAGCATCACTGCTGCCAATGTTGTTCGCCGGTCTGCTCAGCACGGCCGGGCAGCTAGCTGCATTTTCCGCCCTTCAACTGATGGAAAATACTGCTGTCGCGGTCATTCTGATCTCACTTGATCCACTATTTATGCTCATGCTCAGCCGCCTAATCGTTGGCAAAGGTGAAGTCATTACCCCCATGAGCCTGGTCTATATGGGCATCGCCCTCACAGGCTGTGCAATTGCTGTTCTGCATTAATGGTTCATTAGCTGCATCGTAACGTAGACCGTAATGAATTAAGCCAATGACTGGTCGTGGTATCGAAGCCGGCGAAGATAGTTACCGCCGCCAGGTAGCCGTATCCGGCTCAGGTCAGACCACACTGGCGAGCAACTTCTTGCTTTGCTTTAGATAACCCAGCCCGTAATTAGCCCACCGTCTCGGTGTGCGGTTTCTATTCGGTCAGTCGGCCCTGCGAATAGCGCTTCTATGCCCTGATCCGCGAATACCGGACGGATAGCTCAAGATAGATTGATGCAATCCGACATTACCTATCTAGATAGCTTTTTTGTAAGATTATTGTTTTGAGCAATACCTTTCTAGAAAGATTTTATGTTAATATTCATCCTCCACGCTACCCCTTCATAACCACCGCCAGGCACATTAATAGATGACTAACGACTGCCACAGTCTTGGGCAAATTCGCGAAAAAATGGTCGACCATTGGCCCGAAGCAGTCACGCCTGCCTGTGACCTGGTTACCTCGGTAGCGCGTCTAAGTGACCTGTTACTGGCTCACAGCCGGCCCACGATAGCCAGTCATGGCCTGACCAGCTCTGAATTTGACGTGCTGATTACGCTCAGGAAAATGGCACCCCCTTATGAGCTCACACCAACCGCTCTGCGTAACAGCACACTGATCACCTCCGGCGGATTAACCAAAGTCCTGCACCAACTTGAAGACCGGCAGCTGGTTGAGCGCCAGGACGACCCGCTCGATGGACGGATTAAGAGGGTTCGTCTCACTCCAGCCGGGGTCAATACTGCTGAAAGCACTCTCGCCGAGATTCTCAGCGCAGATGCGGCGATGCTAAATCAACTAATTTCCAACAATGCGCTGCAGGAGCTCAACTCCGCATTAATGAAGCTGCTGGCCGGGGTTGAAGCCCAGGTCCCACGCTGACATTTCCGTATGTTTTCAAAATTCTCTCCAGGATACTTTCGCCACTATGGTTAAACGCCTTTTCATCGTACTTGCTCTCACCCTGGGCATGTTTGCCGTGCTGTTTGGCGGCCGCATTAGCCAGATTGCCTACGCCATGGAGCACCACTATGTGCCACCACCACCGACCGTTGCCAGCACGCGGGTCGTTATTGAAAAGTGGCAGCCGTTTATAAAAGCAGTCGGCTCGCTGGTTGCCAAACGCGGCGTGACCGTTAGCAATGAGTTGGCCGGCAAGGTTAGCGCCATTCATTTTAAGTCCGGCGATCAGGTTACTGCCGGTGACCTGTTAATCGAGCTGGATACGATTACCGATGAAGCGGAACTACGCCGCCTGCACGCTGCCCACCGCCTGGCAAAAATTAAATTTGACCGCGCTACCCGGCTGGCGACCAAAGCTTACACATCAGAATCTGAGGTCGATGAAGCTAAGGCCAACCTGGACCAGGCCGTTGCCGCAGTGGCATTGCAACGGGCTATATTGGGCAAAAAGCGCATCGTTGCGCCATTTTCTGGCACGCTCGGCATTCGCCAGGTCGATCTTGGCCAATTTCTGCCGACCGGCTCTTCGATTGTGCCGCTGCAGGCCCTCGATCCGCTCTATCTTGATTTCACCCTGCCAGAGAGCCGCCTGCTAGCGGCGCGCGTCGGGCTAACGGTGAAAATAGCCGTAGACGCTTATCCCGACAGCGCCTTCGAAGGGATAATCAGTGCGATCAATCCCCAGGTTGAAGATGCCTCCCGTAACATCAAGGTGCGCGCCACAGTCGACAACTCGGCGCTGCAGCTACGTCCAGGCATGTTCACCCAGGTGACCCTGTTCACCGGTAAGATAAAACCTGTGCTTACTCTGCCCAATACCGCGATTACCTACACCACCTATGGCGATAGCGTGTTCGTGATCTCCACCGAAAATGATGAGCACACGGTCGAGCGCAAGCAGATTCAAACCGGCGACCGCCGCAACGGTCGAATAGAAGTTATCAGTGGACTAAAACTAGACGACCAGGTTGTCAGCGCCGGCCAGATTAAATTACGTGATGGCATTACCGTGCTGATATCAGATAAACCGGCACCCGGCGAACGAGGACAATAGCAGTGAAATTTACTGATCTGTTTATCAACCGGCCGGTGCTGGCCAGCGTCGTCAGCCTGCTGATTCTGGTCATCGGGCTGCGCTCCCTGGGTTCGATGGAAGTGCGCCAGTTTCCACAAACCGAAGACACCGTGGTTTCTGTCACCACTGTCTACCCCGGCGCTTCCAGCGAGCTAATAAAGGGGTTTATTACTACCCCGCTGCAAACTGCTATTTCTGAAACATCCGGCATTGATTACCTCTCATCGACCAGCCGCCAGGGGCTGTCGGTGATTGAGGCGCACATGAAACTCAATTACGACGCCAACGCAGCGGTATCTGAAATTCAGGCCAAGGTCGCCAGCCAGCGCGGCGTGTTGCCTTCTGAGTCTGAAGACCCGGTAATCACCTCGCGAACGGGGCGCGCTATCGCACTGATGTATATCCCGTTTTTTAGCGAGGACACCTTCAGCCCCGCTCAGATTAATGACTACCTGTTGCGAGTAGTACAACCCAAACTACAGGCTGTAGAGGGCGTCGGTCGCGCCAACATTTCCGGCAAACGCTCCTACGCCATGCGCATCTGGCTCGACCCGGCAAAAATGGCTGCACTGAACATCACCGGCGACCAGGTAACCCAGGTATTACGGGCCAACAACTACCTCTCCGGCGTCGGAGCGGTGAAGGGTGAATTTGTCACCGTTGACCTCGAAGCCACCACTGACCTCAGCCGGGTTGAAGATTTTGATCGTCTGGTCGTGTCCAATCGCAATGGCACCCTGGTTCGACTGGCCGATATTGCAGACATTGAATTAGGCTCCGAAGACTACCAATCCCTCAACTGGTTTCAGGGCATCAACTCAGTGTTCATCGCCGTTGAACTGGCGCCCGGCGCCAATCCGCTCACCGTGGCCAAAGATGTGCACGTGGTCTACGAAGAGATAGTCGCCGACCTGCCTACCGGTATGGGCTCGGACATGTCCTACGACGGCAGCAAATATATTCAGGCATCGATTAACGAAGTGGTGCGAGGTCTCGGCGAGGCCGTCATCATCGTATTGTTGGTGATCCTGCTTTGCCTGGGCTCCGTTCGGGCCGCGTTGATTCCCGCGCTGGCAGTGCCACTGTCGCTAATTGGGGCGGCCACGGCCATGCTGATGCTGGGTTACTCCATCAACATGCTCACCTTGCTCGCAATGGTACTGGCAATTGGCCTGGTGGTGGATGACGCCATTGTTGTGGTGGAAAATGTTCACCGCCACATTGAACTCGGTGAAACGCCCATGCAAGCTGCCATTTTAGGGGCTCGCGAACTCGGCCTGCCGATTATCGCCATGACCACCACTCTGGTGGCGGTTTATGCGCCAATCGGATTTCTCGGTGGCCTCATCGGCACCCTGTTTACCGAGTTCGCCTTTTCACTGGCGGCGGCGGTTCTGGTTTCTGGCGTGGTCGCGCTGACCCTGGCACCGATGCTCGCCGGCCGAGTGCTGCATGACAAAGAGCACCCCGGTCGTTTCGAGTTGCTGGCGGAAAAGTGGTTCGACGCCCTCTCTCGTTTTTACAAAAAAGGGCTGCACTGGGTGCTTGAATACCCGTCAAGCGTACTCGCCTTTGCCATCGTGGTTTTGCTCTGTCTCTACCCTATGTTCATGCTCTCACAGCAGGAACTGGCACCTGAAGAGGATCAGGGCTTCCTGTTCGCCATGGGCCATGGTCCGCAAACAGCCACGCTGAATTACAACAAGGCCTACACCAATGAGTTGGTGGATATCGTCGAAAAACTCTACGACACTCATGAATACGATCACAGCTTTCTAACACTCGGTTTTGCTAATCAACCCAACGTGGTTTTCGGCGGCTTTGCGCTGGCCAACAGCCACGAACGCGAACGCAGCCAGAGCGAAATACAGGTTCAGTTACAGAGTGATCTGAGTAACATCGCCGGTTTGCAGGTAGCAGTGTTCCCCGCCCCAAGCCTGCCCGGCACCGGCGGTGGATTACCGGTGCAGTTCATCATTACCGCTGCGGCCGACTACGCCGACATGGACCAAATCGCCGACGAAATTGTCGGCCGGTCGATGCAGACCGGTAAATTCGCCTTCCTGCGCAAGGACGTCGATTTCACCCGCCCTAAAACCACGCTGGTAGTGAACCGAGAACGGGCTGGCGACCTGGGTATCACCATGGCCCAGATCGGCCGTGATCTCTCGACCTTTCTCAGCACCCAGTACAGCAACCGCTTTAACCTGTCTGGCCGTAGCTATAAAGTGATCCCCCAGGTCACCGATTCGGCGAGGGTCAACCAGCAGGCGCTGAATAACTATTACCTGACCAGCCCCAGTGGAGAGCAGGTGCCACTGTCAGCCGTGGTCACGCTTGAAAATCGGGTTGAACCGGGTAAACGCACCCAATTCCAACAACTTAACAGCGTCAAAATCGAAGGGCTGATGATTCCACCGAACTCCATCGGTGACGCCATCGACGCGCTGACTGAAGTGGCTGAAGAGGTATTTCCCAAAGGCTATCACTACGACTACACGGGTCCATCACGCCAATTTATGGACCAATCCGGGGCGCTGGTGTCGACCTTTTTTATGTCACTGCTGGTGATTTATCTGGTATTGGCCGCGCAGTTCGAGTCCTGGCGCGACCCCTTTATCATTCTAGTTTCGGTACCCTTATCCATAGCCAGTGCGTTGGCGTTCATCATGCTCGGTGCCGCCTCGGTGAATATTTACACTCAGGTTGGACTGATCACGCTCATTGGATTGATTGCCAAAAATGGCATTCTCATTGTCCAGTTTGCAAATGAGCTACAGATGAAAGAGGGCTTATCCAAACGGATCGCGGTAGAACAAGCGGCTGCAGTGCGTCTGCGACCGATTGTGATGACCACCCTGGCAATGATTATGGCAATGGTTCCGCTGCTGCTGGCCACCGGCCCCGGCGCAGTGAGTCGGTTTGAGATTGGCCTGGTCATCAGTACCGGACTGGGTATCGGCACCCTGTTCACCCTGTATGTCGTGCCGGGGTTTTACATGCTGCTGGCCACGGACCACCAGAAAGTCGCGGCCCGGCAAGCCGCAATCGAGTCCGAAATAATCGCCGTCGAGGATGCGGCAACCAGCGAAACATAATTACCACCCGCGACCCAGGCCTGCCCGGCCATGGGTCCGCGGTGGTTCACTCCCGCAACAATCCCCGGTATCCACGTTCGGCAGCCTGATCTCTGATCACCTGCAACACCTCCTGCTCACCAAGCCCCAACTGCGCGGCGATCTGTTCGCCATGGCTACGCTGCGCGATACCGGGTGTTATCCGGTAAAGGTATTTCAGCTCACCGCTGTCGCTATCCATCTCGGTAAGCACCTGCAACAGCTGAACTCCGGGCCACTGATCCGCCGACATGGCTCTGGCCATTTCATGCATGTGGGTGGTAAAGAATGTCGCTGCACCGAGCAAGTGAAAAGCGCTCAATATTATCCGTGACTGCCGCTGGCCCTCGCGATGATCGGTGCCCCCGCAGGGTTCGTCTAGAATCACCAGACTATAGGGCGTTGCACGTTCCAGAATGGTACGCATGCGCCGCAGTTCATTGCGGTAACGCCCCTCGCCGCGGCCAATATCATCCGGCGCAACAAAGTGACTAAAGATGGCATCAACCTCGCTCAGGCGAGCGTGGCGGGCTGGCACGTAAAGCCCTTTTTGACCGAGCAGCTGTATCAGCCCGGCTGTCTTTATATAGGTAGTCTTACCGCCATTGTTGGCGCCGGTAATGAGTAGCAGGTTCTGCTCACCGCTGCGGTTTAAATCATTAGCGATAATTTCACTGCCGGCCGCTGACTTGTCGTCGCCTGATTCAATCAGCGGATTACGGGCGGCGATCACCTGCGCCAAGCGCTGCTCCATCGGCAGGATTTCCGGCAGACAAATTTCAATTCCGCGCTGCCGCCAGCTATCGAAGCAGCTGGCCATCGCCCAGTAAACATCCACCGCCGATAACAATCCGGCCAATTCCGTAATCGCCTGATTAAATCGGTAAATAACCGCCACAAATTCCCGTGACAGAAAATTCTGCAGCTGCTGACCCAGATGGTTCAGGCCACCCTGATCGCGTAGCGCCTGACGTCGGTGCAGCGGAGATTCATCATCACCCCAGGTTAAAAACCCTGGGGTCTGCACGGCCTCATCACCCATTAACTTCAGGGTGGAGATTTCCGCCGGCACGCCCTTTTCATCAACCGTCACCCGCAACTGCAGACCACCGAGATTGCTGATCTGGTCGATAAAAGACTCGATTTCGCTAAACAGCGTCGACTCCGCTTGCGCAGTCAGAAAGCCCGCTAACTGCTGCAGTCCGGCAGATTGAGCTGTAGAAAAATCAGGTGGCTCGCGCAACAACTGGCAGTAGTTTCGCAGCAGACTTAACCCGGTGGGTAGATCACTGCCCCAACCAAATTCATTACTCTGCCTGTTAATCACCAGCAGCCCGCGCAGCAACTGGTGCAGAGCTGCCCGCAGAGAATCAGATTCAACCAGGTCGGCCAGTAGCTGTTGCCGATACTCAAGCGTAGCCGGGTCGCAACTTAGCTCAACCAGCATTTGCAAAGCGACGGTACGACTGGTTGGCGAACTGAACGGCATCTGGTCGAGCAATCGAGTTACGCCCAGATCGTCGATAAAGGCGGTATCGGTTAGCTCCGTTGCCGTAAGCTGAAACGGATTTATCAGGTCCGGCGCCCGCCGTTCAGAATCTTGGTCAGACACTTTGGTCACTTCTGTCTCTCCCCTCTCTCTAATCTAGTAAATCGCGAAGCTAATCTTAATGGAAGCCGGCAATTGCGGTAGGCTATCTGCGGCAAATCAAACTACGGCGCACGCCGTCATCTATCAAAGAGGGAGAGAGCAGCATGGCCGATTTACTGGCAGGAAAAACCATTATCATCACCGGCGCAGCGCGGGGAATTGGTCAGGCGTATAGCCTGGCACTAGCCGCTCAGGGTGCCAACGTCGTTATCGCCGACATTCTCGACACTGCCGATACCGTGGCACAAATCGAAGCAGCGGGTAGCGGCGCCGCAATAGGCGTCGCGCTGGATGTCACCGACATCGACAGCTGCCGGGCCATGGCCGCTGCGGCGCTTGATAGCTATGGCCGCATCGATGGGCTGATTAACAACGCTGCCCTGTTTGGCCCCAGCGACAAAACCAAAGGCGCTGAACTGATGCCGTTCGATGCGATCGACGAACAGATGTGGGACAACATGATGGCGGTCAACGTTAAAGGCGCCTGGAACTGCTGCAAAGCGGTGGTGCCTGCCATGCGTGAACAGAACTACGGCAAGATCGTCAATATCTCCTCCAACACCGTGGCGCTGGGTGCCGCCCACTTATTGCATTACGTCACCAGCAAAGGCGCTATCGCTACCCTGTCGCGCTGCCTGGCCAAAGAACTTGGTCCCGAGGGCATTCGCGTCAACACCATTTCGCCCGGGTTTATTCAGTCTCAGGCGTCACTCGATATCATGGAGAATTTTGACGCCCATGCGATTACTGACGAGATGAAAAACGTCTGTGCCCTGGGCCGCGAACAGTACCCGGACGACCTGGTCGGCAGCGCGATCTATCTCTGCTCAGAACTGAGCGACTTTGTTAGCGGCCAGACGCTTTATGTCGATGGCGGCGCGACCTTCTCGGGGATTTAATCGGCACTAGCGACGCCGGCTGGTTGCCACGGTGGCGCGGATGATGCCGATAATCGGCGTCATCTGTAACAGCGACTTCAGCCGCGACAGAGGAAGTTGTTGGAGCCTTCTGGTCGTGACTGACGTCGTTCCTACTGAAACAGTACCTTTCATGTCTCAGTTGCTTCGTAAGAGCGGCTTTAGCCGCGACCAGACGGTTCCGCTGACCGCCGCTGCCGCGGCTAAAGCCGCTCTTACCAAAAACCGCACCACCTCAAACCAGATCCCATTCCCACGCACCCCAAAGCACTTGCTTTGCACCAAAGACAACCTCGGTGCATCAGCCTCGCGGACGGTAAGAACCAAAGATCAAATTACCCTCAGCTATATAGCCCTGTTTTCACCCCAGCAATAAAGGTCAGCACCGCGCGATTAAAATCATCGGGGTTTTCCAGCGCCACATAGTGGCCACAATCGGACAGAGTAACCCCGTAACAGTTGGGGTAATCCTGTTTCATGATAGCGATATTCTTTGCCGGATCAGGGTCCTGCTCGCCCATGATCATCATCATCGGCACCTGGTTATCATTAAAGGCATCGACAATTTCCTGCTTTAGTGTTGGGCTCATCAGCGGAAAATTAAGAAAGGTGATCGGCGAGGTTTCCTTATACATCTGCTTGAACAGCTCCATAATGTGCGGGCTGTTAAACACCTTGTCACCCCAGAAGGTTTTGGTCTCTTTGCGGGCCTCAAACACTGCCTCCATGCCCTCGGTGCGAGCGACCTCGTGAAGCTTGATAAAGCCCTCTTTCAACTCCCCAGTGAGCATGTCGAAAAGCCCGGTGCCTTCGGGAGTGGCCAGCAACTCACAACCGACCGGAATGATCGCTTTAACCATTTCCGGATGACGGGCATAAAAGGTGCTGACCGTGCTCACCCCCCAGTAAGCCTGGCCGAGCAAATAGCAGGATTCAATTCCCAGATGTTGCAGCAGCTGATAGAGATCCTCAGCAGTATTTTCGTAAGTGTAGTAAGCGGGTGCATCGGCCTCGTTATCCACCTTTGAGGAACGACCATGCCCGCGCAGATCAAAACGGATGGTGCGGAAATTCCTGGCAAACACCGGAAAGTTGTAATCGTAACTATGAATATTAGCGATGACGTTATGCACCAGCACCAGCGGCTCTCCCTCGCCCTCTTCTTCGTAATAAATATCAATTCCGTTAATCTGTGCTGTCGGCATGTCCCCTCCTGAATTCTTAGTGATTAGGTCAATTCGGCCCTAACGCGAGTAGTTTACGTCACCCGATCAGACGTTATTGACGTTTTTCCGAATCGGTTGAACCCAAAAGCACCCGTGCCACCCTGCGAACAACCGCCACCATTCGATTACAATCGCCAGACAAAAACTAAATACAAAACAACTAAACTTCAACCACTACGGAACCCCAATGACCGCAGCCACAAACGAAGCCCCTGCCTGGTTCACCGCCGCCCTTGCTCACCCCCACCGAGACAACACAGTCGATGTTAACGGCACCGCCATCACCTATCGCACCTGGGGCAACCCGCAACAGCGCGGCATTCTGCTGGTTCACGGCGGCGGCGCTCACCTGCATTGGTGGGACTTCATCGCGCCGTTACTGGCCGATGATTACTACGTGGTCGCGCTTGATTTAGGCGGCATGGGCGACAGCGGCCGACGCAACGAATACACCGCGGAGAGCTATATTGCAGAAATCATCGCCGTTGCTGGCGCCGCCGGGTTAGACAACCAGTCCGTACTCGCCGGCCACAGCATGGGCGGTGCCATTGCCCTACGAGTAGCCGTTGCCCATCCTGATCGATTTTCACACCTGTTAATGCTCGACTCGCCGCTGCGACCCAAAACCGACGCCCAGGAAGAGAGCGGCAAAGCCCGCTCGCCGTTCCAGAACAAACGTTTTTATCCTGACTTTGAAACCGCCGTCGGGCGCTTCCGGCTGATGCCCGAACAGCCTGTCACCAATTCCTGGATATTCGATTTCATCGCCAAAAACTCACTAACTGAAACCGACGAAGGCTGGTGCTGGAAATTCGACGATAACGCCTTCAAAACACGCATGTTCGGCCAGGGCTCAGAGTTGGCGGATCAGCTGACCGTGCCATTAGCAATTATCTACGGCCAGCTGAGCAAGTTTTTTGATAACGAAACCCTGGATTACATGCACGAAGTGCTGCCGGACTCCACCCCTTTTATTCCAGTACCTGAGGCGCACCACCATCTGTTTCTGGATCAACCTCTGGCATTTGTCACTGCGATCCGGGCGTTGATGAGGACATGGGCAGAGCGGTAATCCAACAAGATCGAAA
>Ga0164313_10006454_pt1 | contig 10336 bp, 8 predicted proteins | sample GuaBasSedimGuay4_FD_113735 | JGI IMG/M metagenome (GOLD analysis project Ga0164313, IMG submission 113735) | Subseafloor sediment microbial communities from Guaymas Basin, Gulf of California, Mexico - Guay4, Core 4569-4, 0-3 cm | ecosystem: Environmental > Aquatic > Marine > Hydrothermal vents >...
AAGAAAGATCAACGATCCGCACCATCCTTATCAAGGGAAATATTTGGGAGATGAAGATACGAAACGGAAGCCTGCATACCACAACGGCACTGCCTGGACCTGGCTCTTTCCCACATTTTGCGAGGCATGGGTCAAGACATATGGAGAGTATGGAAAAGAAACCGCTCTGGCATGGCTTAGCAGCAGTACCAGGCTCATAGATCAGGGGTGCGCCGGCCACGTGCCGGAGATTTTGGATGGGGATTTCCCTCACACACAAAGGGGATGTGACGCACAGGCCTGGGGGGCAAGCGAACTTCTGCGAGTCTGGTTAAAATTAACGCACCTTCGGTGCTAGCATTAGGCACTTAAAAGAAAGGAGGAGTAAATATGAGTATCAAGAAACAATATCTTAAAAGCAAACCTGTATGCAAAGTTACTTTCAGGCTTCCCGGGGAAGCGGCCGGATCCGCCGGATCAGTCAACATTGTCGGCGAGTTTAATGACTGGAATATTTATGCCACTCCAATGAAAAGACTGAAAAATGGGTCATTTGTCTTAACTCTCGATCTTGAACCGAATAGAGAATATCAGTTTCGCTATCTGCTGGATGATGAAATCTGGGAAAATGATGGAGAAGCTGACAAGTACGTATTACATCCATACGGGGATGGTGAAAATTCAGTAGTTGTTCTTTAAAAAGGATATGAAATAATGGATCATTTGCAAACATTTCAGGTATTCCCAAACATCCCCGAGCAACTCTCTTTTCTTGAAGAGCTCTCCAGAAACCTTTGGTGGTCATGGAAGCAGGATGCCATTGAGCTCTTCCGCCGGATTGATCCACGGCTCTGGGAGGAGTCGGAACGAAATCCCATTGTTTTTTTAACGCGCATTTCTCAAGCCCGCCTTGAAGAACTGGCAAAAGATGACAGTTTTCTTGCACACCAGAAGCGGGTGAAAGAGCGTTTTAAAAAACGGGCTTGTGTTGCTGCGGACTGGTCTGGATGTTTATCAGAAAAGCATGGAATAGTTGCCTATTTTTCCATGGAGTTCGGAATTCATGAAAGCCTCCCCTTATTTGCAGGGGGTCTTGGCATCCTTGCCGGTGACCATCTGAAAGCCTCATCCAACATGGCTCTTCCTCTGGCGGGCGTAGGCCTTCTCTATCGACAGGGCTACTTTCGCCAGTTTCTTGATCAGTATGGATGGCAGCAGGAGGAGTATCCGGAAATCGACCTCTATAATCTTCCTATAGAAAGGGCCAGGGATCATTCAGGAAACGAGATACATATTTCTGTGACAGGACCGGATGGTGAAATTCATGCAGTTGTCTGGATGATCAGGGTCGGCTGTATTCCCCTTTATCTGCTCGATACCAATCTGGCTGACAATCCCCGCAAAATCCGTAATATCACCTCCAGGTTGTACGCCGGCAATCCGGAGATGCGTCTGGCCCAGGAGGTGCTGCTGGGAATCGGTGGAATACGCGCCCTTGCAGCTATAGGGATCAATACAGCAATATGCCATATGAACGAAGGGCATTCCGCTTTTTCCAGCCTGGAACGGCTCGCTCAAACCATGTCAAAGTATAACGTAGATCTAAAGACAGCTCTCGAGATCGTTCCAAGGAGCACTGTCTTTACCACACACACACCGGTGGTCGCCGGTTATGACAGATTTCCTGCTGATCTCGTAAAAGCATATCTTCACCCCTTGCAGAAGCGTTTGGGAGCCACAGAGGACGAAATTTTATCCTGGGGGCAAGCACCGATGGAGTTTGATCCGAACGGGCCTCTTTCCATGTTTGTTCTTGGGCTTCGTATGGCCCAGTATTGTAACGGAGTCAGCCGGCTGCATGGAAAGGTTGCACGAAGGATGTGGTCACATGTCTGGCCCAAAAGACCCAAAGATGCGACTCCCATTTCACATATCACAAACGGAGTGCATCTCCAGTCATTCCTTTCAAATGAATATACCAGACTCTTTGAACGCTATCTCGGGCCCGACTGGTTCATGAGTTCGCGAACGTCGGATAATATCAAACGGATTGATGAAATGTATGGTGAAGGACTCTGGAGAGCCCACGAAATAAACCGTTCCCGCCTTATCGGCGCATGTCGCCAACTAATGGTAAAACAATATGGACGGCGAAATGCTCCCAAATCGGTTATGGAAAGAGTAGAATCGGTGCTGGATCATGATATACTGACCATTGCTTTTGCCCGCCGCTTTACTGCCTATAAACGCGCCAACCTCCTGCTGAATGATCCGGAACGATTTGAAGCAATCCTTACTTCCAGTATGCATCCGGTGCAGTTTATCTTTGCTGGAAAGGCTCATCCCAAAGACCATGAGGGGAAGGAACTGATCCAGCGGCTTGTTAAGTTTTCCCAAAGACCGGGCGTGCGCCACAGAGTCGTCTTTCTCGAAAACTATGATATGCATATTGCGCGACACCTGGTGCAGGGGGCGGATGTATGGCTCAACACCCCAAGACGTCCTTTTGAAGCATGCGGCACGTCCGGCATGAAGGCGGCTATAAACGGCGTTCTCAACGTAAGCATCCTCGACGGATGGTGGGATGAGGCATACTCAGAAGATAGTGGATGGCGCATCGGCAATGGTGAAGAGTATGCAGATCCGGCGTATCAGGACTCTATAGAAAGCCAGGCCCTTTATAATATACTGGAAAATGATGTAATCCCCTGTTTTTATGAAAGAAAAAAAGGAGACTATCCTGTCAGGTGGGTTAATATGATGAAAGAGTCGATAAAGATGGCTATGCTGAATTTTTGCAGTCTTCGGATGGTGAACGAATACAATGAACGTTTTTATATTCCAGCAGCAAAACGGTTAAAGTCCCTGCTTGAAAACAATGCCAGAGAAGCCAGAGAGCTGGCAGCCCAGCGCGAACGGCTCATTGCCAACTGGGATAGTATCCGGATTGAGCCACCTGTGAGAAAAACGGACGGTCCCTTTCGAGCTGGAGAGGCCTTTCGCGTGAATGCTATCGTACATCTAGGAAAACTTAGCCCGGAAGAGGTGGAAGTTGAGCTCTTTTACGGAAAGCTGAAAGCTATAGACACATTGTCTGAGAGCCATACGGAAAAGATGACTATACAGGAAGAGCGGGGAAATGGAACGTACTTCTATACCTGCACCATAACCTGCAATGCTTCAGGCAGGTATGGTTTCACTGCCCGGGTAACCGCAAGCGGAGATGACAGAATCAGATTTACTCCAGGACTCATTACCTGGGCGCCGTAAAATAGCGGATTGGATGATTGAAGAATTGATAAAGGAGCAGGGCCATGACAACTCCTTCGAGGACCCCTCGTATTCTTATTGTGACCCCTGAAGTCACATATCTGCCAAATGGAATGGGTAATGTCGCCAATCTTCTTTCCGCCAAGGCAGGAGGGCTTGCTGATGTTTCAGCGGCACTGATCAGTGCTCTGTTTGAGCAGGGGGCCGACGTTCACGTGGCTCTTCCGGATTACCGTACCATATTCAGCAGAGGCGCTCCGGCGCACCCTCCTCCCCTCATCATAAGGGAGCTGAACACCATCAGGAGTGAAATGCCTGACGAAAGGCTTCATCTCGCCGAAGACAGAGCCTTTTTCTATATGGACCATGTTTATTCTAATTATGGGAAAGAAAACATTAAGATCGCCCTTGCTTTTCAGCGAGAGGTTATCAACAACATCGTCCCGCATGTGTGGCCGGATCTTATCCATTGCAACGATTGGATGACCGGCCTGATTCCGGCAATGGCAAGACAATTAGGCATCCCATGTCTTTTCACTGCCCATAACATTCATACCGTGAAAAGCCCCATGTCTCACATCGAATACGAAGGTATTGATGCTGCATCATTCTGGCGACATCTTTTTTTCGAGTACCCTCCATCCTCCTATGAGGAAAGCAGAGACTCCAACCCGGTAGATTTCCTTGCAAGCGGGATATTTGCCGCCCACTTTGTCAATACAGTAAGTCCAACCTTTCTGACGGAAATAGTTAAAAACCGGCACGATTTTGTAGAAAGACCGCTGCAACAGCAACTGACCAACAAATGGAATGCCGGATGTGCTGTAGGAATACTAAACGCTCCTGACCCCTCTTTTGATCCTGCTTCTGACAAGGCTCTGGTTCGCCGGTACAGCGCAAAAAATCATGTTGAAGGAAAACTGGAAAACAAGCGACTTCTCCAGAAAAGATTAGGGCTTATCCAGGATGCAAGCGCTCCGATCTTCTTCTGGCCTTCCCGTCTTGATACTATTCAAAAGGGATGTCAGTTGTTAGCCGAAATCCTCTACAATGTTGTTTCCAGCTACTGGGAGCGGAATCTGGAGATCATATTTGTGGCTAATGGAAGTTTTCAAGAGCATTTCAAACAGATAGCGCAGTTCCATAAGTTATACAACCGTGTGGCAATATGCGACTTTGACGAACAAATAGCCCGTCTGGCCTTTGCTGCTTCAGATTTTATATTAATGCCTTCACGTTTTGAACCGTGCGGTCTTCCTCAAATGACAGGTCCAATCTATGGGTCACTTCCTGTGGCTCACGATACAGGAGGGATACATGATACGATCATTCACATGGATGTAGACAGCAATAGAGGCAACGGCTTCCTTTTCAAGACTTTTGATTCAAACGGTCTGCTCTGGGCCATCAAGGAGGCCTTGCGTTTTTATGATCTACCTCAAAAAGTAAAGAAGCAGCAGATTGAGCGTATAATGATACAAAGCGCTGCCACCTTCAATCATGCTGTTACAGCACGCAGGTATATTGATCTTTACGAAAAGATGTTAAAACGTCCGTTGGTTTAACTGTAGGGGCAGGCCCCTGTGCCTGCCCGATCACAAATTGATTAGTGTCTGAACAAAAAATCCGGTTTTTGGTAGGTTGGGTTGAGCGTAATCAGTTATGTTGGGTTTCGTTCCTCAACCCAACCTACGAATATCAAACAATTACCAAAATATGGTTTCAATGAGCGAAACCCAACAAATCATGTGGTAGGGGTTTTCGTTCAAACACTAATTACGCAATGCTGAACTGGGCAACCACAAGGGGCAACCACAAGGGATTGCCCCTACTTTAGGAGGATTAGCGTGATAATTGACAAAGGATCCGTCTTTGGCGAAACAGATGATCTATTGCAAAGTCTCCTGGAGAGAGATCCATTGTTGCGGCCGTATGAGAAAGCCCTTAAAAGGCGCATAGTAAATATTCACGAGATAGAAAAGAGGCTTACTCAGGGTAAAACAGACCTGGCTGAGTTTGCCGCAGGCCATGAATACTTTGGTCTGCATTTCTTCGATGAAGAGTGGTTCTTTCGGGAATGGGCGCCTAATGCCACCGCAGTCTATCTGGTAGGAGATATGACAGGCTGGCTGGAAAAAGAGGCGTTTGCCCTGGATCGGATCAAAAGAGATGGTGTATGGGAAATCCGTATACCTGAAAAAACGTTGAAGCATGGGGATCTCTACCGGCTTCGTATCCATTGGCATGGCGGGGAAGGTGATCGTATTCCGGCGTATGCGCGACGCGTGGTGCAGGATCCTGAAACATTGATTTTTAATGCCCAGGTTTGGCTTCCTTCTTCCATCTATAAATGGCAATGCAATAATTTTCAGTGTCCATCCGGCGCTCTCTTTATATATGAAGCACACGTCGGCATGGCCCAGGAAGAGGAGAAAATCGGTTCCTACCGTGAATTTACCAGGCATATCCTCCCGCGAATCATTGATAGCGGTTATAATATACTTCAGCTAATGGCAATCCCTGAGCATCCTTATTATGGTTCATTCGGTTACCATGTATCGAGTTTTTTTGCCGCTTCCTCAAGATTCGGAACACCGGAAGAACTAAAGGAGTTGATTGACACAGCCCACGCAGCCGGCGTTGCGGTTATAATGGACGTAGTCCATTCCCATGCTGTATCCAATGAAGTGGAAGGGCTAAGCTGTTTTGACGGTACTTGCTATCAATATTTTCATGAAGGCCCCCGCGGGTTTCACGAAGCGTGGGATTCCAGATGCTTTGATTACGGCAAATACCAGGTTATTCATTTTCTTCTTTCAAACTGTCGCTTCTGGCTTGAAGAATACCGCTTTGACGGTTTCCGCTTTGACGGAATTACCAGCATGCTCTACCGGAATCACGGCATAGGAAAGGCATTTACTTCTTATGAGCAGTATTTTGATGATAACGTGGATGAAGACGCGCTCACGTATCTGGCTCTGGCCAACAGGCTCATCCATAAAGTGCGCCCGGATGCTCTTAGCATTGCCGAAGACATCAGCGGAATGCCGGGGCTGGCCATGCCGTTATCTGAGGGCGGACTCGGTTTTGACTACCGGTTTGCTATGGGCATTCCCGACTACTGGATCCGGCTAATTAAACATCTGCCGGATGAAGAATGGCATATCGGACATCTGTGGCACGAACTGACCAACCATAGAAAAGACGAAAAGACTATCAGTTACTCTGAATCGCATGATCAGGCTCTTGTGGGAGACAAAACCCTCATCTTCCGGCTCATTGGTTCAGACATGTTCAGTCACATGCGCGTATCTGATGAAAATATCATGGTTGACAGAGGTATCGCCCTGCACAAGCTTATCAGATTAATCACCCTGACAACTGCCGGCAGCGGCTACCTCAACTTTATGGGCAATGAATTCGGACATCCGGAATGGATTGATTTTCCACGTGAAGGGAATGCATGGTCATACCGCTATGCACGGCGTCAGTGGCACCTTGTTGATGATCCTGACCTGAAGTATCATTTTATTGCGCATTTCGACCGTGACATGATTGCGTTGGCCAAACGTTTCCGGATTCTTGAGTTTTCCGGACCGCATCTTTTGTTTGAACATTTAAAGGATAAGATTATTGCATTCGAACGGGGCGGTCTTTTATTTATGTTCAACTTTCATCCAACACGTTCCTATGACAACTATTCTTTTGAAGTATTGCCGGGAAAATACCGGATGATCTTTGAAAGCGATGCTTTTGAATACGGAGGACATGGCCGGTTGCTTGCTGATCAATATCATCTGACATTGTCTGACATGTCCCGCGGCAAGGAAAGGCATTTGCTCAGCCTCTATCTTCCCACCCGCACGGCTATAGTTCTGCAGCATGTTGAAAAACGTTCATATGATATCCATGAACTCGCAAATTCCAGACCATCTTGTTAGCCTGTGAATTATTGACTTTGGATTGTGTTAAGCTTTCGATTGACAATGAAATCAAAAAATAATAATAATTATAAGAAAAAATGAAGACAAATAAAAAAGGAGGTTAACATGAAGGAATTTAAAAAAATTTTGTTCCCGGTAGATCTGTCTGAATCTTCACCGAAACTGGCACCTTATGTACTGACAATGGCGGAAAAATTCGGATCAGAAATTTGCCTTTTATTTGTAGGTCGTGTTCTTGAGCATTTCGCGAGTATTTATGTTCCGCACCCTTCAATCGACAAATTCGAAAATGAAGTTATTGAAGGTGCAAAAAAGCGGCTTCAGGAATTCAAGGAAGAACATTTTCAGGCTTTTGCTGACACAAAAGCCGTAGTGTTATCCGGTGACATCGCAGAAAAAATTCTAAATTATATCGAATCTGAAGGATTTGATTTAGTAATTATGGGTACTCATGGCAGAAAAGGGTTGGAAAAAGTTGTTTTCGGCTCAGTTGCTGAACGTGTTGCTAAAGGATCTGCAGCACCTGTGCTTCTTTTGAATCCTCATAAAATATAATAGGATGGGGGTCAGGCTGTTTGACCGGTTTGATTGAACAGCCTGGCCTCCAAATATTGAGAACACTATATGTTGAGCAATCCTGATTCCGTCAATTTATTCAACCACCCAGACCGTACAGTTCCGCGCATAGTTAACGATCTTGCTGGAGACACTGCCAAAGAGGAATTCCTCGCTTCGTGAAAGGCCTTGTCTTCCAACGACTACGGTGCTGTATTCTGTCTCATCTCTTTCTTCCAGAATACACTGTGCCATGGATGGACAGTAGCGCAAGGTAGAGCGAGCCGAAATCGCGCTCTGATCAAAACCCTTCTGTATCAATATCTGACTGTAGTCTTTAAGCATTTTATCAACTTTCTTTTTATACTGGCTGAGCCATTTCTCTTTTTCATCGGTTGTAGGAAAGTAATCTTCTTCCGGTTCATTAATTACATGCAGGATAGTAACACTGAAGCCCTCTGCGCCTTCCAGAAGTTGAGCCACATATAAAACTGCACGACGGGCATTCTCTGACTCATCAACTGCAATAAGAATGTTCTTATTAAAAACGAGCTCTTTATTCATGCTTTTTCCTCCTTGCAAGTTTTTGGCAATATATTATTAATTGAGCACGTGAACTCTTCTAAATCTTCCAGCAACTGACTGGTGTTATCATAAAACCAGTTGGCGCCACTTGAAAAATGCATGAGCGCCCGGTTAAGAGTTTCAGGTATATATGGATAAACCTTTTTTAAATTTGCCACACGATTGTGAAAAACAATATTAACATCATCATCTGTCAGTAAACTTAAAGCAGGATGGTTTTGTTTCTTAAGGTCAGTCATCATTACGTCGCCCATTCCTGTCAGAAATATTAAGATATTACCCAGACCAAAGAGATCATAACCATATATATTCTCTCTCTGCCGGTAATTATAGTCAAAATCTATCCAGCGGAAATCTCCGTTGTGCCTGTCAATTAAAATATGATCTCTACGAATATCACCGTGTTTCTCACCATTTTCATGTAGAAATTTAATTGCTTTAATGCACTCAATATATTTACTTAAAATGTCGGGGAACATCTCATAAAAATAAACCTGGTGATCAGGATTTAACTTTTGCACATAATCATGGATAGTTTTTCCATTAATTGTGTCCAGTATTCTAATAATATTCCCCTTTTCATCCTCTACCGCATATCCATGCATGAAATTTTTATGACCAGCCACCAGCTTTAAAATGCGCGCCTCTTTTCTGGGGCTACGAAAGCACTCAAAATCAATACCCGCTATATTAGCCATAAACTTTTCATGAAAAACAAGCTTTAAGATCTTCCTGCTCCCATCAGTCAAATCAATTGACCGCTTCACCCAAAATTTTTCCTCATCATCAAGCCCGAAACGTCCTTCCTTTGCATTATGCATAATTAGAAAGGGCTTTTCATTAAGAACAGCCACACTTCCATATTCTACACGAAAAAAATCAGAGGTGTCTTTGAAAATTTTAAACCGATAATTCTCCGGACGAGGAGATGTCCAGCGTGCAACCATTTCATGAAGAGTGTCTTGTGATAAAGATTTTCCCATAAATACCTCTCTGTCCGAGTAAAATTGTCATTTATTATCCAGAAATTTGAACCTAAGTTGAATTAAACTTGACATATTTTCATACAATGCTCATTTTTTTATAAAGTTATATTGTAACTCTTCACGGTTTACAGGTTACAGTTTTATAGACTTTCAGGCATCCTTCATTCAATAGTTTACACTTTTTTCGAAAAAACGTGTATTATTTATTTGAATGCCGATGTCGGAACTGGAAATTTGGTAACGCATCTACATCTTTGTATTTTTTTCAATTTCAAATTTCTAGTTTCAAATTTCACTGCCAAAATACAAGATCAACAAAGTGTAAACTACTTTTGAATTGTCGTGAAGGATGCCGTAAACGATAACATTATATTAAAAAGAAAATCGTAAAACAACTTTATTTTAACCTAAATTGAGCAATTTTCTCGAAGAAATATGCCAAGCCCTTGATGCGCAAGAGATTGGTGCAGGTCGAGTAAAAAATCGCTCAACTTAAGTTTAAAGGATTATACTATGCTGCTCAAACTTTTTCTTGCATTCACACTTATACCTGTTGCTGAAATATACCTGCTGATAAAAATCGGCTATTCAATAGGGGCACTTAACACGGTGTTGGTTGTAATCATAACTGCTTTTGCAGGAGCAACCCTTGCCCGCATACAGGGTCTGCAAACCATGCTGCGCATCAAAGCCAGCCTTCAGCAGGGAATAGCGCCGACCGAAGATCTGATTGACGCGTTTATAATATTTTTAGCTGGAATTGTTCTTTTAACACCCGGGTTCATCACCGACATTGCAGGACTGCTGCTGCTTATTCCGGTAACCAGATATCACTTTAAACGATATTTAAGATCTAAATTCGATCAGTGGATCAAAAACCAGACTATACACATCAGACGCTTTCCTGAATAACATTTCTAAAGTCTCAACGAAGTTGTTGAAATCCGCTAACCATAAACTGCACAGCAAGAACTGCGAGCAAAAGCCCCATGAGGCGCATAACTACTCGAATACCTC
>Ga0164313_10006455_pt1 | contig 10335 bp, 11 predicted proteins | sample GuaBasSedimGuay4_FD_113735 | JGI IMG/M metagenome (GOLD analysis project Ga0164313, IMG submission 113735) | Subseafloor sediment microbial communities from Guaymas Basin, Gulf of California, Mexico - Guay4, Core 4569-4, 0-3 cm | ecosystem: Environmental > Aquatic > Marine > Hydrothermal vents...
ACCGAATCTTCATAACTAAGAATCTCATGAATGGGTATATATAAAGTGATAGATACGTGCCATTTTTCTCACCCCTGGCTAAAATAATTTCATACAGAATAAGAGTTGGGAACGTCATTAAAAACTCTACGGGCAAATCTCAAACAAGAAGCGTACTGTCAGGCCTTGTGAATTCCAAAATATTCACTACTATTTTCGACCAAAAAATCAGTCTTGCCCGCTCGCCTTGAATTCCAGCAATCGCCGTTCAAGTACCGCTCCATCAGTCGCAGATACGATCAGCCAAACAAGCCCCAGGGGAATTTGTTCCGAATTGATAGCTACGGTGGTAAGGCCGCCCTTATCGGGTGAACCAACCCAGGACAAATTGCCTGGTGCGTTTTCACTTTCAAATGAAAACAGTAATGATCGCGCGCCACGGGAACGGCTTCCCAGTTCGATTTCCAGCATTACTGTTGTTTTTTTGTCGGGTAGTTGAATGATTGAGTCTGGAACCGAGTTGCCTGCAGTCCTCATGATCTTAACTGTTGCAACAAGCACATCAGGTCTGGGTTTACTGAGTGAAGCAACCTGATTTATTAATACGCTCTTTTCTGACCAGGAGGAAACCAGCAGGTATGCACTGGCAAGCAAAATTGTAACGCTCGCAGCTAATGCCCATTGTATCCGGGCTGGCCTGCCCCCGGTTTTCCAGGTTGCAGAATCCTGAAGCTTTACAGATTCAGTCTTGCCAAACTGTAATGCTTGTTGAAGTAACAACACTTCTTCAAGTTCATCTTGCAGTTCCGGTGAATCCAGCATCCGCTGCTCATATTCTTCAACCTCAGCTGGTAGCAATTTGTTTCTAACATACCGGTATGTCAGCGAACTATTCATGGCATTTTATCGTATCTAGAACTTCAGAGAGAAGGAGAGCTTCCAGTGGTTTATTTTTGTTAATTATCTTCCTGATGCGTTTTCTTGCCCTGAATAATACCCGGTTGAACTGACCCGGTGATAAATCCAAGTCTTCACAAACTTTCTCTTTTGAGTATTCCAGAAGAAAAAACCTATGCAGAATCTCCCGATCCCTGTCCACCGGCAACTTGCTTAGCACTTCATTCAAAATTAAACGAATTTGTTCTGAGTTAATCTCAACTTCTGCCATATTGGACTGTGCACCAAGATAGATGACATTATCGTGATTGAATTCAACGAAGCGATTCTGCTTACGGTAATAATTTACCGTAACGTAAATTCCGGTTTGTCTTAAAAATGCTGAAATATGCTCAGGTTTACGAATTTCTCCAGCGCGCATTTTTGCGAGAGTGATCAGCAGAGCCTCCTGAGTACATTCTTCAGCTACAGACTCGTCACCATTGGTCCGTTTCTTGAGCATTAATAACAGGCTTCGTGAATATCGTTTTACAAATTCAGATTCTGCCGATGTGTCACCAACTTGTACTCTTTTTACGATTTCAGCAGGTTCCAGAGTTGACTCTGCTGATTCATGTCCATACTGGTACATCATTCGTATCCAAAACCCATAACTGCAGTCCACCCGTGCTTCACCAGAGCTTGTACCCGCAAACAGAGGCTCATCAATTGCTGCAGATATCAGCCAAAATTTAGCTAAACTTTACTACCGAAGCATTTACGGGGCGATGATATATATCAACAATCTATTTCTATTAAATTTCCTTAACACCAGCATTTTCTATTTGATCAATCACGAATTCAACAAAATCTAAATCAGACGCCATTTAAACTCCTCTGTTCACATAACATCTGAACTAACCGGCGTGCAAACTGACGTTTCCGCGGAATCGAAATCAATTTTTCTTTTCCAAAGCAATAAGGCGTGACTCAATCCTTTTTAGAGCTGTATTGATAACCGGCAGCATCGACCCGGCAACAATAATCACGATAGACAAGTACAAGTTTTCGCCGGGAGTAACGAACAGGAAAAATGCCGCTAGAGCCATAAGGAAAATATAATTTATCGTAAGCGTTCGAATTAATGCTTTGATCGTCATTTTTACCTGCTCCTGATTGTGTACATTGACAACGGAAAGTCATATCAACGTTTGAATTAACCGGCGCGCCGATGGACGTTCCCGCGTCCGGTTGAATGATTTAGGTGTTTTCTTTCGCATATCTTTCCACAACAACCTTTACGTCTGTCTCTCCGATGCTAACGCTAGACTCTTGCCCAAGCTTCACAAGGAATGATGGTTTTACAGTTTCACCGTCAATTGTGAGACTCGTTGATATGGAAACCTGATTATCCTTCTGCGTTGTTGCGACTAGTAAAAGTTCGTAGTCTTGAGTAATAACTTTGGCTTCTTTACCTGCTTTAACACCTATTGTCGGTGAATGTAATATTGAATCATTGACTTTGATTTCAATATCTATGGTGTAAGCATCTTCTGCAAAAAGAGGAAACGAAACCAAGCAAAGCAACAGTGTACATAATCTAACTCTCATATTTTTCTCCTTCATCCAAAGACATTGCTACCCAAACGTAAAAGTAGTGGGCTCCTTAAAGCAACAAGGCCAGCGATTTAAACATCAACCAGTAACCAGCAACTAAACTGAAGCTATCTTACCTGTGCGGATACTGAACCTGTGATACTTCATAAATAGCAGCCACTTATATAAAGTGATTGAAACGGTTCATTTGTCGCACTTCTGGCAAAATTATTTTTGCTCGGGACTAGATCTGAATCGATAAGCAAATTGATATATGCAATTTTCGAAATCTATTTAAACAGTTGAAAAGCTGCCCAGACATCTACATGGTTTGAGGGATCGCTTCTTATATACGCACGCTTCGCATTGGTCAGAGAAGTTGCAATATTTGAGTTTTGCTTTAATTCTGAATAGAAATCCTTAACCAGTAATGCAGTATCACTATCTGAAATTGGCCAGAGGCTGGCCACAACTACGCCAGCACCAGAATCAATAAACTCAGATACAAACCCGAGGTTGCTGTCAAAAGCGAACTGGTTGAAGCCGGAGGTCTGGCAGGCGCTGAGAAAAACCAGATCGGCATTGAAATGTGTGGCCCGTATATCAGCGGGGACTAGTATTGCATCGGTCGCACTGGCGTTATTTCCAGAAATCGGGCCCAGGTAAATCCTGGAAAGCTCAGGATAGGTGACATCCAGCACTGCATGGCTGGCAATGTGAATAATGTCTGCTGTTTCGATTTCAGGACCATAAAACGAATCCACTGTCAGGTTTTTGCTAATGGCGAAGTGGATATCAGATTCGCTGAAAATCTTCGCTATGTTAACCAACTCATTTGACACCCCCGGAAGATCCATGACCAAATCGTCATCGAAAGATTGATTGCCAGCGATGAAAATTCGACTGGTGCCAGTTTCAAGATACCCGCTGTTTGATACCGATCTCAGGGAATCCAGCGACCTGATATTGATCACCTGATGTTGCTCAATCAGATACTGGCCATCAACTTTGAGGGCTTCCAATGGAAATCCGTTAAATACTCCAAGTGGTAAAAAGAAAATGGTTTCCGGCAGGTGTGCCATAACAGGCTGTAACAATGATCGCCCGAGATTCTCCAACTCAGGTTGAATGCTCGTGTTTCCCTGGTAACGTATATTTACTTTCACTTTCGTGAGCACTGAATTGATTTCAATAGGTTGCGTTAGTTTCCGCAATGTGATTTCTTGCCTGTCCGCTATCCAGACATAAGCCTCATTGCCAAAGATGTAAATCGTGAGCAAGGCCGAGTTTTCAGGTAATTTCGCCAGAGCCTCAAGCAACCAATTGCCATCGGTTTTTTTATCCAGGCTAATTGAATCGTCAGACGTGCTCAGAATTAATTTATCCAGTTGGTTACTTAACTCTTCATTGCTTAATTTGGATTTACCTGAATCCAGGTTGGCAATGAGGGTCCGGATTTCTGTTGCCACTTCCAGATCACGCTGGTTGGTCTGAGTGGATGCCAGGTTCCCTCTTTGAACCGAACTGATACGGTTGATTTTTTGAATGGCTTTCAAAGACTCAATGGCGGTAGTTGATGAATCAATATGTCTGTCTGCTGCAACTTTCAAATAAGTTTCGAATATATATTTGTTGTTTTCCCAAAACCATGCGCCCAATACTCCGGGCAGACTTGTGCGATAAAAGCGTATGCTGTCTACAAGTTCGTCAAGCACGGTGAAAGCTTCATTTTGTTTGCCTGCTGATAGCTGAATTTGTGCCCACAGATACAATCCTTCAAATTTCATTCTTATATTGCTGATCGCTTGAATTTCGGCAAGTGTTAAATTCTGCGAGCTTGCCGAACACCGCTCACCGTGGCTCTCAAATTGATTTTCAATCAGACAGATGTACAAGCTGGAAATTATTCCAAGGTTATTGCGCTTGGTTGTTGAGGCTAACTCATGAGCCTGGATGAAATGCTGTTTGGAATCGCTGAATCGGCTTTGCGAGTATAAATCCTTGGCACTTTCGAAATTAAATGAAGTTCTTTCGAAATCCGTGGATAAATACTTCAGTTGCAGATCACGGTGTTGATTCATTTCCCTGGGCTTACCGAGATGACGGTATATGTTGGCCAGTAGTTTGTGAGATGCGTACAGCCCTAAACCAAAGTTAGTGGAATTCAGATCCGCCAAGGCCAAATCCAGAAGTTCCAATGCACGTTCTGTGTTGCCAATTTCAAAATAGGCTGAAGCTAAAGAAATTCGCGTTCGTCCAGTGGTCTCTTGATCTTCGGTCTTTTTGAAATACTTCAATGCTGACGACATCCCTTCGACAGCCTGAGGAAATTTGTATAATTTTGCATGTATTTTTGCAATGTCCGCTTGAATCATTGAAATATTGTGTGGGTTTTTGCCCTCGGGTATAGAGTTGCTAATTCTGGTTAAGGATTCTATTGCACCGGTGAAATCACCAAATTCCGTATGTGTGTTTACAATATTTGTTTGTACCATTGTCAGTAGAAACTGATCTGACAGCTTTATGGCCAGGGTTTCAGCACGTTCAAAATTCCGCGTTCCTTTGGCATACTCACCTGCATAAAAATACGCAACGCCTTTATTATTGCTTATCCAGGCAATTTCATATTCGAATTCTTGTTGTTTAGCAATATTCATGGCCTTGTCAAACGCGAGTTGAGCTTCCATATGTTTTTTGACAGTGGCTTCCTCACTGTCTGAAGCGTTTCTTTCCGTATATGCGTGCCCCTGAATTTGCAGTGCAAAAAGTTCAATAAGGGTCAAGTCATGTTGATGAGCTTCTCTTTCCAGTAACTTCGATTTCGTAAAGGCTTCTTCATACTGATAAAGTGGGAAATAGGTGAACATACTTTCATAGCTTTGGGCCCACATGCGTGTTTCGTCCTGTCCAAGCGTTCCGAAAATCTGACTGGCTTCTTGCAGCTTCCCAGCTTTTACCTGCCAAAGTTTCTTGTTTTCACTTTGCGTGGATTCAAGAGCTTCAGATATCAGACGGTACGCGTCAGTTTGGCGTTTGCTTGCTTGATCAACTTCTGACAGTTCATAAGCTTCCACAGAGATGTGTGCATTTTTCGTAAAGCTTATGGGCGCTAACGTAATTTGAATCTCAGTATCTGCTTCTTTTTTCTCAAGCAACTGAAATTGTGGGCCAAGCCGGATAGGCGTTGTTCTGGTGCTATGCGACTCTTGTTTATTCAGGTCAGTAGTAGTCAATTCAAAATCTAATTCGTACCCCCACGCTTTTATAAGCATGGGTAAACCCGCAGGTTGTGTGAGTTTGAATACCAATTGGGGATCTTCAGAAATTCCCTGATTGTAAATTGACCAGATCAGCGTCGGCTCAAGGGCATCCTGCTTGCAAGCAGCAAGCAACAGGAAGTTGATGACAAGCGCGGATAAACAGCCATAATACTTAAGTATTTTTATCAATGTACTTGCTAAACCGGAAAATGTTTTCTTAATCAATATCAAGCCGGTAATTCATGGCTGCTCACAAATCACTGATGTAACGCTTGTTATGCGGCAACTTTTGAAGAGTTGCATCTGTACCAAATTGAGCAACCATCATCGGCAGCGATCCGCAAAGTAATCCGCCATCAAGAAAACGTCATCCATAGTGGAGCCGTCCATGAAACGGACAACAGGGTTAGACAGGTTTTCTGAAACAAAGGATTGCACATTGGATCCTCCAAAACCACAATCCAGAGCTGCCTTTTGTAAGGCAATTGCCAGAGAAAAAATGCTGGGTGTAAACAACCCACTGTAGTAGGACTGCCCAAAAGCTAACAGTCCCGCTGCTTCTCTTTCGTCAAGGTTTGCGTAGGTGTATTGCAGGGCCTTCAGTTGCCAATCCTGCATTATTTCCCATGATGCGGGAGTTAGCCCCGGTACTGGTCTCCAGGTTGCATAAAGATAGCGAGCCTGTACGTGACCTCTCTCCGCCATGTCACTTAACTCTTGTCGCAAGTCACTTGTGAATATGTTATTCAGGCGCTTGCATCCTCTCATCAACCTGGTCAAATGTTCACGATTCTGAGCCTCAGTTGGAAATTGTGCAGAAAGGTCATCTCTGCCGCCATAACTGCCCTCGGGAGGAATGGGAGTTCCCTCTTTTTCCTTTTGGGTGGCCCAATCCGTATAGCCTTGAATCATCCTTTCCAACAAAGCAGTATCAAGTGGTACGGCTTGACAGTTTTTTAATACCCAACTTACGTAGTAGCCAGCTTCAAGGTCCCCATCAAGAGCGGCTTGCAGGTTTCTCCGAGCCATGCTGTCAACGTTATCGGGGGTGGTGTTTTCGGTATTTGAATCAAGTGGTTCTTGATGTTCGCCATCTGCTGAACCGGGAACATGGACAATCCTTCTTCCGTATCCCTTTTGCTCTTCCGATTCATCCTCCCCGCTTTCCTCGACAGAAGTAAGCTTCTCAGACTCAGAAATGTGCGGGTTATTCGAGGCTGCATTAGTAGAAGTTGGCTGATTTGAAAGGACGTTGGTTAGTTTCAAAACAATCAGTGAAACCACGACCAGTACACTGATCACGGCTAGGCTTTTTGAGGAATTGTTCATTTTCACCACATAACATTAACGTACTTGAACGGTTTTGTATGATCGCATTGCAATCATACTCAGGGCAATAAACATCACCACCAGTATGGGAAATGCAATACTGGCAACAATCATCAGATTCGCACACAGAAATCTGTGCATATCTATCCGACAGTGCTCTGTTGTCGAAACCACCCTGTATTTTACTGATTAATTAACTGAAAACACCATTAAACATGATTCAAATCATTCATGGATTTGCGTTTTGGGGCATAATTCCCGCATTGAATATTCGGCATGCGTGCCCAACTATAAAACCAATTAACCGAATTGCCGGATAATACTTACATGCTTTCAGTTTCCAAGCTCAGTTTTGAACGCTATTTTGAACGGGTCTTTGAACCGGTCAGCTTCGAACTGGGCGCGGGTTCCTTATTGTTGGTTACCGGTGCCAACGGTTGCGGTAAAACTACGTTATTGAGGGTGCTGGCCGGTTTGCTTGAATCCAGTGAAGGTGAACTCAACTGCCATCAACAACCCCTGTATGCCGGTCATCATCCTGCAATCAAAGATGATCTCAGCGTTGCAGAAAACATACGTTTTCTGATGAACTTTATGGGCCGGCGTGAAACTCCGGATAAAGTGGATGACGACCTGTGCCAGGAAGTCATTGAAAAAATCGGCCTGGCTGCGGTGGCCCAACAGGAAGGACGCACCTTGTCTGCCGGCCAGCGTAAACGTTGTTCCTTGTCACGCTTGTTGTTCTGCGATGAGCAACTGTGGTTACTGGATGAGCCCTATTCCAACCTCGATCACGAGGGTATTGTCATGCTGGACGGTATTCTCAGAGGGCACCTGGAAAACGGTGGCGCCTGTGTGATGACCACCCATGGCAGTTTACGGCCTGAGGGTTTTGAACTGCAGGAATGTTTTATGCGCAGCGGGCGTCATACAAGCACATGGCAGGCGGCATAAGCAGACCCATATGAGCAAACCGGCACTATCAACGGCATTCTGGGCACTGTTACGGCGCGATTTCCTGCTCGCCTACCGGCGGCGTGCCGAGTTGCTTCAACCGCTGGTATTCCTGCTGGTGGTCGTAACACTGTTCCCGCTCGGCGTGGGGCCATCACCACAGTTACTCGCCAATATTGCACCCGGGGTCATCTGGATTGCAGCTTTGCTGGCAACGGTGCTGCCACTCGACAGCCTGTTCCGCTCAGATTATGAGGATGGCACGCTTGAGCAAATGGTACTCTCCGGTCAGCCACTCGCATTGATAGCGCTGGCGAGAATCCTGGCTCACTGGCTGGTAGCCGGCCTGCCCATTGTATTGTTATCCCCTTTACTTGCTGTGTGGATGAATCTTCCCGATGCCGGGGTGCCGGTTTTGATAAAATCACTGATTATTGGCACCCCGGTACTGAGCCTGATTGGCGCCATTGGTGCAGCCTTGACCGTCAGCCTCAAACGCGGGGGCCAGTTGTTGTCATTACTGGTATTTCCCCTGTATGTGCCGTTGCTGATCCTGGCCACATCTGCGGTCAGCGCTGCAGTCGCCGGTTTGCCTTACAATGGTCAACTTGGCCTGATACTGGCCGGGATGATTGCCGCGTTGACACTGGCACCGTTTGCCACTGCGGCGGCGCTTAAATTGAGCCTTAGTTAAGGAACTTCTGGTAATTTAATGAATCGATTCATGCTGTTTTTCCATAAGACCGGTTCACCGCCGTGGTTTTACCGTTTCGCCGGTAAGTTGATACCCTGGTTATGGGTTGGTTTCGCTGTTCTTACTGCCACCGGCCTGTACATGGGTTTGTTTCTCGCACCGCCGGATTATCAACAGGGCGAAAGTGTGCGCATCATGTATTTGCATGTACCGGCAGCCTGGATGTCGATGATGATTTACGGAATGATGGCGGTGATGGGTTTTATCGCATTGGTCTGGCGTATACGGATCATGGAAGTCCTGACCATATCCAGCGCACCTGTCGGTGCCGCTTTTACGATCATTGCACTCATCACTGGCTCTTTGTGGGGCCGCCCTACCTGGGGAACCTACTGGGTGTGGGATGCACGTCTGACCTCTGAACTGGTATTGCTGTTTTTATACATCGGTGTGATTGCACTTTATAACGCCTATGATGAGCCACGAAAAGCCGCACGGGCAGCTTCGCTGATGGCAATTGTCGGCGCGGTCAACCTGCCGATCATTCATTATTCGGTTTTGTGGTGGAATACCCTGCACCAGGGCAGCAGTTTCAGCGCCAGCGGCAGCAGCATCCATCCCAGCATGTTGTGGCCCCTGTTGCTGATGGCCATCGCGTTCAAGTTTTATTACGGCGCTAATTTGCTCAGCCGCGCAAGGCTGCGCTTGCTGAAACAGGACCATCGCAAACGCTGGGTGCATGAGCTACTCGTACAGGAGTCTGAATAAATGTCACACACACCATTTATTATGGCCTCCTACCTGATCAGTGCAGCAGTCCTGCTTTGGGCGGCCTTTGCACCTGTTGTCAATAAACACAGCCTGGACAAGCAACTCAAAGCCAGGCAAAAACACATGGATAAGAAACAATGACCCCCACCCGTAAACGCAGATTGATAGCCGTATTGGTGATCATTGCCGGTGTTGGACTGGCCGCTGTCGTGGCTTTTAACGCTCTGCAGGAAAACATGCTGTTTTTCGTCAGCCCCAGCGATGTCGAGGAACAGTCATTGCCGACCGGCAAACGCTTCCGCCTGGGCGGACTGGTTGCAATGGATAGTGTCAGCCGGGCAAGCGACAGCCTGGCCATGACCTTCGTGGTTACCGATGGAGTTGCATCTATTGACGTCAGGTATGACGGCATATTGCCGGATCTGTTTCGTGAAGGCCAGGGAATTATCGCCATCGGTGAACTGACTGAGGAGGGCCATTTTGAGGCTGCGGAGGTCCTCGCCAAGCACGATGAAAATTACATGCCACCGGAAGTTGCCGATGCACTTGAGCGAGCCGGGCACCCCAACGCTGACCAGGCTGACACAGGAAACGGCCAATGACCGTTGAACTGGGCCAGGTTTGTCTGTTGGCTGCCTTGCTGACAGCCTTTTGCCTGGGCCTTTTCCCGATGATCGGTGCATACACCGGTAATCGCCGCCTGATGGCAGTGGCATCCAGCGCAAGTTTGATTCAATTCCTGTTGGTACTGATCTCTTTTGGAATCCTGACGGCTGCATTTGTAACCCAGGACTTTTCTGTCGAATACGTCGCCCGCAACAGCAACTCACTTTTACCGATGAGCTACCGGTATTCAGCGGTCTGGAGCGCACACGA
>Ga0164313_10006456_pt1 | contig 10334 bp, 13 predicted proteins | sample GuaBasSedimGuay4_FD_113735 | JGI IMG/M metagenome (GOLD analysis project Ga0164313, IMG submission 113735) | Subseafloor sediment microbial communities from Guaymas Basin, Gulf of California, Mexico - Guay4, Core 4569-4, 0-3 cm | ecosystem: Environmental > Aquatic > Marine > Hydrothermal vents...
CCGCGTGTCTCAATTGATCATGCCAAGGTGATGGAAAAAGCCTTGAAGAAGAATGGCGTCAAGTACGAACTGATGGTTAAAGGTGATGAAGGCCACGGATTCCGTAAACAGGAAAATCAATATGATTTTTATGGTCGCGTGGAAAGCTTTCTGGCTGAAAACCTGAATCCATAGCACTGACCAAAGCAGTTTTATTGAAACTGCGTTATAGTCCTGAATCCGGGGCCGGCAAATCGCCGGCCCCGTTTTTTTTGGTAGTGTTAATAAAACCTGATGACAGGCACGACTGAACAAAAACTAGACCGTGATGGCGTAATCGCTGCCTTGACTGCGTTTACGTTCTGGGGCCTGGTTCCCATTTATTACAAGGGTTTGTCAGCGGTTGGTGCGTGGGAAGTGCTGGCGCACAGGGTGATCTGGTCCATTCCTGTATTACTGCTGTTCCTGCTTGTTCGCGACGGCAAGACATTCTGGAAAAAACTACGCCTGCCGCTAAAAAGCATTGGATGGCTGGTATTGTCAGGTTTGACCATTTCAGTGAACTGGCTGGTTTTTGTATGGGCGGTCGCCAATGATCATGTTCTGGATACCAGCCTGGGTTATTTCGGCACGCCGTTGGTCAATGTTGTGCTGGGATACCTGTTTCTGAAAGAGCGCCTGCCGATGTTGCAGGTACTGGCGGTAATAGTGGCTGCGTCGGGTACCATTTACCTGGCCTGGTATCTGGGCAGACCGCCCTGGATTGCGATCACGCTGGCAATATCTTTTGGATTGTACGGTCTGCTTAGAAAACGCCTGGATGTTGGGCCGATGCTTGGCCTGTTGTGGGAAACTGCGCTGATGTTCCTGCCGGCACTTGTCTACTTGTTGTGGCTGGCGTCCCGGTCCGGTCATCAGTTCCTTCATCTGTCTGTCAGTGTGGATTTGTTACTGATCTGTTCCGGTATCCCAACGATTCTGCCATTGATCTGGTTTAATATGGCAGCCCAGAAACTGCCCTTGAGCATTCTGGGTTTTTTCCAGTATCTCGCCCCCAGCATCAGTTTTCTGTTGGCGGTATACCTGTTCGGTGAGACATTCACCGCAGGGCATGCCGTGGCATTCGGCTGTATCTGGTTGGCGCTCGCATTGGTCTCCATTGAACCATTTCGCCGCGCCAGGAGACGCCTGCGTGACTAGCCGGCATATTGCACCGGGAAGCCCGGCCCTGGCTTGCACAGTTGCGGCCGGACTTGAGCTTCCCTCAACCCATAGCTATAGCTATGAGCTTCAGTCCAGCCCGGCGTCCGACCGCAACTGTTCTGCGCCAGCATCCGCGCTACCGGTGCAATATGCCGGCTAAGATATTACTTGTGCATGGCCTGTGGAATCGAGGCTGGTCGATGGCGGCGATGGCCAAGCGCCTCAGGGCCCGTGGTCATAGTGTAATGGTCTTCAGTTATCCGACCCGCAGTTCTGGACTTGACGGTCACGCAGATGAACTGCACCGGTTTGTAAGCAAAGCCGCGCTCGATGAATTACACCTCGTCGGCCACAGCATGGGTGGTCTGGTTATCCTGAATATGCTCAGCCGTTATGACGATCTGCCGGCAGGGCGGGTGGTTTTGATGGGAACACCTGTCAGGGGCAGCAAGATGGTGAAACGGCTGGAAAACCTGCCAGGTCAGAGGCTAATGTTTGGCAAGGTTGCTGAAGACCTGCTGAAAGGTTTTCGGAAGCCGCCTGAAAACCGCCAGACTGGTATGATCCGTGGCACCCGGGCGATGGGTCTGGGACGGGTGGTTGGCAAGCATGACGAGCCCAATGATGGCAGCGTTGCAGTCAGCGAAACGCAGCTTGAAGGGCTGGCTGACAGTATTGAATTGCCGGTGGCACATTCCGAAATGTTGCTGTCTTCAGAAGTCGTAACCCAGCTTGAACATTTCCTGTTGAATGGCAGTTTTAACCACGGCAGCTAAATTGCCTGTTTTTGCCACCGGATTGGCAGAGTTTCGTGATAAAATTCCGGGTTATTCTGTTTCTGAATTTCAAGGTAAAGATTTTATGGCAGGTCATTCCAAATGGGCGAATATCCAGCACCGCAAAAAAGCAGTTGACGCCAAGCGTGGCAAGATATTTACCCGCATCAACCGATTGCTAACCATTGCCGCACGTACTGGCGGTGGTGACCCCGATGCCAACCCGGGATTACGCCTGGCAATTGAAAAAGCCAATGCGGCCAATATGCCCAAGGACAATATCGAGCGGGCCATCAAGAAGGCCACCGGTGATCTTGAGGGCGTTACCTATGAAGAACTCAAATATGAAGGTTATGCACCGGGTGGTGTTGCAGTACTGGTGGAGTGCCTGACTGACAACCGCAACCGCACGGTCGCAGAAGTACGCCACGCGTTCACCAAGTATGGCGGTAACCTGGGAACGGATGGTTCCGTTGCCTATTTGTTTTCCAAGATCGGAGTGCTGAACTACGCACCGGGGACATCTGAAGATGACGTGATGGAAGCAGCTCTGGATGGCGGTGCAGACGATGTGGTCAGTGAGGAAGATGGCTCAATTGAAGTGATCACCACGCCCGAGACTTACAGCGGCGTTGTTGAGGCCATGAAAGCCGCGGGCCTGACACCGGAAAGCTCAGACATCATCATGCGGGCCAGCCTCGAAGTTGAGCTTGATGTCGAAATGGGTGAAAAAGTGCTGCGTTTTCTGGATGTGCTTGAAGACCTGGATGACACGCAGGAAGTGTATTCAAATGCCAACATACCCGAAGAGGCGTATAACTAACTAATATGCGTATATTGGGCGTTGATCCTGGCTCACGAATGACCGGTGTCGGTATCATCGAAGTTAACGGCGACCGTGTAAGCCCTGTGTACTATGGTGCTATCAAGGCCGGCGGCGGTGAATTCAACGAGCGCCTCGGCATTATATTTTTAGGCCTGCAAGAGCTGATCAAAGAACATCGGCCGGACCAGGCCGCCATCGAAACCGTTTTTGTTGCCCATAATGCCGCCTCGGCCATCAAGCTGGGACAGGCACGTGGCGCGGCCGTGTGTGCGGCAATTTCCTGCGATATCCCGGTCTCGGATTACAGCCCGCGTTCCATCAAGCAGGCCATCGTCGGCCGGGGCGGGGCAGATAAAGTCCAGGTTCAGCACATGGTGGGTATTTTGCTCGGCATCAGGGAACCTATTCAGAATGATGCTGCTGATGCACTGGCGGTGGCATTGTGCCACCAGCACACCTCACACACATTGGCCCTCATGGCCAGGATGCAGGGCTGACCGGAATGATTGCACGACTCGCAGGCACACTGCTGGAAAAGAATCCGCCCTACCTGGTGATCGACGTCAATGGCGTCGGTTATGAAGTCGAGGCACCAACGGGCGTATTTATTGACCTGCCCGAGAACGGCAAACAGGTCGCGATACTGATCCATCACCACTTTTCACAGGATAGCCAGACACTTTACGGCTTTGCCTCGCTGGGTGAGCGCGAGTTGTTTCGCAAGTTGCTTAAAGTTAACGGTATTGGTGCAAAACTGGGATTGGCGATTTTGTCAGGTGCCAGCGGTGAAGAATTAACCCGCTTTGTAACAACAGCCGATGTCGCTTCGTTAACACGTATACCGGGCATTGGTAAGAAAACCGCAGAACGTATCATCATGGAATTACGTGACAAACTGGATGGCATAGCCGTTGCCGCGGGCGGTGGTTCCGCAGCAGCAGGTACTCCGGTAGGTACCGACCCTGTTACTGAAGCAAGCCACGCACTAGCCTCTCTCGGTTACAAACCTGCTGAGGTCAGCCGTATGGTCAGCTCGGTTGCTGAAGCCGGGATGGATGCTGAAGAAATCATCCGCAAAGCCTTGCAGACCCGCGTGAAAACCACATGAGTGACCCGGGAAACAATGATTCGGGCACGATGGATTCTGAGGATCGCCTGGTGAACCCGGTGGATACCCCTTCAGACAAGGCCATGGATGTCAGCCTGCGACCAAAAACGATGGATGAGTACATCGGTCAGCAAGCCATGCGTGAAAAGCTGTCGATTTTCCTTGAAGCCGCACGACGCAGAAAGGAAGCGCTGGATCATGTATTGATTTTTGGCCCGCCCGGACTTGGCAAAACTACCCTGGCACACGTGATTGCCAATGAAATGGGTGTCAGTCTGCGCCAGACATCAGGCCCGGTACTTGAACGTGCGGGTGATCTTGCAGCGTTGCTGACCAATCTGCAGCCTGGTGACGTTCTGTTTATCGATGAAATACACCGTTTATCGCCAGTGGTCGAGGAAGTGCTGTACCCGGCACTGGAAGATTTCCAGATCGATATCATGATCGGCGAGGGCCCGGCAGCCCGTTCCATCAAGCTTGACCTGCCAAGGTTTACACTGGTGGGTGCCACCACCCGTGCCGGATTACTGACATCACCTTTACGCGACCGTTTTGGCATCGTTGAGCGTCTTGAGTTTTATAGCTCAAAGGAATTACAGCAAATTGTGACACGTTCGTCCGGCATTCTTAATATCGATTGTGACGACGAAGGCTCACTTGGCATCGCCAGCCGTGCACGCGGTACGCCAAGAATTGCCAATCGCCTGTTACGCCGTGTGCGCGATTTTGCCGAGGTTAAAGGTGATGGCCTGATCAATGCCGAGATCGCCATGGGTGCGATGGACCTGTTGAAAGTCGATGATTCCGGTTTCGATACCATGGACAGGCGATTGTTGAAACTGATCATCGACAATTTCGGTGGTGGCCCGGTTGGTATCGAAAGTATTGCTGCGGCGCTGTCTGAAGAACGCGGGACGGTTGAGGATGTGCTTGAGCCTTTCCTGATCCAGCAGGGTTACATTACCCGCACATCCAGAGGCCGCATGGTGACGGCAAAAGCCTACCGGCATTTTGGTCTGGATATGCCATCGGGAGATGGAAACGATCTTTTTTCAGGTAAATAAAGAACCAACCATGCAACCGTTTGTCTGGAAACTAAGAGTGTACTGGGAAGATACCGATGCGGGCGGGGTGGTTTACCACGCACGCTATCTGAATTTCTTTGAGCGTGCCCGCACCGAATGGCTACGCGACATGGGTGTCCACCAGGCAAAAATGGCAAAGGAAGACAACACCATCTTTGCCATACGCAATATGAATATCAGTTACGTGATGGCGGCGCGACTGGATGATGAACTGGAGGTCAGCGTGCATTCGGTTGAGGCCCCCGGTGCAAGAATGGTGTTTAAGCAGGACATGATCCGCTGTTCCGACCAGCAACTGGTTGCGTCAGCGGATGTAAGCGCTGTATGCCTGAAGGCGGACAGCTTCAAAGCAACACGTATGCCCGCATGGATTCGGGCGGAGATAAAAAATGCAAAATGACTTACAAGTCTGGCAGCTGATTTGGGAAGCGAGCTGGATGGTGAAAATGGTGATGCTGATATTGCTGGCAGCATCAGTTTCATCCTGGATGATAATTTTCCGCAAACGCCAGGTATTGGCCAATGCGGAAAAGGGTGCCGATGATTTTGAGGAAAGGTTCTGGTCGGGAACCGACCTGACCAAGCTGTATGAATCGGTCAGCCGGGATAATGCCGGCAATAGCGGTATGGAGCGTCTGTTTGAAGCAGGCTTCAGGGAGTTTTCCCGCATGCGCGACCAGGGTCGGGTGTCACCGGGTGTCATGGTTGAGGCAGCACAACGTGGTATGCGCATCGCGCTGGCAAAGGAAACCGACCGCCTTGAGGAGCACTTAAGCTATCTGGCAACTGTGGGCTCGACCAGTCCCTACATCGGGCTGTTTGGCACCGTGTGGGGCATCATGACGTCCTTTCATCAGTTGGCCAATGTCAGCCAGGCCACGATCGCAATGGTTGCTCCGGGTATCTCCGAGGCGCTGATCGCAACCGCCATGGGCCTGTTCGCTGCGATTCCTGCCGTGATTGCCTACAACCGCTATTCCAACCAGGTGGAACGGCTGGAAATGCGCTATGACAATTTCACCGAAGAGTTTTCCAGTATTCTCCAGCGCCAGGCACATGCGCTGGTTGACGCTTAAAGGCTGACAGCTAATGCAACAAAGCAGACGCAAAAAACGCCGGCCAATGGCCGAAATTAACGTGGTGCCGTATATCGATGTCATGCTGGTGTTGCTGGTTATTTTCATGATTACCACACCCATGCTGAACCTCGGTGTAGAAGTCGACTTGCCCAAAGCCGATGCAGAGCCGCTTGACAGTCAGCAGAACGATGAGCCGATGGTGATTACAGTGCTGAGAAATGGCGATCTGTACCTGAATGCCGGCGGCGAGGCCGATGGAGTCAGCAGTGGCTTGATCGATCCGGAAACGTTGGTGGCGACCGTGGCGGCGATCGTGCGTCGCAACCCGAAAATCCAGGTGTTGGTCGGTGGCGACCAGGCGGTCGGTTATGGGCATATTTATAACGCGATGGTGATACTGCAAAAAGCAGGTGTGGCCAAGGTCGGCCTGATGAGTGACCCGCTGGATAGCATCGAAGGCGGAGGTTAGCTCTACTATGCAGCCTGTAGTGCGAGAATTCCTGGCCAACACCTGGGCTTTCCTGCTGGCTGTTGCCGTGCATGTCATCATGGCGGCACTGGTGGTGCTGGGTACAATGGACTGGAAACCGTTCAAGCCACCGGTGTTGACAGGCTTAACGATCGAAGCGGTCATGGTGGATACCGGTGCCATAAAACAGCGCCGTGAACAGGCTAAAAAGGATGCCGAACAGGCGGTTCAGCGCAAGGCGGAAAAAGATCGTCGCGAGAAGGAACTGAAAACCCGAAACGAGCGTTTGGAACGCGAGAAAAAGGCAGAAGAGGCGGCTGAGATAAAACGCCAGAAAGACCTGGCGGCGAAAAAACGTGATGAAGATATGCGTCTGCAGAAATTGCGTGCCAAGCAGGCTCAGGATAAGAAAGACAGGGAAAAGAAACGCCAGGACGAGCTGAAACGACTGCGTGAGCAGCGTGAGAAAGCAGCGCAGGACACCAGGCGGGAAGAGGAACGATTAAAACAGATTGATGCACGCCGACAGGCAGAAGCCGATGCCCAGCGGCAGGCGATTGCCGAGGCAGACATGCAACGACAAATGGCCGCGGAGGCTCGTGCGGGTGAAATTGCCACACTGGCCCAACGGTATGCGCTGGAGATCCAGGCGCAGGTTACCAACAATTGGTTGCGACCGCCGACAGCCCGTCCAGGATTACGCTGTACGCTAAAAATCGTGCAGATTCCTGGCGGAGAAGTCATATCGGCCACTATTGCCGGTTCATGCAATGGTGATGAGGCCACCCGACGCTCACTGGTTGCTGCAGTGGAGCGTGCCGGCAGCCTGCCGTACCGGGGTTTTGAGGAAGTGTTTCAACGCGAGATAGATTTTATTTTCAGATTTGACGGTGATTAAAATTATGCAAAAAGTGATATATGCGTTAATGCTGCTGTTGTTTTCACAACTATCCCAGGCCAAGCTCGAAATTGAGATTATCCAGGGCAATGCCAGCGCTTTGCCCATCGCCATCATTCCAATGCAGTGGCGTGGTTCAGGCCCGCCACCGTTGACCAATGTGGCGGAGGTCGTTTCCTCGGATCTGTATCGCTCTGGATTGTTCGCACCTCTGAATGAAGAGGATATAGTGGACCGGCCGGTTGACGCTGAATCCATTCGTTTTGGTACCTGGCGATTGCTGAAAGTCGACTATGTCGTGATTGGCCATGTCGCCGATTCGCCGGATGGCATTGGTTTTGACATCATTTATGAGCTTTTTGATGTGCATACGCAGGAACGCTTGTTGTCGCAGATCACCACTGTTGGTCTTGGTGACCTGCGCTTCGGCTCACATCGCGTGGCTGACTCGATCTACGAGAAACTCACTGGCGTTCCGGGTGCATTCTCCACCAGGATCGCCTATGTTTCGGCAACGGGTGTCGGCGACGATATTCACTTTCAGCTATTCGTGGCGGACGCGGACGGTTTCAACCCACAACCCGTAGTCGGCTCACCGGAGCCCCTGTTGTCTCCCAACTGGTCACACGATGGTCAGCGCCTGGCCTATGTTTCATTTGAGAAAGGGAATTCTGCGATATACGTGCAGAACGTCTCCACCGGTGCACGTGAACTGGTTTCATCCGGAAAAGGCATCAACGGTGCACCGGCATTCTCCCCTGATGACCGCTACCTGGCCATGACATTGTCCTATTCGGGTAACCCGGAAATCTATATCAAGGATCTCACTACCGGCCAAAAGCGACAGATAACCAACCACTGGGCGATCGACACCGAACCGGCCTGGTCACCTGATGGGAAGCACGTTTATTTCACCTCTGATCGCGGTGGCAGGCCACAAATTTACCGTGTTGCGGCCAGTGGCGGAAAGGCCACCCGCATCACCCGTGAAGGCACTTATAATGCACGCGTGACAATTTCGCCTGATGGAGACCGAATTGCGGTAGCGCAAGGGCGTGGAAACGAGTATCGTATAGCAATATTAGAACTTGAAACCGGGCGAATGCGTACCCTGACTCCCGGGGTACTTGATGAGTCACCCAGTTTCGCGCCAAATGGCAGTATGATTCTGTATGCAACCCGCGAAGATTCCAGGGGTGTCCTGGCTGCGGTTTCGGCTGACGGAAACGTTCGACAGCGTTTGATTTTGACAGAAGGTGATGTAAGAGAGCCTGCGTGGTCCCCGGTTATCAGGTAAACTTTGCACCAGAATATTTTTGCGTTTTTAATAATCCTTGGAGGAAGAAATGAATACTACGTGGCGCCTGCTGCTTGCCCTCGTTTTCGCTGTTGCGATCTCGGCCTGTAAAACCACCCCACCCGAAACTGATGATACTGCTACCGATACGCAACCTGCTGAAGTTGTTGAGGATGTTACGACTGCCGCTGCTTTGGATTCACGCGATTACACCGACGCGAGAAATTTCGATAACAGCGAAAGCCTGTTATCCAAGCGGGTTATATATTTCGATTTTGATAAATCTGACGTCAAAGCTGAGTACCGCGCTATCGTTGCAGCACATGCTTCGTACGTCGCCGCTCATGGCAGCGCCCGGGTAACCCTGGAAGGTCATGCGGATGAGCGTGGAACCCGTGAATATAACCTCGGCCTCGGCGAACGTCGTGGCAATGCCATTTCCGGTCTGCTTTCGGCTGCCGGCGCCATGGGTAGCCAGCTGGATACAGTCAGCTACGGTGAAGAACGCCCGGTTTGCCGGGTGAGCGATGAAGACTGCTGGTGGCAGAACCGTCGCGTGGAGATCGTTTACACCGCGAGATGATGATGCGACAAATGACATCAAGTCTGATGGCCAGCTTATTGCTGGCCATCTTTGTTTCAGCGCCGGTCCTTGCGCAGCAGCCCGCTGTACAAAATAACCAGGCAATGGTGGATCTTGTGATCCAGGTTCAACAATTGCAGGATGAAGTGCGGATGCTCACCGGCAAGATTGAAGACCAGGCCATGGAGCTTGAAAATATGGGCAACCGGCAAAGGGATCAATACCTTGATCTGGACCAGAGAATTACCGGTCTGCGCAGTGCCGGCCCCGTTGTGGTGGGTTCTGCACCCATGAATACGGCAGGTGGAGGTGTCTCTACATCAGGGGCAGTTAATACCAGCCAGGCTTCGACAGCGGCTGTGGAAGATAGACCCGATGTGCGCGAACCGCTGAACACGCCTTCTTCGGTAACAGCGCTGGCGACCCCGGATACACAGGCTCGTGCGATGGTTGATTCGCCAGAAGCAGAAAAGGCCGCTTATGACCATGCCTTTCAGTCTTTAAAAGACCTCAAATATGCTGACTCTGCTGCGCAGTTCCAGACATTTCTGCAGCAATATCCCGGCAGTGAGTATGCGGATAATGCGCAATACTGGTTAGGTGAGTCTTACTACGTTACCCGTAACTATGATATTGCCCTTGAAGCATTCCAGGGCCTGCTAAGCAAGTACCCGGACAGCCCCAAGGTTGGCGATGGTTTACTGAAAATAGGTTACACCCATTACGAACTGAAGCAGTGGGACCTGGCAAGAGCTGCGCTGGAACAGGTACAGCAACAATACCAGGGCACCACACGTGCCAGGCTAGCCGGCAGCCGCCTGCGCAGCATGAAACTCGAAGGCCACTACTAATTTTAACGCCGTCATCCCGGGCTTGACCCGGGATCCATTTTTGTTTTTGGGTTGAGCTTTGTGAAAAGAGCTAAATGGATTCCGGATCAGGTCCGGAATGACGTAATTGGTCAATCTGTCATCCGGGGGCCATTTTTCACTCCACCCAATCCCACAAATCATTAAAATACCCCCATGCCC
>Ga0164313_10006457_pt1 | contig 10333 bp, 9 predicted proteins | sample GuaBasSedimGuay4_FD_113735 | JGI IMG/M metagenome (GOLD analysis project Ga0164313, IMG submission 113735) | Subseafloor sediment microbial communities from Guaymas Basin, Gulf of California, Mexico - Guay4, Core 4569-4, 0-3 cm | ecosystem: Environmental > Aquatic > Marine > Hydrothermal vents >...
CCGAGTTCCCGCTCATGGTCCGGCACCGCAATATCTGCGCTTAGAACTCCGCCAACGCCGTGGAAGAATGGATTTCGCATGACCACCTCATCTGGTTTGAGTTCGCAAGAATCAAAATCGGGCGTGTCTACAACCACAACTCAGTCGGCATAACTTTCATTTAGGTGGAAAATTGGGCATATCAGGCGTTTTTTCCTGATATACGCATCCGAATTTTTTATTCTGTGATTAAAGTGATTGATATGCAACGAGAAAATTATTCTGTTGTTGTGGAGAGAACTACTTATCAGGAAATTTCGCCTGATAATACGCCAATCTTTCCTACAGGTAGTCGCGTAAGTATCTGATATTTTCCAGGACATCTGATGATTAGGCTGTATTTGCGATAAATAGGTACAGCTATGTCAAAACTCCTAAATGACGTGAGAAACAAGCTTCGGGTTCACCATTATGCTTTGAAAACTGAGAAGACATATGTGCAGTGGATTAAGCGGTTTATTCTGTTTCACAACAAAATCCATCCCTTGAAGATGGGCAAGGTGGAGGTAGAAGCGTTTTTGACCTGGCTTGCAGTAAAACGCAAGGTGTCACCGTCATATTGGCAACTTTGCGGGGTCAATATCAACTGATTGGAAGGCTGCCTCAGACAGCGCCCGACCCACGGTTTATCAGGGCGCCCGCGATCAGGGAAACAGCCGCCATCGACCACACGATGACCGCGCCAGTAGGAAGATCGAACAGGGAGGAAACGATGATGCCGGCCAGGAACGAAACCGCCCCGGTCAGGTATCCGGCGATCAGCCGGCGGTTTCCGCTCAGTTTGCGCGTGGCCAGCGCCGGCAGGATCAGGCTGGCAAATACCAGGTACACGCCCACGATCTGCACCGACGCCATGATGGCAAATGCAAACGTCAGGTAAAACCCGATCCGGCCGATCCGCTCGCGGGCGGTGAACCAGACAGCCAGTAGAATGGCGTAAAGCGCCGCCATCGGAATCAGTGTTTTCCAGGTGGTCCATAGAATCTGACCAACCAGCAAGTCTTTCAGGTGTTCCCCGCCGTGCGGGTTTCCGGCCAGCAGCAGGATGCTGCCGGTAGCGGCCAGCACGAACAGCGTCCCAATCAACGCCTCCTGGATATCAGGCCAGTATTTCTCCGTCCAGTTCAGGCCGGCCGCCGCCAGCAGGGCTGCACCAACCGCGGAAAACTGGACCGCGAGCGCGCTTTCTTCCCAACCAAATGTTCCGGCCGCAATCACCCCAAGGGCTGCAACCTGGGCTACCGCCAGGTCGATGAAGATGATGCCGCGTTTCAATACGACCTGGCCCAGCGGCACATGCATGCTCAATACCAACAGGCCCGCCGCCATCGCCGGCCCGACGATGGTCCAGTCGATCAATTCCCAATTCATATTTTTTCACCAGTATGGGATTTTTCACCTGCATGGGCTTCAAACAGGCGATTTAGCACATCGTCAAACAGCCCAAAAAGACTATTTGCCCCCTCCGTGCCGCCAACCGTCAGGGGCAGCATCACCGCCGGTATGCCAGTCCGCTCTTCCAGCCAATCCGAAGCCTTGTCGCTCTGAAATGGCGCGCGGATGATCCACTCGGCGCCGTTGCCGTCGGTGCCAAGCTCCTTCAACAGTGCCGACAGGTGGGTGGCCGTCGGCGGGATGCCGGGGACCGGCTCCAGTGTGGCGACTTCTTCCAGCTTCAACCAGGCTTCCAGGTAAATCCAGGATTGGTGATGGCAGACGACCCGTTTTCCCGCCAGCTCTTGCGCCCGCGCTTCCCAGCCGGCCATGGCTTCGTTCCAACGTTGGATAAAATCTTCCGTACCGCGGATATACCCATCCGCGTTATCCGGGTCGATCTCCGCCATCCGTTGGCCCATGGCCTGCGCCACCCGAGCGATGTTGTGCGGATTCATCTGGATGTGCGGGTTGCCCTCGGGATGCATGTCGCCCTGGGCGCGGTCCACGTTGTCGGGCACGTCCAGTCGGCGGACCACGCTACTGGCTTCCAGAAAGCCGGGCTTGCCCGGCAGAACCGCCGGGTTGTTGGCCTTGCTCAGTAGCATGGGTAACCAGCCGATCTCGAGTTGCGCCCCGCTGCAAACCACCAGGTCGGCCCTGCGGACCTTTGATATCAGGCTGGGCCGGGCCTGGATATAGTGCGGATCCTGCAATGCATTGGTCGCACTGGTGGCTTTCACCAGATCCCCGCCGATCTCTTCTGCCAGCGCGGACCATTCAGGCTCGCAGGCTAATACTTTTAATTCGGCGTTCGCCGTGAAAGGCAAGCCCAACAGGACCAGTAACAGGTATGTATTCAGAATTTTCTTCATGTCTCTTGTCCCGGTTAAAAGGCGTGTGCCCCATGGGCGCCAATACTGAAAATGTACTGCAAACCAAACTGGTTGTCTGTGAGATCGCTGGCCCGGTCGTGATTGTACTGGAACCGCAGGCGGCTGAACTCGCTGTTGGACCAGTCCACCATCAGGCTGTAACGCTTTGGATCGCTGCCGCCAGGATAAAGCGGCGTGCCTTCCCACATCATGCCGGGCGTGTCGGAAGACAGGTGATCGAGGCGAGCGCCAAAACGCCACTGCGGAAACGGTTGATAGACGGCTTGTGCGTACCAGCCACGCTGGTCGTTATCCCAGGGGCCTGGTGCGGCGCCGGGTAAAGTGTATTCACCCTTTTCATTGCGCCACATGTATTCCGCCTGAAACTTGAAGTTCTGCTGGCGGGAATTACCGTTTGGCGCCCACTTCCAGACAAAATCGGCGACGTACAGATCGGTGTCGCCGGTGAACAACAGGGAATCGTGATCGTGATCATGATCGTGGCCGGTCTTACGCCCGTCGGAGTCCGCGCGCACCCAGGAAAAACCCAACAGCCAGCTATTGCTGAACCCGATATCACCGCCGGTTTTTACGCCGAGCGTTGCGCTACCGACCCCGTGATGGGCTGCGCCGCCTGCAGGGTAACGGTCGCCGCGCAAGACTTCGCCGCTGAACTGCAGGTAAAAGTCGGTAGGCGCCAGCCAGCGGAACTGCAGGCCGTCATCGATGTACTGGCTGCCCAGAAAGGCCTGGTAGACCAGTGGCTGGTCGGCGAAATCCCAGGTATGAAAGTGCTTGTCATTGAGGTAACCAATATCGGCAAAGAAGCGGCCCATCCGGATCGACAGACCGCCGGGCAAGGCCAGGGTCTCGACCCAGGCTTCTTCCAGTTCGACCGCCACTTCACCATCATGGACATGGATGGGCACCGTCAGCATGGCGGTGAATTTGTCGTCCACGTTGGCCGACATGGTGATCTCGGATTCGGCCAGCGACAGTCCTTCCGACGCCGGACCGGCCTCACCGCCCAGTGGGAAGCCGGGAATGGAGTAATCGTGCGGATCGTGGTTATAGGCCCAGGCCTGGCCCTGGAAGACCACGCCAATAGCCGGGTTGAACGAATTGTCACTGGCGACCGAAACGGTCGTCGGCGACTGGTAAGCCACCTCGGCGTTGCTGGGTGCGGCATCCCTGCTCTCCGCGGCATCGAGTCGCGCTTCCAGGTCGGCAATGCGCGCCTCGTACTCCGTGCGCATCGAACGTATTTCTTCACCTAAAGCATCCAGTTCAGCGCTTCGCCCTTCCTGCGCAACAACTTGTGAGCAGAACAGCAACACGCATGCCAGTGGCAAGTGTCGTAAACGAATTTTCATTTGTTGTCTCCGTAGAAATCAATCATCTAGCCGGAACGCTGGGTGAATGCGCCAGGCGTTCGAGCCGGTCGAAATTACGTAAACGGGAGGGGGGGAGCCCTTTGATGGTAGGTAAGGCAGAGCCGGACTGAAGTCACGCACTGCGGTGTATCAATGCGCGAAACAGCGACTTGTAACTCAATGGGGGTGGCGTGATCGGCAGATGAGATCGCGGTGAGTAGCTGAGCCTGGCTGACACAGAGTTCACACTGTCCCAGCCCCGGCTCAAAATGGGCTGTCACGTGACTTAGCAATGCCACGTTACTGACCACCAGCATCAGGGCCAGTATGGCAATTCTTATCCGTGCAGACTTGCGCATGCCCTTATTCTAAAACAATTTTCCAGCATTGACGTATTTAACCAACAAATATATTGACCCTAAATGCCATACATCAAGTACCTGTGAATGGCTATAATGATATGTTTTGGCACAGAAGCACCGTGACCGGGGAAGAAAAATGACCGAACGCGAAATCATGGAGTATGACGTAATCATCGTCGGGGCCGGACCGGCCGGTTTGTCTTGCGCCATTCGCTTGAAACAGCAGAAGCCCGACTTGATGGTCGCCGTGATCGAGAAAAGCTCGGAAATCGGCGCCCATATCCTTTCCGGCGCCGTAATCGAACCGGAACCGCTGGACGAACTGCTGCCTGGCTGGCGCGATGATCCGCCACCGGTCTGCATTCCGGTTGAGAAAGACGAAATCTGGCTGCTGAGCCAGAAGGGCAGAACCCGCCTCCCGACCCCGCCGCAGCAGAAAAATCACGGCAATTTCATCGTCTCGCTCGGCGCCATGTGCGCCTGGATGGCGACCCGGGCCGAAGCCCTGGAAGTCGATATATTTCCCGGCTACGCGGCCTCGGAAATCCGTTTCACGGATGACGGAGCCGTCGGCGGCGTAATCATCGGCGACATGGGTGTCGATAAGGACGGCAAGCCCAAAGACAGCTATATGCAGGGCATCGAGATTCATGCGCCCATCACGATTCTGAGTGAAGGCGTGCGCGGTCACCTGAGCAAACAGCTGATCAAAAATTTCGAACTGGATAAGGACTCCGACCCACAGACCTACGGCATCGGCATGAAGGAACTGTGGCGGGTGCAGCCGGGCAAGTCGCAACCCGGCCTGGTGCAGCACACCGCAGGCTGGCCGCTGGACAGCCACACCTACGGCGGCAGCTTCATTTATCACCTGGACAAAGACCGCATCGCAATTGGTTTTGTCTGTGGCCTGGACTACCAGGACCCGGAATTCATGCCGTTCGAAGCCTTCCAGCAGATGAAAAATCACCCGATGGTCCACGCCATGCTCGAAGGCGGAGAAATCCTGTCATCCGGTGCACGAGCGATCGTCGAGGGCGGATACCAGTCGTTGCCCAGGACCGAAATGCCCGGCGCGCTGATTATCGGGGATTCGGCCGGCACGCTGAACATACCGAAAATCAAGGGTACGCACCAGGCGATGCGTTGCGGCATGCTGGCGGCCGAACACATCGCCGCAACATCGACAGCGGTTGGCTTTGACACCAAACTGCGCGAGTCAGAGGTGGTCCGGGAACTCTACAAAGTCCGGAATATCCGCCCGGCCTTCTACAAGGGTTTCTGGCGTGGTTTTATTCGTGCAGCCATTGAAACGATCACCTTCGGCAAGCTGCCGATGACGCTGTCGATCCACGCCGATGATTCCGCGCTGAAAAAGCTGGACGGCTACACGCCACCCGACCGCAAATGGGGTGAGTGTGATTTACCGCCCCGCGACCGGCTTGCCTCGGTATATTTTGCCGCAACCGATCACGAGGAGGACCAGCCGGTCCACCTGCAAATCCTGGAGCCGGATATCTGCACCAGCCGCTGCGTGGAGGAATACGACAACCCGTGCACGCGCTTCTGCCCCGCCCAGGTTTATGAGATGGTGGAAGAAGGCGCTGCAAAACAATTGCAGATAAATTCTGCAAACTGCGTACACTGCAAGACCTGCGATATCAAGGATCCGTACCAAATCATCAATTGGGTCACGCCCGAAGGCGGCAGCGGGCCCAACTACCAAAACATGTAAATCTGAAACTGGAGTAAGGAAAGCCGATGAAAATACTGGTTGGCATCAAGCGCGTCGTGGACTACAACGTCCGGGTCCGCGTTCTTCCCGACGGCAGCGGTGTAGACACCGACGGCGTCAAAATGAGTGTGAATCCCTTCGATGAAATTGCGCTGGAAGAGGCGTTACGCATCAGGGAAGCCGGAAACGCCGAAGAGGTGATCGTGGTATCAGTTGGTGGCGACGAGTGCCAGCAACAGTTGCGCACCGGACTGGCGATGGGCGCCGACCGCGCGATCCAGATTCAGACTTCCGAATCGCTGCAGCCACTCAGCCTCGCGCGGGCGTTCCTGAAAGTGATCGAACGTGAACAGCCCGGCCTGGTGATACTGGGCAAGCAGGCGATTGATGACGACAACAGCCAGACTGCCCAGATGCTGGCGGCCCTGTGGGACCGCCCACAGGCAACCTTTGCATCGAAACTGGTACTCAACGGCGACAGCGCTGCGGTCACCCGTGAAATAGATGCCGGCATGGAAACCATCGAAATTGACCTGCCAGCGGTTATCTCCGTTGATTTGCGTCTGAACGAGCCCCGTTTCGTCAAACTGCCTGACATTATGAAAGCCAAGCGCAAGCCACTGGACGTGATCTCTCTCGACGATCTCGGAGTAACCGTGGAAGGCAATGTCAGCGTTGGCCACCACGCGCCACCGCCGCAACGTGAGAAAGGCATCATGGTTGACGACACGGCCCAGTTGGTCCAGGAACTGAAGAACAGGGGATTGATATGAGCAAAATATTGATAATTGCCGAACACGACGGCCAGGCACTGAACATCAGCACGGCAAAGTGCGTCAGTTGCGCCAAGGCCATTGGCGGTGAAATTGACATCGCAGTTTTCGGAAGCGGCATTGACGCTGTTGCTGCGCAAGCGGCAGCCATTGATTCTGTCAACCAGGTGATCGCAGTAAATGCCGAACACCTGGCAGCGCCACTGGCTGTCAACTGGGCGGCTGAAGCAATCAGCATGGCCGAGGGCTACAGTCACTTGCTGGGTCCGTCAACCACGCTTGGCAAAGACTTGATGCCGCGTATCGCGGCGCTGGCCGGCGTCAACCAGGTCAGCGATATCATGGAGGTGAACGGACCCAACTCCTTCAAACGACCGATTTACGCGGGCAATGCCCTGGTCGATGTTGAAACTGCGGCTGGCGCCACGGTGGTCGGCACGGTACGCACCGCAAGCTGGAAAGCAGCCGAAAGTTCGGGCGGCGCCAGCGTTGATCAACGAGAAGCTGGCAGCAGCCCGGCGAGCCACACGCGTTTTGTCGGGATGGAAGTCGAAGGTGGCGAACGTCCGGATCTGCAGAGCGCTGCAAGGGTCGTTTCCGGTGGCCGTGCACTGGCCAGTGAAGAGAACTTCGAGCTGATCTACCAACTGGCGGACAAGCTTGGCGCTGGTGTAGGCGCATCGCGCGCCGCAGTCGATGCCGGCTATTGCCCCAATGACATGCAGGTTGGACAAACCGGCAAGATCATCTCGCCCGATTTGTACATCGCAATTGGCATTTCCGGTGCGATCCAGCACGTTACCGGCATCAAGGACGCGGGCACCATCGTGGCGATCAACAAGGATTCGGAAGCCCCCATTTTTGAAATTGCCGATATCGGCCTGGCCGGAGATCTGTTCAAGGTCATACCCGAGTTGGAGAGCCTGCTGGGTTAACGTCATGACCGATCCGATTTGGTCACCCGGGCCCGTACGCCGCCAGACGGCTAATATTCGCAGGTTTATCGACCTGGCCCGAAGAGAGCTGGATCCCGGTATTCATCAATACCGGGATCTTCATCGTTATTCGATTCAAAACCCGTCCGGGTTCTGGCGGACCGTCTGGGATTTCTGCGAAGTGGTCGGAACGCCCGGAACCACCGTGCTGGAAAACCCGGACCGGATGCCCGGTGCACGCTGGTTCCCCGATGCGCGCCTGAATTTTGCCGAAAACCTGCTGCGCCACCGGGATGACAATCCAGCAATCATTTTCAAATCCGAGACCGGTGAAACTTCGCAATACAGCTACAAGGAACTGTATGGCGCGGTGGCGCAAACTGCTGCTGCATTGAAATCAGCCGGGGTGAAAAAAGGTGACCGCGTCGCCGGCTACATGCCGAACCTGCCGGAAACGGTGATCGCGATGCTGGCAGCAACGAGTATCGGCGCCATCTGGTCATCCTGTTCCCCGGATTTCGGCATCGACGGTGTGGTGGATCGCCTGAGCCAGATTCAGCCAACGGTATTGTTTTGCGCTGCAGCCTACAGCTATAACGGCAAGACCCACGATTGCCTGGACAAGGTGCGGGGCATCGTCAAATCGATACGCTCGATCGAAACAACCGTGGTCGTGCCCTACGTCAATCCGGATGCAAAAATCAAAAAGATCCCGGGCGCCACCTGGTTCAATGATTTCATCGACAACCCCGCCAGCGAGATCGAGTTCGAACGGCTTGGTTTCGACCACCCGGTTTACATTCTTTACTCGTCCGGCACCACCGGAATCCCCAAGTGCATTACCCATGGCGCAGGCGGCACCCTGATTCAGCATCTCAAGGAACTGGTGTTGCACACCAACCTCAGGCGTTCTGACCGGATCTGTTACTTCACCACCTGTGGCTGGATGATGTGGAACTGGCTGGTCAGCAGTCTCGCTGTCGGCGCCGCAGTAGTGCTTTACGAAGGTTCCCCGTTTTATCCTTCCCCGGCAGCGATGTTCGACCTGATCGACGAACTAGGCGTCACGGTCTTTGGCACCGGGGCCAAGGCGATCGCCGCGTGGGACAAGACCGGGGTCAAGCCACGCGAGTCCCACCAACTCAACACACTGGTCACGCTGCTCTCAACCGGCTCACCCCTGGCGCCGGAAAGCTTTGATTACGTCTATCGGGACATCAAGCAGAACCTGTGCCTGTCCTCGATTGCCGGAGGAACCGATATCGTTTCCTGTTTCATGCTCGGCTGTCCCATCATTCCGGTCTGGCGGGGTGAACTGCAATGCGCGGGCCTGGGCATGGCAGTGGAGATCCTGCGCGACGACGGCAGTGTGGCTGCTATCGATGAAACCGGCGAACTGTGCTGTACCCAACCCTTCCCCGCCATGCCGGTGTGTTTCTGGGGCGACGAGGACGGCAGCAGGTACCAGGCCGCCTATTTTGAAAAATTCCCCGGAATCTGGGCCCACGGTGACTATGTCGCGAAAACGGAGAACGACGGTTACGTGATCCAGGGACGCTCCGACGCCACTTTGAACCCGGGTGGGGTTCGAATCGGAACGTCTGAAATCTACCGCCAGGTAGAGGGCCTGGACGAGGTGCTGGAGAGCATCTGCATCGGCCAGGACTGGGAAGACGATGTACGCGTGGTGCTGTTCGTCAAGCTGCGGGAAGGCCTTGAACTGGATGAGGAGATGCAAAACCTGATCCGCAAAACCATCCGCCAAAACACCACGCCCCGGCACGTGCCCGCAAAAATTGTCCAGGTGGCCGACATTCCCCGAACCATCAGCGGCAAGATTGTCGAACTTGCGGTGCGCAATGTCGTACACGGCCGCGCAGTTGCGAACACGGATGCACTGGCCAACCCGGAATCGCTGAAACTTTACCGTGATTTGCCGGAGTTATCATGAGTGATTTGCTGTCCCTGCGCGCTTCCTACCAGGAAGGCACTGCCCGTCAATGGCTGCAGGAAAGTGCTGACGTGCTCGCTGTTTTTGAGTTTGGATGCTCGCCGCTGGATTCACTCGACCCCCGGCACGTGCCCGTTGCGCTCAAGCAACTGGGCAGCCCGAAAATGGTTGAAGTCTGGCGCTGCGCCGGGCCGATCAAGACCGGTAGCTGGGACCAATTGAGGTTCGCGCAAGGCGAGCAATTGACCATGGGGCACATCGCCCTGGAGCTGGGAGCATCCGGCGACATGCGTGAGGCCAGTAAGTTGGCTTACGATATCCTGCAAACTTACCTGCAGCAGTCTCCGCACCAGTGGCCGCTGAAAATCTGGAATTACATTCCCGGCATCAACCAGGGGTCCGGCGATCAGGAACTCTATCGCCAATTTTGCCTCGGGCGTGCTGACGCGGTGCTGATCGACCCGGGCGACCGCCCGCCCCTGCCGGCCGCGACTGCAATCGGCTCGCCGGTCGAGGAACCGGCGCTGCAGGTGTATTTCCTGGCAGCGGCGTTGCCCGGACTGGATGTGGAAAATCCGCGCCAGGTCAGTGCCTGGCGCTACCCGCGGCAATACGGACCGAAGAGCCCTTTGTTCTCCCGCGGGACCGTGCTGAGGTTGAACGGCTCACGCCAATTCCTGATTTCCGGAACCGCCAGCGTGGTCGGTCACCAGACCCACCACGAAAACCAGGTCGCCAACCAGCTTAGCGAGTCACTTCGTAATGTTCAGAGCTTGCTTGAAGAGGGCTACCGCCTGACCGGAGATTCACATGCCCGCCTCGACAATGAGGGCATGCTCAAGGTGTACATCCGCAA
>Ga0164313_10006458_pt1 | contig 10332 bp, 8 predicted proteins | sample GuaBasSedimGuay4_FD_113735 | JGI IMG/M metagenome (GOLD analysis project Ga0164313, IMG submission 113735) | Subseafloor sediment microbial communities from Guaymas Basin, Gulf of California, Mexico - Guay4, Core 4569-4, 0-3 cm | ecosystem: Environmental > Aquatic > Marine > Hydrothermal vents >...
CGATGTTCAGCTCCCTCATATCAGCAGTGAACACGAGTTCCCTATCTACCATGGCAGCTTTCCCCACGATGCCCGCTTGACGATTGGAACCGATCTCCACAGCTCTCCCCAGAGACGCGTCTGCAGCACCGCGAACTCTCGACACCGTTCTTGCGGGCTCATCCTGGCGAGCCGCCGGTGTTCTGCGGCGTTTTCTTCTTCGAACGAGTGAAAAATTCTGACGTCGAATCTCGGTCGCATCGTGCCGTCACCTCCTGACCGCCAGCTTCACGAAAGAGAGGACGCGAATCCCAGGGATCTCAGTCGGTGCCACGATAACCGAAAACGAGACCGTATGCCATACCGCCGGCGAGTCTCTGGATCCTGGAACCGATGCAACCACCGTGTCTTAGCCCGCTCTTCTCACCGGGTTTCGTAGCGAGGGCGGCGAAGCGCAAGTATCCGCTGGGTTTGTAGGGAATCGGGCGACGCAGTCGTAGTAGAGCTACGTCGAGGAGCACGATTTGAGACAAGCACGGCGGGACGCCGCAATTCGCCGTCCGTAGTAGACACCCGGTGAGAAGTGCGGGTTAGAAGCTCAGGATCTTGGAACCTCCTGGCACGGATCTTCGAGCGACACGAGGCGCGCCGGCAGTGGGCGCCTGCCAAGAAACCGTCAAGATCGCCGGTACCGATCCCATAGTGTCAAGAAATATGTCTATCATTGTTCGTCTAATCTCTGAACGAAAAAGATATTGACATCAGACCTTGTGAGGTCAATACTGCGAGCACAGCAGAATACGAAGAAGCGGAGGGTTCTCATGCGGAAATCCGTCCTGGTCGCCATTCTGGTGCTCATCCCGATGAGTTACGCCCACGCCCAAATCCCCACGGCTGAACGAGAGGCGCTGGTTGCGCTCTACAACAGCACAGGCGGGGCGACTTGGTCGGAAAACACCGGCTGGCTGGGAGCCGCGGGGACGGAGTGCGACTGGAAAGGGGTGACCTGCTCGGAGGGGCATGTGACGGGGCTGAGCCTGAACTCCAACCAGCTGAGCGGGAGCATCCCCGCGGAATTGGGGAATCTGTCGAGCTTGCAGAAGCTGTCCCTGGTCTCCAACCAGCTCACCGGAAGCATCCCGCCGGAGCTGGGGAATCTGTCGAACTTGCAGAAGCTGTGGCTATACTGGAACGAGCTGAGCGGAAGTATCCCACCGGAGCTTGGAAATCTGTCGAGCTTGGACCAGCTCGGCCTGTTCTCTAACCAGCTAAGCGGGAGCATCCCACCGGAGCTTGGAAATCTGTCGAGCTTGCAGGTACTTTGGCTGTACCGCAACCAGCTGACCGGGAGCATCCCGCCGCAGCTGGGGAATCTGCCTAGCTTGACGCAGCTGCACCTGTACCTCAACCAGCTGAGCGGGAGCATCCCCGCGGAGCTGGCGGATCTGTCGAGCGTGCAGCAGCTGTACCTGGACCAAAACCAGCTGACCGGGAGCATCCCGCCGGAGCTGGGAAATATGCCGAGCTTGACGCACCTGAAGCTGGACCGCAACCAGCTGAGCGGGAGCATCCCGCCGGAGTTGGGGAATCTATCGAGCTTGCAGGAACTTTGGCTGTACTCAAATCAGCTGAGTGGGGTCATTCCGCCGGAGTTGGAGAATCTGTCGAGCTTGACGTCCCTCAACCTTACCAACAACCAGCTGAGCGGGGTTATCCCGCCGGAGTTGGGGAATCTGCCGGTTTTGTGGACGCTGATCCTGGGCGCCAACCAGCTGACCGGGAGGATCCCACCGGAGCTTGGGAATCTATCGAAATTATTCTACCTGTACCTGTACGACAACCAGCTGAGCGGGAGCATCCCGCCGGAATTGGGAAACCTTTCGAAATTGACGATCCTTTACCTGTACGACAACCAGCTCAGCGGGGGTATTCCACCAGAGCTGGGGAGCCTGTCGAATTTGCAGCGCCTGGGTCTGGAATCCAACCAGCTGAGCGGAAGCATTCCCGCTGAGCTCGAAAATCTTACAGCGCTAAACGTTGGGTGGGGATTGAATCTAAACTGGAACGCCTTCCACTCGGACAACGCCACGTTGATCGCATTTCTCAATGGCAAACAGACCGGCGGTGATTGGCAAAGCACCCAGACGATCGCTCCCGTGAATCTAACCGTTGGTTCTTTGGGCGACCACACGGTGTGGTTGAGCTGGGATGCCGTGAGTTACCAGATCGACCCGGGCGGTTACGAGGTGTTTTCCACTCCGGCGGGAACGGGCGTTTGGACATCCGGCGGTTGGACAGAACCCAAAACGAGCAACACCTTCCCCATAACCGGGCTCGATCCGGGGACGATCTATGACCTCGCAGTGCTGACATACACCGCCCCACACGCCGACAACCTGAATCTCGTACACAGCGACTTCAGCCCTGAGGTCATGGCGACCACGGCTTCCGGTGGCTGTGTCCAGCCGCTCATCGAGCAAGCTGGGGACGACCCGATCACCCTTTCTCTATTGGGGACCTACGACAGCTACCAGTGGAGCACGGGTGAGACCGATCCAAGCATCGTCGTCGACCCGCAACTCTGGAAGTGGTACTGGGTCACGGTCACCAGTACCGGTCCCTGCGAAGAGACTGCCTCAACATGGGTGGGTCCGGAAACCCCGGTCTTCGCCGACGGCTTCGAATCCGGCGACACCTCGGAGTGGTCATCGAAAGCGCCTTGACCCCATTATGAGGTCAATTCTACGGGCAAAGCACAACACGAGGAAGCGGAGGTTTCTCATGCGGAAATCCGTCCTGGTCGCCATTCTGGTACTCACCCCGATGAGTTACGCCGATGCTCAGATTCCCCCGGCCGAACGAGAGGCGCTGATTGCGCTGTACAACGCCACGAACGGCGCGGGGTGGACGAACAAGACCGGTTGGGAAACGGCCACGCCCGACACGGAGTGCACCTGGTTTGGGGTTTCCTGTAGCCTGTCGTTGGGACAGGTCCACACTATTCGCCTGATTGACAATCAGCTGAGCGGGGTCATCCCACCCGAGTTGGGAAATCTGTCATTATTAGTAACCCTCAACCTGTCTGAAAACGAGCTGACCGGGAGCATCCCCCCGGGGCTGGAGAATGCTCCGCTCTTGAGGAACCTGTGGCTATCTGACAACCAGCTGACTGGGAGCATCCCACCGGAGTTGGGAAACAATTCGAATTTGGAAAGACTCATTCTGAGCCACAACCAACTGACCGGAACCATCCCGCCGGAGCTGGGAGACCTTTCGAACCTGGAATACTTAGTCCTCGGTTTCAACGAATTGGGCGGAACAATCCCGTCGGAGCTGGGTGATTTGACGAGCCTGGAAACGGGTCTGCAGCTGAACGACAACCAGCTGATCGGTAGCATTCCACCAGACCTCGGGGATCTCGTGAATCTCAAGCGGCTCCTGCTGAACGACAACCAACTTAGCGGCAATATCCCGTCGGCACTCGGAAGCCTCGTCAACTTGGAGCAGCTCTGGCTGCACGAGAATCAGCTGGACGGAAGCATCCCTCCAGAGTTGGCGGACCTGCCCGTCGTCGAGCAAATGCACCTGTACTCCAATCAGCTCAGCGGGAGCATTCCGCCCGAGCTGGGGAATATGACAGCCCCGGTCGACCTGATTCTGGGCCACAATCGGCTGAGTGGGAGAATCCCACCCGACCTGGGGAATATGACAGCGGTGAAGAGTCTGAACTTGGCGTCCAACCAACTGAACGGCGCCATCCCCACCGAACTCAGTAGCCTCTCGACGCTCCTGCTTCTGGATCTCTCCTACAACGCCCTCTACTCGGACAACCCCGCCCTTGTCGCATTCCTCGACACCAAACATGGCGGCATTGACTGGCAGATCACGCAGACCGTCGCACCCGAGAGCCCGGCCGTCGGTCCGGGTCCGGTGGGCGACCACACGGTGTGGTTGAACTGGGTCCCGATCGACTACCAGCTCAACCCGGGCGGCTATGAGGTGTTTTCCTCCCCCACGGGATTCGGCGTCTGGACCTCCGGTGGGTGGACGGATTCCAAGATGATCCCCGGTTTCCCCGTCACCGGGCTCGATCCTGGGACCACCTACGACCTCTCGGTGATGACGTATACCGACCCACACGCCTTCAACCAGAACTTCCTCAACAGCGATCTCAGCGCTCTGGTCATGGCAACCACCGCCACCACCGGCTGTGGGCAGCCCGTCATCGAGGTTACGGGAACAGGTCCGTTCACCCTCTCCCTCACGGAAAGCTATGACGGCTACAACTGGAGCACCGGCCAGACCACCTCCAGCATCATCGTCGACCCACCCTCAGAACAGTGGTTCGGGGTCAGCGTCCTGAGCGGTCCCTGCAACGAATCAGCCGTCATTTCGGTGGCTCCGATAGTCCCGTTGGTTTTTGCCGACGGCTTCGAATCCGGCGACACCTCGGAGTGGTCATCGACGGTGCCTTGAGCCAGTCTTAAGGTCTGTCTGTATTGGTGCAGACATTCTTGGCGTTCTTCAGAGTAACGGGCGGTCCGCGTCGGAAAGCCGGTGAGACATGTGGACGAGCCACAGATGCCTCTCGATCTGGGTCCTCCCCCTGATCCTGGCGACCGTCTCCTGGGGCGGTTTCGCCTCGGCAGCGGAGCCACTCTTCGCCAGTGACGACGTTCTCCATCTCACGATCCACGGACCGCTGACTAGCCTTGCGCGTGGCACGCCGGGCTCCACCGATGTCCGCGGATCGATCGAGATGGCGGACGGCCGGATGATCCCGATGACCTTCTCCAGGTACGGCCTCAGCCGTCTTCGTGAATGCGGGCTGCCCTGCTTCAAGATCACGATCGAGGAGGACGACGCACGCGGCACAGTGTTCGAAGGACAACCCACCCTGCGATTGGTGACGCCGTGTCAACACGGGAGCAGCTACGACAGGTACATCCTCCTCGAATACCTGGTGTACAAGAGCTTCGCGGTGATCACCGAGCCCGCGTTGCAGACACGGCTGGTCTCCTGCCGCTTTCACGACAGCGAAAGGCCGGCTGCCGACGAAACCGGGCTCGCATTCTTCGTCGAGGACATCGGGGTCGCCGCTGAACGCCACGGCAAAAGCTGGCTCGACACTCGATCACAGCGCGTTGCCGATCTGGATCCCGCCCAGCTCGCCTTGCTGGCGCTCTTTCAGTTCATGGTGGGAAACACCGATTGGTCGGCGCTGTCGAGCTCGGCCGGTCAGCCGTGCTGCCACAATATGGCGGTTCTCGGTGCGGAGGGCGACAAGCACAACACGCTGCTCCCATTCGATTTCGACCAGGCGGGTCTCGTCGACGCACCCTACGCCGCACCCGATGAACGCCTGAAAATCCAGCGGGTCACTCAAAGGGTGTACCGCGGCTATTGCAGCCACAACGACGAGCTTTCCGCTGCCATCGGCGTTTTCAACGAGAAACGACAGGAGATTGAGGACCTGTTGAACGAAAACGCGCTCCCAAACCCGCAGGCTCGGAAACGCGCGTTGAAGTACATCGACGGCTTTTACGACACCATCAACAATGCTCGAAAGTTGGAGAGCCGGATCGTAAATAAATGCCGGTAGTGGCGCGCAAAGGAAACGATGCCGTTGTATGAGGCTCCAGCCTCCTCACTTCTTCGGCGTCCAACCGATCCAAGCGTCAAAACCCGGATCTGGACCAGGGTACCACTGTGCATCCTGAAGATAGGTGTGCCGGAACTCTTCGTATGCCACGATCTGTGGGGGCATCCCATCAACCTTGAAGCAGTACTTCGCATCGCTGTTATTTCCATGCGTCGTGTGGGTGCACACGATGATAAATCGCATCGGCATACAGTTTCGACCAGGGAGGGAGGCGCCGGGATTCGTCTCGTCGCACCCATCAAGGTCGTTACCATGACCCTCATTGCTGTCCGCGTTGTTCGGAATGTAATAGTAGTTCGCGAACTTCCCGGTGAAGTCGATATGATCAGCAACTTCCTGTTGGAGGGGGGCCGGCCCTGTGGGTGAGAGTGCATCGATCTCCGCAGCAAATGCCTCCATATCCGCAAGACACTTGACCGTGGTCGCGGCATCCTGAACCCCGATGATCTTGCTGATGACGATCATCGAAATCATCCCAATCACCGCGACTGTAATGATGACCTCGACTAATGAGAAGCCTTTACTCACCGTTTTTCCCTTTTCCAAAGAACCGTTGATAGAAAAAAGAGACCTCAACCGAACAACCACCTCATCAGCCACCCAATCGCACACATTAAAAACACTCCCGTACAACACTATCTTAATACACGAGAGAACCAAGACCCAGATCGGTGTGATGGGTGTCACTTATCACAGCCTCCCAACATCCGTCTTCGCTCGACCCAATTGTTAGGTTGTGATCAGTGGCACTCGTGCTCGTGCTCGCGAAAGCTGGGGAGCCGAATCGTCAGCGACTGCCGTTAGCCCGCTTATCTCACCGGGTTTCGGAGCGAGGGCGGCGAAGCGCAAGTATCCGCTGGGTTTGTTGTGAATCGGGCGACGCAGTCGTAGTAGCGCTACGTCGAGGAGCACGATTTGCGACAAGCACGGCGGGACGCCGCGATTCGCCGTCCGCAGTGGACACCCGGTGAGATATGCGGGTTAGTGGCGTGAAAATGGAACGATGCCACTCCATGAGGTTCTAGTCACCTCACTTCTTCGGCGTCCAACCGATCCACTTCTGGAAGCCCGGGTCTTTCACAGGGTACCACTGTGCATCCTGAATATAGGTGTGCCGGAACTCTTCGTATGGCACGATCTGCGGGGGCATCCCATCGACCTTGAAGCAGTACTTCGCATCGCTGTTATTTCCGTGCGTCGCGTGGGTGCACACGATAATGAAACGCATCGGAATGCACGTTCTGTTTTTGGACGATTGCCCTGGATTCTCCTCGTCGCAACCGTCAAGGTCATTGCCATGACCACTGTTGCTGTCCGCGTTGTTCGGAATGTAGTAGTAGTTCTTGTACTTTCCGGTCGTGTCGATATGATCACCAACCTGTTTTTGGGTGGGGGCTGGCCCTGTGAGTGCGAGTGAATCGACCTCAGCAGCGAATGCCTCCATATCCGCAAGACACCTGACCGTTGTGGCAGCATCCTGAACCCCGATGATCTGGCTGATGAAGATCATGGAAATCATCGCATCACCGCGACTGTAATGATGACCTCGACAAATGAGAAGCCTTTACTCACCGTTTTTTCCCTTTTCCAACGAACCGTTGATAGAAAAAAGAGACCTCAACCGGACAACTACCTCATCAGCTACTCCATCGCACACATCAGATAAGCTCCTGTACAACACTATTCTAGTATACGAGAGAACCAAAACCCGGCGCATCCATGATTTTGGCGATCTACATCACGTTCTTGGAGGGGTCCCGGTCACCGCGTGAAGTCGGTTCGGCCCTCGTACAGCCACACGGTGACCGCCATGGCCGTGACCACTACCATGAGCTGCCCCAGGTATCCTTGGATCGCATTGCGGAACACCATGGTTGCCCCCAGCACCAGTACCGCACCGACAAACACGGTCCAGCCGAGGACGGCAGCCCGGCCGCGGCCCTGACGACGGGCCGCCGTCGCCTCCTGCGCAAGCGGCCCCATCTGCGCGTATCCCAAGAATTCCCCGGTAAACGCGCCTATGAATCCCAGGTTGGCGAGCTCGAGCTGGCCAGTGACCAGAGCAAACAGGCCGAACTTGACCAACGCTGCAAGCGCGGCGAGGCCCACCAGGCATGCCGGCAGAAGAACTGTCACGCCTGCGAGCTGCCGAGGCGTGAGAGGTCCCGCCAGCAGCAGGCGGGCTCGACGTTCCTCCCAGCGGTAGCTCTGAGCAATAAAGGAAACCACCATCCCGGCGATGATCAGAAACATCTCCGGCAAGAAGCCCGGTGTGCCGTCGGCATCGGGCACGAACCAGATGATCCCCATCAGCAGTGCGCCGACACCGGCCGCGATGCCCAGACCGCCGAGCAGCCACGGCCGGAAGTAGACGAGCTCAGCTCTCAGCGCGTGCCACATGGTGCCCCTCCTTGAGGATCTGGACCGCGATCTCGTCCACGCTCATACGCGAAACCTCAACCGCCTCCGCCCCCAGCTCGGTGAGCCGCTGCAACGTGGCCGCCGCATCACGGGTGATCACCTGGTGTTCGGCCCGCACCCGGCGATGCTCGACGACGCCTTCAAGCTCGACGTCTTCCTCCTGCAGCCGGAACGACACCCGCCGCCAGCGCTCGCTGAGCTCCTCTCTCCCGGTGCGGAGCACCAATTGACCGTCGCGGAGGAAGGCCAGCTCATCGGCAATGCGATTGATGTCGGACAAAACGTGGGTGGAGTACAGCACCGCGTGCTCTCCGTCCTCGGTGATCTCCCACAGCACGTCCAACACCTCCGCCCGCACGACCGGGTCGAGGCCGGCCGTGGGTTCGTCCAGCAGCAGCAGTCGCGGCCCGTGTGCCAGGGCCGCCACCAAGGCGAGCTTGGTCCGGTTGCCGCGCGACAGCTTGTTCACTGGCTTTCCCAGGGGCAGCGCGAAACGTTCGACGAGCCGGCGGGCGCGGTCCTGCGACCATCCGGGCAGAAGCTCGGCCATGAAGTCCAGGTTGCGGCCGGCGGTCCAGCGCTGGAAGAATCCGTTCTCCTCGCCGACGTAACCCACGTCCCGCCGGTAGTCCGGTCGATCCGGGTGGACGGCGGCGCCGAACACCTCGGTGCCGCCCTCATCGGGCACAATCAGGCCAGCCATGCAGTTGAGAGTTGTCGTCTTTCCGGCGCCGTTGGGTCCCACCAGGGCGAGCACGGTGCCGGGCTCCAGGGTCAGATCCAGCGGACCGAGATGGAACCCCGGCCATCGCTTGGTCAACCCGCTGAGGCGGGCGGCGGCAGTGGTCCGCGGCTGGTGACCGTTCATCTGTGCTCCCCTTTCCTCAGTAGCTTGTCGAGGATCCGCCGCATGTCGGCCTTGCTCAGCCCCTCCGCGGAGGCGTGTCCCACCAGCTTCTTCAGTGCGTCGGCGAACCGCTCCTCGGCCATCGTGTTCTTCCTTCCGCTGGGTAACGGTGCCACCCAGAAACCCTTGCCGCGCCGGGACCTCAGCAGCCCCTCGCGCTCGAGGTCTTCGTACGCCCGTTGTACGGTAATGACGCTCACCCTCTGTCCCTTGGCCATTCCGCGAATCGAGGGCAGCGCGTCACCACCGGCAAGGTCCTCCGACAGGATCTTCGCCCGGATCTGGCGGGAGATCTGCGCGTACAGCGGTTCGTCGGAGAGTTCCGACAGGTTGAGAATCACGATACCCCCTCGGCTTTGCGCGGCACCAGCATCGCCGCGGTCCAGTCGTCCTCTGGCCTGCGGGCGGTGCGCCGCTGGACCCTGTCGAAGAGCCCGGTCAGCCATGAAGACGGCGATCCGGTCGAGGGCTCTTCGCCGAGCATCGACTCCAGAGCCTGGTAACCCAATGGCTCCCCGGCAGCGTCGCGCGCCTCGGGCAGCCCGTCCGAGAGCAGAAGAAGCCGGTCATCGGCGGTCACCTCGACCGTGCGGGAGGCGTAGGCGACCTGCTCGCGAACACCAAGCGGCAGGCGTGGACCGGGCACCGACAGGGGCTGTGGGGGCTGACCGGGACGCATCAGGTAGGGATCCGGTGCACCGGCGTTGGCCAACTCCACCAGCCGCTCGGTCGGACTGTAGCGCGCCACCGCCAGGGCGACAAACTCGCCACGACCGAGTTCGAGCGCAAGCCGGCCGTTGAGGCGGACCAGCAAATCGGCGACTCCGCCGTCGGCATTGACGAATGGCAGCATCGCCTTCACCGAAGCCATGATGAGACTGGCCGCAAAACCCTTGCCGGCCACGTCGGCCACCACCACGTCGACTCTGCCATCGGCGTGCCGGAGGATGTCGTAGAAGTCTCCCGCCACCACCCGGGCCGGCAGGCAGCGGGCGGCCACCTCCCAGCCGGGACCGGCCACCTCGGAAGGTGGCAGCAGACGTCGCTGAACATCGCGGGCCATCTCCAGCTCGCGCCGCCCGAGCTCCTGCGCCACCAGCTTCTCGAGTTGCTGGCCCTCCACCAGGTCGCGCCGCCGCTCGGGGTCGAGCGCCGCCACCCTGACATCGTCAGCGGGCGCGCCGGTGAGCAGCCCATCGGCAACCAGGAGCTCGTATGCGGCCTCGACCGTGGACGGCGCCACCCTGTGTTGGCGCGCCAATTGGCGGTGGTCCGGCAGGATCTCCCCCGCCGACAGCTCGCCGCGCACGATGCGATCTCGGAGGTGGCGCGCTATCTGTTCACGCAGCGGTTCCGGGTCTTC
>Ga0164313_10006460_pt1 | contig 10332 bp, 7 predicted proteins | sample GuaBasSedimGuay4_FD_113735 | JGI IMG/M metagenome (GOLD analysis project Ga0164313, IMG submission 113735) | Subseafloor sediment microbial communities from Guaymas Basin, Gulf of California, Mexico - Guay4, Core 4569-4, 0-3 cm | ecosystem: Environmental > Aquatic > Marine > Hydrothermal vents >...
CCGGGGAAGCCGATAATCCTGACCGCGTCAAGGTTGTCATTGCCGCAGATGGCCGGGCCCTCTATTTCTCCCGATCAAAAATCCCGTATTACCGGAACGATGCCGAACAGACATTCCTGGGCCATATCGGTCTCTACGCCTTCAGGATGGAAGCCCTGGCCTTCTTTCAGAAGCTGGGTCCGAGCCAACTGGAAACCATTGAGTCCCTGGAACAGTTGAGACTCCTGGAAAACGGGTTGGCCATCCATGTCGTCGTCACGGACCACAGCAGTATCGGCGTGGACACACCCGAGGACCTGGCAAAAGTGGCCCGCATGATGCTAAGCCAAAAAGAAAACAACTGAACAATAAGGAACCTATACCATGATCCGCATTACTGCCTTGAAAAACAGCCTGGGCCGACTGCTCCGTCTGAATATTTTTGTGGGCCGCATCCTGGCTTCCGTACCAGAGAACGCGCTTGTGCTGTTCCCGATCCGCCAGGCGACCTTCCACTGCGGGCTGGCCGGCATCGTCGCCATTAAATCGGCGGCCGGGCAACAACCGGATTCCGTTTTCGATGATCTTCAAAAGCAATTCAAGCATATCGCGGAAGGGAAATTTACCTGCTGTAAAGAGCAGAATCTGGTCATGGAAGACCTTTATCTGAACGGCGGAAATGCCCTGGATCAATTTTTGGCCCATGTCCAAAGACTGAAACGCTCCCGGGCCTTTGTCGATCTTTTCCTTGACCAGGAGCAGCTGGTCCGGCTTGACAGGCTTTCCGACAAGGTGTCAGCCCTGATTCACGAGGAAGAACAGGCCCTGGCCGCCCACATGAGCCATCTGGAAACCGGGCTGGTGGAATGCATGTCAGGCGGGCTGGAAACCCTGAAAGACGCCCACTGGAGCATGACCGAAGTAATCAAAGGCAACATCGAAAATACACGGGCACTCATCAGTTACGCCCCCGCAGCAAAGAATCCTGAGGCCATAAAAATTTTCAGGGAAATCAACGCGGTTCTCAACAGCCTAGACCGCCTGGAAGTCCGGGGAAGGGATTCAGCCGGGATTTCACTGCTGTTCGTGCTGACCAGAGATCGCTTTGCAGCGTTTCAAAACAAGCTTGAGGAGGATAATCTCGGGTCCGCCATAGAGGAACGGATGTCCAACAAAATCCTGCTCAACAATGATATCAGCCTGTTTCCCCAGGTGCCCGCCGACACGGCAGGACCCGTCTCAATTTCATTTACCTATAAAATCGCCGCGGAAATAGGCAGTCTCGGGGACAACATCGCCTTTATCCGGGAACAAATTAAAAACGATGCAATATTCCAGCGGCTGGCGACCTGTTCCCTGGTTCACCACACCATTTCTTCGCATACACGCTGGGCTTCTATCGGTGAAATAAGCGAAGCCAACTGCCACCCGGTTGACAACAAGCTCGATAAAAAGGATGTTCCCCTCAACGGCATCATCCACACCTGCCTCAATGGCGACATTGACAATTATCTCGATCTTAAGGCCGGCTTGGAAAAACAGGGTCTTGCTCAGCCTGCGGGGATATCTACAGATACCAAGATAATCCCCCTCCAGATCGAACAGTATATCCGCCAGGGGCACGATGTGTCAGAGGCATTCCGGCTGGCTGTTAATCAATTTGAAGGTTCCCATGCCATCAGCATGCACAGCGATCTGGCTCCGGGTAAATTATTTCTGGCCCAGAAAGGCAGCGGACAAGCGATTTTCGTCGGTCTGTCGGATGAAATGTACATGCCGGCCTCCGAGGTGTACGGATTTGTCGAAGAGACGTCCGCCTATCTTAAACTGGATGGAGAAAAGATCGTGGAGGGCATTGACGGTGAAACCCAGGGCCAGATATTCATCCTGGATCAAACCTCACCAGGGGGTCTTCCCGGTATCACCGCCCTCTACTACGACGGCACGCCCCTGGTTTTAACTGAAGCGGACATCAAGCATACCGACATCACCTCCCGGGATATTGACCGGCAGAATTTCCCCCATTACTTTTTAAAGGAAATCTCCGAGTCGCCCCTTTCAGTGGAAAAAACCCTGTACAACCGCTGGAAATCCACTGGCCGGCATGCGGGCCAACTGGCAACGTGCCTGGATGAAAATGTTCTCCCGGCCTCCATTGCCGCAGCCATTGCCGAAAGAACCATCAGACGCATCTTCTTTGTCGGACAGGGTACCGCCGGTGTTGCCGCCAAGGCTTGTGCCAATATCCTTGACTATTACCTTGATGATCCGCTTTTGTACATAGACGCATTGAAGTCCTCCGAGTTGAGCGGGTCCAAGCTTAGTGAAGGTGACGCACCGGACAGCATGGCGGATGCCCTTATCGTTGCCATCAGCCAGTCCGGGACAACCACGGATACGAACCGCACAGTGGATATGGTAAAAGAAAGGGGCGCGGCGACGCTGGCCATCGTCAACCGCAGGGATTCGGACCTTACCTTCAAAGTAGACGGTGTGATGTACACCAGCACAGGCCGCGACCTTGAGATGTCCGTCGCCTCAACCAAAGCTTTCTACTCTCAGATCGTTGCCGGCGCGCTTTTAAGCCTGCATATCGCGTTTCTGGCCGGCAAAAGAGGGGCGGAATTCGTGTCTCAGGAATTACAGGACCTTCGCGAACTGCCGGCCCACATGCATACCATTCTGGGTATGCAGGCGGAAATAGCGGCTTCCGCCCGCAGGCTGGCTGCCACGAAAACCTATTGGGCGGCTGTCGGCAGTGGCCCCAACAAAGCCTCAGCCGACGAAATACGCATCAAGCTGAGTGAACTCTGCTACAAAACGATCTCCTCGGATTTTGTCGAAGACAAAAAGCACATAGACCTTTCCTCAGAACCGCTGATCATCGTTTGTGCGGCAGGGTCCCGAGACACTGTTATCGGCGATATCATCAAAGACACGGCTATTTTCAAAGCGCACAAAGCCATACCGGTAGTCATCGCAGACCAGGGAGAGCAACGGTTCGACCCCTATGTGGAGGATATTTTTCATGTTCCCACGGTCAGTGAACACCTGGCTCCCATTGTCAACACCCTGGTAGGACACCTCTGGGGATACTACGCGGCCCTGGCCATCAACGAAGGCTCAAAATTCCTCAACGACTTCCGCACGGAGATCCGCAAGGATATTGACGACCGCGCGCGGGAAGGAATGGATGTATACGAAGTCATCCTGGAAAAATCGTTCAGGGAGCGCGTAGCCCTTTTTTACAGTGACTTCAGGGCCAAAAGACGGCAAAAAAAGTTCCCGCTCTCCATCGCATGGGCATCCGATCTGACCCTTCTTTTGAAGTACCTCGCGGGACGATTGCCTGTATCCGATTTTGAAATCGATTTTGCCGTCAAAGGCACGGCCTTGAACATGCTCAACACGCTTTTCAAATATCTGGGCGACTCCATCAACAGCATGTCCCGCCCCATCGACGCCATCAAGCATCAGGCCAAAACAGTCACAGTGGGCACCAGCCGCATCAGTGAGAAAATCGAGGGGCTTCTTTTCGACGCGCTGGCCCAGGAAGGGCTGAAGCCTTCCCAACTGACCAACAGGAATGTTCTCGTCCTTAAAAACCTGCAGCAGATCACCGCCCACATCAGGGGATCCATCCTCTACCGGATCGGCCGTTTAAACCTCTTGGGGGAACCTACCCGTGATACCACCATCGAGGTCCTTGAAAAACACGGTGAGCTCAAACCGATTCCATCCCGTGTTGAAACGGATACGGCCCTCAAGGGTACCAAACGCATCATCGTCAGTCAGGGCAATGTTTATATCGGCAAGGGACGCAAGGATGACCGCAGCATTGTGGTCATACCCGTCATTACTTCCGGAGGGAATATCATTGAGAATCTTCTACTGCTCAATGTCGCCTTCAAGAAAAACGTGGACCTGGACCTCAAAATCAAAGCCCTGGGCGGAAAATACGAACATATTAAGAACATCGTCCAGGAAAACAACGTTGAATGGCATGACCGCCTCATAGAAAATATCGAGGTGGAAGAGTTGTTCGGCATCTCGGCTGAAAAGATTGGCGAACGCATCGTTTCTCAATTCAACGAAACCGAAATGTCTTGACAATGTATGTCTCCCAAAAGGCCGTTTTCAAAGGGACATCAGCCGAAATACTCCGCAAAGGCGGATAGATTCTAATCTTGCGAAGCAATTTTTCTTAAAACCCCTGCGAATGAACAATTACCTATTGACTTTCACACGTGATTCCTATAAATCGCGATACATTGATGTCCGTTCGTCCATCAACAATCACTAAACAAGGGGGGAGAAGATGACAAAGGCAGAATTGATTGAACAAATGGCAAAAGATGCAACCATTTCTAAAGCCGCAGCCGGCGCCGCACTGAATTCATTCACGGCCAGCGTTACCAAAGCACTGAAAAAACGCAACGGCAAAGTTACCCTCGTAGGCTTCGGCACTTTCAAAAAGGTTTACCGCAAGACCCGTAAAGGCAGAAACCCGCAGACCGGCGAAGTTATCAAGATCAAAGGTAAAAACGTCGTTAAGTTTGCAACCGGTAAAAAATTGCAGGACGCCATTTAATCGTTTATCAACTTGCTCAATCATCCCAGAGGCCCTTTCCGCATTTGATACAGACGGACAACCATTGACCGGCGGAAATTACCCAAGGGGTAGTATCACACGGATTTCGATCATCACAAGGCAGCCCGGCCGGTTTTCCAAACCGACCGGGCTGCCTTTTCTTTTAGCGTCCCGAATAGTACGGATGACGAATCTGAACATGTGTATGACAACCGGTATAATCCATGCTTAAAAGAATCATACGGCATCCGCTTTTCGTAAAGGTAACTGCATTTGTTGCCAGTCTCCTCACCTGGATTTTGATGCACCTTTTGTTCTTCACCTGCAGGAAGCACATTTTCGGTATCGATAACGTGGACGCCCTGCTTGCGGAATATGATCGGAAAATCCTGAGCCCCAACTGGCACCGTTCCATTATTTTCAGCGTCTATGTCCACCGAGCAAGAAAAGGCGCCGTCCTGGCCAGTCGAAGCCGTGACGGTGAGATGATCAGTGCAGTTCTGCACCGCCTCGGCTACCACACCGCCCGCGGAAGCAGCGGTCGAAATAAAGGCGGCCACCTCGGGTTGAAGGCATTTGTCGAATACGTCAACAAGGGAAATCCCGGCGGTATAGCAGTCGACGCCCCCCTCGGCCCCCCCCATGTTGTCAAACGGGGAATCATCCTTGCTGCGGCCAAAACAGGCGCACCTCTTCTGCTCCAGGTCTGGTATGCCCGGCCTAACTTCCGTTTCAAAAGCTGGGACGGCACCATGATCCCCAAACCTTTTTCTGAAATTGTCATGATAATGGACAACCATCTGATGCATGTCCCGGCCAACGCCTCCAAGGAAGTGATCGAACTGTATCGGAAAAAACTGGAAGATCGAATGCTGCATCTGACTTACCAGGTTGACCACTGGTTTGACATGCGAGACATCTACCCGGATCCGCGCAATATCCCCGTACCCTCCCCCGTACCGCCGCCTTCGCTCGTCTCCTGATAATTTTTTGCACCACAATTATGAATTTATATTCATTCAACACTTTGGTAGAAATCCCGATATATTTTAACTGAAGAATTTATAAATTATATATTATATTGGTTATTTATACATATATTACAGTCAGTTTGTCAGTATTATCGCATTGTGCATTCCCCTTGACAACCGGGCAATTAGCCTGTAAAAGATAAATGAATATTCATTCATAATTATATTTGTACGCAATCAGGAGGTAGGTATGAACAGAAAAATAAGAAAGGCTGCCGTCATTGGATCGGGTGTCATGGGAGGCGGCATTGCCGCTTTGCTGGCCGGGGCCGGCGTGAAAACCTTGCTCTTGGACATTGTCCCCTTCGACCTGCAGGATGATGATAAGAATGACCCACAGGCCAGAAACCGCATTGCCAAAGCCGGGCTGGATGCAGTCATGATGTCAAAGCCCGCTCTTCTTATGCAGAAAGCGGATGCAGACCTGATAACCATCGGCAATCTCGAGGACGATTTCGATAAGCTGACGGGCTGTGACTGGATCGTTGAAGTAGTGGTGGAAAACCTGAACATAAAACGCGACCTGTTCAAACGTATTGAAGGTGTTCGAAAACCGGGAACCATCGTGTCCTCCAATACGTCCGGCATCCCTCTGGCAGCCATGTCAGAAGGTTTGAGCTCCGAATTCAGACAATACTTTTTGGGGACTCACTTTTTCAACCCCGTGCGTTACATGAAATTACTCGAAATCATTCCCGGCAAGGAGACCCTTCCCGAAATTCTTGAGTTCATGGCCGATTTCGGTGAACGCATTCTCGGCAAGGGTATTGTGTGGGCCAAGGACACGCCCAATTTCGTCGGCAACCGCATCGGCATCCACGGCATGGTAAGAGCCATGCAGATCATGCTTGAGGACGGACTGACGATACCGGAAGTCGATGCCCTTTTCGGCCCTGTCATGGGACGCCCTAAAACTGCGATGTTCAAGACTGCCGATCTGGTGGGACTCGATGTTCTCGGCCATGTGGCCGGCAACACCCACGAACTGGTCCCCCACGACGAAGCCCGTGAAAGCTTTGTTGTTCCCGAATATGTGTCCCAGATGATAAAAAACAATCTGCTGGGTAAAAAAACCAAGGCCGGGTTTTATAAAACCGACCTGACCCCTGAATGGAAAAAGATTCGTAAGGTCATCGTTCCCGCCACCATGGAATATACGGAGTACGGCACGCCGCAGTTCCCGTGCCTGGAAGACGCCAAAAAACGGAAATCTCTGCCCGAAAAAATGAAGGCCGTACTTTTCGGCAAGGACAAGGGCTCGCTGTTTGCCTGGAAGGCCACGGCAGCCAACCTGATCTACTCGGCCAACCGGATTCCTGAAATTTCCAACACCATCGTTGAGATCGACAATGCCATGAAGTGGGGGTTCAATTTTGAAATGGGCCCCTTTGAAACATGGGATGCGATAGGCGTGGCTGATTCCGTTGCAAAAATGGAAGCAGACGGTTTCGATGTGCCCGATAACGTGAAAACCATGCTGGCAGCCGGGCATGCGTCCTTTTATAAAAACGAGAACGGCAAACATCTATATTTTGATTTCATTGACAACACCTACAAGCCGGTAAGCAAAAGTGAAAACATCACCATCCTGGCCGACCTGAAAGCAGACGGCAAGGTGATCCAAGCCAACCCCTCAGCTACCCTTGTGGACCTGGGCGATGGCGTGGCCTGCCTGGAGTTCCATACAAAAATGAACTCCCTGAACCAGGAGATCATCACCGCCGTCCATGACGCGCTCGATTACGTCGACGCCAACGGCACGGGGCTCGTCTTCGGCAACCAGGCTGGTGGCATGCCCGGCGCTTTTTCTGCGGGTGCGGACCTCTCGGCTGTTCGAGCAGCTGTTTCCGAGGGCCGTTTTTCGGAAATCGAGGGAATGATCAAAGGCCTCCAGTACGGGCTGCTGAAAGCCCGCTACGCCCCCTTTCCGGTGGTCGCGGCACCTTACGGCATGACCCTGGGAGGCGGATGTGAGGTCTGCCTGGCGTCGGACAAAGTCGTCGCCCATTCAGAACTTTTCATGGGCCTGGTCGAATTCGGCGTCGGCCTGCTGCCGGCCGGAGGTGGTTGTCTGGCTTTGTGGAGAAATTTCGTGGAAGCCATCCCCGCAGCTGTTCCTGATGCCGATCTGACCCGTTTTTTCATACCGGCCTTCATGGCCGTGGGTATGGCCAAAGTTTCCATGTCAGCGGCAGAAGCGAGGGCCAACGGTTTCCTGCTCCCCGCCGACCGTATCGTCTTCAACCGGGACTATCTCATCGGCGAAGCCAAAAAAGAAGTGCTCAAAATGGTGGACGAGGGATATGCGCCGCCCGTCAAAAGGCAGATCAAGGTTCTTGGTGAAGCCGCCCAAGGCATGGTCAACGCCCAGGTTTCCGACATGCAGAAAGCGGGCTATATCAGCGATTATGATCTGTTCGTACTCAAGAGAATTGCCTATGTTATGAGCGGCGGGGATGTGCGCAGCAACAGCATGATCGATGAAGACATCATTCTGACCCTTGAAAGAGAGGCCTTTGTGGACCTCCTCAAGGAAGAAAAAACCATCGCCCGGATAGACCACATGCTAAAAACCGGCAAGCCGCTCAGGAATTAGGGAGCACGGTCGACCAAACGGCAGCCCGTATCTGTTGAAAGGGCTATGATTGCATACAACAGCGGCAACGCCGCGTTTAACAGATTCGTCTGGCGAACCTGTTCAAGGAGGAACAAACCATGAGAGATGCATATATCGTAACTTCCGTAAGGACGCCGGGATGCAGGAGAAATAAGGGCGCCTTCAGGGATACACGCCCCGAAGATCTTTTGTCCTTTATCCTGGATTCCGCCATGCAGCAAACCAAAAACCTAGCCAAAAAGGACGTCGACGACGTCATGATCGGGTGCTCCTTTCCCGAAGCTGAGCAGGGGCTGAACATCGGGAGAGTAGCCTCCCAGATGGCGGGTTTCCCGGTAGAGGTCACCGGTGCCACCGTCAATCGCTTCTGCTCTTCAGGACTTGAGGCCATTGCCCTGGCATCCCTCAGGGTCATGGCCGGTTGGTCTGACGTAACCATCGGCGGCGGCGTGGAGTCCATGACCTACGTCCCCATGGGGGGATCCATACCCAGGCCTCACCCGGAGTTTTCCAAGACCCAGGCGGATAATTATATATCCATGGGCTTGACCGCTGAAAACGTGGCCAATCGCTACGATATTTCACGGGAACAGCAGGACGAATTCGCCTACAATTCTCAGAAAAAGGCCGCCGCGGCCAAAGCCGGAAAAAAGTACACCGAAATCGTTCCCACGCCGGCGGTGCGTTTCAATAAAAAAGAGGACGGCACTTTCCAGAAGGAAACCTTCATCCAGGATTTCGATGACGGCATCCGCGAATCCACCACCTTGGAAGGCCTGACCAAGCTGCGACCGGCATTCTCCGCTACCGGTTCCGTCACCGCGGGGAACTCGTCCCAGATGACGGACGGGGCAGCCGCCACCATCATCGCCTGCGAGGAAAAAGTCAAGGAACTCGGCCTTAAACCAGTGGCCAAGCTAAAATATTACACCACCGCAGGATGCAGACCAGATGAAATGGGGGTGGGGCCGCTTTACGCTATTCCCAAACTGCTGAAGCTCGCCAATGTGGAGCTAAAGGATGTCGGGGTCTTTGAAATCAATGAGGCCTTTGCATCTCAAGCCCTCTACTGCACTCGTGAACTGGGCATCGACCTCGCCAAGGTAAATCTCAACGGCGGCGCCATCGCCCTGGGACACCCCCTGGGGTGTACCGGAGCCAAACTGTGCGCAACCCTCATGGCGAATATGAAATCCACAGGCGCCCGCTATGGTGTTGAATCCATGTGTATCGGCGGCGGGATGGGTGCGGCAGCCCTGTTTGAACGCTGCGAATAAAAATTTGTACCAAATTTTTATGAGACGCGGCTTCGCCGCTAAAAAAATAGCAATAATCAAAACGCCCGGCCATTTGGCCGGGCGTTTTGATTCAACCTCAGAAACAAATAGGGGCGTCGTTTCTTGCGAGTTATGGAAAACTGATGAAATGGTTCACTCCGCAAAGGTGCGGACCTTGATAAAAATGGATGTGTCCGACAAATCCTGGCCCAGGAACTCATCCGGTGAAACTGGCAAACCTTCCAAGGGCAAGACCTGGATGTGTTGCCGAAACACTTGGGGCTGGCTATTGATAAACGCCTGCACCCGTCCCCCGTCGATCCATACGCCTTGTTCCAGGAAGCCGGGCCCCAACTCCTTCAGCACCATGTTGAAAAGCTTTACCGTGACCCATCCATGGGCTGCCTGGTCCGATTTCTCATCTCCCCCGTGCGAAATAGCTTTACGCATCCAGCTATATTGTCCGCCCTTGCGAAAGGTCGCGCCAACAAGCCCTGGCATGGCCGCTGAAAGGGCTAGCACCGACCCGTCGTGCACAAGAGCTGTGGCCACGTCATCCACCGGTTTGCTGTCCAGAAAAATAGTCTGAATCCGTTCTTCAAAATAAACCTCGTGCACGCCAAGCTGCTCGCAGACAAATGTCTTTAAATCAATTCCGACCTGTGCTCTCACGCTGAACCACGGCGCCAGCAATCCAACCAATTTTGGCAGATGGTCATCTGCTACAGCGATGCTCAATTCCATACTTTTTCTAATTCCAGATGCTACAAAACAGGGGAAACCCGATAAGGCTTCCCCTGTATCATGCATTTATGCGGCGCAGCCGCATTTCCCAAA
>Ga0164313_10006461_pt1 | contig 10332 bp, 10 predicted proteins | sample GuaBasSedimGuay4_FD_113735 | JGI IMG/M metagenome (GOLD analysis project Ga0164313, IMG submission 113735) | Subseafloor sediment microbial communities from Guaymas Basin, Gulf of California, Mexico - Guay4, Core 4569-4, 0-3 cm | ecosystem: Environmental > Aquatic > Marine > Hydrothermal vents...
ATCGCCGTCACGCTCAGCCTGACGGGCGAACCGGTCACGCTGATGGACATGGGCGCGAACATTGCGCCCAAGCCCGAACACCTATTGCAGTACGCGGTCATGGGCGAGGTGCTCATGCGCAGCGTGCTCGACATCGCCGAACCCAAGGTGGGTCTGCTCAACATCGGTGAAGAGGCGTCGAAGGGCACCGACCTGCTCAAGGCGGCGCATGTCCTGATCGCCAACTCCAAGCTGGATTTCGCCGGCAACCTCGAGAGCGGTGATCTGTTCACCCACGCCGCCGACGTCGTGATCACCGACGGCTTCACCGGCAACGTCGTCCTGAAGCTGCTCGAGGGCACCGCGGCCTTCCTGCTCCAGATCATGCTCGCCGAGCTGCAGAAACACGGCGTCGCCTGGGCGCCGGAAGCTCTCAAGAACATCAAGCGCAACATCGACTACGCCGAGTACGGCGGAGCGCTGCTGCTCGGAGTCCGGGGTGTGGTCGTGATCGGTCATGGCCGCTCTGATGCCCTTGCAGTCTCGAACGCCCTCGGGCTCGCCGAGCGTGCACTGGACGCCAAGGTCAACGAACACATCGTGCGGGGCCTCGAACGCGCCGCCGAAGAAGAAGGCGTCGCCTAGCGCCTGCAGCGCCCCCGGCTCCCAGGATCTTCGGTCCCGGGGCTTGCTCGGGCGCTCCGCTTACGATCCTCTAGGACCAACGCACCGGCCTCACCGCGGCCTGCGATGGGGCTGTTCGCCCCGCGACCGGAGAAACTTATGGGCAACGTCAAGCGCGTCGGCATCGCCGGCACTGGCTCCTACCTCCCCGAACGGGTGGTGCCGAACACGTATTTCGAGGAGTTCGTCGAGACGAGCGACGAGTGGATCGTGCAGCGCACCGGGATCAAGGAACGTCGCTGGGCAAACGAGAAGGAAACCAACTCCGCGATGTGCACGGAGGCGTCGAAACGCGCTCTCGAGAACGCCGGCCTCCAGGCCTCCGACATCGACGCGGTCGTGATCGGCACCGTCTCGCCCGACAAGATGCTCCCCGGCGTGTCGCCGCTGGTGCAGGCCAACCTCGGCATCGAGAACTGTGCGACGTTCGACGTGATCGCGGCCTGCAACGGTTTCCTCACCGCGCTGAACACCGGCTACGCGATGGTCGCCGCGGGGACGGCAAAGCGCGTGCTCGCCCTTGGCGCGGAACGCCTCTCCAGCTTCGTCGACATGCAGGATCGCGGGTCGTGCATCCTGTTCGGCGACGGTGCCGGTGCAGTCGTCCTGTCCGACTTCGAGGAGTGCAAGCAGGGCGAGATCATTCGCACGCAGCTGCGCTCTGACGGAACCGGCAAGGACTTCATCCAGATGGAGTCCGGTGGGTCCGACAACCCGCCCTCGCACGACACGGTCGAGGCGCGGGAACACTTCATCCACGTACGCGGCCGCGAGGTCTATCGCTTCGCGGTCTCGACCATGTCGAAGGTCGTCGGGGACATGCTCGAAGGCTACGACCAGGACGAGCTGGGTCTCGTCGTTCCGCACCAGGTCAACCTGCGCATCATCGATGCCGCAGTCGAACGCCTTGGTATCCCCCCCGAGAAGGTCTTCATCAACATCCAGAAGTACGGCAACACCTCCGCCGCAACCGTTCCGATCGCGCTCGACGAGGCAAACCGTGAAGGCCGGCTGGAATCTGGCAAGCTGGTCGTGATGGCTGCCTTCGGCGCCGGACTCACCTGGGGTGGCGCGCTCGTGCGCTGGTAACCAGCAGGACGCAAGACCATGGAACGTGGAATCCTCTATCCCGGGCAAGGAGCCCAGTTCGAAGGCATGGGGCGCGACTGGGCCGATGCCTTCGACGTCGCGCGCCAGACGTTTGCCGAAGCCGATGAAGCGCTGGGCTTCTCGCTGACAGAGAAGCTCTGGAGCTCCGGTGACGAGGTCAATCGCACCGACATCGCACAGCCTGGCATCTACACGGTCGGCGTCGCGATCACGCGCGTGTTGCGCGAACGCGGACTCGACACGGACGCCGCGCCGCTGACCGCGGGGCTCTCGCTCGGCGAGTACACCGCGCTGTGGTGCGCCGGCGGCATCGACTTCGCCGACGGACTGCGCCTCGTGCGCTTGCGCGGCGAGGCGATGCAGGATGCTGCGGAACAGCTTCCGTCCGGCATGATCAGCCTGATGGGGGCGACCGAGGAACAGGCGGACAAGCTGGCCGCTGTTGGCAGCGCGCACGGCATCTGCGCCGTCGCCAATCTGAATGCTCCCGGGCAGATCATTCTCTCCGGAGAACACCCCGCCCTCGAGGCGGCGGCGGCCGCGGCCAAGGATCACGGCGTGCGCCGCACGCGCGCACTGGTCGTCGCTGGCGGCTTCCACTCGGAATGCATGCGCCCCGCCGCGGACCGTCTGCGCACCGCCCTGGCAGAGGTCGAGATCCGCACCCCGCGGATTCCGTTCCTCTCCAACGTGACCGGCGACCGGACCGAGGACGCCGTGGCGATCAAGGAACAGCTGGCCCAGCAGGTCTGTGCTCCCGTACGCTGGGAAAAATCCATGCGCTGGGCCCTCGCTGCCGGGATTCACGAGTTCCTGGAACCAGGGCCGGGCGAGATCCTCGCCGGCATCATGCGCAAGATCGACAAGGACGCGGACGTGCTTTCTGCGGCCACCCCGGCCAAGCTCCAAGCCTGACCCCCGCTCGACGTTGCAGGGGCCACCCCTCCTGCCTATCATCCCCCCTCGTCCGGGCGCCCGCGTGGCTCCCCAACCGAACCCCATCGCCATCACCTTGACCGAACGAACACTCGACGGCCGCGTGGCTCTCGTGACCGGAGCCTCTCGAGGCATCGGCCGAGCCATCGCCGAACGCCTCGCGCTGCGTGGCGCGAAGGTGGCTTGCGTCGCGACGCAGGCGGACAACTGTGCCGAGACCGTGGCGGCGTGCAACGCCCTCACGGAGGGCGCTGCGGCCTACGGTGTCGACGTCTCCGACCACACCGCCGTCACGGACCTCGTGAAGGCCGTGCAGAAGGAACTCGGTGGCCTCGACATCCTCGTGAACAACGCGGGGATCACGCGTGACCAGTTGATGTTGCGCATGTCGGAGGAAGACTTCGATCGCGTCATCGATGTCAACCTGAAGGGCACGTGGAATTTCATGCGTGCAGCGGCGCGTCCGCTGATGAAGTGCAGCGGCCGGATCCTGAACATCGCCTCGGTGGTCGGTATCACCGGCAACGCGGGGCAGATCAACTACGCCGCCAGCAAGGCGGGCGTGATCGGCATGACGCGTTCGCTCGCCAAAGAACTGGCTGGTCGCGGTGTCTGTGTGAACGCCATCGCACCGGGTTTCATCGAAACCGACATGACCGCCGAGATCGACGAACAAACAGCCGCGGCCATCAAGGCCTCGATCCCGCTCGGGCGCATCGGCGCCGCTGCGGAGATCGCGGAAGCGGCTGACTACCTCCTGGGCCCCGGTGGGGCCTACGTCACCGGCCAAACGCTGGTGGTGGACGGTGGGCTCTCCCTCTGAGCTCGCCTGCATTGCTTGACCACCGCCCGATCCCCGGGCGGAGCTTGACCGAAACCCCCTTCACCTGAGAAAGAACGAGGACGCCAGCGTGAGCGACTCTTCCATCAAGGACCGCGTGATCAAGATCGTCTGTGACCAAATGGGTGCGACGCCCGACAAGATCACGATCGAAACCTCCTTCATCAATGACCTCGGTGCCGACTCGCTCGACACCGTGGAGCTCGTGATGGAGTTCGAAGACGAATTCGAAATTTCCATTCCGGACGAAGACGCCGAGAAGATCCAGACCGTGGGATCGGCGATCGACTACATCCAAGGCAAGTCCTGATCTCGGACGTGTCCGGCCTGCCCCCCCGGGGGCCGGCGCTCCGCGCGGGCGCCAGTATCGACGGGACTGCCGTCCCGCAGCCTGAGGATAGATAATCATGCGACGTGTCGTCATCACCGGCCTGGGGACCATCAATCCCCTTGGCTTGGACGTCGAAACCTCCTGGCGGCGAATGCTGGCAGGGGAGAGCGGCGTGAAACCGATCACCCGTTTCGATGTCAGTCAGCACTCGGCGAAGATCGCCGCGATGGTCGACTGGGACCCCACGGAGTACTTCTCCGTGCCCGATCTGCGCAAGCTGGATCCGTTCACGATGTGGGCGATCCTGGCGACGCGTGAAGCGATGAATGACGCCCGCCTGGAAGGCGTCAAGGAGCTCTCCGAGGATGTGCGCGACCGCTTCAGCACCATCATCGGAACCGGCATCGGTGGCATCACCGGGATCGAACAACAACACCACGTGATCAACACGAAGGGCGCGCGCCGCGTCAGCCCTCACTTCATCCCGCGCATCATGGCGAACGCCGTGAGCGGGCAAGTGGCGATCGATCAGGGGTTGCTCGGCACCGCGTTCACCACCTCCAGCGCCTGCGCCTCCTCGGGGCACGCGATGGGCATGGCTCTGCTCTCGATCCGCTCCGGCGAATCGGACCTGGTCGTGACCGGTGGAGCTGAATCCGCAACGACCGAACTGGGGCTCGCCGGCTTCTGTTCTGCCAAGGCCGTGTCCACTCGCAATGATGACCCGGAAGCGGCGTCGCGACCCTTCGACAAGGACCGCGATGGATTCGTGATGGGGGAAGGCTGCGCCATCCTCGTCTTCGAGGAACTGGAACACGCCCGGGCGCGTGGCGCGAAGATCTATGCGGAGGTCAAGGGCTACGGCTCGACCGACGACGCCTTCCACATCACAGCTCCCAGGCAGGACGGCACAGGCCCCGCGCGTGCGATCGCACGGGCGCTCAAGATGGCGGGGATCACCCCGGACTGCGTGGACTACGTCAACGCACACGGTACGAGTACCGCGTACAACGACGCGATCGAGACGCGCGCTCTGCACCTCGCCTTTGGTGATCACGCGAAGAAGCTCGCCGTGTCGTCGACGAAGTCGATGGTCGGGCACTTGCTCGGCGCATCCTCGGCGATCGAACTGCTGGCCACGGCCATGTCCGTTCACACAGGCATGGTGCACCCGACGCGGAACTACACCACGCCGGACCCCGACTGCGATCTGGACTACGTTCCGAACGAAGCCCGCGAGCTCGGTGTGCGCAACGCCATCTCGAACTCGCTCGGGTTCGGCGGCCACAACGTCAGTCTCTGCATCGGCCAGGTCGACTGATTCTGTCCGGGCCACCCGAGCCTCGCGGGACCCCTTGACCGCGCGTCACGGGCCCCGCGAGGCTCGAGTCCTGCGTCCCTGGCATGACGTGCCTGCGCACTGCTGCGGTGCGCCCGCGCATTGCTGCGGTCCCGGTGCTGCACCCGCCCGCAGACGTGTTAGAATCCCCTTCCCCGTGCGGTCCTTCACACCTCGCGGGCGCCGGTCCACCTCCGGCACACCACCCCGAAACACCTACGATCAGCCCCTTGCGGGGCGGGAGTCGACGCCAGTGCTCAAGAAGTTCCAGAACCTCCTGCACGACTACAAGAAGGAAGTGTTCCGCGCCGAACACGACAAGCGGAGCGCCGAGCAGATCGCCACCGAGTGTCTGCACGTCACCGAAGGCGTTCTCGAGCAGAAGTTCAACTACCACTTGCACAAGCTCCCCGATGCCGGCCGAGCAGAGATCATCAACATGATCAACAACTACGTGCGCGAGGCGATCCTGCCGCCGCTCGTCGAACAGTTGATCTCGCGTCAGGTGATCATGGAGCGCCGCATCGACGCGCTCGTCCACCTCGTCGAGCAACTCACGGAAGTGATCTCGGCGGACGAGGAGTCGGTGCAAAGCTAGGAGCCCCTTGAAGAGGTCATTCGGCGCCATGACGGCATCCTCCACTCCAGCTCGGCACCTGAGAGCCTCGCTGAATCTATTGATTCAGCTGGGTTCCCACGCACCGACCTGGAGCGGATGCTACCGCCCTGCCAGCTCGAGGTCGTGCGGCCGGCAAAGCACCTCTTCGACGGACTCCTAGAGAGCTGCGCGCGATGCGCGGCCTACATCTAGAGAGCGGAACCTTCTCCTACCGAGAAGATCTGCCCGCTCAGCAATCGGGCCAGGGCGAGACGCGCGTACGCGTGCGCCTCGCCGGGGTCTGTGCAACTGATCTTGCCCTCGCCGCGGGGTACATGGACTTCCGGGGCGTCGCGGGCCACGAATTTGTTGGCGTGGCTCTGGATGGTCCGCTCGCCGGCCAACGGGTCGTGGGGGAGATCAACGCCGGTTGTGGTGAGTGCGCGGATTGTCTCCGCGGCGATCCACGGCACTGCGCGGGCCGGACGGTGCTCGGCATCCTCGGACGCTCGGGAGCCTTCGCGGAAGAACTCTGTCTGCCGACGCGCAACCTGCTCGCGGTGCCGGACGAGGTCACCGATGACGCCGCCGTGTTTGCGGAACCTCTCGCGGCCGCACTGCAGATTCCCGCGGAACTCGACCTCGATGGGGTGCAACGCGCGCTCGTGATCGGTGATGGGCGACTCGGGCTGCTGTGCGCTCAGGTCCTGCTCGATGCCGGCCTGGACGTGGACCTCGCCGGGCATCACCCGGAACACCTGCAGCGCTTTCCCGCGCGCCCGCGATTCCTCCCGGGCGTCTTCGAGCCGGGGGCCCCGGCGCCGCCCGAGGACTGGGATCTCGTCGTCGAGGCGACCGGCAAGCCGTCCCTGCTCGCGGGCGCCCTCGCGGCGGTGCGACCGCGTGGCACCATCGTGCTGAAGACCACTGGCAGCGAACCAGCGGATCTCGATCTCGCGCCGCTGGTGATCAAGGAGGTGCGGCTCGTGGGATCTCGTTGTGGCCGCTTCTTGCCCGCGATCGACGCACTACGCGATGGTAGGATTCCTGCACAGGCTTTGATCGACGCGCGTTATCCCCTCGCGCGCGGCGCCGAAGCCCTGGCTCATGCCGCCCGGCCGGGCGTGCTGAAGATTCTGATCGAGATCCCCCCGGTGTGAGATGACCGAACGACTGCGAGTACAACGCGCGCGTGCCGAACAGGCGGGGCAGGGCCACGTCTTCCGCTTCTGGGACGACCTGGACGCGCCGTCGCGGACGCGCTTGCTCGATCAGGTGGAAGCCGTCGACTTCGCGTTGATGGACGAACTGGCGAAGCTGTTCGACGCACCTGCGGCAAGCTCTGCGGCCTTCGATCCGCCGGTCGTCTTCCCGCGCGAGCGCGATGCCGCGCTCGAGGCTCGCGCCACCGAAGCGCGTGCTGCGGGCGCGCAGCTCCTCGCTGCGGGCAAGGTCGGCTATCTCCTCGTCGCGGGTGGGCAAGCGTCGAGGCTCGGCTACGACGGACCCAAGGGCAGCTTCCCCGTCGGTCCGGTCTCGGGCCGGACGCTGTTCGAGTTCCATGCACGACGACTGCGCGCGGCAGCGCAACGGCACGGCGCGGGCGGACCGTGGTACGTGATGACCTCACCAGCGAACGATGCCGACACGCGGGCTTTCTTCGCCGCACACGAACACTTCGGCCTGGACCCGCAGCACGTGCACTTCTTCTCGCAGGCCATGCTGCCCGCGCTCGACACCGAGGGCCGCATCCTGATGTCGGGCAAGAGCGACCTGTTCCTGGCTCCGAACGGCCACGGCGGCGTGCTCGCTGCCTTTGCATCGTCCGGGCTGCTCGCCGCGGCGCGCACAGCCGGCATCGAACAGGTCTCGTACTTCCAGGTGGACAACCCGCTGGTACGGCCTGCGGATGAATTGTTCCTCGGTCTGCATGCTCTCGCAGGTGCTGGCATGTCCAGCAAGGTCGTCTCGAAGCGCGATGAACACGAGAAGGTCGGCGTGCTCGGACTCGCGGACGGCACGCTCGGTTGCATCGAGTACTCGGACCTGCCCGACGACCTGCGCGGTGCGCGCGATGACAACGGCGAGCTCATCTTCCGCGCGGGGAACATCGCGGTGCACGCGCTCTCCATCGACTTCCTCGACGAGGTGTGTGGTGACGGCCTGAAGTTGCCGTGGCACCTCGCGCGCAAGCAGATGCGGGTGCTGGCGGACGACGGCACGCACGTCCAACGCGAGGGTGGCAAGTTCGAGGCTTTCGTCTTCGACGCACTCGGTCTGTCGAGCGCATCGGTGACGCTCGAGGTGGATCGCGCGGAGGAATTTTCGCCGGTCAAGAACGCCGAGGGAGACGACTCGCCCGCAACCGCACGGCGCGACATCTGCCGCTTGTGGGCCGGTTGGGTCGCGGACGCAGGACTGGAGCTGCCGGCGACCCGTGGCGACGAGCTGCCCGTGGTCGAGGTCGACCCGCTGCTTGCGGAGACGCGGGGCGAGTTTCTTGCCGCACCCACGACGGACCCCACGTCGCGTGAGGGCGGACACCTCTACGAATGAACGACGCACGCATCGCCGAAGAAACAGTCCCCGCCGAGCTGCGCGGACGCCCGGTCGTGGTCCTTGCCGGAGGCCGCTCGGGAGAACGTGAGGTCAGCTTGCGGTCCGGTGCGGCTGTTCATGGTGCGCTCGAACCACACGTCGGTGACTCCGGACTCGCCAGCCTCGAGCTGGTGGAGATCGGTGTGGACGGTCAGTGGATGCGCGCCGGCAGCGCCACCGAACCGACGCGTTGCGTCGCCGAGTTGCCGCATGACGCTGTGTTCTTCCTCGCATTGCACGGCGGAGACGGAGAGGACGGCGGCGTTCAGGGATTCCTGTCGTCCGCGGGCCGCGCCTTCACGGGGTCCGGTGTCGGCGCCAGCGCGCTGGCGATGGACAAAGCCGCCGCGCGCGCCGCGTTTTCGGTTGCCGGCCTGCGCACCGCACCGGGTCGCCTGGTTCAGGCCTGGTCTTGGAGCGAGCGTCGGAATGGCGAACTCGTACTCATCGAGCAGTTCGCCGACGAACTGCACGCGGATGCACTGCCAGCCTCCGGTTGGTTCGTGAAGCCCAACCGTGGAGGGTCGTCCGTGCACACCTTTCGCCTTGAGAGTGCGAAAGACCTGCCGGGCGCGATCGAGGAGGTGCTCGCCACCGGCGACAGCGCACTGGTGGAAGCATGCATCGCGGGAACCGAAGCGACGTGCGGCGTACTCGGCGCCTCCGGTGATGCGCGCGCGCTTCCGCCCGTCGAGATCGTGCCGCAGGGTGGCGCCTTCTTCGACTACGAGCAGAAGTACAGCACGGATGGCGCGCTCGAGATGTGTCCGCCGCGCAACCTGGACGCGAGGAGTTGCGAGGCACTCGCCGCATCGGCGCTGGTCGCGCACCGCGCGTTGGGTTGCGATGGGTACTCGCGCACAGACTTCATCGTTCCGGCGGATGGTTCGCATCCCGTCGTGCTCGAACTGAACACGCTCCCCGGGCTCACCGCGCGTTCGTTGCAACCGCAAGCTGCAGCGGCCTGCGGGCTCGGCTTTGCCGGTTTGTGTCTCGAGGTCCTGCGGCTCGGCGCACTGGCAGATCGGGGCCGGTCGCGATGACTGCGCTGCGCGTCGCCGTCGTGGGCGCCACGGGCAGGTTGGGTTCGCTCGCCTGTGAGTGGATCGATGCCGCAGAGGACCTGGAACTTGTCGCGCGCATCGAAGTGGACGACGCGCTCGAGGATCGCTTGCGTGGATCGAACGCGGCGGTCGCGGTCGATGCGACACGCGCGCCGCTCGGGCTCGAACACGGCTTGCGCATGCTCGCCTGTGGAGTGCGCCCGGTGATCGGGACTTCCGGCGTCGATGCCGCGCAGACCGCGGAGTTGGATCACGCTGCGCGCGAGGTCCACCTCGGTGGCATCGTGGTTCCCAACTTCAGCCTGGGTGTCTGGCTCCTGCAACAGGCGGCCGAGCTCGCCGCGCGACACATGCCGCGCTGCGAGGTGATCGAGATGCACCACGAGCGCAAGCTGGATGCGCCGTCCGGCACCGCCGTTGACACTGCCGAACGGCTCGCCGCGATCATCGGCGTCGAAGCGAGCGATGTGCCGATCCACTCCGTGCGCATCCCGGGCGCCCACTCCAACCAGGAGGTTGTCTTCGGCTCCGCTGGAGAGTGGCTGCGTCTGCGGCACGAAACCTACGGTATGCAGTGCTTCGCCCCGGGCTTGCTGGCGGCGGTGCGCTTTGCGGCGAACGCATCGGGAGTCGCACGTGGTGTCGGAGCGGCGTTCGCCGGCTAACGACGTCGTGGCGCGGGGTCCTTCCACGCACAACTCGTGCAGGTCTGGTGGTGATTGCCGCAGCGACTCGGGCTAGACTGTGGTCCGAGGGCCAGGGTGGCGGAATTGGTAGACGCGGTGGATTCAAAATCCACTTCCCGCAAGGGAGTAGGGGTTCGAGTCCCCTCCTTGGTACCACCCCTCGCGC
>Ga0164313_10006462_pt1 | contig 10331 bp, 5 predicted proteins | sample GuaBasSedimGuay4_FD_113735 | JGI IMG/M metagenome (GOLD analysis project Ga0164313, IMG submission 113735) | Subseafloor sediment microbial communities from Guaymas Basin, Gulf of California, Mexico - Guay4, Core 4569-4, 0-3 cm | ecosystem: Environmental > Aquatic > Marine > Hydrothermal vents >...
ATGGGCCTATTCTGTTTTTTTTCCTGTTGTTGAATTGCTTTCTGCCTTTGCGGTTGCATTTTTAATTTGGTTCGGAATGGGTGGAGTGTTTAAAGAGACCTTGACATTTGGTGATATACTGCTGTATATTTTCTTTATTTTTATGTTGTTCAGGCCTATTCGCCAATTGGCGGACCAGTTTAATGTTCTGCAAATGGGAATGGTTGGGGCCGACCGGGTTTTTAAAGTACTCGATCTCGAAGAATCGGAAATAGAAAATGTCGGGATAATAAGTGGGGGCAAGGTCAAAGGACATATAGTTTTCGAAAACTTAAGCTTTGCCTATACCCCAGGGGATCCTGTTCTTAATAATATCAATTTCGAAATCAAAGCAGGACAGAAAGTCGCATTGGTAGGAGCAACGGGTTCAGGAAAATCGACCATAGCATCTTTGATCTATCGGTTTTACGAATACGACAGTGGGGCAATCAGGTTAGATAGCCATAACATCCGCGATTATGAATTGAATTTTTTACGGTCGCACATGGCGTTAGTAAGTCAGGATGTGTTTTTATTTTCGGACAGTATTTACAATAACATTACACTTCGGGACCCGGCAATAAGCCGCGAAAAAGTTATTGAAGCAGCAAAACAGGTGGGTGTACATCAATTTATTATGAGCTTGCCCAACGGTTACGATTATAATGTAAGGGAACGGGGAGGCGTTTTATCGATGGGGCAAAGGCAATTGATTTCATTTATTAGGGCTTATGTAAACGACCCCGGGATTTTAATCCTCGACGAGGCAACTTCTTCTATTGATTCAGAAACTGAACGATTAATCCAACATGCTACTAATCAGCTAACAAAAGGGCGTACATCTCTTATAATAGCACATCGCTTATCGACTATCCGCAATGCTGACCTGATTATTGTATTAGAAAAAGGGCGGGTTATAGAACAGGGTAACCACGCATCATTACTTCGAAAAAAGGGTCATTATTTTAAATTGTTTCAATTGCAGTTTAAGGGGAAATAATGCGGGTTAATATAGGTTCACCTTGAAAACAAGTTAAAGTGTCATGCTGATTGAAAACAAGTTGATGTTTCATGCTGATTGACAGTAAGTTATGCCGTCGTGCTGATTGAAATCAAGTTAAAGTGTCATGCTGTCCGCCCAGGCGGATCAGCATCTAAAAAAAAATGAGTTGCTGATCCGCCTGGGCGGACAGCATGACAATAGTGTATGATATCCTAATTAAAGTAAAAGAAATTAAATCTCTACAGTCAACCCATCAACTGCGATCTCGACATTTTCCGGGAGTTCTTTTTCCAACTCGCTGTGCAATCCCATTAAATGGCTTAAATGGGTTAAATACGCTTTTTGCGGCTTAATCCTTTCGATCATTTGAAGAGCTTCTTCGAGATTAAAATGAGATACATGTGCGGTTTTTCTCAAAGCATTGATCACCAGAATTTTGGTTCCTTTTAGTTTTTCAAATTCTTTTTCAGGGATGGTTTTGGCATCGGTGATATACGAAAAATCATTTATCCGAAACCCTTTAACCGGCATCATGTAGTGTAAAACATTTATCGGGATTAATTCAATGTCGCCAACCATAAAAGGATCATCATTTATGCTGTGTAACTTAACCCGTGGAACACCCGGGTATTTTTTATTTGCAAACACATAATGAAATTCGCGATGTAATGCTTTTTGAACATCTGCCGATGCATAAATATTCATGTCTTTTTTATGGACATAATTAAAAGCACGAATATCGTCCATACCTGCAATATGGTCTTTATGTTCGTGTGTAAAAACCACACCATCCAGGGTTTTTACTTTTTCGCGCAACATTTGTTGCCTGAAATCAGGACCTGTATCAATCACAAGATTGGTGTTTTCCGATGAAATCATAATCGAAGTACGCAGGCGTTTGTCACGGAGGTCAATTGACTGACAAACCTCGCAATTGCAGGCAATTACAGGAATTCCCTGCGAGGTTCCGGTACCTAAAAATGTTACTTTCATTATCTGGTAAAAGTAAGGATTGAAACCCAAAGAAAAGCAACTTTTAGGTTTTATCATAAATAAATGGAAATATGGCTAATTCACCGTATTTTTGCGAGTAGTAATTTATAGCTTCAATATAAAATCATTAATACAATAAAACGTTGGAAAGGGTTGTTTTAACATCGCATCAGAAGGCTTTACGAATAAATCTCGATAATAATATTTACGGAACATTTGCCGAGATTGGAGCAGGACAAGAGGTTGTACGGCATTTTTTTAGGGCAGGTGGGGCTTCGGGCTCCATTGCCAAAACCATGTCGGCCTACGACAAAGACATAAGCGATGCCATTTATGGCAAGGAGGCATTTGGCCGCTACGTTTGTGAGCCGAGGTTAAGACGGATGATCGAGCATGAATACGATTTGCTGGAACAACGTTTAGACCGCAGCATTAATCCAGAGCGGAAGTTTTTCTCTTTTGCCAATACGGTTGCTACCATTAATTTTTCTAAAACCGTTCAAGGGCACGGTTGGGCAGGAATTCGTTTTCAAACCTCGCCTGATAAAAAGCCAAACGATATTGTTATTCATATTCGCCTTCATGACCAGGATGCCCCTTTGCAACAGGAAACCATTGGCATTGTGGGTGTTAACCTCTTGTACGGAAGTTTCTTTTATTACAACAATCCGCGCGAACTGTTAAAATCCTTGTACGACAATCTGTCACGTGACAGGCTCGAAATAGATATGATACAGTTTACCGGTCCTGATTACGATGAACTTGACAACCGGTTGATGAGTCTTCAATTGGTAAAATACGGTATGACGGATGCGGTTATTTTTAGTCCGGATGGGCGAAATTTACAAGCTGCTGATGTGCTTTATAAAAAGAATATCCTCGCCATTCGTGGAAGCTTCAGGCCGGTGACCAAGGTAAATATCGACATGATTAAAAACGGGTTCGATAAATTTATTACCGAACAACGGGTTGATGAAGACAGGGTCCAGGTTTTGTTTGAAATTACCTTGAATAACCTTTCGAGTGATGGTGAAATTGATGAACGTGATTTTATCGATAGGGCCGATATTCTTTGTTCTTTGGGACAAACAGTAATCATTTCCAATTATCAGGAATATTATAAGCTGATCAATTATTTCTCGCAGCATACCAAGCGCAGAATGGGGTTGATAATGGGAGTAAATGCGCTACAGGAAGTGTTTAACGAGAAATATTATCGACACCTTAACGGCGGAGTTCTTGAGGCTTTTGGTATTTTATTTACACGCGATCTTAAAATATACTTGTACCCTGCAAAAGAAGACGAGAAATTATTTAACAGTAAAAACGTTAAAATACATCCGCGCTTACGACCAATCTACGATTATTTGATCTTTAACAAAAGGATTGTCGATCTCGAAAAATATTTACCCAATGTTTTAAGTATCCACTCGGTTGATGTTTTGAAAAAAATCAGAAAAGGAAAATCAGGTTGGGAAGATGCAGTTCCAACTTATGTGGATGTTATTATCAAAGAAAACGGGTTGTTCGGGTATAAAAGTCCCGAAGAGGTAGAATTGGAAGAAGACGACTTTTAAGCAATTGGTTTAAAGGGATAAAACAATCCCGAGCCATCATTTTTCAAGGCTTGCTGTTTTAAGTTTCGAATAATCCCGGTTTGCTTTCCAAACAAAGTAAAATCCAGCCAAAGCAAAAGGAATGCTTAACCATTGACCGGTGGTGAAATAACCCAAAGCAGATTCAAACCCACCCTGGCTGGTTTTAAAATATTCAATAAAAAAGCGTGAACCAAAAACCAGGATCAGGAACATCCCGAATGACCAGCCTATTTTTTTATCGGAGTTTTTATTATAAAAACTGTAGTTTAAAAATAGAAAAACAAGCGTATCTGCAATTGCTTCGTAAAGCTGAGCCGGATGCCGCGGAAGATTATCAACATGTGTGAAAACAAACGCCCAGGGAACATCGGTTGGTATGCCAATAATTTCGGAATTCATCAGGTTTCCCACGCGTATAAACAAACCGGATAAAGCAACCACAATCACCACACGATCGAGGATCCAAAGGGTTGGTTTATGGCTTACATTTCTTGAAAAAAGCCAGGTCGCCAATATAATCCCAACAGCTGCGCCATGTGATGCCAACCCTCCTTTCCAAACCATTAGAATCTCGTCCAGGTTTTGGGAGTAATAGGCCCAGTCGTAAAAAAACACGTGGCCAAACCGGGCGCCAACCACGGTGCCAATTAACACATAAATCAAAATTTTATCGAGCCAGATATCAGGTACACCGTCGTGCTTAAACATTTTACCCATCAGGTAATTACCGGCTATAAACGCACCGGCAAATAACAATCCGTACCAACGTAACTGAAACCACCCGATCTCGAAAATTTGGGGTTTAACACTCCAGGTTATATATAATAAATCCATTTGGTTTTTTATTTGGGTGTAAACTTAATTTTTTCGCATTGAATAAAATAATTGATTAATAACATCTGAGCTAAAAGCCAATAGCCAAAAGCCAAAAGCCAATAGCTATTTAAAAAGAGAATCCACAAACTCATAGGCATTAAAAACCTGCAGATCGTTAATTCCTTCGCCAACCCCAATGTATTTAACCGGAATATTAAATTGGTCAACAATCCCGATTACAACCCCCCCTTTGGCGGTGCCATCTATTTTGGTCAAAGCCAATGCATTCACATCTGTTGCCTTAGTAAATTGTTTGGCTTGCTCAATTGCATTTTGACCAGTAGATCCATCAAGAACCAGCAATACTTCATGTGGTGCATTTGGAATTACTTTATGCATGACGTTTTTTATTTTGCTTAACTCGTTCATTAGGTGGGCTTTGTTATGCAATCTTCCGGCCGTATCGACTATCACAATATCAACCCCTTGTGCCACAGCCGATTTTAAAGTGTCGAAAGCAACCGATGCAGGGTCTGCATTCATGCCTTTTTCAACTACCGGTACACCAGCCCGTTCTCCCCAGATTTTTAGCTGGTCAACCGCTGCAGCCCGAAAAGTATCTGCAGCACCGAGCATTACTTTTTTACCATCGCTTTTAAACTGGGAAGCCAATTTGCCAATAGTAGTGGTTTTTCCGACACCGTTAACACCTACAACCATAATCACAAAGGGCCCTTGCATTTCCGGAACCGCAAACTTTTCTTCATTATGGTCTTCGACGTGCAATAATTTGGCGATTTCATCTTTCAGTATTTTATTGAGTTCTGAAGTTCCAAGGTACTTATCTGCTGCAACGCGTTCTTCAATGGCATCGATAATTTTTAGGGTGGCATCCACACCTACATCCGACGAAACCAATACTTCCTCAAGGTTATCGAGCACCTCGTCATCAACAGTAGATTTACCTGCAACCGCCCTCGACAACTTGGTAAAAACGCTTTCCTTGGTTTTTTCCAGGCCCTTGTCGAGCTTTTCTTTTTTGTCTTTATTAAACAGGCCAAATAGCGCCATAATTAATCAGTTTAGTTGGTTTGTTTTCGGGAAGCAAATTAACGAAAGAATTTTTAGTGTTGATTGATTAGTTTTTAACAAAAGAGGGATTTATTCGTTCCGCAGCATTTGCAATGCTGCGGTGTTACATCGATACACCTGTTTTAAATTAATCGATTTGTTTTCATATTTACTAAGCCACGATGGAATTAGATTTATTTTCCGCAGCATTGCAAATGCTGCGGAACCGGATGTTGATGGTATTCATCAAGTGAAAAAATTGGTGGTAGATTAAAAAATCACTCCACCCGTAACCCGTAACCTGTGACCTATAACTTTTTCATTTAATCTTTTATTTCCATAAGTTTACCTTCAAAACTATATCTATGCTCAAAAAATCTCCGGATGCACTCATTATATTAAGTACGATCTTGCTCATTTTTATCATTTTAACATGGATTGTACCTGCTGGTGAGTTCGACCGGCAAATAATCGATGGGCATAAGGTTGTTGTATCGGGTACTTATCATACAGTCGAGGCAAGTCCACAGGGTTTTTGGGAACTTTTCAGAGCCCCGCTCAAAGGCATTGTTTCGGCGGCGGATATTATCGGTTTTGTTTTGTTGGTTGGAGGAGCTTTTTCTATACTTACAGCTACCGGAGCGATGGATGCCGGTTTACAGCAGGTTTTGCGTTTTGCGGAAAAAAATCCCCAATTGAAAATCTGGATCATCCCATTATTGATGGTCATTTTTTCTTTAGGGGGAGCCACTTTCGGAATGAGCGAAGAAGTACTGGTTTTTATTATGATTACCATTCCGATGGCCCGGAAAATGGGATACGATAACATTGTTGGTATCGCTATTCCATTTGTTGGGGCAGGAATGGGCTTTGCCGGAGCTCCGTTTAATCCGTTTACGGTTGGTATTGCGCAAGGCATAGCCGAAATACCCATATTCAGTGGGTTTGAATACCGTTCATTTGTTTGGCTCATTTATACGACTTTAGGTATTCTGTTTGTTATGTGGTATGCCAAACGAATTGAAAATAATCCAGAAAAAAGTCCGATAGGAATGGTTAAGGCCGAGTTTGAACACGAATCTATTGAGGAGCTGGAATTAACCGGTCGTCGTAAGATAATACTATTGCTTTTTTTAGCCTCATTGATAGGGATAATGATTGGTGCTTTGCAATACGACTGGTACATCATCGAATTAGCAGGATTGTTTGTTTTGCTAGGGCTAGCTTCAGCGATTGTGGCTGGTTTATCAGCCGATGAAACTGTAAAAGCATTTACGCAAGGGGCTAAAGATCTTTTGATGGCTGCGATTCTTATTGGCTTTTCAAAAGCCATTTTGGTTGTAGCTTCCGATGGTAAAATCATTGACACTATTCTTTATTCGATGTCTAATTCGGTTGGTAATTTTTCTCCCACTGTTTCAGCCGAAATCATGTTTCTAGTACAGGGATTGATTAATTTCTTTATTCCATCAGGCTCAGGACAGGCAGCCATAACGATGCCTATAATGACACCACTTGCCGACTTGTTAAGTGTTTCTAGGCAAACCGCTGTTCTGGCATACCAATTTGGAGACGGGCTTTTTAACCTGATTATTCCTACTTCTGGAATTACAATGGGAGTACTTTCAATAGCGCATATTCCCTACAATGTCTGGTTAAAATGGATTGCCGGTTTTATTGCTGTGATGGTAGTTGTTTCGATGGTTTTATTGGCGATTCCTGCTTCGGGGCTGTACAGCTGGTAAGTTTGGCTATTGGCAATGGTTTCGCAGCATTTGAAATGCTGCGTTGTTTTATGAAGATAAGGATTTATTGCAAGTGGTTAACTGCTATGATTAATAGTATTAAAAAATGGTTTAACTTTAATTTATTTCCCTCAGCATTGCAAATGCTGCGGAGAACGATGCTGCGGTGTACGTTAAAAACGAGCTAAGGGCCAAAGACTAATTACCAACCGCCCTCTTTAATTCACAATCCGTGAAAACTTTTCTTCAGGTCCCTGGTTATTGTGTGTTCAAATTGTCAAAATTGCTTTAAATTTGAGCTCCAAAAAGAAATCAATTTGCGAAGTATATATTTGCAATGGTTTTATCCAAAACAAATGAAATAATGCCAAAAAACGATGCCATAAAATCGGTACTGATCATCGGTAGCGGACCAATTGTAATAGGCCAGGCATGTGAATTTGATTATTCGGGTTCGCAAGCTGCCAGGTCCTTACGTGAAGAAGGAATAGAAGTAACGTTAATTAATTCCAATCCGGCTACCATCATGACCGACAAGGTGGTTGCCGATAATATTTATTTAAAACCGCTTACTTCAGAATCCATTGAACAAATTTTAAAGGAACATGAAATCGATGCGGTTTTACCGACCATGGGAGGGCAAACCGCACTCAATCTTTGTATCGAATGTGATAGCCTTGGGATTTGGAAAGAACATAATGTAGCTATTATTGGCGTTGAAATTGATGCCATTGAGATTACCGAAAACCGGGAAGAATTTCGCAAATTAATGTTGTCTATTGATGTTCCGATGGCTCCTTCATATACGGCGAAGTCCTTTTTGGAAGGTAACGAAATTGCCCAGGATATTGGATTTCCTTTGGTTATTCGGCCATCTTATACCCTTGGTGGTACCGGGGCATCTTTTGTTCACACTAAAGAAGATTTTGATAAATTACTGACCCGAGGTTTGCACGCATCGCCTATTCATGAGGTTTTGATCGACAAAGCTGTAATAGGCTGGAAAGAATTTGAATTGGAATTGCTTCGCGATAAAAACGATAATGTGGTGATTATCTGTTCTATCGAGAATTTTGATCCTATGGGGATTCATACCGGGGATTCGATTACCGTGGCTCCTGCAATGACCTTAAGCGATAAAACCTATCAAAAAATGCGGACAATGGCCATTAAAATGATGAGGGCCATTGGTGATTTTGCAGGCGGATGCAATGTTCAGTTTGCGGTAAGCGATGATGAGAATGAAGATCTGATCGCCATCGAAATCAACCCAAGGGTTTCCCGGTCGTCAGCATTGGCATCAAAAGCAACGGGCTATCCCATAGCTAAAATTGCTTCGAAACTGGCTATTGGCTATACTCTCGATGAGTTGGTAAATCAAATTACAAAAACAACTTCTGCTTTTTTCGAACCTACACTCGATTATGTGATTGTAAAAATTCCCCGATGGAATTTTGATAAGTTCGAAGGAAGCGATAACGTTTTAGGGTTACAAATGAAATCGGTTGGCGAGGTGATGGGTATTGGACGGTCGTTTCAGGAAGCATTGCAAAAAGCAGCGCAATCGCTCGAAATTAACCGAAACGGACTTGGGGCAGATGGTAGGGAGTTGAAAGATCAGAATGCGATTATCGATAAATTGGAAAATCCGACTTATGATAGGCTTTTCAGAATTTACGATGCGATAAAATTCGGCATCCCTATGAAAACGATCCAGGAAAAAACCCGCATTGACATCTGGTTTTTAAAAGAAATTGAGGACCTTATTAAACTGGAAAGAAGAATAGAGGAATATAGACTTGATGACATTTCGAGGGAATTGCTTTTTGAGGCCAAACAAAAGGGCTATGCAGATAGGCAGATAGCACATTTGCTGGGATGCCTGGAAAGCGAAGTTTTTAACAAAAGAAACGAGATGAATATCAATAGGGTGTTCAAATTGGTTGATACTTGTGCCGCTGAATTCGAAGCGAAAACACCTTATTATTATTCAACTTTTGAGGAGGAAAATGAAAGTATAAGGACCGATCGTAAAAAAGTGTTGGTTTTAGGATCTGGTCCCAACCGGATTGGACAAGGGATAGAGTTTGATTATTCCTGTGTTCACGGTGTGCTTGCAGCCAAAGATGCAGGTTACGAAACCATTATGATTAATTGCAATCCCGAAACGGTTTCGACTGATTTTGATACAGCTGATAAACTTTATTTTGAACCGGTTTTCTGGGAGCATATTTATGATATAATCAAACATGAAAAGCCCGAAGGCGTTATTGTTCAGCTGGGAGGCCAGACCGCATTGAAATTAGCTGAAAAGTTAACCCGTTATGGCATAAAAATTTTGGGGACCAGTTATGAGGCACTCGACCTTGCAGAAGACAGGGGAAGGTTTTCTGACCTTTTAAAGGAATTGAATATACCCTATCCCGAATATGGTTCTATTGAAAATGCTGAACAAGCCATTGAAATGTCTCGAAAAATCGGCTTCCCATTGCTGGTAAGGCCTTCGTATGTTTTGGGCGGGCAAAAAATGAAGATCGTAATTAACGAAGAAGAACTTGAAGATCATGTTATTGAAATATTAAGGTTGATGCCAGGCAATAAAATACTGCTGGATCATTTCCTCAATAATGCCATTGAATGTGAGGCCGATGCCATTTGCGATACCGAGGATGTTTATATCATGGGAATTATGCAGCATATTGAGCCGGCAGGAATTCATTCTGGCGATAGTTATGCGGTGTTACCGCCCTATAATTTGGGGGATTTGGTTATTGAACAAATCGAAGATTACGTTAATAAAATAGCCATTGCGCTAGAAACAAAAGGTGTGATTAACATTCAGTTTGCGGTTAAAAACGACAAGGTTTACGTAATCGAGGCAAATCCAAGAGCTTCACGGACTATGCCATTTATAGCAAAAGCGTATGACGAGCCTTATATAAAATATGCAACACAAGTAATGTTAGGTCATAAAAAGGTTAAGGACTTTAATTTTAATCCCAAAAAGAATGGCTACGCGATTAAAATCCCTGTATTCTCGTTTGATAAGTTCCCGAATGTTAATAAGGAGTTGGGTCCTGAAATGAA
>Ga0164313_10006463_pt1 | contig 10330 bp, 8 predicted proteins | sample GuaBasSedimGuay4_FD_113735 | JGI IMG/M metagenome (GOLD analysis project Ga0164313, IMG submission 113735) | Subseafloor sediment microbial communities from Guaymas Basin, Gulf of California, Mexico - Guay4, Core 4569-4, 0-3 cm | ecosystem: Environmental > Aquatic > Marine > Hydrothermal vents >...
ATATATAATCATACTTTTTATATTATTTGACAATAATGACGGTGAGCCTAAAGGTTGTGCTGGTGTACCTGTATTGAATGTCTTACGCGGTGGAGAGTTGATCAATGTTGCTGTACCGATAGTAAGGTATTTTGGTGGGATAAAGCTTGGTACCGGGGGTATGGCAAGAGCATATGCTTTGGCTGTGAAAGATGTATTGAATAAGGCTGCACTTGTCCCTTATGAAAAAGAGATGATCATGATGTTTTCTTGTCAATACAATGAAGTAGATAAAACACTTTATCAACTTAAACAACTGGGTCTTACAAATTATGAGCGTGATTTTTGTGTAGATCAAGTAGTTTGGAAATTAATAGGGAGTGAAGAGAGTATTGAAAAATTTAAAGAAGAAAAGGGGCTATAGATCCTTTTTATTCGCATTATAGATATATCTAATATTTATAATGCTTTTCGTCGCCATTGTAAGTACATTTAAGTACTTACAGGGCCTCTTCATCTTCTTCATCCGTTCTGATGCGAAGTGCAGAATCAATGGTACTTACAAAGATCTTGCCATCACCTATCTTACCTGTTTTGGCTGCTGTTGCTATGGCTTCTACCGCTTTTTGTGCATATTCATCTGTACTCACAACAATTTCTATTTTTACTTTTGGAATAAATTCCACAATATACTCTGCACCCCTGTAAAGTTCTGAATGCCCTTGTTGTCTACCGTAACCTTTTACTTCCGATACAGTCATACCTTCAATACCAGCTTCTACAAGAGCATCTTTAACGTCGTCTAGTTTAAATGGTTTGATAATTGCTTCTATTTTTTTCATCATAATATCCTTTATTATTTATATGTTTAAATACTTCTCTTAAATTCCGGGTATGCTTCAAGTCCACACTCATCAATGTCAAGACCTTGTAGTTGCTCATCATCTGCAGCCCTGAAAGGTGTGATCTTATTGATGATATACATGACCGTGAAAGAGCTTGTAAATGCAAATACACCTACAACCAATACACCTTTAACCTGATCCCACATTGAAACATCGGCAAATACTGCTACTGCTATCGTTCCCCAAATACCATTGAGTAGGTGAACAGACAGGGCACCCACCGGGTCATCCAATCTTAACTTATCAAACAGTGATACACCAAACACTACGATAGCCCCACCAATAGCACCCACATAGATAGGTGTATAGATATCAAACATATCTGCACCGGCAGTCACAGAGACAAGACCACCCAGTGCACCATTGAGTATCATCGTGATATCAAATCTTTTGTATTGAACATACATGATGAGTCCCACTGTGATGGCACCTGCTAATCCACCGGTATTGGTATTCATGATGGTAAGGGCTACTAGATCAGCATTTTCTTTACTTGATATTGAACCAACAGAACCACCATTAAATCCAAACCATCCAATCCAAAGAAGTAATGCACCTAATACAACTAATGGGATATTTGATGCTTGGATAACACGTATTTTCCCATCTTTAGTGTATCGTCCACGACGTGGTCCGATGATAAGAATAGCTGCAAGCAGTGCCCATGCCCCGGTAGAGTGGATAACAGTACATCCGGCAAGGTCATGCATGCTGGAGATGTCAAACATCGTACCTGAGAGCAGGTTTGCTCCCCATGTTACATTAACTACTAAAGGATAGATGATGGCAGCCATGATCACTGTGAAAACTGAAAGAGGGATGACCCGTGTTCTTTCACTTACTCCACCCGACATAATATTGACTGTCTTACCTACAAATGCCATTTGAAATAAAAAGGCAGCATAGATACTCATCCCATCATTTTCCCAGCTTCCAAAAGCGAGTGAATAGCCTATAAGTAAAAATGCCATAGAGGCTACAGCATAGACCATGATATTGACTGTGAGTACAGCTGTGACATTTTTTGTTCTGACAAGTCCTGCTTCGAGCATTGCAAAGCCTGGCACCATAAAAATGATAAGCGTCATTGCAAAAAGTGCAAAGAGAGTATCAAGTACATAATTTACTTCCATAGTGTAATCCTTCTAATAATAGATAAGATAAGTGTATCAGTTATAGAAAAATATTAAAAGAGATGATTGTTCTAAAATAAGGCAGTTTATGAAGTTTTAGAAATAAATTGTGGAAAAAGTGATTAATTTTTAATCACTTGAAGAGTGGACAAGGAAAACCTTGTCCAATTAACGATTAAAGTGCATCCGTGTCAGTTTCATCTGTTCTGATACGAAGAACAGAATCAATAGAACTAACAAATATCTTACCATCACCGATCTTACCAGTCTTCGCTGCTTCAGCAATGATCTTTACTGCAGTATCTGCATATTCATCAGAACTTACAACAAGTTCAATTTTGATCTTAGGGATGAATTCAACTACATACTCTGCACCTCTATAGAGTTCTGAGTGACCTTGTTGTCTTCCGTAACCTTTGACTTCAGATACAGTCATACCTTCAATGCCAGCTTCTACAAGAGCATCTTTAACATCTTCTAGTTTGAATGGTTTAATTATTGCTTCAATTTTTTTCATATTTTAATTCCTTTATATGACTCTCGTTCCCATGCTTTGCGTGGGAACGCATATGAGAGTTTGATTTGTTATCTTATCCTTCGCTTTCATATTATATGTAATATGTATTCCCATCGAGGACGATGGGAATAAGAACAAAGTTTTTATTATGCGTTCGTTACAGTTTCACCGTGTACCGTTTCATCTAGACCATTGTGCTCAGTCTCTTCATCGACTCTTGCTCCGCCAGTTAATGCAGATGCAATATAGTAAACAATTACTGTACCAACAAGTGTCCATGCGCCAACAACAGCTACTGATTCAACTTGAACCATAAATTGTCCCATTCTGTCACCAGATTCTTTAAGTGGACCGTCCCAAAGAAGATCTTTGTCGTCCAATGCAAGGAAAGCAGTTGCAAGTGCACCCCAAAGACCAGCTAGGAAGTGAATACCAAATGCATCAAGAGAGTCATCATAACCAAGTTTTTTCTTCAATGTAACAACACCAAAGAATGCAATGATTGCACCAACGATACCAAGAACAAATGCACCACCTACAGATACAAAACCAGCAGCTGGAGTAATAGCAACAAGACCTGCGATGATACCTGAAGCAATTCCAAGAAGTGTTGGTTTTTTGAAGATGAACCACTCAAGAAGCATCCATGTGATACCTGCAGCAGCAGTCGCAACAGTAGTTGTCATAACAGCAAGACCAGCAATAGCGTTTGCACCAAATGCAGAACCACCATTAAATCCATACCAACCGAACCATAGTAATGATGCACCAACAGCTGTGAAAAGAATGCTGTAAGGCTTCATTGCTACTTTATTGTGTCCAGCTCTTTTTCCTACTAAGATAGCAAGAACAAGACCAGCTAAACCACCATTCATGTGTACAACTGTACCACCGGCAAAGTCAAGTGCACCAGCATCAAAAAGAAGTGCACCGTCTCCACCCCATACCATGTGTGTTATTGGAGCATAAACTAAAAGACCCCATAAAACAACGATAACCATCCATGTAGAAAACTTCATACGTCCGATAACTGAACCTGAAGCAATTGCAACAGTAATAGCAGCAAATGTACCTTGGAATGCAATAAATACGTAAGTTGGATAAGTACCAGAAAGGTCAGTCCATTTAATACCATCAAGCATTACGTTACCAAATCCACCAAATACATTTTGAAGCATAGCGCTTTCATTTGTACCAAAGGCAATGGAATAACCCGCAACGATCCATACTACAAATGCGACAACAAATGCACCCATAACCATGGCATAGGTGTTAAGTACGTTTTTAGATCTTGTCATACCACCATAAAAAAGTGCCAAACCTGCAGGTGTCATAAGTAATACAAATGCTGTTGATACCATCATCCACGCAGTGTCTCCTGAATCTAGTTTATCTTCTGCGAAAGCGAAGATAGGCAAGAATAACGCCATAAGAGCTGAAAGTTTTAATTTCATGCTAATTCCTTTAAAATTAATTTTACAAAATTATATTAGCATTAATTGATAAGCTTAATAGGGGTTAGCTGATTAAATTTTAATCAATAAGAGGTATTTTATTGAATGAGAGGGATCTCAAGTTTGATCGAATGCTCTTGCAGGAGACATTTAATATGGCTATCTGCTGCAAATGCGCGAATCTCATTGTCCATATCGGCATAGCGTCCATTCGCTCGTATGGAAAGCTGTACGAGAGATTCTTTTTTATTATCAATGATAACCTGTTGGCCAATAAGCAGTTTGAGTGAAATATCTATAGAATCTGATGACCTAAATGTATCAAGGGTTTTTCGAAGAAGTTTTGAGAAATTATTTTGATCTATTTTAAATGGTGGTAAGTCCTGGTCTGTTAAGAGTGTTAGAGGGTTTTCATTCTTTGTTTTAAAGAGTGCTATGTTTGCTTCAAGTAAAATATTAATATCAGTTGTGATAAATTTACTGGTTTCAAGTTTATGCGTATGTTTTATGTGTGGTGCATTGTAGAGGCGCAAAGAAATGTGTTCTTCATCTTCATATCCTACTGTAATGGCATGAAACATAAAGGAGTCGTATCCAAGGGGAAGGGCTGTGGTTTTATATCCAAAACTTTGAGGTGCGTAGGAAATAGCAATGTCATAAAGCTCTTTTTTGGAAACATAGCCAAATAGTATTTCAGCGGCATTATTTAAATACAGTATTTTTTCCTGATTGTTAAAGAGAATGAACGGACTATTATCCCATTCTACATAAGATTCAAAATTAATCAATGTTGTGTTCATGTATCTTCTTTCTCAAAGTATTTCTGTTTATGCCTAAAATTTGAGAGAGTTGTAGTTGTGAACCGAATTTTTTGAGACCCGCTTCAATAAGGGGTTTTTCATAGAGGCCAAGATATTCTCTATATGCGTCATTGCCGTCTAAATGTTTGAACAAATATGCATAGAGTATTGATTCTATCTCTATATCGTTCATGGAGTGTTTCATAAGGTGGAGGTAGACAGATTTTTTCAAACTTTCAGCATTGCTTGTTAAGTTAGTAGGAATATGATCAGGGTTTATGTCATTATTGTCTATCATTAAAGTAGAAAGCGCTTCTTTAATAAACTGTTTTTTAATATGCTTAATATCTTCTGGACGTTCCTGTAGTGACGGCATGGCATAGATAAAAGCAAACAGTTCATCTATTAATTGTGAATTACCCATATAGTTTGCTGTTGCAATAATACGCTTATTCGTAAAATCAAGAGTATTTTGATTACTGAGTTTTTCAAAGTCTGTGATAATAAGTTCATCATACTTCTCAAGCGCAGCATTTACTGCTTCTTGATTTTCTCCTGAAACTAAAGGTGTATCTGGAAATAAATAATGTGCGAGAGCTTTTTTCCCTGTATGTGCTTCACCAATAATAATAGATGAGACAAAAAGTGTTTTAGTAAGGTTGAAACTCTTGATTATATGTTGTATTTTTTCTGATGTGCTGAAAAATGTTTCCATAATGCTCTTTATATTTCTTTTTTATGATTAATTATTAATCATACCACAGTTTTGCATAATTTTGGCGTATTAATGGTATCATTAAATTAACAAACACTAAAGGCACTTCATCAAATCAGCATTTCAACGCTTTTACACACATTTTTCTTACTTAGAACTGGAAGAGTTAGTTGAGTACTTTTCTGTTTTGGGAGGCATAGGAAAAGATGTAGAGCTAGACTACAACGGTGATGTACTCTCTATGGTAGAGTCAAACTTCGTACAAAACTTTAGTAAATTCCAAGCTTTGGTCTCCCCCTCATATTTACTTGAAACACCTTATAGAGAACTTCTCATCGCAATTGCACGTGGAGATGGTAAAATATACTCAGCCTTGCGAAAAGCAAAACTTTCAGAGAGTGCAGGGGAAAAAATAATCCAAGAGTTAATTTCCCTAGACATCCTTAGATTGGAAAAATCAAGAGAAGCACCTCTGAAAGTACACCCGAAATACAAACTTCCCAAAGATCAACGTGCGTACCGTATACAAGACAAACTACGCTTTAAACAGCCATACTTACGTTTTTGGTTTGGTTTTGTGGCATACTTTGAAAAAGAGTTGCTTTTAAGTGGAGGCAAGAAGTTTTTAGAAAACTTTGAGCAACACTATGAACGTTTACGCTCTTTAGTTTACGAACAACTCTGTAATGACCTCTTAATACAACACTACGCAAACAAAAGCCCTCTGATCAGTTCGGGAAGCTACTGGAACGTCTATTCAGAATTTGACATCTTGGCAGTGACAAAAGAAAAAAAACTCATCTTGGGAGAGTGCAAATACAAAGACCGTACAGTCTGCAAGAATGAACTCACAAAATTAAAACAAAAAGCCTCAGAATCAGGTATAAAAGTAGATGTCTATGCGCTTTTTTCAAAATCAGGGTTTTCTAAAGAATTGTTAGGGATGAAAAGTGACACTTTATTATTATTTGATTTATCTGATTTAAGTTTGTTGTTGAACTAAAAAACCCCTGTATATTATAGAGTATAGTAATTCAAAAATAAGAGTCAAATTGTTCTATTTTAAAAGTCTAATCAGAGTCTAAATGTCCTAATTTACTATACTTAACACTAAGTAATAATTTTTATAAAGTTTTGACCTACCTCAATAAAATCTATATCAAAAGAGAGTAAACTAGGAATGTAAAAAATTAATTTAGGAGGAAATAAATGATGTTAAATCGTTTAATTTGGTTAGTTTTGTTTATGACTGCTACCAGTTTTGGAGCAGACGCAAACAACGGTGCAAAACTATTTGATGGAACTAAGTCGTTTGAAAATGGTGCGGTTGCATGTGTGGCATGTCACAATGTTAACAGTTCTATGGTAATAAGTGGTGGATCACTGGCTATGGACTTGTCCGCAATGGGTGGCGCTATAGAGTATTCACTTGCCAGTATTGATGCTATGTCGTCGGATGTTATGAAGGCGGCTTATAAAGGTAAGATGCTTACAAAGGCTGAAATAGCTGATATAGATGCATTTTTAATAAAAGCTGCTGCTGAGCCAGGTGAAGGTTCTGGAAGTAACTTTGTCATTTTTGGACTAATACTTGCTGCAATTCTCTATGCATTACTTTCAATGCTAAATAGTAGAAAAACACTAAAAAGATCTGTTAATCAAGATCTATATGATAGACAAATGAAATCAAGCTGGAGGGATCAATAATGAGTTGGATTCAAGATATAGTAAACCCTAAGACACGTCAATGGGAAGAGTTTTATAGAAATAGATTTCAGCATGATAAAATCGTAAGAAGTACGCATGGTGTAAACTGTACAGGTTCTTGTTCGTGGCAAGTAGCTGTAAAAGATGGTATTGTTGTGTGGGAAACCCAACAGATAGACTATCCTGAAATAGATAGTAAATTACCTGGATACGAGCCAAGAGGATGTCAAAGAGGTATCTCTTTCTCATGGTATTTATATAGTCCGATCAGAATCAAATTCCCTCTAATCAGAGGTGCATTACTTGATGCATATAGAGATGAGAAACGTAAAGCTGGTGGCGATGGTATGGCTGCATGGACAAATCTTCAAGCAGATAAGACTAAAAGACAATCTTACCAACACGCTAGAGGTAGAGGTGGATTTAGAAGAGCATCTTGGGATGAAGCACAAGAGATCATGACAAATGCCACTATTTATACAGCTAAGAAATATGGTCCGGACCGTGTAGTTGGATTCTCCCCAATTCCTGCGATGTCAATGCTTTCTTATGCAGCAGGATCAAGATTCTTACAACTCTTTGGTGGTGTAAACATCTCTTTCTACGACTGGTATTGTGATCTTCCACCATCGTTCCCGGAAATTTGGGGTGAGCAAACAGACTGTGCTGAGAGTGCTGACTGGTATAATGCTAAAATGATCGTGGATATGGGTGCAAACCTTAACATGACAAGAACGCCAGATGCTCACTTCTTTGCAGAAGCTAGACATAATGGTACAAAAACAATCGTATGTGCTCCTGACTTCTCTATGGTTAGTAAGTTTGCAGACCAATGGGTACCACTTCATGCTGGTTCTGATGGTGCTTTCTGGCAAGCAATCACACACGTTGTTCTTAAAGAGTTCCACCATGACAAACAAGTACCATACTTTAATGATTACTTGAAAAAATATTCAGACGTTCCATATTTGGTTAAAATTGAAGCAGATGATACCGGTGTTGTGAAAGCAGGTAGACTGTTAAGAGCCAATGAATTAGCAGAATTTAAAGATATTGAAAATGGTGATTGGAAATTTATTCAGCATGATGCAACAACTGGAGAGTTCGTAGTACCTAAAGGTTCTATGGGTCACAGATGGGACAAGCAAGAGACTGGTAAGTGGAACATGAAAATGGAAAACTCTATCGATGATAAAGTATATGACCCAACTCTTACATTTATTAATGATAGTGATGATGTAATTCAAGCTGCATTTGATGACTTTGGTCTAGATGAGCAACAAATGAGAGGTGTACCTGTTAAATACATCACTACTACATCTGGTGAAAAAGTTGCAGTTGCAACAACATTTGATATTCATTTTGCTCAATACGGTGTTAACCGTGGGCTAGAAGGTGATTATCCAACTGATTACTCTGATAAAACTAAAGCATATACTCCAGCATGGCAAGAGATCTTTACAGGTGTTGATGCTAAGACTATTATCTCTATTGCTAGAGAGTGGGGTAATACTGGTGAGATTACAGAAGGTAAAAACATGGTTATCGTTGGTGCAGGTATTAACCAATGGTATCACCAAAACCTTATGTATAGAGCGGCCACTATGGCACTTATCTTTACTGGTTCAGTTGGTAAAAATGGTGGTGGTATCAATCACTACGTTGGTCAAGAAAAACTGGCTCCTGTTGATTCATGGGGTAGTATCGCACTTGCAAAAGACTGGAATTCAACTGCCAGACTACAGCAAGGCCCGATCTGGCACTATATGAATACAGATCAGTATAGATATGATTCAAAACATGCAGACTACAACACCGTTCCTGATAACAAACATACTCGTGGACACATGGCTGATGATATTTTCAAATCTGTAAGAATGGGTCACATGCCTTTCTATCCACAGTTTGATAAAAGTCCATTAGAAGTAGCTAAAGAAGCAGGTAGTGATAATGATGCAGATATCAAAAAGTATGTATTAGAAGAGCTAAAAAGTAAAAAACTAGGTTATGCAGTTGCTGATGTTGATGCTGAAGAGAACTTCCCGCGTGTATGGTACATCTGGAGAGGTAATGCCATCGCTGGTAGTATGAAAGGTCAAGAGTATGCAATGCGTCATTACCTTGGTACAAATACAGATAACATTACAGCAACAGATCAAGCAGCAACTGAAGAAGTTGTATGGCATGATATTGCACCTGTAGGTAAAATGGACTTGGTTATTGACCTTAACTTTAGAATGGATTCATCTGCGCTTTATTCAGATATCGTTCTTCCATCTGCTTCATGGTATGAAAAAGCAGATATCAACTCAACAGATATGCACTCATTTATTCACCCACTTGGTGAAGCTATTCCTCCTGTATGGGAAGCGAAAACTGACTGGCAGATCTTTAGTGATATCGCTAAAAACATCAGTGAAGCTGCTAAAACGCATATGCCAGGTACATATAAAGATGTTGTAACTATTCCTCTAGGACACGATAGTGCCGATGAGATTACACAATCTACTGTAAAAGACTGGTATAAGGGTGAATGTGAAGCTATCCCTGGACAGACGATGCATAAAATTGCTATCCAAGAGAGAAGCTATGTAGATCTTTATGATAAATATATCCGTCTTGGGCCAAACATGAGAAAAGGTGCTGGAGCTCACGGAAACAGCTATGAAACAGACGAAGCATATGATGAGATGATAGAGTCAAATCACTTTGTAACTGAATTAGAGCCGTTTGAAGGTACAATTTATCCATCATTGAAAAAAGATATTTCTGCTATTGATGCAGTACTTCATCTTTCTTCTGTAACTAATGGTAAATTGTCAAACAAAGCGTATGCAAATGCAGAGAAGAAAACTGGGTTAGACCTTAAAGACATTGCAAAAGGTCAAGAGAGTACTCATATTAGTTATAAAAACTTACAAGAAACGATCCACAGATATAACACGTCTCCTGTATGGTCAGGTTTGATTGATTCAGATAGAGCTTACGCAGCATATACGTATAATGTAGAAAAAATGGTTCCTTGGAGAACATTGACAGGTAGACAACATACTTACCTTGATCATGAACTTTACATTGCGCATGGTGAGCACTTGCCAACATACAAACCTTCTCCAAACA
>Ga0164313_10006464_pt1 | contig 10330 bp, 6 predicted proteins | sample GuaBasSedimGuay4_FD_113735 | JGI IMG/M metagenome (GOLD analysis project Ga0164313, IMG submission 113735) | Subseafloor sediment microbial communities from Guaymas Basin, Gulf of California, Mexico - Guay4, Core 4569-4, 0-3 cm | ecosystem: Environmental > Aquatic > Marine > Hydrothermal vents >...
AGTAAGAAGTGCCTCCATCCCCTTTATTTACAATGTAAACTATAAAAAAGGATCATCTTACACCCTCTCTAATTCGCGAATGTTAAATGAAAAAATGGCGATTGAAGAGCACCGAGGTGTCTACAATAAAGAAATTAAGTCAAGAGGATATGCCAGTAAGGCCCATGATCGTATTAGCCTATTTGCCGGTGGAATCCAAAAAGTAACTATGTTTAAAGGAATAAATGAAGAAATCATCCAACGATTATTTGCCACTTACAATTATTCCTATGAAAGAAATAACGTAGAAGCGAAAAAGTTTAATAAGGAACTTAGAAAAATCGTCAAAAAGTTTGGCTATAACAAAGAGATTAACTTCAAGCTCCCTAAAGAATACAAAGATTATGTAAAAATAGAATTTAATACTACCTTCACCGATAAGGCCTTAAAAGTACTGTTGAAAATGGCCAGAACCGTTAAAGACATTGATTTTGGAAATAGAAAGATTAAACCAAAGAATTATTATGCGACACTTGGTGAAATTGCCGTTAATAATTATTTTAGAAATGTAAAAGATGCTAGAAAGGAATTTTGTACAGCAAAAATAAAATCCCATTGTAATAGGATTATTAGAAATGAAACAAAAAATGCCTTAAAAAAGGCATTTAAATATCTAATTCAAATGAATAAGTGGTACGCAAAAAAAGGAAATTCAAAGAAATTTGCCAAGGCCTTTGCCGATTTTGGCGAACAAATGATTACAAATCGTTTCACCTTTCATACTTTGATGTGGGAGATGAGACAACAACCAGTGGAACTAAACTTAAAAATAACAGGTGCCAGAATCATGCCCCTGTATATGAAATTATATTCTTACTAAAAATAAAAAAACAACAGTCCTGCGAGGAGCGCTCGATATAGAGCGAAATATCCGAGTCCCATTCGTTGAATAAACTGAAGAAAAAACTTGATGGTGAGAAGTCCTACAACAAATCCTACAACCCCTCCAATGATAGCTGCCACCCAATCAACATTATTATTACTTGGTAACTCTCTAAGCTTGATGATAAATCCACCAAAAATAATGGGTAGAGAGAGCATGAAAGTATAGTTTGATGCCTCAACTCTTGAGAGTCCCATAAACCTAGAAATTGTAAGGGTAGCACCGGCCCGCGAGACTCCTGGAAAAATGGCGATGGCCTGAAAAATGCCGATCCAAAAGGATTTTTCTTTTTCCAAGGATTTCTCCATTCGATGAGATCCTTGCTCCATATTTAAGTTTCGACCAAATTTATCTGCTAAATACATTACGATGCCAAAAAATAAAAGATTTAGCCCGATAACTTTGGGAGACCGAAGCCATTCAAAATCAACACGCTTAAGAAAAAGCACCATAAAAAATGTGGCAATAGTTGAAATAAGCATATTTTTCATTAAAAAATTTTTAGCTGAGAGTTTATCCCATTTAAAAATACTAAAATAAAAAAAGTCTTTTAAAATCTGCCCAATCTCTTTTCTAAAATAGACTAATACGGAAAACCCCGTGCCTAGATGCATCGTGAGATCAAAAAAAACACCGGGGTCTTTAAGTTTCATAACATGGGGAATGAGTGCCAAATGGCCACTAGAACTTACCGGGAGAAACTCCATCATCCCTTGAATTATTCCATAAATGATAGCGGTAAGATTATCCATTTTTAATTTGCTGCAAGGTTGTTCACTTCAAGAGAATATTTAAGACCTTTTAATTCATTTAAAAAACTCGCAGGAAAATAATTATTTTCAATATTATTTTTCAACCTCGCAACATAAATGAGGCGATCCATCGCCTCCACAAGTACATCCTGGTAAAGATGATCTTCAAGCAAAAGCGCCTCTTTCGTCAAGGTAGAAAAAGATTTAATTACATAACTTTGTAGAAGTTCTTTTTGTGAAAGGTTTGTCTCGTCATTGACGTAATAATCTAAAATGGTAAATGGAGAAAATGCTGAAATCTCCCTAGGGAATTCAAAAATATTATTAAATTCTACATACCATTTCGCGTAAGAAAAAAATGAAGTTAGAAATTCTTTTTTAAAACTAGTACTATTTGGCCAATTAAAATGAATGTTTTGTCCCTTTCCCGTACCAAGACCAATAAAGGATTCAGAAACTCCTTTTTGTCCAAAGATATTTTTGTCTCTTGGAGTACTTCCTACAAGAAAGGTCATATCGCCCAACCTTTTCATCTTTACTTGCTTAACCCAGATATCAAAATGATTTAGAATTTCTTTTCTAAAAGTAAGCGAGCTTTTGAAAAAAGGTCCATTACTTAAGACATAAGTTAGTGGACGTTTCGGGTAGAGCTCTAGAGCATTTTGAACGTAAAGAATAATTTCCTCTTTAAGACCGGGGCCGAACCCATAATATTTTTGATTTTTAAACGAATAATCAACTTTTGAATATCTTTTTCCTGAGGATAATTCTTTCCCTATCTGAGGGTAGAAAATTGTAAATAAGGGATTATATTTTTTAACCTCAGACATCATTTGCATTAAAGGAACTTTTCTTTGCGGACGCATAGAAGCAACTTGTTTTCCCTTTTTATCATAGATAACTAGCTCTGGAATAAAGCGATTTTTATTTCCTTTCTTTTTAATTTGATAGGAAGGGATTAAAAGATATTTATTTTCATTTAAAAAGCTCCTAGTTTCAAAACTCCAATTATTGGAGACATATCTTTTGGTTTTCAACTTGGAATCAAGATTTGGTTCAGGACTTATCAAACCAAATTTAGTTTCTATCGAAGGGGAAAAAGGAATTTCCCAGAAGGAGGCCAATGAAACAAGGATAATAAAAGAAGGTAGAAAGGCCATAGAACGAACTAAAACGCCCTTTTTTTGCTCTAGCTTTGAACCTGAAATAAATTCTTTAAAAGTTCTCTTATTAAGAACAAGGGGTAAATCTAAAAGAGGAAATAAAATAATGGAGGGAATTTCTGCTAGAGTTCGCAGTGCCCCTTTAAAGCGGTTACCATGAAAAGAGCCGTTAGACTTTATCCCCATAAACATTTGCGACAGAGATACTCCAAAATATAAAGTAGTTATTAAGCGAAATAACCAAGTAGTACCTAAAATCATTATTAAAAAAGGAAAGAAATCGCCAAAAGGTACATATACTCCGATAAAGAAAGTTGAAAGGCGCTCCAGTGGGGCATGAAAAAGGCCAAGGGAATGACCTACGCTATATAAATTTAAGGCAATGGCCATATCTAAGAAAAAGGCCATGAATCTTCCGCTTGTCCGACTTATTTTATCAATCATTAGTTCTATCTCCTAGTATTCATTTAATCATATAATTTTCAAACCTTTAATCCCCCAACTTATTTAGGCCAAAAACATTTTTTTCCGAAAGGGAAGTATCTAAAAATAGGTTGTGGATGAAAAAGCGCTATAAAAATTATTTAATAGGTCTTTTACTGGCCATGCCGGCCTTATGGATTACCTCAAATGCCCAGACAGGAGGTGCTGGAGAGGCCATAACCGGCATTATCGATATGGTGAGTGGAATTGCTGAACAAGGTATTGATGCCAACCACCAAGTTAATATGGAATATGCTCAAGCATTAATGCAACAGAAAATGGTCGGTCAAATGGGCCCACAACCTGTGGCCCCCTCGGCCATTCCTATGTTTCCTAATTGTCCAATACCTGCTGAACCAAATATCCAAGCACAAATGTGCCAAAATTTGTCTGATCCCAATTCTCTAATGATGGCGCAAAATGTGAAACAAATGGTTTCTCAATATGAAAGCTTTTACGATCAATATTCTTCAGCAACTCCTTCGGCCGGTGCTCCTGTTGGCCTTCAGTGTATTGAACAGTCCATAAAAAAGTTAACACAAGACCTACAAGGTAAATCAAATTATATTCAAGGTCTTATTGACCAGATCAAAAAGAACCAACAATTTTTTGCTGAAGAGATAATGACGATAAGAGAGAACATGGAAACCTCTTACAATGAGATTAATGGCGGTGGAAAAGATCTTGATGAAGCAGGAAAGGATTTCACCTCATACTTTCCTGGATGTAGGGGAATTATTCCATCTGATGCTCTAACAAATCCTGCTGGAGGCCTAAGAGGAATAAAATCCTCAATGGATAACAATGGGATAAGACCTGCGGCGCAAAACTTTTTAACCAATCGAATTGTTTTCCAAAAAGAGATTGATGATCTTGGGGAGCGAATTCAATCCGATATGAATGATGTGGGAGTTGATACCTTTTTTGCTGGGGGAGCAACCCAATCTAAATGGTTTAGAGGAGGGCTTACTCAGTTTGGAGGGATTCAACAAGTATTGGCCGAAAGACAAAAAGCAACTGATATACGTCGTGCCCGAATTATCAAGGATTTAGCAAAAGTTGGTTATACTCCCCCATCTTTTGATCAAAATTTTAATGCCCAATTCGGGGAATTTGCCAAAGGAGCAACGGTATTTTTCAAAAAGAGTTATATCGACAACTGTGTCCTTGGCGGAAATGAAAAAGTTCAACGGCTAGGACTTTCAATAGACAATCTGATGAAAAATATTAGACACAAAAGTTTTGGCAAGAGTGGATTTGCCGTAGATACCTATAGGGGAAACCTTAAGGCCATTTTAAATAGCTCAGATTTCGTTGATGAAAAGATCCAAAGGATCAAAAACCTTGATAAGAAATTTGGTCGCGGCGAATATGAAATTTTTTATAAAAATACTTCGGGTACGGCAACCAAACAAAGCATATCTGAATATTTCATAAGTACTCTACAGGCCTGTGACAAACAATATGCAGCTGGAGGGCCTCTAACTAAAGATAACCCCGGCGGGATTTCTTACAAACAAAAAGTAGAAAATGCTCAACGATCGATTAATGAACTAAACTTAATGGAATCAACTTATGTCTCAGATACCGTTGCCGCCATTAAAGACAAATTACTTAATTGTAGCGGTTCTGTTTATAAAGAAGGAAGTTGTACTCCAGAGACTATGAGTCCAGGTAGTCCTGATTTTTGTTTAAAAAATGGAAACATATGTGCAGAGAGAACTCAAAACTGCTTTATTCAGGCCGATGTTTTAATTAAAGATAGAACTAATAAAATTAAGATCAATGCCAATATCTATAATAAAAAGATTGAGGAATTGGTGCTCTCACAAGAGGCGCAATTAAAACAATTAAATGCTCAAATTGGAAATGATGTAAATGCCCTGAAAGCGGTATTTCCCGGGGCGGCCTTTCAGGCCCCAGCAGATTTAGTTATTCCCCTCCCCGCCCCTATTGATTCGTCCTTTGGAGTGAAGCTTCGTGGGGGTGGATCGATGACCTTTTTAAATTCCTTTCCGGAGCAACTAACAAAGTTAAAAATGGCCTTTGAAGATCAAGCAAATAAGGCCTTAGAAGAAGCTGGTGATTATCTCAATAGACAGGCCGAAAGTATAAATGATGCAAGAAATAAATTACAAGAAATATCTGATCAATGTGATGAGGCCATGGCCGATTTTCAGAAAAGTTATTCTGAAATGGCAAAAAAGCAGGCCGAAGAACAAGGAGAGGCCGCCTCAAAAAAGGGTGAGTTTTGTTTAAAATATAACCGCCTTAAGCGAACAAATCCCTTAGCAGGTTGTGAAGGATCAAACTCTCCTGCTAAACTCTATGATGATGCTATTAAGGTTGCCTCCTTCTTAGATTCAACAATAATCGACAGTCTTGGTGAATATGAAAAGCTTTGTGCTGAAGCACAAAACCAAGCACAGATAGGCACTGTTGAGTCTCCTGTTCCTGCTTTTATTCGACTTTGTGATGCTGCAAAAGACAATTGGAATAAGGTCTTAGATTTCCAACAAATCAAAATTCTTCGAGATATTTCAAATCCTGAAGAAAAAAAACAGGCACTAAAATATCTCTCGGGAGAAAAAGATAAAGATGAAGATATCCTAGACTCTCCAACTGCTTCAATTGCTCCAAGACTTTTCAAGCAATTGACCAATTTAAAGTTATTAAGAGATCAAAAAGGTGAAAATGTTAATGATCTTATCCAAGAGCTTAATGGAAAAGCGCTAACCAAAAAAGAAATAAAATTAAATGAAGTAAAGGACCGTTTTAAAGATATCAAGACAGAGCTTGGAAATGATTTTAAATTTAAAAACTTTAAAAACAAACTGGCAAAAATAGAAAAAAATCTAACACCTAAAAATGTAGAAAAAGCTAGAAAAGATTTAGATGCTCTTTTAGGGAAAGAATCTGAGTTGCTTAAAGAAGTTGGAGAGAAGAACCAAGAAAACCTTAAGGCCCAATTTGCAGATCTTAAAAACCTTAAAGAAGAAATTGCTAAAGGAGAACTGGCGAAACTACCAGAACCAGGGCCTGAAGGTGTTGGGACCGACAACAAAGATCGTTTTTCAAAAAACAAAGACGATGCAAACTTATGCCTCTCTTTAAAAAATACAAAAATCGCAGATGCTGTTTCTAATTGTAAAGATAGAGCAAGCTTTAAAAAATGCTTTAATGAAGAGATTGAAGATACTAAAAATGATATAGAATCAGGATCCATTCACGATGTCGTCGATCAAAAGCTCGCTGACATCTCCGGATTTGAGAGCGCAAGAACAATTGCTCAAAGATGGGTTGCCGTAGGTGAAGATGCTCAAGGTGCCTGCGATGCCCAAGATAAAAAACCAAGAGTAGAAAAACAAAAAGACAAGACTGGTGAAAAATCAACTGAGGATTTAATCCGTTCTATTTTCGGACGAGATATTTAGGCCCATGAAAACACTTACTATATTAATATTTCTTTATGCTTGTGGTTTTACTCAAGAGTCTGGTGAAGGCGGAAGGTCTCGATCTGAATTTATAAATAGTCCAGAAATGCTTTCTGCTAATAGTTCCGCAATTTTATATCAAAATCCCATTGTAGAAACTGACAACTTAACCCTTGAAGCAGATGCTGATTTTTCTCTCTTAGTAGGTCCCCAACAAGTTATTACTTCCAATCAATATTTAGAAGGTGAATGCTATGGTGGAATTACAAATTGCTTTAGGGTTTTAGATAATATAAATGAAGTCCCTCTTCCCAAAAATGCCGGAACCTGGGGTTATAATCCAAATACTACCGAATTTTTACAAGTTAATAGTTTTTGGCATTTAAAAGAACAAGTCCGAAAGTTTCACACCGAACTAGCATCAAATTTTTCCCTGGCCATCGATTCTAATTCTGGTCGTATTAGTTCTTACCCATCTGAACTATTCTCTGATTTTAGATATTGGAGAGAGGGAACTACACTAGTACTCTTTTCCAATACGGGCTTTCCTAATAACGCTTTTTATGACCCTGCTAACTTCACCCTCTCACTGGGAGAAGACTCAATTGAAAAAGAAGTAAAAATGGCCCAAGACCCATCTGTTATCTATCATGAAAATGGACACAATCTAGTTCAGCTCATGATGAATTATAGAAACCCTTTTAAAGATACAGGACGGGTGGATCTAGGATCACTTTTTTATGATGAAGCGGGAGCTATAAATGAGGGACTATGTGATTGGTTTAGTTACTATATGAATAAAAGAACCCATGTTTTTGAATGGGCCTTTGGCCGATTTTTAAATGCCAGTAGACCTTTAACAGAAAGTGATGATCTAATTTCACCACCTATTAGTTTAGAGCCAGACTCCAGACTCACCTACCCCAGGTTTCTTGATTACGATCCCAATTTCCCAGACCAACCGATAGAAGATGTTCACTATGCCGGCCAAATTATTTCTTATTTTATGGTGGCAATGGTCAAGAGTCTGGAAAATACTTGCTACTACACTGAAGAACAGGCCATCACTGGTGTTTATGGAGTCTTTAGCGAGTCCTTAGCAGAGATGGGAGATCTTACTGCCACAGGAAGAAATCTTCTGGCCGCAGGAATAGAGCCCACTCCACATGACAAATATTGGAATAACCTAGATGAGAACTTTTCACGAGAATGGCTTAACATGGTTACCCCTATAAACTTTCGAAGATTTGCTCAAACTTTTGGTCGTTTCTGGCTTGATACTTTTTCCAATACCCAAACCAATCGTTGTCCACCAGTTAGTGTCTACCCCAAGGATTTATTAGAAAACATTATGGATAACTATGGACTTTTAAATTTTGATACTTATAACGATGATGGGAATTATTGGTTGCATAAAGATGGCACTCCCGTTGGACATTCAGGGCCTAGAAAGGAAGTTAACATTCTTAATAGAAAAAGAACTACCGTTCTCCCAAAAGAGAACTTAATTTTCAATCCTGATGCTAACGCTCCCTCAGCATTCATTTTTGATAACCGTATTGATATGATATCGGCACTTCAATCACTTCAACAATCCGGACAGATCGGACAAATTTCCCCACAAATCCAGGCCGATCTTGCTTACAATAATGGCAATGGACAAGTGAGTCCTGGTGAGTTGTTTGGAATTTCACCAAATTTATATAATGATTCAAACTCAATCATTGGTGGTATTCAAGTTTTATCAAATGATTGGGATCATGTGCGCGAGGGAAAACCCTGTAATACTTTTGAAGATGGATGGCCACTCGTTGCCGAGGGTGGATTTGATTCATCAGATGAGATCATTCCCTCAATTACTCCAGGAGATTGTAATTATATAACTCGAACTAATGGACTCGTAGAGCCTGACCAAAATGAGGTGACCGATTCTATTTATCCTGTTTGTTTTATTCAAGACTTAACAGATACTGCTACCACATGGGTAAATCAGGAAAAATACCGAGAGATCCAGGAAATGGATAAGTCGAAATGTCTTTATGGATCAGACCAAACTAAAAATTGTTACATCAATGCCATAAAGGGTGCTAATCAAGCAGTTTATTCAAAAATGGATCCTAAAAAATCGTGGACTGGAACCTATCAAGTTGGATCAGAACCTGTGATTTTTAACTTATCCAATATTTTAATGTTTGAAGTTAATAAATGGACACCTCCTGGAACTACTATTAGATGTCGACTTCGTGCTAGATTTACTAATTGTCGAGATTGCTTTGAAAATCCTGATTGGGAAAATGATGACTTTTTGGACTATCAATATTCAGGTGGAGCGCCATTTAGAGTTATCCATATTGAATTCACCGTTATAGATTAGGATATGATGAAAAATTATAAATTTTTAATTCTTCTAATTGCTCTTATAGGCCCTTTTGCTTATTTCATTCTTCGTAATAATAAGATAGACCACCTAGAGATAAGTAAAAAAACAATTCCTGTAAAAGATAAAATAGTCCCTCATGCTCCTAAGATTTATTCTCTTTTAACAACTCCCTCAAAAGAGAAGAAGGTTCCAAGAATTTTTGGCAGAAAAATTATGGGACTAGGTAATAAAAAACTTCCTAAAAATCTAAAAACTGTTAACAAATATAATCCTATGTGGAAAAACCACCTTACAAAATACTTGTTAAAATTCCAAAATCCTTCAGTAGATGTGAATGTTAAATTAAATGATGCCTATATTATGATAAAAAATAATCAAGGTCGTTTTGTAGAAGAAGTTATTATCAATTATTTGGAAAAAGGGGAACGTATCTCAAGTTTTCGGGCCATCGTCGACTCAGAAACCGGTTTCATTTTAAATACTTTTGATAAAACAATCATCCAAGAAAGAAGAAGACCCTATCCTCGACTCTCCCCCACCGGATCGATTAAAAATTCTCGGGCGCGAAGAATTAAAAAAGATTAAAAGGAACACTTACAGAAAGTAAGATGTCATTGCTGGATAACTCACTATCGTAGGTCAAATATTTATAATCTACATTTAAGGCCAAAAAGAATAGCCTGGCCCCAACCCCTGCTGAAAAACCTTGTCCCTTATCTTCATCTCCATTTTCCAGTGCCCAGGTACTAGAAAAAACATAGCCCACTCTAAAATTTAACATCAGCGGCAACCATGCACCGATAAAAACACCGAAATTTGTCACATCAACAGTTGCCCCCTCAACGCTATCAAACTCAGGTGTCATAGATTTCCAATCAGCATCAACGCCCACCATAAGGGTCTTAAAAATCCAACCTACTCGTCCCCCTAAATCCCAACTGTTAAAATCAACATCAGTGGTCTCCGTTTTTCCCACACCAAAATCCCAACCTAAATAAGGTTCAATTAAGAGTCCGGCATGGGTAATGCTAGAGTAAGAAAAAAGCAGGATAATTAAGATTTTTTTCATAAGGTCTTACCTAATCCATCCACGGATCATGCTGTGGTGCTGGAGTAATCATTTTCCCTAGATCAAAAGGGAACCCAAAAGAAAGTACAATTTCGCCTGGATTAAATTTTTCTACTGTAGCGCCATC
>Ga0164313_10006465_pt1 | contig 10328 bp, 13 predicted proteins | sample GuaBasSedimGuay4_FD_113735 | JGI IMG/M metagenome (GOLD analysis project Ga0164313, IMG submission 113735) | Subseafloor sediment microbial communities from Guaymas Basin, Gulf of California, Mexico - Guay4, Core 4569-4, 0-3 cm | ecosystem: Environmental > Aquatic > Marine > Hydrothermal vents...
CTTCGACTTCAGGGCCGTAGTCGATCTTGAACGTGGTCATACGGTCCCCTGCCACGCGACGACGCCTGCTATGACATCTTTGAGGGCGTTGAGTCCTTTGGCTGATCGTGCAACGGACGTGACAACCGGGACACCGAGCAGGTTGGATATCTCGTCAACATCGATGGTGATACCTCGCGAAGCAGCGACGTCCATCATGTTCAGATCAAGGATCGCTGGCACGCCGGTCTCGAGTATCTGGACCACGAGATAGAGGTTGCGCTCCAGGTTCGTCGCGTCAACGACGATCACAACAACGTCTGGTTCACCGCTCACGAGGTAGTCGCGGGCGATTATCTCCTCAGGAGACGCCGCGTTGAGGCTGTAGATCCCGGGGAGGTCGACGACCTCATAGTCGCGACCGTCGTGACGGAAGGTACCGTGTGCGCGGGCAACTGTCTTCCCTGGCCAGTTGCCGACATGCTGTTTGGCACCCGTCAAACTGTTAAATATCGAGGACTTCCCCGTGTTGGGGTTCCCTGCGAGGGCGATCCTCAGTGTGCCCTTAGGGACGTCCGTCGAGTGTTCGCCTGGCCCGCAGTTGTCACAGCCAGCCATCATGCCACCTCGCATACGAGGACGAGGTCGGCATCACGGCGTCGGATGGAGACTCGAGATCCCATCACTGCGTACTCGATGGGATCGCCGAGAGGTGCTGTTCGCATCGCACTCACACGCGATCCGGGAACGAAGCCCATCTCGGCGAACCGTCGTAGAGGGGCGTCAGAGTTGTAACCGACGACGACTGCACTGGAACCGATCTGCAATTGCCCGAGAGGGATGGGCGCGGTCTCGGGTACCGAGTCGCCACTGGGCAACGATGGCGTCATTGCCGTACCTCCACGAAGATCCCTTCGGCGAGTTCGACTCCGAGGTGGACACAGGCACCGTTCACGGCAACGATTCGATCGCCGCGTGCGCCCACGCCAAGCACCTCAACGGGTGCTCCGTTCGTGAAGCCCTGATCGACCGCGAAACTCTCCAGGGCTTCGGACAACGCTGTTGTGGTCACGGTGGCATGGGTTCCAGCGGCGAGTGAGGACAGTGGCTCAGCGGGCGGTGTTGCTGGTCGGCTGACACCAGAGGGTATGAGCCGACCGGTCGGCCCTGACTCGGGGTGTCCGAGGAACCCAGACAACAGATCCGCCACGTCGTCTGGTGTCACATGCTCGAGGTCGCAGGCCACGTCATCGGCACGCCTCGGGCTCATGCCGAGTTGCTCGGCAAGGAACACACCCCACAACCGGCGACGCCGGAGCGTGGAAAGCGCAGTGGACCGTCCCGTATCGGTGAGGGTGACCCCTCGATAGGGCTCGTATGTGATGAATCCCCGCGTGGCGAGTTTGCGGATCATCTGGTTGACGGATACGCCGGATACGTCGAGTTCACGAGCGACAAGCGATGTCGGAATCGGTTCAGCCACGCCGTTCTCGATCGCGCGGGCAATCGTGATGAGATACATCTCCTCAGCCTCAGATGTGACCGCTTCGTGTTCAACCATGGCTAATAATTATCCAGACGTTTCTTTAGGCATGCCTAATTATAACCTCTGAGCTACGCAACCATGCTGATCTGTTGAGAAACCAGAGCCCGCCTCACCGGAAGGGGCTTACAACACCAGCAACGCCAGAGTCCCGGTACTTTTCGCGAGAACTGTCAAGGAAACGGCAAGGGATAGCGTGAGCAGGCGCGGTCAGGTCAATGTGACGCCAGAACGGTCGGCGAGATGCTCGGCCATCTGAGCGATGCTGATACCTCGGCGCTCCGCTCCCGCCCGAATCAACGCGACCGCGGCGTAAAGTGCGTAGCGCCAATAGTCGTCGGCGCCCCACCAGTACACCTCGTCGAGCAGGTCAGGTTCCAACCCGCCCCGCACCGATGCACTGGTGAGTATCGCATACTGGATTCTGCGGTTGTCCTTGCCCCGAAATTCGCATTCAGGTAGGTAGGTCTCTCGCAAGCCTAAATACGGAATCGGGTCGTTTCGTGTGGCGTCGGCAACCTCAAGAGCGTCGGCAGCGAGTTCCATGAACACCTCGCCCGGAAACGTGTTGTTCTTCGGATGGAGATCAGCTACAGATGCTGACAATTCGAAAACGTCATCACCCGCGGCCAGACCGGACAACAGCCTTCGGAGCGCTTCGTCCCGATCCTCTTCGGTTGGACCTTGCCGAGCCATGTCATGAATCTACCACAACCGAGACGGGCGATGCTCCGATGTGAACCCCAATCAGACGATCATCGCATCGGTGCACAGCTCTGTCAGACAAGAGCGTCGCTGTTGCCCGGTCCGACTTCTGACCATCCGGCTACGAGAGCGTCGAGTTCTCGGTCTGGGCTCACCAGCCGTTTGTACAGCGGTCCACACGGGGTCCTCGACAGTTTAACTGCCAACGCCACCAGATCATCGAAGTCTCGATGAGCCCGATAGACCTCAGCGAGGTACTTGAACTCGTTCATGATCCCAATCACGCTTCGGTTCGCCGTCTTTGCATACCGAGCATCTGCCATCGCCGAGATCTCAGCCTCGATGAACGCTGGGGCGACCCCGAGGGCCTCGAGCACTCGCCCAAGCGCTTCAGGGAACCGGTCCGACAACGTGGCAGCCGGAGCGAGTGGCATCAACACAGGCAACAGCGTTCGCTCGTTGACCAGCAGTGCCACCTGTGGTTTCCAGAACAACACGTTGGCGTACCAGTTACCGAGGATCGTTGCTGGCTCAGAAACTGCAGGTAGAGCCGGTCTGTTCACCCGGTCGAGGAGCTTCTTGGTTGCATGAATACTGAACACCGGCACAGTCTCGCACCGAAACGCTACCAATACCAGCGAACGACACGTAGCCCACCTGTTCCAGATGCTCATCGTACGCAAGAAGAAGCCAACGCGTGACCACCGATTACCCCTATGTCCAGAACATGCATGACACGATTGCCCCCTGAAACCGCGGCCGATATGCGCTGGGTGGTGACGGATTCACGGCGTGTCCCGTGTTCGGCGCAACGTTCTCCACAAGCCAGAGAGAGAGCCCTTCCGATGAGAGCGAGCACCGCCGTCCTGATCGCGGTGACGCTGCTCGCTGCAGGTTGTTCGCCAGGCTCGACGTTGGACGGGTGGGCGAACGACACGCCCGAGCATGAACCGGGCCTGTCATTGTTCATCGGCCCGGTACGGGTATCTCGTTCGGAGACCGTTGCATGACGGTGACGGTCCAACTCCTCACTCGTTGTCCCCGGTGTGCGAGGCATCGAAAGAGCCAATCGCCATGTCAGCGTACTCCAGATCTGTAGCGATTTCGAATTCGCGGCCGTCGTCCACGATCACCACCAACGACACAGGGTCGTCGCCGAGACCCTTGATCGTGGAGGCATCGACCGGAGCGACAGGACGGGTGATCCGTTGGACTCCATAGGGCACCGTTAGAACGCGAGCGAAACCCTTGTTGGCAAGAAGCACGTCGTGGACCCAGAGGGCATGCATTTTGCCACTCCACTTCTCTTCTTCATCGGATACGCCACGCACGCGAATCGGAAACACGCCGGGCTGCTGCAGAAATCTGTGCCGACTCCACAGTCCTCCACCGAGAGCACCGAGAACCAACCAAATGGGAATCCCCAAGAAGATCAGCGTGGCCCAGATCATATCGATAGTTCCTCTCTCGATCGGCTACTCAGCCGCATCCCAAGCTTTGGGAGGACAATGACGTATTTCATCGGTCTACTCATCTTTCTCTCCGGTGATCACCACTTGCTGCGTCGGAAGCGGAATGGTCACATCGGCGGCATCCAGCCGTTTGAGCGCCTCGACAGCGACTGCGGACGGCACCGTGTGGTGGCACGAGTAGTCGGTCCAGAAGCGGACCTCCGGATCGATCACCCAATGAGGCAATCCACGCCGATGGCGCGGGGTGCTCTCGCAAGCCGGCTATTCGTCGCCTTGTGAATCCATCATCTCACCGACGGGGATCTTCAAGGTTGGAGGGAGTTCGGTTACGAGATCACGCATGACATCGGGCGGCATATAGAGTGCCGGATCGATTTCGATCTCTCGCAGATACGGATCCTGCTGGTCTTCTCGTGGCAGATTGCAGGGATCGATCTCGAGTATCTCCGGGATCTCGCCATCTGGGAACCATGCCTTCTTCAGCTGCTCGGGTGTCGGTCTCGCGACAGTGCCAAGCTCGGGAAGCACAGCGTCCCTGGACCACACCGCATCCGGGGTGACGTTGAGGACGACCACGTCTGGAGCGCCGAACAGGAAAAGCCCGTCATAGTGAGCTCTCACACCGGCAACGACCTCGTTATCAGTTCCTCGCTCCATTTCAATGTGCGTCGCCAAACCAACACGGGGCTGAATCTCGTTGAAGAGATACCCGAGTGCATAGTGAGGCGTGTGATGCGTATCGACAATGTAGTTGTAGATCGACTGGGGATATCCGTACTTCAGGCTGGCGATGTATCCAAGATCGCTCTGCACCTCGGAGACGAACACGTCGACACCCTGTGAGTACTTGATCGTCAGCTCATCCGGGCGGCCATCACCGGTCCACACGAACGACATCCCCGTCTCCTCCCAGTCAAGACGGTACGCCGATGCACCATCCTTGCCATGGGATCTCGGCCAATGACGAACCGTGACACCGTTCTTGTCGTAGATAACGCCCATCTCGTCCCGATGGTCGAATTCCGTCACGTCGATCTTGAAGCCGTCGCCAACGGGCAGCATGTCGAACTCTTCGAAGTGCCAGCCCAGCATCTTCTTCATGTTGTCGATCATCGCCGCCGTGCCGAGGTCGGGCCGGGCACCATCTGGCCCATAGACCCGGAGCGGGTCCCAGCGACCGGCAGAGGCCGTGAAGGGAATCATGTATGGCAGGTCTGCATAGTGGTCGACGTGGAGATGGGTGAGGAAGATGTCGTTGATCAATACGGGAGGCACACCCATTGCCAAGATGTTCTTGATCGACCCGTTACCGAGGTCAAAGAAGAAGTTGTCGCCATTCCCAAGCTCGACCATGATCGCCGTACCAGCCTGCTTGATCCTTGGAGGCCATGGTGTCGAGCCGACGAACGACACTCTCATCTCGTCCGCACCGAGTGTTTCGGTGCCGGGGAAGTAGAAGTTGTTGTTCGAGATGTACTTGGTCGGCTTGTAGTAGTCGGGCAACGAGATCCCAACACCGGGCCCGCCACCATACGGATTCGAAGGCATTTGCTTGGGCATGATCCAGCTCCTCAAGTATTGGCAACCAATTCGATGGTTACACTAGCAGGACTCATGAACGCACGTTCACAAGACTCCAGTTCGTAGCCGATTCGAGATCGCCTCCTCGATGCCGTGGAGCGAATCTTCCAAGAACAGTCGCCTTCGGCCGCCACGATGCGAACAATCGCGACGGAGGCCGGATGCAGCCTCGGTGCCTCTTACCGCTACTTTGACACGAAGGATGAACTCCTCGGTGCAGCTCTCGACCGCATGGCGACCCGGATCACAGCAGCCTCCACAGCAGGGGCTGAGGGCCCTGCCGAAGCACTCCTGCAGGTTTGGCAGGCCTTTGGCACGACTCCAGCATTCCCTCGCCTCGTCACCTGGATGATCTCCGAAGGAATGGATGTCACGTCCGCAATGTCGGGACATCCGTTCATCCTCAAGGTCGCCGATACAGCCCGGGCCCGTGGCAGCGAGGATCCACTAACCGCCGCCGGAGTCATGGCACTGCTCGTACTCGCCGGGGCAGGGTACGGTCCGACCGTCAACCGCGCCTTGGGTCGTGACCCCACCGATCGAACCCTCTACAACGCCACAGCCCAGATGTTTGAGTCATGGATCGAGCACCCTGACATCCAAACCAGCTAGTGCTCTGACCACAAGTGCTGGAGCCCTTGAATTGGCTCGTCGTTTCGCGCATCCTTGGTCATTCGGTTCGTGTCTGATAGGTTCGCACTGCGTTCCGCGGAGGCTCTCCAGTGTGGGGGGACTAGACCAATCCCCTGCTGAGCAGAGGTTTCTTGCTTGTAGCACCGACCGGACTTGAACCTAAAGCACCGAACACACGGCAAGCAACTCCACCGCCGATCCAGATCACCGTCTAGCCTCCAGGCAGAGAACGACGAGAGCGCAGCGAGCGAATCAGATTCGCTACCGCCTTGAGATAGCGGTTCAGCGTGTTTGGACGCAGCATCCCACAGCCCTTGAAGCACAAGCGATGCCGAAAACGTTCGCTGCCGTGCAGGACATTTCGGCTCCGTGATCAACCGGCAACGCTCCTCGTGGATTTGCACTGGCCTTCGGTATCTCGCGCCCCGCCGCGCCCCCGGAGATCGAGGATCGTGAGCCAGAAGGTCCTGGCCGCGTAACAACCGTGTCCGGCCACCGGTAGGGACTCGATCGGTTACGGGTTGGGGTTGTCGGTGGTGCCGGTGAACGGGTGGGTGTGGGCAGCGGGTGAGTATCCGCCGTGATCATGTTCGTTGAGGGCATAATCGGGGTGGGTGTGTTCCCCCGGTAGGGTGGGTTCCCGGGCGGCGAGCGCTTGATCCAAACGGCGGTCTTCGGTGGGGCCGACCTTGGTGGCACCAATCCACTCGGTGAGCAGTGCCTGGGTAGCGGCGTCGTTGACCCCCAATAACATCCCGGCTCCAGCGATCAAGGACCGGTTCCCCTGGGTCAGGTCGCCGCCTTCCAAGATCCCGAGTTTGGCCTGAATACGTTCCACCCAGAACAGGCGACGTCGACGGTCATCGACCTGATCTTCAACGATGTAGAAACCGGCCATGGGATCTTCCTCCAGTGGTTGCATGAATGAACGAAGCCGTTCAACGTCTAAATGTCCAGGATCGCCGTGAGTGTCGATGCCACGCCCGAAATGGCAGTGCCCCATGAACCCGGAGAACTGGTCGATCTCGGCGCGGGTACGCCGACAATCGGTTTCTGCTCCGAACTCGCAGCACGAGAAGTCGAGCCAGAGGTCCGGTACCCCCATCTCGGTGACAAACCATTGACACAGATCCGCAAGAGCCCGGTAAAACGAATCCGGATACGTCGCCACATTGGCGGCCCGGCCCGCCACTTCGACCTGCCACACGAACCGGTCGTCCTCCCCGGCATTGTCTCGCAACCCGTACCCAGCCACATCCAAAGGTAAGGTCTGGTATAGCCAGTCACGGTCTGGCCACCGATCAGAGTTGACCACCAGATGCGGCGCCAGGATCCACCGGGTCCAATCACGGGGCCAACCGATCTCATCCGAATCGCCGCCCTCAATGGTATGGAACACCAGCTTTCTGTTACCCGACCCGCCCACCCACGGCTTACCCGACAACGGAACCTCATCGGTCACATCGATCGCGTCGGGATGCATCTTTGGCGCCATCAACGCAGCTGCGTCCATGACCCCGCTGACGTACACCGACTCACCAGGCGCCAACCGTTCGATCGTGGCCAGATCGACCTCAGGGGCCAGCAACCCGGACGGCTCCACGATACGATCGGCGACCGCTGCAGCGCCCATGTGCCAAGCCGCCGCCACCAGCAGCCAATTCTCTCCGAACCGACGATGGAAATCGGTGAACCACGAGCGGGCTACCGCATCCTGGATGGCGGGTACTCGAATGTCACCAGCCACACCCGCTTGGGACATCAAAGACGGGATGAACCCCTGGGGTTCGTCGTGGACGTCCGGGTCGTAGAACAACATCTGATAAGCGCCGAACGCCAAAGACGGACCACCCGGCCGAGGCCTGCGATTCACCGCCTGATAATCGCCCTCGAGACTGCCCGACTCAACCAGCCGGACACCAGCCATGAACGCATCAAGAAACGACATCAGCAACACAGATCCGTCGAGACGTCCTTGAACACGAACTCCACACCGATCTCCTCACAACTCGCAGAGCCACACCCGTCTACCATACCGACCAAACCCAGGGTGGGGAAACTCGATGAGCAAACCCAGGGAGTCTCAGTGAGCGTCATCATCTGGTGCCATCGGTGTGACTCTTACCGACATGACCCTCATCTGCCCACAATCGAAAGCCTCCAGAAGACCTAGGGCGAACCAGTCGGGGCGCCGTGCCGAATCCACGACCTGCGCCACACTCACACCGCTTGGTTGATCGCCGCAGGAGAACACCCCAAGTCAATCCAGACCCGACTCGGCCACTCCTCGATCCAGGTCACGATCGACCGTTACGGCCACCTCATGGACGGCATCGACCACCAGACCGCAGCCCGACTAGACGCCATCGCCACAACCGCACTTGGCCGCGGCGTGGCCAGCGAGGCTCCAGCGATCTCCCTGTGACGGATGCGAACCTTCGACATGCAGCTATAGGTAGTTGGCCTGCCGCAGGCTTCGCCTGACCTCCCGGACGACTCGATCGACATCGGGTACGGGTGTCATGTACGACACCAGCTCGTCCTCCCAGCGCTGCTCATACAACTTGATCCGTTGTTCGAAACGATCGGCAAACGTGTCAGGGTCGAGTCCACGGTGCTGGGCTTTCCGTTCGAAATCGCGTCGGATCGCGGTGGCATCGATCCCAGCTTCTCCGAACAAATACCAGATGTCGTACAGGTCCCTGCACTGGAGGCGCTGCATCACGCAACGCAGCTTCTCGACAGTCGCCTCAGGCAAGCCGTATGTTCGAATCGGATGCGTCTCTGGTTGGTCTTCATAGCGGTGCAGCAGAAGACGGCTTTCGTCGCCGTCGAGGATCAACTCGTCAGTCGAGATGTCGAGCTTGATGATCCGGGGCCGCGCCGTTCGTTTCGGTCCAATGAACTCGATGCGCAGCTTCGGTGCGGTGACCAACGCTAGGTGCGGCAGACCAACGTGCTCTCGTGTCGCGTCGAGTACCTCACCGAGAACACCGACGGCGTCGTTCACGTCGACGTCCGGTTCGAGATTGAGGTCGATGTCAGCGGAGTAGCGGTAATCGTTGAAGTAGCAAAGCCGGAGCAGTGTGCCGCCCTTGAACTGGAACATGCCGTTGTCGGGATGGTGAGAGAGCGAGGCCATGACATGAGTGAGGACGTAGTCACGTTCGACCGTGTCCGCGTCAACGCCATCTGCATCCGCTTGCTGAGTTATGCGGCCAAGTGTGATCATGGTGCTAGCGGCTCCGCACAGTATCGAGCGCAGACGTGGACCACGAAACTCCTGCTGCAGAATCCTTCCATTCCCGGGGACCCAGTTGGCGAGAGTCTGCAGGGATCGGCGTCTTCGGGACGCGCACTCCCTCAAGCAGCTGTTGAGCAAGGTCGTCGAGTTCGAGAATCCGGGCAAGCGATGCAAGACGTCGAAGCGCGGGATCCACACCGAGCTCTCTGGACAGGGTTCGCAGCTCTTGAACATCTAGGTCTGAGGAAGCCGTATCAAGGGCGTCACCCAGAACACCGAGCCCTCCGATGAGGTCGCTGCGACGAGCACCGTCGAGCAGTGCCCGCTCGAGGGTGGAAACATCGGCACCGTATCCGGCGCTGATCGATCCCACGGGCACCGTTGACGAGCGCTCGCGGATAACGTCGACAGGTCGTTCGGCCAACTCGGTGATGCGAACCTGGTCGGAGCACGCGACCTGGATCACACGCGACGGGCGAACCAACAATCCGTGATGAGCAAGAGCAGACCTATAAGCGATACGGTGCGGACGATCAGAGAAGACGGCAGCCACAGCCAGCGCCGTGTCCTCGGCAGCCGCAGACGTACCGAGTCGTCCAAGAGGCCGAATTGCGTAGTGGCCGCGACTCACCCTCCCGATCAACCCATCATCGACGAGTCTGCCAAGGAGATTGACGGTGGATTGGGGTGAACGTCCAAGGATCTCGACGGCTTCCGCTGTTGAGAAGGTCGATTCTCCCGCGGCGGCAAGCCGGTCGAGTAGATTCAATCCTGTCTTGCGGGCCACTGGGGCTCTCCGGTACTTGTGCACTTATACATGGTTTTCGTGTATTCATGCACTATTGTACCGCAGCTGATCTGCATGTCAAGCAGCACTTACACAGACCAAGAATTGACGTCCGCCGAAGCGCATGTGGCCCAGGCGGAGCCCAAGCCCGGATGGGGGCCTCCGAATTCTTGACCCGAACCGCACAGAAACCCTTGCAGTGCAAGGGTTTCTGCTTTGTAGCCCCGATGGGATTTGAACCCACGCTACCGCCTTGCCGAGAACAGACGTCGAGCGGCACGCCGCACTCCAAACGCGAAGAACCCCGTGACAAGCACGAGGTTCTTCAACTTTGTAGCCCCGATGGGATTTGAACCCACGCTACCGCCTTGAGAGGGCGGCGTC
>Ga0164313_10006466_pt1 | contig 10328 bp, 8 predicted proteins | sample GuaBasSedimGuay4_FD_113735 | JGI IMG/M metagenome (GOLD analysis project Ga0164313, IMG submission 113735) | Subseafloor sediment microbial communities from Guaymas Basin, Gulf of California, Mexico - Guay4, Core 4569-4, 0-3 cm | ecosystem: Environmental > Aquatic > Marine > Hydrothermal vents >...
AATGCATTTAGTATTTGAACTGAATTTATAATACCTTTTGCACCTGGTTTCGTAGAAATAACTCTCTCATTATCATAATGATATTTCTTTTGTTCAAGCATTAACATAGTGATAAAAGGCAATAAATCTTCTGATAGATTATTAAAGCCCTGATTGATCATTTCCTGAGTTGTTTCCGTAATATTATTGATGAGCTCCTCTTCATTTTGAATATGAACCACGTTTGCACGCCACACCGAATAAAATATTTCTTTTTTTTGCAAAGAATTTACGTATTCAATAAGTTCCCCATTAAGGTCAGATGATTTTGTTTGCTGAAGACCTGTCAAAATAGCTTCATACTGATTGTTGAGTCCGGAATATGTACCTGGCGCAATAAACTCATCAAAATATTGTTGAATGCTACTGTTTATCTTATATTGAATAAGATTTTCATTATGGTCGGAAACTAGGGTAAACCTTTTATAATTTAGTGCTGAATTGGGTAGTGTTCGGAATTTAATATTAAAAAGTGTGTCATTAAAATTGAGAAATTGTCCCAAATTAAATTTTACTTTTGAGGTATCATCAACTTGATTGTAATCAAATTTTAGTTCCGATTGGGCATTAACACCTCCAAAAAGGGAAAAGCTTACTATTATTAAACTATAAGGTATTACTTTTTTAATCATTATCAATTAATGAAGATATTGTATTTTTTATATTTTATTTCCTGCTAATGTATTGATAATTGCATAAATAATTATTGCTCCCAATTTAGCAGTCCTGTTGTCCTCATCGAACCTTGGGGAAATTTCTGCTATATCAAAACTGATAACTTTATTTGAAGCGGCTACATGCTTTATTAATTCAAGAGATATTTCAGGCATAAGTCCAAATGGTTGCGGTGCACTTACACCAGGGGCATATGCCGATGAAAAAACATCTGAACAAACAGTCATGTAAATATAGTCGTTTTCAGCTATGAAATCATTTATGTTTGATTTAATATCAGTAAGATTATGCTCTTTAATATCTTTAGCTAACTCAAATTTAACATTAAGTTCTTTTGCTGTTTCAAAAAGTCTTTTTGTATTTGCATATGTTTGAATACCAATGCAATAATATGCAAATGGTTTATTTTCTTTTTTACACAGATCAGCAATTTGAAGGAACATGGTACCGGAGCTTCCCTTTGTGCTTTTATAAGGCCTTAAATCAAAATGTGCATCAAAATTTATAATTCCTAATTTCTTTTTACTTTGCTGCTTTTCAATAAATCCATCGACACCACGATAATTTCCAAAAGCAATATCATGGCCACCACCCAATACGATAGGAAACATACCAAGGAATAAAACTTTTATTACAGCTTCTGATAAATTATATTGAGCTTCTTCAAGATCATTATTTGCACAAAAAATATTACCGGCATCATATAAATTAATATTCAATTCATCATTCCAGGACAGGTTAGCTAATTCTTTTCTTAAATAATCTGGTGCCTTTTCTGTACCTTCCCGTCCCAAATTTCTAATAACCCCTTCATTACATTCAAATCCAATAAAACAAAAATTTTTCTTACTTTTATTTATCTTAGTTTCGTTTGGGATGTTTAAATTAAAGACTTCAATAACTTGATGCCATCTTAATGAAGCAGTATCATTAGGGTTGTCAACTCTTCCCTTCCAAAAGGATTTATTAGTTATTCTATAGTTTTTAATCATAAGTATTAAAATATGATTATTTATTAAGCTTTTTTCTGCGATGAAGAAGAAGTGGTGGAATATAAGAAAGCAATAAAGCAATTACTAATATTATTAATAGAAGTCTTCGGATACTAATAAATGAAGATAAGCTGAAAACCAGGTATATAAAGAACACATTTACTACAGAAATAAGCATAGTAACTTGAATGTGGCTTAAACCCAGTTCCAAAAGTTGGTGATGTAGATGATTCTTGTCTGGTTCGAGCAATGATTTTCCGGTGAAAATTCGTATAAAGATAACCCTCATAGTATCAAAAAGAGGAATTATCAATATACCAAAGGATACAGCAGGTGCCGGGTAAATTGCGTACATTTTACTTTTATCAATATTTAGTTCATTAAAGTGTATGACCATTACAGAAAGTATTACACCTATAATTAATGAACCGGTATCACCCATGAAAATTTTGTTTTCTTCGCCAAAAACATTGTAAAGAAAAAAAGCAAATAAAGCTCCGGCAAGTGAAACAGCCAGAATTACATATTGAAATTCATTAACTGACAGAAACCAATAACCAAAAGTCCCCAAAGTTATTATACCTATTGATGCTGAAAGCCCATCAATTCCATCAATAAAATTGAATCCGTTAATAATGACAACAATGGTAAGAATACTTAAAACAAAGCTCCAGTAATAATTAATGTCTTCAATTCCAAAAAAGCCATGTAGGTTGGTCAATCTAATGTCGCCAAGCATTACTATTACCAGAGCTGCAATTAACTGACCTGCAAATTTAGTTAAGGGTGCCGTTATTAAGATATCATCTTTAATACCTACGAAAAATAATATTACGGTTGCAGATATAATATATTGAAAACCTACAAGTTGAGCAGGATCAATCCATAAATTTGAAGATAAAACAAAACCTGCAAATATTGCAAGACCACCAAGAATTGGGGTGTTGGATTTATGTGAGCTTCTTTCGCCCGGTTCATCAAAAAGATGCTTTGTTTTGGCAACCCGAACAATTGATGGTACTGAAATCCAAACAATTATAAAAGCACTTACTAAACTGGCTAGAATATGAAATGTATTATTATTAAAAGACATTGGTTTTATATCAATACTGCAAAAGTAATGAATCTGATGAATTTTTTATCTTTAAGCTTTTATCTTTTATCTTTTATTCTATTTTTACAAATATTAAATTTTCAGACTATGATATTAGTTAGTGGCGGAACAGGAATGTTGGGTACTCATTTACTTTTTGACCTTATTAAAAAAGGTAAAAAAGTGCGTGCAATGAAGCGGGCAAGCAGCTATATGGATACAGTTAAAAAAATCTTTAGTTACTATGATCCTCATCCGGAAAGTATTTTCAATAAAATTGAATGGGTGGATGCTGATATTCTGGATATTGAAAGTGTGAATGCTGCAATGAAAGGTGTAGAAGAAGTCTATCATGTAGCAGCTGTTGTTTCGTTTAGGCCATCGGATAAAATAAAAATGATCAAAAACAATGTTGATGGTACCGCCAATATGGTAAATGCGGCTTTAGAAAACAAGATAACAAAATTTTGTCATGTAAGTTCGGTTGCCGCCTTGGGTGTTAGCGATGATGAAAGCCCTGTTAATGAAGAGACCTTTCGTAAACCTGATTCTAATTATTCAGGTTATTCAATAAGTAAGTATCAATCAGAGATGGAAGTATGGAGAGGTATTGCAGAAGGTTTAAATGCAGTAATTGTGAATCCTTCCATAATTCTGGGTCCGGGTTATTGGAGAGTAGGAAGCCCCAGCCTGTTTTATAATATTTGGAAAGGTTTAAAGTTTTATACCAAAGGAGTAACTGGTTATGTTGATGTTTGGGATGTTGTTAAAATTATGGAAAGTTTAATGGAAAGTTCGGTTAACAATGAACGATATGTAGTTTCTGCAGAGAATTTATCTTTTAAAGAGTTATTTGATCTTATTGCCGATTCAATAAATAAAGCCAGGCCAAATATCTTTGCCCGACCTTTTATGATTAATATTTTCTGGCGACTTGAATACTTACGAAGTAAATTTACCGGGTCTTTTCCCATTATTACAAAGGAAATGGTTAGTAATGCAAATTCAATTACAAACTATTCGAGTTTAAAAATTGTTGAATTGTTGAATTTTAGATTTCGAACTATAAATCAATCTGTTAAAGATGTAGCTGCTATATTTAACAATGATTTTAATGCAGGGAAATAGAAAATATTAATTAATTAAAGAATAATTAAGGCTTTTTAGCGTTATTTAAATGAATTGATTTATGGAATGAAGCTAAGTAGGAGAAGCTCCATATGCTTGGCAAAAAATTGAAGTAGAATGATTTCCCCGCTACTGTTGATCAGGTTTAAGGCGGGGAATTTATTTTTAGAAAATCATTAACAATGCAAATTTTTTCGCATATTCTTAAATAATTTTAAATGTGCTCAAGATATAGTTCTTCGTTGCTTCAAAATTTCAAAATTATTCACAACTTTTTAAACTATTTTTTAAGGAGTTCATGAGTTTGCTGCGCAATGTTCTCATTTACAACAGAAACTGCGGTTTTGAAATTTCTTACGCTTCCGCAGTAGCGGAACAGGCTTTGAACTTTGCTATTTTTAATGATTTCTTTTATAGCACATACAAACAATCTGAGTGTATGAGAATTTATTATGTTAAGCTCATTATTGTTATTTTGTTTTCGTTAACTTCATTAAGCCTTAGTGCTCAATATGAAATTTGGTCAGTTGGAACAGCACGAACAATTCCCGAAGGACATTTAGATGTAAGTGTCTTTAGGCCTGCACGATATGGTATAAGCAAAACATTAGAAGTATCGGCACAACCTTTTGTATTTCCTGTTTTACCCAATGGACAAGTTAAGAAAACCTGGATAACAGGAGATATTATGCTTGCCTCTGTTCATGGCATAAATTACCCCACATTGTTTTTGAATATAGTACGCAAAAGAGATAATTCTGAATTAATCCCAATTGATTCTATTGTACCACAACTTTTTGCCTTTAAAAATGAGGTGATTGTCAGTAAAATTCTAAAAAACCCAACCACTTGTGATGCAGAAAATTTTTTATTATCTCTGAAATTAGGTATTCAGTTTGCTTTTCAGTTTGGCGAAAACACTTTGCCGCAAATTGAAAAACCGGTTATTTACCCAAGGACTTATATTTATCATAAAGAAATTTTATGGTATGTTGGTGCCGATATCGATGGACATTTGAATTCTTTCATTAACTTTTCAGCTGATGTTGATTTTCTTTCGATGGGTTTAGGAATTGATGATTTTGCTATTGAACATAAAGGAATGTTAATGATGCCTTTAACGGAAAGTCTTATGATTTTAGGTGGTTATAAGTTGTCATATGGAACATACCCTTCAGGTTCAAAATTAGGTATTTACCCAATGCTGGATATTTCATGGAAATATATTTTTAAACAAAGAAAAGCAAAACAGCTTAAATTATTTGAAGATAAGATGTTTTGATAATTTGAAATTAGTAACTGGTTATTTGGAATGGTGGTACAATGCCTCAGCCATAACCAGATCAATACTATTGGTTATTTTTATGTTTTCCCTGTTGCCTTCAACCAAATTTATTTTTTCACCCATTTCTTCTATAACGCTTGCATCATCAGTAAAACTTTCCTTATATTTTTGTTTATAGGCTTTTTTCAGGATATCAATTTTAAAAACCTGGGGAGTTTGTATTAAGCTCAATTTTGATCTGTCAATGGAGATATTTGTGTCTTTAGAAATTTGCCTGACAGAATCAACTGGAAGAATTGTAGGAATTGCATTACCTGAAATTTCAGCTTCCTTAAAACATCTTTCTATAGTGTTTTGATTAACTAAGGGTCTCACTCCGTCATGTATTGCAATTAAGTTTTGTGATTGTTTTATAGTGTAAAGTCCGTTTTTTACTGATTCAAACCGGGTTTTTCCTCCACTTACAACCCTATGCTTTATATTAAAATTATGTTTTTTACACAATGAATGCCAATAATCAATCTGTGGTTTAGGTAAAACAACAATAATTTCAATATTGTTATGGTATTTATAAAAAGCAATAATGCTATGCATTAATATGGGTTTTTCATTCAATTCAATAAATTGTTTTGGAATTTCACTTTTAAAACGGTTTCCTGAACCTCCAGCTACTATGATAACTGTATTCATTTTTTAATTATTTAGTTTTAAAACTTTCCGAAAGCTCCAATACTGCAATACATTGCTTATTATATGCCATTTAATCCTTTAAGATAAAACTTTCGGAAAGTTTGGCAAAGTATTATTAAAAGAATAGTCCCAAAATGTTTTCCCTGGATAACTTATTAAAAATAACTTTAAAACTTTCCATTTGAACGATCTTTTGAATATCTGCTTTTCTATGCTTTATCCCTATTATATTTTTTTTAAAAATACTTATTTCTTCGTCGTTAAAAAAGTTTCCGACAAACTCAATATCCAAAATTTTGCCTTTTTTTATGTATAAACTAATTGATACTGTATTATTTTGAACTTGTAATTCTTTTTTAAACAGATATTTAGGTGAGTAGCCAAAATTCCAGTCCCAACTATTATATTTTTCAGTAGAAAGTTGCTTAATAAAACCTAATTGTTCTTTTGAGAGTTGATACTCTATTGCATTGTCATATTTGGCAATAATAAAATTAAGTAAACCCTGGCAAAACTTTTGTATTGAAATATCTTTTTTTAAATAATAACTAATATTTGTTACCCTGCTTCTTTTTGACTGAACTGATTTATCTTTAAAGCGATTTAAATCAACCTTAATTGCATTGGTTAGTTTGTCTAATTCAGTTGAAAATAATAAGGTTCCATGATGAATTAGTTTATTTTTAAAAATATGCTCTGCATTTCCGGAAATTTTTTTCCCATCAATTAATAAATCATTATTTTTATTTCTTGTGGCGTGAACAGCTAAGGATTGGAGGTATACCGAAATATCATCTGTATATTTCTTAAAATCAATAATTTTACCTTGTTCGCCATGCATTATCCAGGAATAGTTTACATTACCTGAATCATGATAAACAGTTCCCCCACCAGAAAGTCGCCGGACAACTTTTAGTTGATTCTTTTCAACATAATCAAGATTAATTTCAGATAATGCATTTTGGTGCTTACCAATAATAATGGATGGTGTGTTTGAATAGAGCATAAAAATATCGTGCTCAGTATTTTTTAACAAATACTCCTCAGTTGCCAGATTAATGTAAGGGTTATTAAAAGAACTGTTTATACATAAAAGTTTTCTCATAGTTCATCAAGCTCTTTTCAAATGTTTTTCTTGCTTGTTTTTCAAACCTGTTATAAAAGTCTTCTGTTTTGTATATTCTTTTATTTTGCAAAAAAAGATTTAAGGCTTTTATTCTTCCTTTACGGTAGAGAAATTAGGGTAAACTTAATTAGTTTATTAAAGCTACCTTAGCCTCAGCCTTCTCCTTAGCCTAATTAGGAATTCATCACTTTTCTTTATCAATACTTATTATGATGTTTTTTATAACCAGGTCATCACGTATTTGTTGAATTTTAAGCAACCATTCCTGGAAAGTTTGTGATTTTATTACCCTGGGTAAGGTGTAATTCTCTTTGTCTAGTTCAAGTAATACCTCAGTGTTATTATCAGACTTTAAAATTGGTTTATTTAATGGTTTTTTAGAAAAAATAACATACAAACGGTTTATTTCTTTTTCAGTGCTGCTGTATAACTCATATGTATCTTCGGCAAAAAAATCATCTTCCTCAAAATAATTAAATTCTGGTTTATCCGAAAAGAAAAGGTATTCCTTATCTGCTATAATGGGCATAGCTTCTTCAAAGCCCTTTGGCATTTTATTGTAAGGTAGCAAGCATTGTGCATTGTCATTATCATCTAAATATACTGTAAGAAAACCATTTACAGGTGAGCGAAAATATAAGAATAAGTCATCACCCTCATAAAAATCAGTTATGGGTTTAATTATCTTTGTTGTATTTAGTGGAAAGGTTTCAACTTCTATTTTTGTGTCTTTTAATTCTTTTGTATGCAATTCAACTTTGCATTCAATATATGTTATGGTTTTTTTCTTTAAACCGGCTGTTTTCTCCTTCTTTTTTATTTCTTTATAATTTGTTTTTATTACCTGGATTATTTCACCTTTAACGGCCGTGCTCCCAATCATTTTAAAAGTGGTGTTTGTTTCTACTTTTTCTCCTGTTTTTTTGTTTTCAACATAAACAGTATTTCCCTGTATAACTAAAACACCATAAACATTTTCAAGCGCATTGATTTTGGCCAATTTTAAAGCCCGTTCTTTTGTATCGTTTAACGATTCTACATCAGGATACCATTGTACTAATGATTTTCCTTTTGTTTTTATTACTTTATTTTCCTGAGCAATAGCAGAAGAGTATACAAAGAATAAAAGAATAAATATAGCTAATTGTTTCATATTAAATCGTTTATATTGATTTGGTGAATTATATCCAGTTAGATAAAGATAATAGTAAAATCTCACATTGATAAAACGAATTAGTTTTATCTTTATTTTTTAACGTTAAAAAAGTTGGTTTGTAAGTAACGCTGCAAATAGGTAGTTTTGATATGTGTAATTGATGTGTATCTATAGAGTAAGTTTTCTAAAATAAAAATGGAAAATAACGATGCACGATTAGTTTTTATAGCCAATTGTTTTTCTATTTTTTTGTTCTAATTCTTGTTGTTTAATTTCTTCAAACTGTTTTAGGTACTCAAAAATTAGCATTATATTATCGTCTTGTTGAATGTCTTTTCTTTCTAATTCGTCTATTTTTTTTAATATTTCTTGATGTGACGATAACATATTACGCATTTTAGTAAAAACCCTTATGATTTGAATATTTACATTTATGGCGGTTTCACTATTTAAAACGCTCGATAACATTGCTACACCTTGTTCAGTAAAAACCATCGGCATATACCGTGTTCCTCCCCAACTTGAGGTGCCAAATTGGCTCCTCAAGTTTTCAAATTCTTCTTTGTTTAATTCAAACATAAAATCTTCAGGGAAACGCTCTATATTTCTTCTTACCTGTCTTTTTAATTGTTTTGTTTCAATTTCATATAATTCTGCTAAGTGAAAATCAATCATTACTTTTTCATCTCTCAATAATATGATTTTATTAGCTATTTTTTCGGTTGGTAGGAGTGATTTATCCAAATGGTTAATTTTAATGTTTGATAAATTTGTCATTTTTAATTATATGGTATCACAATTTGTGATCCCTACAATGTGAAGTCTGTGACTACGATTTGTTGTTACAGTAGCTATTAACTACGATAATTTTATCCATAGTTGAGCATAAATTATCCATGTTGTAACCGGAAAATAAGAATGTATTGACTTCAGAAAATAAGGATGTTCAAATAATAAAAAAATTAAACCCGGCAGGTTTGAACTTAATAAAATCAATGCAAATAAATGCATGTTGTATTATCAAGTAAAAATAAACCTGCCGTGTTTGTGATATTTGAAAATATTGACATGAAACTAGAATCCATGCCTTTATTTATTATACCAATTCTTTTACTAAATCAGCGGATTCCTGCAATGTGATAGCTGAATGGACTTTTAAACCTGAACTGTCAATTAATTGTTTACCTTCTTCAGCATTGGTTCCCTGCAACCTTACAATTACCGGAATTTTTATATCGCCAATTTTAGTATAAGCATCAACTACACCTTGTGCTACACGGTCACAACGAACAATCCCACCAAAAATATTTAACAGGATAGCTTTCACACTTGGATCTTTTAAAATAATACGGAAGCCTGCTTCAACTGTTTCAGCATTTGCCGAACCACCAACATCAAGAAAATTAGCAGGATCTCCACCTGAAAGTTTAATAATATCCATTGTGGCCATAGCCAGTCCGGCGCCATTTACCATACAACCTACATTCCCATCTAATTTAATGAAATTAAGGTCAAATTTACCGGCTTCCACTTCTGCAGGGTCTTCTTCAGAAAGATCACGCATATCGGCAAATTCTTTTTGACGGTAAAGCGAGTTGTCATCAAGATTAATTTTACAATCCGCCGCTAAAACTAAATTATCAGAAGTTTTGAAAACAGGATTTATTTCTAACATGGCGGCATCACTTCCAATATACGCATTGTATAAAGCGGATACAAACTTCACCATATTTTTAAAAGCAATCCCACTTAAACCAAGGTTAAAAGCAATTTTTCTGGCCTGATAAGCCATTAAACCTAAGCCGGGTTCAACCTCTTCGTTAAATATTAAATGAGGAGTTTCTTCTGCCACCTTTTCAATATCCATACCACCTTCAGGCGAATACATGATAATATTTCTTCCTGTTGCCCGATTCAACAGGACACTCATATAATACTCTGCAACATCAATTTTCCCATTTTCATTTGGATAATAGATGCTTTGCTCAATCAGTATTTTATGTACTTCTTTTCCTTCTGGTCCTGTTTGATGTGTAACCAGGGTCATACCCAAAATTTGTTTTGCAAATTCTTCTACTTCATTAAGCGATTTGGCTATTTTTACACCACCGCCTTTTCCTCGTCCCCCGGCATGTATTTGTGCT
>Ga0164313_10006467_pt1 | contig 10327 bp, 7 predicted proteins | sample GuaBasSedimGuay4_FD_113735 | JGI IMG/M metagenome (GOLD analysis project Ga0164313, IMG submission 113735) | Subseafloor sediment microbial communities from Guaymas Basin, Gulf of California, Mexico - Guay4, Core 4569-4, 0-3 cm | ecosystem: Environmental > Aquatic > Marine > Hydrothermal vents >...
CCCGACAAATGCACTCAGATAATCGCTGCTACCGCTCAGCCGTCCTGCAGTGCCGGTAATTCGTCCCACTGCAACTCCTTGAACAGCTGCGCTTGCACCGGTTCCTTCCTCAACGGCTGCTCTGAGTGTACGCCGTGCTGTTTCCGCTGTTTCGGGTGATAGAGGGTGAGATCGAACGATTGATTCCTCCCGTACCCATCGATCTCCCTCACGATAGGCTTCCAGAAGCCTCGGATAAAACAGAGTGCCGCCATTCGCTATGACAGCGTAAGACAGAGCAAGCTGAATAGGTGTGACCGTTACTTCCTGGCCGATAGCGATCTGGGCTGATGAAACCCCGGACCATCCGGAAGATCCTGGAACCGGCAGTATTCCTCTCGATTCGTCAGGATATTCGATCATTGTTTTCAGGCCGAACCCGAATAGGCTGCAGTAATCACACAGTGTAGTATCTGAAAGAAGGCGGGAAAGCATAACTGTACCCACATTGCTGGAATTGATAATGATCTCGTCACGGCTTAGAATACCCATCTCATGAGCATCGGAAATGCTGTCCCCCGCTACATCGATATACCCGTCGCTACAGTTGAAAAAGTCTTCTTCATTTATCAGGCCCTCCTCAATACAGGCAGCATATGTAACGATCTTGAATGTTGAGCCCGGCTCATGATAGCCCTGGAAGCAGTGATTCATTGCAAGAGATCCGTTCTGGGCTCTGACCGGCACACTGCCGGCTGCGAGTACCTCTCCGCTGACCGGATCCAGCAGTACTGCAGCGGCCCAGTCGCTGTTGAATTTCTCCATGGCGACTTCCAGCTCTTCCATGATGATGCACTGAAATCTGGCATCTATGGTCAGCATTATGTCACGGCCATCAACAGCGAGAATATTGTCTGCTTCGGGATCGGTCAGATTGTATCTGCCTGTGGCGCTTCTCTCTATAAACAATCTGCCATTGACTCCCTGCAGGTCAGAATTGAACCACTGTTCGATTCCTTCGGAATTTTCGGTTGTGAATCTTCCTATTATCCCGGCTGCCATATCACCCATGGGATATGTCCGCTCCTGCTCTACATCAACACTGACACCTGCAGGTAAACCTGAATTGGTAAGAAGCATTGCGTCCTGAAATGGAACGTCGACTGCAAGTATCTGATTTCCTGAACGCCGCTCAACAGGCAGTTTCACCAGTGAATGCTCGCCCAGCTGCAGCAGCAGAGTATCTATCAGAGCAGTTTCTTCCGATGGAACCTCAGGCCAGTAAACCTGGAAAGTAGCAACTGTCCTGTTCCCTGCCAGAAGATAGCCGTTTCTGTCCAGTATCCTTCCACGCCTGGCTTCCACGTCGATCTGAGTGGTATGCTGATCGCAGGCGATATCGGAATAGTACTGATGATGTACGATCTGGATATTAACCAGCCGTACAGCAATGATCAGAAAACCTATCAACGCTGAGATCATAACCATCTTAAGCCTTGCCGAACGCCGCTCCGGGGAAATCTCACTGTTCCATACAGACATACTGATCACCCCCGGATGCGTCATGATACAGCCGGAGAACTGTAATGAACTCGAGTGAGAGAGGTGCGAGGCCCAGTTCGGTACCAACCCTCTGAAGCCTCTCGGGGTTCAGGAGAGCTGCCCGCTCCACCTGGAGCTCATCCCTTCTCCAGCTAAGCTGACGATTCTGTTCTGCCAGATCCCTGTACCTCATCGAAAGCACAAGCCTCCAGTTGTAAACACCTGCTTCAAGAACAAGCAGTAGAAGAACTCCAGCTGCAATAACCTGAATAATCCTGCGCACTCCGATTTTCATACCCTTATCCCCATGCGAAGTCTGGCCGACCGTGCCCTGCTGTTTCTCCGAACCTCATCCTCACCTGGAACAAGCCATCGGGGAGAATGCTGCCGATACCCCGGAGTATCTCTGAACAGCAGCTTGATCTTCCTGTCCTCGATGGAATGAAACGTGATAAATGCGATTCGAGCACCAGCTTCGGTCCAGCCATCCAGTTCATCGATCAGCATTTCGAGCTGATCAAGCTCCCCGTTTACCGCTATCCGCAGAGCCTGGAAAACCCTGGAGAGTATTTTATTGGAACCTCTTCTAACTGAGGCATTGACTATCTGCGCAAGCTGAAGGGTTGTTCTGACGGGTCTGTTTCCAGCTATCGCCTTTGCTATCTTCCTGCTTCTACCTTCTTCACCGTAATTGTAGATGATATCGGCGATTTCTTTTTCAGTCATTTTGTTGAGCAGTTCTGCCGCTGTTTTACCGGTTGAATCATCAAATCTCATATCCAATGGGCCTTCGAACCTGTAGGAAAAACCCCGCTGCGGATCATCAAGCTGTATCGATGAAAGACCCAGATCGAAAAGAGCTGCGGATGCATTCTGCAAACCCAGTTCGCTGATAATTTCGGGGATATCTGTGTAACTGCCCTGCCGCACTATTACATCAGGATTATCTCTGAATCTGCTTATGAGGATCTCTACGGCTGCAGGGTCACGGTCAACAGCAAGAAAAGTCATTCCTGGCAATGCGCCCGAAAGCAATCCCAGGTGGCCCCCGGCTCCGGCTGTTCCATCCACAAGAAGCCCTTCATTGTGACCATGTGATAAGAATTCAAGCACCTCATCGGCCATTACCGGCACATGAGACATCGGATCTATTCCATTATCCGGGTTCCTGTGACTCTCTTCATTAGATCTTTCTGCGCACATTGAAACCAGGCCTCCTGAAAAGGGAGAGATGAAAACTCAGTAAATATCGATGTCGATTTCCTCAATGGCTTCTTCCAGAGAGGATACCTGTTCCTTTTCCCGTCCAGCGTACCGCTGGGCAGCCCAGAGTTCGATTGAATCAAGCAGGCCTATGAAAACGATTTCATGGGTCATCCCGGAAACTTCAATCAGGTCCGATGGAATGGTGATCCTGCCCTGACCGTCTATATTCACAGGTCGAATGTACTGTGAGAATTCGCGAATAATGTCTCTGTTCTTTCTGACGTTCCGGGAGAGCGATGCAAGCCCATCCCTGACATTCTGCCACTTCTCAGGCGGGTAGAGAATAAGACTACCCTCCATGCCCTTCCCGATGAAGAGACCTTCTCTGGGCAGCTGCCTTCGAAACTGGGCAGGTACGCTCACCCGTCCCTTTTCATCCAGCGTATGTATGTGCTTCCCCGTGTAGTCATTCATGGATAATCCTCCACATCAATTCTATCCCACAATTTCCCACTGTCAACCCATTTCATGGGACTGTATCCCACCGGAATTCATAACGGAAAAGTAGCAACACTATATAATATTGCTGTGCAATGATTTATGGAATATATGAAGCCGCTCCGAATTGAGCGGGCAGATTTCTACTATAATGAAGATATACTGTGGAGTGCCTTCGACGGACTGAAAAGACTATCCTGCAAGCCGGTGAAGGATTATCACCGATCGGGAATCCAGATCTTTTTCAGCTGCTATTTCTTCTTATCATGGTAGTAATAATGATACTTGTAGGTGTAGTAATTGTATGATGTGTAGGTGTTCAGGGGATCAAATCCGTTAAGAACGGCACCAACGCAATGACCGGATCCTCTCCGGAGTTTTTCCCAAGCTGACTTGAGTACTCTCCTGTCGATCTTTTTAACACCGACAACCATCAATGTGGCATCGACTTCCGGGCTCATCACAACAGGATCGGTGACGACTGCAATTGGTGGGCTGTCGAAGATCACCATATCGTAGGATTCTTTGAGTAATGCATGAAGTCTCTTGAACTTTCTGCTGCCCAGCAATTCCGAGGGATTATGCGGTATATGCCCGGATGTGAGAATTGACAGATTCTCTATGCTAGTGCTGTTCACAGCTTCTTCCAGCGTTTTCATACCGGTTATCGTTTCGGTAAAGCCGGGCTCCTGTTTAAGGCCGAATACCTTATGCAATATAGGACGCCTCAGATCAGTATCCACGATCAGAACCCTGGATCCGGCCTGAGCAATGGCTACAGCAAGGTTTCCAGCAGTGGTGGATTTGCCTTCTCCGGGGCCGGCGCTGGTAACCAGAATCGAGTGGATACCCTCCTCAATTGCACTGAAACGAAGGCTTGTTCTCAGATCTCTGTACGCCTCGCTGGCAGCCTGCCGGGGAGCGGTTATCATTATCAGACCCTGTTTCCCCCCCGGAATTGTTACATCTGACCTCGGTACCTTGGGTACCACACCGATAACAGGAATACCCAGGTTCTCAATATCCTCAGGGTTCTTGACAGAAGTATCCAGCTGCTCCTTCAGGAATATGAATCCTATTCCCGCGGCCAGTCCAGCGAAGATTCCCAGGATGAGATTACGTTTTTTGTTGGGTTTTATCATCCCCCCGGGAAGAGCTGTATCGACTATTGTCACGTTACCGATCTGACCAGCTTCTGCAATCCTGACTTCTTCATACTTGGTTCTGAGCATAAGGTAGATATTCTCGCTCACTCTCCAGTTCCGCTCAAGCCTTGTCAGCCTTAACTCCAGTTCAGGAAGAACCGAGATGCTGTCCTCAAGATCGAGCACAATACTTCTGAGAACAGATTCCCTGATTCTCTCGGCTCTCAACTGCGATTCAACCGTTACGAGTTGCGAAACTATCCCCTGGAGAGACTGAGCGGGATCGTTGGGATATCGGCTGTAAGCGGCTTCCTCGAGTGCCCGGGTAAGAGCTTCCCTCCTGACAGAAATCTGAGTGTCCAGATCCATGATTACATTATCATCCTCAGTGCCGCCCCTGGACATAAGAGATGCTCTGGAGGATTCCAGTGTCGCTATATCGTTTTCAAGCTGTGCTATAAAAGCAGTATTCAGGTTTGCAATATCCTCCGGCAAATTGATACGGCCTACCTCAAGCTGATCCGAGTAGTAGGTTTTCTGGGCCTGAAGGGCTCCCTGTTCAGTCCTGGATGTAGCAGCCGCTGTTTCAAATATGGACAGATTTCTTACGATCTGAGCTGTTTCAGTACTCAGGCTCAGTATTCCATATTCCTCTTTAAAAAGAGTCAGAGAATCTTCAGACTCAGCAAGTTCGATTTCCATAATGTCAAGCTGTTCAGAAAGAAACTCCTTTACAAGAGTATTCTCTCCCCGCGCATCGGTGAGATTCCTTCTGAAATATGTCCCGACCATAAGGTTAGCCATTGTAGCCGCAGCCACGGGAGAATAACCGATAGCCGAAAGAACGAAAAAATCGGTATCCTTCATAATGCTGACGGAAATACTGCCCCTGACCATTCCTATGAGTGAACCTCGAAGATTGTTCTGAGGAACAGTAAGATCGCAGAAGAGGATAGTAAGCAGACTGTCCGAGTTAGGTGATCTCAAAATTGAATCGGCTACCGATTCAGCCATACTTCTGCTGCGTATTATCTGTATCTGATTGTTCCGCATGGGATCCATCTCGAACCAGAATACATTCGACATATTGAGTGTCTGGGTCATGTTGCTGCTGACATCAAAAATGAATGTGGCGGAAGACCTGAACAGAGGCCTGATTCTTGAAGTCATCCAGATACTTGCAGTTATGGAAATTATCAGGAATCCCAGAACGATCCATTTGTTATGATAAAGAAGCCACAGGTATTCCGAAATGTTTATGGATTCCCGTTCTTCCTGGAAGTTTCCATCATTCATCGTTCACTCATTATCCAGATAAGGTTTACCGCGATTATGATCTTATAGGAAAAATCAATAGCGGTCCTCCACCACTCGAAACTGTTGGTTGGTATATATATTGTCGCTCCTGGAAGAAGATCCGGGACAGGTCCGCCATCAGCATCCAGGAACCGGTCAAGATTGTAGACTATCTCACTCTCCTCGTAAACTATCCTTACATCGCTGAGTTTCGCCTTTGATGTAGGACCTCCAGCAGAGGATATCCCCGCTATCAGATCGGCATCAACGGGAACAAGGTATGTACCTGGATTTCTCACCTCTCCCCACACGTGAATACTCATGAGGACTTCATCGGTCTCCACGCCGGGAACGGTGTAGCCTTGTAACCCTGAAGCGTTCAGAACGAAAACGGCTGTTATCACAAGGATAGCGGATACTCTCATGCCTTAACTACCTTCTCCTCACTACCTTTCAATCCCACGCATGCATTTCTCGTATCAATTATAAGGGATGCGTTGTCAACTATCCACTGATAATCGTAGCAGGAGTGATTGGTAATGACGACAACGCAGTCAAACCCCCTGAGAACATCCTCGGTAAGCTCCACCGAGACCGGCCTGTGATGAGTCTGTCTTGTTTCCCCTATACTCCCAACGTACGGATCGTTGTAATCTACAACGGCGCCAAGTTCCAGGAGCTGGTCCATTACCATGAGTGCGGGAGTTTCCCTGATATCATCTATATCAGGCTTGTAAGCCATTCCAAGAATGAGTATCCTGCTGCCGTTTACGCTTTTCTGCCTTTCATTCAGAGCCTTTGTGATGATTGAAACCACGAATGCGGGCATCGCGGTATTGATCTCCCCCGCAAGCTCAATGAATCTGGTCGGCATGCCGAACTGACGTGCTTTCCAGGTAAGGTAGAAAGGATCAATCGGAATACAGTGCCCACCGAGTCCCGGTCCGGGGAAGAAAGGAGTGTAGCCGAAGGGCTTTGTTGATGCCGCCCTGATAACTTCCCATATATCGACATCCATCCTCGAAGCAAGCACTTTCAGCTCGTTAACAAGGGCAATATTGACAGCCCTGTAAGTATTTTCGGTTATCTTCGCCATCTCAGCCACCTCGGGAGAACTTACTACAACAACCTCATCAACCGCAAAGGAGTAGACCAGGTTTGCAGCATCTGAGCCTTCGGGGGTCAATGCACCGACGAGTTTCGGTATCGTTCTGGTATAGAATTCCTTGTTGCCCGGATCCTCCCTCTCCGGAGAGAATGCAACGAAGAAATCCTTTCCGGCCTTCAGACCGCTTTCCTCCAGGATAGGTACAAGCTCTTCCCGGGTTGTACCGGGGTAGGTTGTCGATTCAAGTACGATAAGCTGACCGGGCTGAAGATATCTGGAAACCTCTTTTCCGGTACTGATCACATAACTGAGATCGGGTTCTCTGGATTTGCCCAGAGGAGTAGGTACGCAGATAATAACGGCATCAGAATCCTTCATCCTGGAGAATTCGGTTGTGCATTCGAGCAAGCCTGTCTTCACTGCAGCTGCGATCCGCTCAGAGGGGATGGTCTTCAGGTAACTTCTGCCTTCTCTGATCATTCTCGGCTTTTCTGCATCTATATCAATACCGATAACCCTGCATCCACCCTTAACGAATTCCAGTGCCAGCGGAAGCCCTACATATCCAAGGCCGATAATTGCGACAGATGGGTGTTCAGAGCCTTTCAGCCTATCAGTGAATTTCATACATTTCTCCCGATCCCGAAGTAAGTGAAGCCCAGTTTTCTCAGTTTGCCTGGGTTGAATACATTTCTGCCGTCAAAGATGACGGGTTGTTTCATTATCTCAGCCATTCTCGGAAAATCAGGTTCTCTGAACTCCGTCCACTCGGTAACAAGGACCAATGCATCGGCTCCGGTTACCGCATCGTAAACGGACGAAGCAAATCTTACTGAATCACCAAGAACTTCTGAAGCATTCTTCATAGCCTGAGGATCGTAGGCTGCTATCGCTGCTCCCCTTTCAAGTAACCCCTTAATAATGGTAAGAGCCGGAGCTTCCCTGATATCATCAGTATTGGGTTTGAAGGAGATGCCCCATACCCCTATAGTGAGGCCCCTCAGGTCATCCCCGAAATAGCTGGTAACTTTCCCGACAAGGAGCTTCTTCTGATCCCGGTTAACGTCGGTTACTGCTTTGAGCACCCTTAGTTCAACACCATTCTCGATCGCTGTTTTCTGGAGCGCTCTGATATCTTTGGGGAAGCAGGAACCGCCGAACCCGGCTCCGGGGAAGAGAAAACTGGAGCCTATCCTTCTGTCAGAACCGATCCCGACCCTGATATCATGAACATCGGCACCAACAGAATCACACATATTGGCAATTTCGTTCATGAAGGAGATTCTGGTTGCAAGCAGGCTGTTGGCAACGTATTTTGTCATCTCGGCACTTCTCTTGCTCATGACAAGAACTGGGTTATTGGTCCGGACAAACGGGGAGTACAGCTCGCTCATTGTTTCTGCAACTTCATCGGAATCTGTCCCGATTACCACTCTATCAGGTTTCATGAAATCATCTATCGCTGAGCCCTCCTTCAGGAATTCGGGATTACTCACCACATAAACTTCATGATCGGTTCCTTTTTTGATCTGCTCCGTAACAATGTCTGCAGTACCGACAGGTACGGTACTCTTATTCACTACTATTCTTGAGCCATCCATGTGCCTGGCTATGTCAGACGCAACCGCAAGCACATGCTTAAGATCCGCCGAACCATCCTCATCGGGAGGAGTACCGACGGCTATGAAAATGATGGAACTCTTTTTCACTGCAATCGCGATATCAGTTGTGAAAATAAGACGATTCTCAAGGGTGTTACGCTCTATCATAGTTTTCAGACCGGGCTCATATATGGGCAGGATACCTCTGTTAAGGTTATCTATTTTATTTCTATTGTTATCAACACAAATAACATCATTACCCATCTCCGAAAGACAGGTTGCAGCAACAAGTCCTACGTAACCGCTTCCAATAACCGCAATATGCATCTTTCCTCCAGATATTAACTTTTATGTTCAGGGCTGAGAACTATACGAAAAAATGTAAAATCTGTAAACCATAATTATTTACAGATCCTTCTGTCGCCTTTTCGCAAAGTCCAGCCCCGACTGTCAAAGAACTCTGCCCATTTCAGTGCTGTTTTTCTTGATACACCAAGAAAATCCCTCAATTCTCCAAGGGAGAAACCACTTTTCCCAAAGCCCTGCACCAGTTTGTGAATTAACGATTCTGCCCGCTGTGATGTAACCAGTACACCTCCGGCAAGTTCACACAGTATCCCACGCTCGGTAAGAGCCACTGCAAGTCTGGAATTCTCGAATTCCTCAATGCTGACCCCCATGTTCTCTCCCGTCTCAACTTTTGCAATCATGCTGCTGACAGCCCCGGAGTACTCGGACGGGATGTCCCTGCTGTGACAGGACAGGGCATACCAGTCATCTCTTTTTTCAAGTTCATCGGATTCCGTCAGTTTCTTCAGTACCGCTTTGACAAACCACTTGGAATATTCCTTCAGAATTCTTTGGGGCACTGTAAGCCGAAGTCCGGGACTGATCGGGTTAATTTCATGATGACTTGCAAAACTTGAAACAAGCTTTCTGCAGGCTTCATCAAATATGACCTTACTGACCGCATGTCGGACTGAACCTTCATCGGTCAGTTCAATCTTACCTTTCTTCTCCATTTCAAGTAAGGTATTCAGGATATCATCCGGGGCAAGGGAAGTGTTTTTCACCACTTCTTTAAGTGTAATACCATCGATCCGGGAATGCTCAAGCATCTCATCAAGAATGCTTTCAATATCACCTGCTTCCAGTGCTATCAAATGTGATGTTCTCTGGGGAGCGTATTTCTTCCTTACCTTGCGCGTACCGGCTTCAAGGATCCTGCCGCCGCCGATAGTGATGATAGGAGAATAATTTCTTACAACGAACTTGTCACCCGGCAGCGCAGCAACAGGTGATTCAAGTTGAAAATGCACATATCCTGATGTTCCGGGGCTTATCACTGCCGTGTCAACAGGAATCGCGCGCGCCATAACCTCAGCGGTCCCGGTATGGAGTCTTACACGCTGATACTTTTTCAAGGGTTTTGCAGTTTCCAGCAGAATCAGGCTGGTATCAAGACTATTCTGCACCTGGAGATATCCGGGTTCCGCGACGCATGATCCCCTTAAAACATCATCCTTGTGAAGGCCAACCAGGTTGAGCGCAATCCTGTCGCCTGCTACTCCCGTTTTTACATCCTTGTTAGCGTTTACTCTCATCTCACGCACTCTGTATTTTCCACCGCCGGGCTGCAGTTCAAGCTCATCTCCAACCGATACACTGCCCGAAGCAGCCGTCCCTCCCACAATGGTACCGAATCCTTCAAGCACGAATACTCTGTCAATGTCCAGTCTGAATTTTCCTTCCGAATATCTCTGACCGGCATCTTCGGTGAGCTCGACAAGAACTTTCCTGAGCTCCTCCATTCCTGAGCCTGTCATTGAAGATACTCTGTATACTGGCGTTCCGCTGAACACTGAATCTTCGAAATACTCTTCAATCTCGCTTTCAACCAGTTCCTGCATTTCATCATCGACCAGATCGCACTTGGTCAGAGCAACGATGCC
>Ga0164313_10006468_pt1 | contig 10327 bp, 12 predicted proteins | sample GuaBasSedimGuay4_FD_113735 | JGI IMG/M metagenome (GOLD analysis project Ga0164313, IMG submission 113735) | Subseafloor sediment microbial communities from Guaymas Basin, Gulf of California, Mexico - Guay4, Core 4569-4, 0-3 cm | ecosystem: Environmental > Aquatic > Marine > Hydrothermal vents...
AAGGAGAAGTAAATGGCTAAAGTAGTAGATGATGGGTTAGCCTCTGTAATTAATTATCTAGTAGCCATAAACCACCATAATGCACTAGAATCTGGGCTGTGGCCTAATTCAGAGGTTAATAAAAATTTAGATCAGGATAGTAGGAAGTTATTACATTTTATGCACAGTGAATTAGTATTAGCAGACATATACACAACTATAACCTCTATAGACAGTACAGTGTGGCCTACGGATATGTCGCTTAGTAGAGAATATGCAGCAGGGTTATTTGACGGGGAAGGACATGCTGGCATAGCTAAAACACCTCTTAGTAGTGGGAGAAATCAATACATGTCTAGGGTTCAAATAGCTATGAGGGAAGAAGAGCTATTAAAACCGTTTGTAGTATTCGGAGGAAGGATTAAGTATATAGATAACACTAGATGGAATAAAAATGCTAGGGGCTTATATAGTTGGTCTATACATGCAAAACAGGCAGAGACATTTCTATTAGCTATATTACCATCTTTAAAAAATATTACTAAAAAACAAGCAGTATTTAGATTATTACAGATTGAATTCTTAAGAAAAAGACCTGGGGGTAATATAGTAGATATCACTAGAGAGCCTAAACAGGAGTTATTATACAGAGAAACTTGTCAATTAAATTCAGGAAAAGTATCTTTTAAGCCCATAAAGCAAGAAAAGTATATGGAGGCTATGAGTAATTTACGCAGAAATTTAATAGATGATAGTTTATCAAATAGATCCGAGGCTGAGGTAGCTTTGGCTAGCTGTGTTATACGTATAGCAGATTTCGCAGGAAGTAGGGGGTATGATTTAGGCGGGGCTGTTATGGAGAAACTAGAATATAATAAAAACAGAGCTAAAGAAGGTGGTAAAAAGTTCTAATTTGTACTCAAGTACAAAATGATTACATAGAAATATAATATTAATAAAAGGGGCTTATGCCCCTTTTTTATTACCTACTATTGCAAAACCTGCCACTCAAGCATACAATTCATGTATATTCAACTAAATTTGTGGTTAAACATGCTGGCTAAGAGTGTATATAAGATAGATTCGGTTAAGAATATATATTCTGCCGATGACTTAATACTTATGCTGGATCTAGGGCATGACGGTTTATATAGACTTACCAGGTGTAGATTATCGGGGGTGGATGCACCCAGCGCATTTAATTCAGATAATGCGGAAGCTGTAAAGTTAAAAAACTTCGTAAGTAAAGTATTAAGCGAAAGCACAGAGTCTTATGTAGAGACAGTATCTTATCGTAATAACTCCTGGTTAGTCACATTGTATACAAAAGACCAAAAAACAAATGCTTTTATTAGCCTTAACAGAGTTTTAATTAATAACGGTTATATATTTAAAAAAGAGGTCATACCTAATGCCAGTTAAGGATGATAGAAAAGTGGTACATATAGGCTCTAATACTATAGGGTCACGTAAACGTGCAGATACCTCCAGACAGACTCCAGATGAAGATTCATTCAAAGCCAGCCCAAACTCTATAGCGGTAATAGCTACCCCTTATTCTCTACAAACATTAACTCAAGTTGTTCAAGAATCTAGTATTTTGGGTCAATGTATCGAGGCCATGATAGTTAACACAGCTTCTAGTGGGTATATGGTAGTACCAACTGACCCCACTAAATCTATTGAAGATGTAGACCTTCTGGAGTTAGAGACTTTAACCTCCTTTATAAGATACGCTAATCCCAATCAAGGATTAACTACTGTAAACGAGTTGCTTAAATCTGACTATGAAACATATGGCTACTCTTTCAGGGAAATTATTAGAGCCAGAAATGGTAAAGTATCTAATATAAGATATGCCCCAGCCTACAACTTACGCATATTAAGTAGCTCAGAAGGGTATGTAGAAGTAGTTAAAAAAGTGGAAAGAGGTGGGGTGCGCAGCACTGTACGTGAGCATATCCTATTTAGAAGATTTGTACAGGAGCTATCGAGTGTAGGTAGTAATAATGTACAGCTTAGCAATGGACGTAGTAGGGTGTATTTTAAAGAGTTCGGTGATCCTCGTAAAATGGATTACCGTAACGGTAGATACGAAACAGACCAGTATACAGTCGAAACTAAATATGTGGCCACAGAAATACTGCATGAAAGGCAGAAAAGCCCAGATGCTTATGGTATACCAAAATGGACAGCTGCACTACCTGCTATATTAGGTACACGGGAGTCTGAAGAAGTTAATCTTGATTATTTTGAGAATAATACTGTACCCCCTGCAATGCTAACAGTGTCTGGTGGTAGGTTAACTCAGAAATCTTTTGAGTCTTTACAACTTCTGCTATCCGAACCTGGTCAGGCTAAAGACAGGGCACACCAGATGATATTGGTTGAGGCTATATCTGAATCTAACGGGTTGGAAGAGGATGGCAACGTAACCATAAAGCTGGAGAAGCTTACTGATATCAGGCAAAGTGACGGTTTGTTTGATAAATATGAAACATCTGCCCAAAGTAAAGTAAGGTCAATATTTAGATTACCTCCTATTGTTATAGGTCTTGACTCAGGTAACTATGCTAATGCTAACACCAGTTTGCATGTAGCAGAAACTCAGGTATTCCAGCCGGATCGTAGAAGGCATGATGATTTCTGGAATATGAATATAGTAAACCACCAAGACGGATTAAATTTAAAATCAGTTAAATTACAGTCATTGTCGATGTCTGTAACTGAGAGTTCTGAGGTTATTAAGTCATTAGCCACACTGAATATATCTGGGGCTGTCACTCCGAGAAAAGCGGTAATAGTGTCAAGAGACTTACTAGGTATAGACTTAGCTAAGTACCCAGAAAAAGATGAAGAAGGGTATGAGGATTGGATGGACCAACCATTAGCCCTGTCAACCAGGAGCACTACTGAGAACTTACCTGAAACCTCTGATAGACCTTCTGAATCTTCCCCAGAGGAGAAGGTTAAGATACAGGAAGAAACTGGCAATACTCCTGATCCAGAGAACTCAGACAAATGAAGCTAGTAAAGAATGATTTAGGCCAAGAACAAGTGGTAATGGCAGAAGTGCTAATTCCAGATCAGGTCAATGTATATGGGGACTTCCACACAATGGAATCCATAAAGCAGTTTGCGTATAGTTTTGCAGAGTCTGGGTTCGGTATAGATATAAATCATGACAACATAGATTCAACTGGCTCATTATTAGTGGTAGAAAGTTTCTTAGTGCGGGAAAGTGATAAGGATTTCCCTATAGAGGGGTCATGGGTTGTAGGTATATTGGTAAGGGATGATGAAATTTGGCAGGATATATTAGATGGGGAGCTTAATGGGCTTTCCTACGAAAGCATCGTAAAATTTGTAAAAGTAATAATAGATGTAGACATTCCATCTGAAGTTACGGGAGTTACCGAGCCTGATATTTACGATGGGCATGTGCATAAATACTGGGTTAAGTTAGATGATGATGGCAGGGTGGTGTCTGGTGGTACAGATGAAGTAGACGACCATTATCATTTAATAAGTTTGCATACATCCACAGAGCTTACAAGGTCCCACAGACACATATTTAATATAATTTCAGGCAAATCTGATAATATAGCGTAATTTATAACTAATTTATATGCATTTTTGACGTGTAATATTGCAAAACGTGGCACTATATCGTATCTTATGTATATAACCCTAATAGGAATATTGAAATGGCTAAGAAGTTGGCACAAATATTAGAGGCTACAGACCCTAAATTTTTAAGTCTGGTTAAAACACCAGCCAACCGATCTGGATTTCGTATTATACGGTCAGATGCTGAGGCAGAAGATGGTGGTAAATTCAAAGCCAAAAGAGCAAGACGCATTGACTCTAAAGACGGTATGCTGTTTATAGCACTTCCTACCGATTTTACAGAAGAACAAGCCATGGAAGTTATGACTCAGTTCAGTCTTGAAGAAGATTATGAATTGAACATGGAAGATGGTCAGGTAAGATTAATACGATCGGATTTAATTGGGGAGGAAATGCCCACAACTGTGGCCATAAGACTGGATGATATATCTACAGCCTATGTTTCAGAGTCTTCATTCTCCAACACCTTGGCATTGAGATCTGATAGTACAATAGGCGGGGCAGTTCTTTCAGGTATAGAGTTTGAAGGGCATTCAGATCGTGATGTAGAGAAGTTTCTGGAAAAGCACGATATCCCAATTGATGAAAAAAACATAGAACGAATAGATGATGAAACTTTTTATGCCCCCTATAAAGAGGCAAGCTCTAATGTAAGACCAGATAGAGTAAATCTGGCTGATGGGGTGAATGCGCTTATCTATAGAGCAGAAACTAATGATGTACCTGGAAATATAGCACGAGGTGTCATAGAAGAATCTTACGGTAGTTATGGGTACGGTCAGTTAGATTTCTTTGCATCCTTATGTGACGAAATGTACACAGACGCGGCTTACGATGCGGTTAGAACTCTAGGGGATATATTACGACAAATTACAATTTACTCAGGTTTGAACTTAAGTTCACGAATTGACCTGATGAATAATGCTTTAAGTCAATATGGCTTTTACATGGCTGAGTTGATGAACAGCCTTCCACGATCAGTGGTCAGTGTTATGACTTCTGACATTTCAAAAACTAGCGATAAAGAGGAAACCACAATGGCTGGTGAAACTAAGAAAGATGATGCCACTACTGAAACAGAAATTAAACGGTCTGATGATGTTGTAGCGGATACCGAGTCCAAAGAAGATGATAAGTCATCTACTGAAGACAAAAATGAAACCACCAATAAGCGAGAAGATGACGCTACTGGCGATAAAGATTCTAAATCTGCGGATGAGGACAAAGTTGATGATGACGTGCTTAAACGCTCTGATATCGCGGCTATTGTTGAGCAGGCCGTGACCGCTGCTATTACTGCGGTGCGTAAAGATAATACATCGGAGGCTGGTGAGGTAGATGATAAAACCTCTGATGATGATGACAAATCAGAAAGCGGTGAAACTGCTAAACGAGAGGATACGGCTATCACTAAATTAGCTGAGTCTGTTGAGTCATTGGCTAATAAGGTGGAAGAACTTGGTGACACCTCTGTGGTTCGTTCTGATAGTAACGGGGCTGCGGGTACTGAAGAAGGTAGTGTATTTCAAGGTGCGATCTTCGGTAAGAAGTAAACAACCTTAGCTACGCAACATTTATCATTTAACATAATATAAAAGGAATACATCATGGGTGTATCAAACACAACACTCGCTAAACGTGCAGATATTGCCATTGGCGATCTTGAATCAAATGGCGGTAAGCTTGATCCTGAACAGGAAGCTCGCTTTCTTAATTTAATCAAAAAAGAACCAACGATTCTTACCGATGCGCGGTGGATTCAGATGTCTGCCCCTCAGCGTAAAATTAATCGTATGGGCTTTGGCTCTCGTATCATGAAGGCAGCACCTCAAGGTACTTCCCCATTCATGGAAGATGATGGTACTAATGATCGTTACCTGGCAGCCGCAGACCGTTCTAAGGTTACTACATCCCAGATCACCCTGACTACTAAAGAAGTCATGGCTGAGGTGCATATTCCTTATGAAGTTCTGGAAGATAATATTGAAGGCATGGGCTTTGAAGACCATATTCTTAGTGAAATGGCTCGTCAAGCAGCCCGTGATCTGGAAGACCTGGTAATTAATGGGGATACCAATTCCGGTGATGCGTATCTGGCTGTGTTAGATGGTCTGGTAAAACAGGCCACTACCAATGTGTACGACTCTCAAGGTGACTTCACATCTGGTGATGTAGTTTCCCTCATACCTGATACCGTTGAAGGTAATATGCTAACTATGCCTGAGCAGTATCTGCGTAATCTCAATGATTTGCGGTACTATGTAGGTACACCTTCTACGATCAGGTATCGTGGTAATGTTGCAAAACGTGCTACTGGTTATGGTGATAGTATGCTGACAACTGATGGCAACTTAATGGCTTATGGCGCACAAATTGATGCGGCTCCATATATGCCAGCATCTAAGGCTATTTTCACATTCCCTGAAAATATTATTTTTGGTGTTCAGCGTAATATCTCTATTGAAACAGATAAAGATATTCGTGCTCGTGAAATAATTATTGTCTTAACTATGCGCCTGGACTCTAAGTTCGATTTAGAAGAGGCAGTTGTGAAAACAACAAATCTGGGTACAACTGTTAGTTAATCAGCTACTTAGGTGTGTATTAGTTAGTTGGTTAATTTAGCTACACTAAGTAACAAGGGTTGCAAAGGCTTTACACCCTGGCCAACCCTTGTTCATTATTAGGGTAGTGTTTTAATCTGTTTAAATGTTTTAAAGTGAAACAATATGAAGGTGTTAATATAATGGCTATTTTAAGGTTAGTAGGTGCTAAACGGTTCATGAATAAACGGGCAAACCCAAATGTTATGTTAATGGGTGATGCTACAAATGATTTACAAGATGAGGCATTGGTTAATGCTTTATTAGGCCAATCAACAATTGATCCCTTGGGTAATCCACACCCAATGTTTGAGGTTGTGGAGCCGGAAGTAAAACTCCCTGTTAAGAAGAAAGCAACACGTAAAAAAAGGGTGAGTACAAAAACCCCAGTAGTAGAAAATACAGGGGCAGAATAGATTTTAAAGATGCAGCTTTTTCTTAGAAGAAGCTACTTGCAGTATTAATACGTAATTAATAACTTAATATATCAGGAGATACAACATGTCACTTACAACACCACTAAGAGAAGGTCTTGGAGGGGGTAATAATACTCCTGTCATTAAGGAGCTTCAAGGTCTTAATGTTTCTTTAGTATCTGGGGCTAATGCTAATACTAAGATTGATATTGCCGCAATACGCAGTGATGACACTGTTATATCTGCGGTTAATAACGATGCTGGTACATTAACTGATGTAACATCCACTATTACCATTAATGCCTTAAACGCTGCTGGCACATTGACCGCAGTCAGTGCCGTGGATACGGATGTATTTGTGGTTAATGGGGTTACGTATACGATCAGTACCGCAGGTGGGGATAAATATACTGAGGTACAGGTAGGGGGGGATGATACTATCATGGCGGCCAGTATGGTTGCAGCTATTAATGGCTATGAAGGTAGTCATGATGGAGCTGACGCGGTAGTAGCAACCAGTGCATTAGGGGTAGTGACCATCACGGCTAAAGTTCAAGGTGCTGCGGGTAATGCAATCACCATAGCTTCAGTTGACTCCACAATTACAGCATCAGCGGCTACTTTAGAGAATGGGTCAGATACTGGGGGTATTCAATCAAGTGGTGCTACTGATCAGCTATTAGTACATTGGTTTAATAAGCAATAAGTATAAAAGGCACAATATATGAAGCTTGCCACTACTACCAGTGTACTAAAACGAGAATCTGTTAACTCAAGTCTGAGTGGGGCTGTGTCCTCCGCTGAGGCTGGGTTAGATGCGGCCACAATATTAATTGCAGGCATACTTGAGACAGACTTTATAAAACTGGAAGTAGCAGATTATTACTCACCTAAAACTTTAGGTGCTTCTGCTACCTTATATCTAACTCATATGTTTGTAAGCACAGAAGATGAGGTAGAGGTAAGTTATGGTACATATTCAGGGGATGTAACTGAGGATAGCTATACTGTACTAGACCCAGTTAATTACTCTGTAAACTATGAGTCAGGTCTTGTATCCCTGGATAACATGCCTGTAACAGGTAAGATGAGTCTTAAAGTGTCTTATTTATCTGGGTTTTCTGGGGAGACTGATAGAGCTATACCCTCATGGCTTGCAGAAGCTGCAATATCTGGGGCTACTTATGTAATGCATACTCAAGTAGCTGCTCATGGAAAGCAAGATATATTAGATATATCACCTGAATATCGTAGGATGTTATATGTAATGATACAGCAACATATACGACCCCGTATGAATTGTATGTTCTCAGAAACCTCATTCTCAGAGAGTTAACATGGCTAGAAATACTTTATTTGAGTTTTCAGCAAATATGACAGGAGCACAGCGTGTCAGAAGTATGATTAAGACCGCTATAAACGCTACTGGAGCAATACTGGGTGATAAGGTTATAACTAAAAAGATCCTTAAGATGCAGCAGGATAGATTTGCTACATCTGGGATCAGGGCACAGAAAAGCCCAGACGGAGTACCTTGGGCTAAGCTTAGTGATAACACTAAGCGTAGAAGGAATCCTAATAGAAGTCAGGTACTCACAGATACTGATAAATTACGCAAGGCTATAGTGGTAGCCAGAGATGGGTTAAAAAGTGCGTTAAAGGCAGGTACAGGACATGCAGAGGTAGCAGTACGTCATGTTCAAAACAGGCAGATCGGGAAAGACGGGTCAGTTAACGTGCGGTACACTGACGAATATGGAAGCCACTTACAGAATGGATTTGTATCTAGCTGGGGTGGAGCCAGAGTTCCTGCAAGACCTTTCTTAGGTATAGGTAAACAGGATGCTAAAGAAATAGAAGGGTACATGGTAGTTACTATGAATAAGTTTTTTGCCGCGTTTAGTTAAGGATTATAATGGCTACTAGCACACCTACCATACATGAGTTAGCGCAAGAATTGTTGGGGATAGTTAAGCCTCTGCCTGAATTTGATGATAGAGGTTTTTCTATATATGACTTAACTGACCTAAATGCTGTACTTAAGTATGAAACATTACCCTTGGTTGGCGTATCTTATGAAGGTAGAGTACCTGTAAGTGAAGATGCCCAAGGTAAAACTCTGAGGGCAAGAACTGTCACTATTATGGTGGTTAACTTCAGTGTAATAGTAGCACTAAGATACGGGTCTGCTGTAGGTGTAGATGACACTAAAGTAGATGCTGTAAATTTACTTAACGCAATAAGTGACGCTGTGTTAGGTTATAAAGGTGTAAATCATAGAGGATGGGTCTTCAAAGGTGAAAGTCCGCTACCCTCTGACATTGAAGGCGTTATCTTTTACGGACAAACATGGTCTGTTAGACTACCTGTAACGGGTAATTTCGGAATATAACATTTTTGGAGAATTAAAAATGGCTAATAATTACTACTCAGGACAAGGTAGCGTATACACATCTGAACGTGATGCTACTACAGGTGCTCCTTTAGGCTTCATGGCTATAGGTAACGTACCTGAATTGGAGATCTCTATTGAGGTTACCAAGTACGAGCACAAAGAATCTGAATCAGGTTCTCGTGCAATTGATTTATCTATTGTACAGGAGAAAAAAGGTACGTTCCGTATGCTGGTAGAGAACATTTCTCTGGAAAACCTAGCAATGGGTTTTTGGGGTACTACTGTAGAGACAGCAGCGTTGACTGCGGAGGCGGTTGTATTAACAGCACCTTCTGATGTATCTCTAGGGTACAAGATGGCCATAGGCGGGGTTAACGTATCTACTGTATTGGTAGGCACAGCTGCAGGGTTGAGTGATCATACCGTAGATGTGGATTACACCTTGGATGCAAAATACGGCACAATAACCCCAATTGACGGTGGGGCTATTATAGACGATGCTACAGTGCATGTAACATATGACACAGCAGCCATTACTAACTCTGCTATTGCATTTACAGAGGACTCTCTGGAGCGTTATGTGCGTTTTGAAGGTCTTAACACCATTGATGGCTCTGATGATGTATTGATTAACATGTATCGGGTGCAGTTAGACCCTGTTTCTGGTTACTCACTCATTAACGAGGAAATAAGTCAGTTAGAAATTACAGGCTCCTTACTGTATGACGATAAACAGTCTGGTGCTTCTAAGTTCTTCGAGCAAATCATTGTAACTTAAGTTATAGTTTAAAGTGGCGGTGAGATACCCGCCACATTTTATTCTGTACTCAAGGTCAAAATTCATAATTCGGTGAAAAGGTGGAATAATGAACAATCATTTAGAAGAAACTGCTAAAGAAGCAGATGTATTAAACGGTGTACAAGAAGTTATAACTCTAACTGACGGGCAATCAGTAATTATATATAAATGTAAAGTTAAACAAATAGGCGTAGTATTACGCTTCTTAGCCTTTCTTATGAAATCTATAGGCATGAAAGATCTTAACGATCAGCCTTCTATGAATTTATCCAACCCCGCAGAACTCATGATGTTAATAGCTGATGGATCAGATAAGATCTATCCGGTAGCTTGTTCTTTGTGCTCACTTGATATAGAGCAATTTGAAGATCTGGAAATTGAAGATGCCATGGCCATTATGTTGAAAGAATGGGATATTAATAAGGATTTTTTTTTACAAAAGGTGATGCCCATGCTAGGTCGTCAAACAGCTCAGAAATCTCCCACTTCAAAGGTATCCACAAAG
>Ga0164313_10006469_pt1 | contig 10326 bp, 3 predicted proteins | sample GuaBasSedimGuay4_FD_113735 | JGI IMG/M metagenome (GOLD analysis project Ga0164313, IMG submission 113735) | Subseafloor sediment microbial communities from Guaymas Basin, Gulf of California, Mexico - Guay4, Core 4569-4, 0-3 cm | ecosystem: Environmental > Aquatic > Marine > Hydrothermal vents >...
ACTCGAGGAACTGGCGCAAAGAGGTGTGAAGAAGTTACTCGTCATGTGCCCTGCGTTTGTAACTGACTGCCTGGAAACGCTGGAAGAGATTGAACTCCAGGGCGCGGAAATATTTGAGCAGGCGGGTGGAGAGTCACTGACCCTGATACCCTGCCTGAATGATCACGAACAATGGGTGTCAGTGGTTTCCAGGTGGTGTAAAGAGTACCAGGCGTAAAGCCTTTCCTGTACGTCCTATACCCGAAAAGGGCCAGCTCTCATTTGAGAATTGACCATTTAGAATGCTTTAATTATTTTTCGAACCTGGCACTAATTAGAAGTGAACGTCCAGCCCATCGTTGCTGATCCTGAAAGACCGGCTCCAACGCCACCACCGAAACGACCCGTTACCCCTTCCGTTCCAATTGTGATGTTTCCCGACGCTGCCGGACCTGCGCCGCCGCCAACATCAAGTGATACTGTTGGGCCTGATGACGCTTTCCCGGTAAACGTATGTGTCGCACCGACGGTAATATTACTTTCCAGACCAGCCCCAATTCCACCACCAACATACAGTGAAATTCCTCCAGGAGAATAAGTGGCATTCACCGCACCAGCCCAACCTAAACCACCGGTTAGCGAAAATGTGATGTCAGCCGAAGCCAATGGAAATTCAGCTGTACTGTTCTCAACATTCATGACGGCCCGTTGATGAGCATTCAATGTTCGTTTTGCTCTGGCATCACCATTCTTCGCTTTTACCGCAACACCTTTCCAGAAGTCACGCTCCGATTGTGGTCCTAATCCATTCGGGTCTGTGAACGTCATTGGATTGCGTTGCACATAACCATACAAATTATGATCATTCCCTCTGAATAGCAATGGATCACGAAGAGTCCAACGACCCGTTTCCGCATCATAATCCCGACGACCAAACTTCACCAGCTGAGTCTGTGAATCATACAAACCACCCGCGTACCCAAAAGGTTGAAAACCAGGATTGGAATCAGATAAAACACGACCGTAGGCATCGTAATCAATGCGCTGAGCAATCGCACCGGTGCTCGCATTCACAAGCAAACGAACACTGCTTTGCAAATCAGTTACAAATCGATACGTCACACCCGCTTTGACCATATAATCAGGAACATTCTTTTTCGTCCCATACACAAAGCGACTCACCAGAGCATTTGAGCCGTCTAATTCTGCAACAGGATTTAGCGCATCTTTATAAAGCAAACCCTGAACCAAAGTCCCATTCACCTTACGCCCCACTCGACGGTCAAGCGCATCATACAAATACTCAATCTCAGTTGTGTCTGGCAACACGACTTTTAACAAATTCCCATGCACATCATAATCATAGGTCGTTGTTCCAGCGCCATTCACTTTTGATAATAGCTCTCCATAATTCGTATGTGTGTAAGTGTTACCGCCATACGTGAGTACGCGATCATGATCATCGTATGTTCCAGCCACAGTTCCAAACTCATCCGTGACAGCACTGCGATTTTCATTGTCATCAAAGTCATAAGATGCAATCTCAACGGTATTCTTGGTCACTGTTGATAATCTGCTTTGCGCATCATATTCATAAACATACGAATCAGTCACAGCACCAATGGTTTCAATCTTTCTTGTCACATTAGCATTGTCATCGTAGGTGTATTGCACATCATAAATAGTTGATCCATTTTCAACGGTGTATTGCTCCAGCTCTCCAAAGTTATTGAAGTCCCAATCATCGTTAATGGTGTCTAATGTTGTTGAACCAACAAAACCATTGATGAACACACGATTGATTGTTAAATCCCCGGCTTTGGTTCGTAACCAATCATCATCGTAAAGATAACGAACACTGCTGCCACCATTGATCGTTTGGTATTCCGTCAAAATGTCATCATTTAAAACAGTCTCAACACTCCCTGCAACCGCACCTGACTGTGTCATCCCAACAATGTAACGCCCATCATAAGCAAACGCTGTTGTGATTCCGCTTTCAGAAACATTGGCTGAAATCAGTCCACTTGTTGGGTCATAGTTTGTTGTTGTTGTTCCCGTAGGTGTCACAACGGATGTCAGCTGACCATTCGCCTGGTACTTATAATCAAGCGTTTGTCCATCAGGGCGAGTGATCAAATCGATCTGACGATCTAAATTGTAATCATATTCTGTGGTCACATTTCCAATGCCAATGTCTGGCGGCGTGAAACTTTCCAATTGATTCACAGCTGTGAATCCAAATGTGTACGCCGGGCGACCCGAAGGTGTCACTGATGTTTGATTTCCATTTCCATCATAACCATAGCTAACACTTTTTAAAGTTGATACGAGCGTTCGTTTCGTAACCCGACCCGCCGCATCATACTCAAAAGCAACTTCTTCGCCATTGGCATCCGTCACAGATTCTGCATAATTTGAAGTTGGAGAGTAGTTGTACATTCCCTCTCGTAAATTTGCTGTGACTCCTTGTGACGTTTTGAGTAAACGTCCACGACTATCGAATTCATAATCAACTGGATGGAACGCATCTGCTCTTTGACGAGATGTTGTGCGGCCCAGCGGATCGATTTGCATACTCATTCTCCGACCCACTGAAGACACACTATCAAATGTTCTTGCCAGCACATCAAATTCACGAACAGCTGGATCTTTAGAATTAACTCTTTCTTTATCAATAATTTTGATAACAACATCATTACCGTCGCGCACAACAGATCTCTGCGCACTCACACGGAGTTTTAATCCTGCCGGGGTGATCGTTTCATGATCTTGGGAAGCGCGCACTTGCGTTCCGAAACGCGGATCACCTTTTCGATTTAATTTTTCAATGGTTCCATCCGGGTCCGTTGATGTTTCAATCGCATTGCCATCTTTCACATAATTGTGAACCGTTCCATTCTGACGGGTGGTCGTTCTTTCATACCCACCATCCGTTCGATTTAAGAGTTTCACTTTACTCACACGGCCTAAGGACGTTGTTGTGGTCACTTCATAACCCGTTGGCAATTCTGTTCTTGAATATGTGATAAAGCCGCCAGCTGGATCATCTGTTCGCTTAATACGTCCATCCGCTTCATACATGAATGTGAATTCATTGGTTCCTGGATCTGTCACCTTGGTAAGAAGACCATTGGCATCATGTTCCAAGAACGTTGTTTCATCCGCGGTGTTTTTCAGCATGGATAAATAACCATTCACATCAACATCCAACATTGTGGTCCGATTGTACGGATCCACAATCGCCGTTGCTTGCTGGCTGCCATCACGCTGAATGGTGGTTATATTGTTGTAAGCATCCGTTAACTTGCTCAAATAGCCACTGGCATCATATTCAATGGTGATAACCGGTTCGTTTGTGAAACTATTAATCGTCTGCACATGACGTCCACTTGGATCAAATCGATACAAAAAACCACCATCTTCAGAGGCAATGCCAATGTCTCCGCCCGTGAACTGTGGAAAAACAGGTGAAATTTTCCGAACCCGTTCATTCTCATCATTAATATAAATATTCCCAAGTGAATCAGTGTAGACACTCTGATTTGCAGTCCCAATGGATGCGTTGAAGGCAGATCCACCATCACCCAAAAATGGATTGTATTCCACGTTCGCATCCGCATCCGGACCATTAGCAACAAATGTCCCAATGAAGCCTTGTGGTGTCACAACACGCCCTTCATCGCCCATGTTGCCTGCGATGAAAATGCCGGACCAGGACCTTCCACCGACAATGTAAAGATTTCCTTCTGCGTCAAACCCAAGTGCCGTTGGGAAAGGAATAACGGCGTCTGTTGCGAAACCACCATCGCCAGCCATGTAAAATGGACCCGGAATAAATCCTTGCCCATCATTTTCTCTACCCGCATTTGGATTAGGATTAAACTGACTCGGCCATGAGATTCCAACAGGACCACTTCCTGCATACGTTGAAATCATGCCACTGGTATCAATTCTACGAACACGATGGCTGCCGTGATCCGTCACAAAGATAGATCCATCTGGCCCCTCGGCAAGACCACCCACTAACCAAAACATTGCCTCTCGGGCTGGTCCACCGTCGCCAAAAAATCCAACTTCACTGCAATTTCCGGCAAACGTATCAATCAGACCATTAGTTGATATCTTCTTGATACACGTCGCTAATGCCACATAGACTGACCCATCGCGAGACACTTCAACAGCGCGCACACCATGGATTTGAGCAGCTACGGCTAAACCACCATCTCCGCTAATAGCATTTTGAGGCGAGCCCTCTTGCCCTGCAAAAATTGTTTTTGTTTTAGCAACAGGATCAATTTTCCAAACAACATTACCCCGATCAGGAGTTTCTCTGAATGTTGATACATAAATTGCACTCCCATCTGGAGAAATGTCCAGATTATTCGCAATCGGAATATCCGTAACAACAAGTTCAAGAACACCGTCGACTTTACGTTTATATAACTCATTTTCCTGAATAAAATAAATTGTCCCATCCGGAGCAATTCGACTGGCGCTTGAAGAATTTTCTGATATGTATGACAGGCCATTATCGACTTGGCAATAATCAACAGCTTGCAGGCGCGCGTCTTCCAGACCTTCAGGACTGCTTAGATAGGCAAAACAATCATCAACTTCTGCCTGCTCATCCACACAGAAAGCTGGATCGTCGCCATTGTCATCCAAACAATAATCCAATTCCTCTTGAACGTATTCACATTCAAAGGGATCAATATAGTTCGATTGACATCCCACTTCATTAAATGCAAGACATCCGCCAAATTCATCCTCAACAAGACACACCGTATCAGGTGCCTCAAAACAACAAGAGTCTTGAACAGGAGAACCAACCAGCGTGCTGATCACATCTGACTCATCACTGGCATTGCGCTGCGCTCCACTGCCAAAAAATAACGTATTACTTCGCGAATCATAGCTATGCACCGCATCCAAGGTCCATCCACCCAAGCGCTGAGCATTAATGGCTGTTTCTCCTTTAAGTCCCACTTCAAACTCAACTTCTTGTGGCGAAATTAAGAATGATCGACCCTGAACTTCAAGATTTGGCCCGCCAATCGCACCAAAAGCAGGCCCCATGAAATCTTCTCGCCGCGACTGAATCACAGGACGGTACACATAACGAATGGTTGCGTATCCTTTGATAAGCCCCGGATATTCACGTCCATAAGCATCTAATCCATCCCAAACGAAGGTATGAGTTAAGTTCGCTCCTGGTGCAGAGTACACATAATTCTGTGTCCGACCGGCAATTCGAATCTGCAAACGAACTGCCTCTAAACTGCCAGGTGGTGCCGGTCCGGTTAACTGAATAATTGCTTCTTGCCCTGAGATTCGGCCTGCAACTCGTGAACTGTTATAGTTCAAAGTCATATGTGAACCAGGCACATTAAGTGTTTCAATTAGTGTTTGGTTGTCAACTTCAATGACCCCATGCCCCTTATTAACGGTTGGTTCTTTAACTTTTTTATCTGTTTTTGGTTTGGGTTGACGCGGTGGTGTGGCATCTGGTGGCGCCACGTATGGATAGTTATGATCCCAAGGTGTGAAATGCGGAATCAAAATACGCCACAATGTTTGCCCTTCAGAATAAAGAAGCGCTAATTGTTCACGCTCTTCGACTGTTAATCCTAGCCCATTATCGGCCGCGCCATCCCCTGTGGTGTCCACTTCAGCTAATCCTGAATTGATACTGATGATTTCAACAACCATCCCATCTGGCGAGGCAATCCAAACACCTTTTTCTCTGTCATAATATCCGGTTGGAACAGCTATTCCCGTTGGAATACTTAGAAAGTTTTCCAAATAAAACGAAATCGGTTGATTGAATTCAACACTGCTGGCACCTAATGCAAGTGCTTCATCCACTGAATATTCAACCGCATACGTGTAGCCACTTGTGGCTGGTAAGACGGCTGGCATCGCCTCTGGTCCATTTGGCCCAACTGTGTATTCCGTTGACCGGACATTCAAAGTTGACAATGGAATTCGTGTTCCATCAGGGAGAACCGCTTCTGCTGTTGTTCCCGTTGGGAAAACTAATGTTGCTTGTCTAAATCCATCATCATCCACAACAGCTGTTGCTTGAGCGGTTTGTATGCCGGTTGCTAAATCAACTTCTGTGACTGCCGAGTCTAATTGAATCATCACAACATCATCAACAACCGTAAAATCTTGCCATGGCACAGTCACCTGACGTTGCGCTGGGAGATAACCATCTAAAGTATAATCAACTGTTAAGACACCACCGCCGTTGACAGCCATGTCAAACATCCCATCGGCACGTGACAGGGTTTGTCCAAATTCTGAATGTCCTAAGACAGAAACGGTCACACCCGGCAATGGCTCGCCTGTCAAGTCATACACTTGACCGCGAAGCACTGCTGCCCGAACCGGGTCAATATCTTCTGGATTCACACCGGTTTGAATTGGATCAACCTGATCATATAAAAAGGCAGTGTCAAGACCAAATGTTGACGTTGTTGTTTGATCTAAAGCTGGCGCCACCTCAACTGGATCTGGTGGTAAGCCTGAACAGCCTTCATCAACCACACCATCACAATTATTATCTAAGCCGTCACATACTTCTGACTCGGGTGATCCTGGAACAGCATCGCAGACTTCAGCGAGACCATCTGTTGAACACACAAACGAGCCTGTGCTCTGACACATTCCAATTCCCACGGAACATCCAGCGCCTAAATTGACAAACGTCTCATCCGTTAACCCATTACAATTGTTATCAAGGCCATCACATAACTCTGCAGGAGCAGCAACACAAACATACTCTTCAAAACCATCCTTGAAAATCAGTTGTGCCACTGCTCTACCAAATATGAAGTTATCTATATACTCGAAAGTGCCTGGTGCTTCTGCTTCTATCCGAACAATTGCCTCGTCACTGCTGATTGCAATGAAATCACCGGTTGCGGAGCAGGCAACCGCCTCCTCGGTGATCAGGCCATTTACACCGTAGAATCTGACGGTGCCAGCCTGTGGAGAAAGTGTGCAGATCAGTTCCAGTCCAGCTTCGCTGGTGTTCAGGTCAGGAAAACGGATCACCACAAAATCACTGACGGAATTGGCACCGATGCGAAAAGTCAGTGTATCAGCTGCTGCTTCCATGGCCAGTTGAGTGCCGGTCGGAACGTCAGGCAGACCGTACTCCACGCCAGCCTTCAGGTCCCCTGGTTTGAAGCAGGCATTATCGCTGTTGCTGTCCAAAGGGCTGACACAAGTCATGCTGCTGGCGGCACCCATGTTGTTGGTCTCGAAACCCTCCGTGCTCAGTCCGGCGTGCTCTGCTTCAAAAACGGTCCGGTCATCGTAAACAGTTAAAGCCCAGCCCTGGCTGCTCGAGAGAGTAAAACTTATAAACAAAGCAATTAGATAAAGCTTATTCATCAAACTTGTCCTTTGTCGGTAAATGCTGCAAACACGTGCATATGGTTGTCCTGAATTGCACCAGTTAGCAGTAAAAAAGCACTGACAAGCACTTGGATGAGTGGCACGAAAATGTAGTTTTGATATAGGCGTGGTTTCTTTGTTTTTGTAAGCAAACCGGATGCGCCCCCACAGGCTGAAATTATGTTGCACACCAGTGGTATCCGTTTCAGTTGGCGCGTGCTAAAGGTCTATTTGGAAACCTCTTGGCTTCGTAGTTCTTTTTATTCAATTAGTTATCTGTATTTTTATACTAGCACAAATGATAGAAAACACTGGAAGCAACCTGTTTACGTAGCGGATAGAATGTCTGCAGTTGCCCGGGTCCAGTCATTAGCGACATTGAAATTTGCACTAATCCTATGACCGCTACCAGGTAGAGAGTCGCCATAAGCACTTGTACGGAGTGACACCATTGCCACACACCTGACCCGCTGTTTCTAATCTGTTGGCAGTGTGGCTTTTTTTTCCTCTAAGCACTATCCTGTGGCGTCATTTATTGGTTATTTGGTGTTGTATTCAAAGGAAAATTACTTTCATGAGAGTCAATCTGTACATTCGTTCCACGGTCACACTGTTCTTCATCGTTGCCACCTGTTCCGGGCCTGCTATCGCCGGGTCAGACGAAATTCAGTTTTCAGATAGTTTTGAAGAAGTCGAGACGGTCGTTACATGTCCTTCGCAGCCCAGCACGCCCGTCACCGGACGGTGCGGGGTTGAACCAGGTGACGGTAACCTCCTGATTCGTTCCCATATCGCTATTCCGGATATCATCTATCGAAATGCCGAGTTACTCATTGATGCTGCGGGAAATATTCAGTGCGCTGCTTGTGATTGTTCCGAAACGGCCGGATATGACAGCGCCACAGTACTCAACTGTCCTGAAGTGCTAACCACGCCCGGATTAATAAATTCCCATGACCACCTGAGTTTTCAAACAGGTCCTGTCGATACTGGCTCGGAACGATATGATCACCGACACGACTGGCGACTTGGCATTCGCGGGCATAGTGAATTCGACTCTTCGTCCTCCTCAAGCTCTGAGGCTCGGACCTGGGGTGAAATACGTCAACTGCTCGGTGGTGCTACCTCCCTCATCGGCTCCGGAAGCGCGACTGGCTTGGTTCGTAACCTTGACCGTGCAGCAGATCGGGATGGACTCGACGGGCCGCATATTCGTCTCAGCACTTTCCCGTTGCGCGACTTTGGCGGAGAATTGATAACGTCAGGTTGTGACTACCCCGATCTGCCCAGCCCGAATCTCGGTGAGATCTACCAGGCACATATCTCTGTGGGTGTCGATCTGGCCGCGCGAAATGAATGGCTTTGCTCATCAGGTGAGTTGGACGACACTGATGCGACGCTCCCTGGCCCTTCTATCGTGCATGCTATTGCCATGACTGCAGGTGATATTCCATCCTTGTTGGCTTCGCGTGCGACTGTAGTCTGGTCACCGCGCAGTGACATTATGCTTTACGGAATGACTACACCGGCAACGTTGCTCGCAAACCAGGGTATCAACCTGGTGCTTGGAACCGATTGGGTCACCACCGGATCGATGAACATGCTTCGCGAGTTATCGTGTGCTGCTCAACATAACGAGACCGGGCTTGATGGCTATTTTACCGACAGGGATTTACTCAAGATGGTTACCAGCGATGCCGCGGTTGCAGCCGGTGTTGGTGATTCGGTGGGTACGCTCGCGCCCGGCTACATCGCTGATCTGACGCTTTTCGATGCCAGTGTCCGCACGAATTTTGCAGCAGCGGTGGAAGCTGAGCAGGAAGATGTGGTGTTGGTGCTGAAAGCTGGCTCGCCCCTGTTTGGAGACGGGCCGGTGGTCGACGCGCTTAGTGACGAAGTAGGGGACTGTGAATTAATGGGGGCGACCGTCCCCGGTGATTGCATGAACGATCGACGTCTTTGCGTTGCAACAGAAACGGGCTTTACTTACCTTGAACTCAAGACTGCTGCCGGGGGGCTTCATCCAATATATTCCTGCGGTGGTCCTCCTGCTGGTGAACCTTCGTGTACGCCTGCGCGCAACGAGGGTGACAGCATTGTTTATACCGGAATTTCAACGTCTGGTGACTCTGATGGCGACGGAGTCGCAAACGAGTCAGACAACTGTCCGTCAGTCTTTAATCCGGCGCGTCCCGTTGATGGCTTCCAACAAGCTGACGATGATCTCGACGGTATCGGTGATGTGTGCGATGACCAACCCTGAATGGCAATATAGCTTTAATGCTTCCTATACCCTCCACTTTTACCACTACTGATGCTTGTTTTTGTTTGCGCGGGCGGAGCAACCCACGCAAATGAATTCGTCGCAAACGATATATTTGGTCTGGAGTACGCCAGTGATCCACAAATCGCCCCGATGGCGAACGTATCGTCTACGTACGCAATTCCATGGATATCATGAAAGACCGGCCTCGTTGTCTTCCTGGCCGGGATTGGGAATGTTTTTACAGTTATCGGAACCATCGGGTACCCCATCGTCATCGGCATCAGGGGGTGGTGCGATGGCAATTCCAGCCAATAACAAGTTAAACTCCGTGTTGATTGCCACGGTGGAGATTACCGTATTGGTGGCAGTACTGATCACCGAGACGTTATTCGTATGTCATCCAGTTACCCTGGGTTTTGCGCCGCCTGATCGTTAGTTTGTTTGTCTTGCCTTTCCGTCCCAAGGCTTCTGCGCATGCCTATCAAAGTGTTTGGTGGGAAGAGGGCTATATAGATGCCCTGGTTTCAAGTACTGCCCCCTGGATCAATGAAGACAATGCAGCTTCTGTAGCAACAGCACCTTCAAAACGAAGACAGCCACCCCGAATGAAGGGATGGCCGTCTTGTGTCTACCATCAGATCCTTAAAAATCCCTCGTAAGCTTTAAACTGATCG
>Ga0164313_10006470_pt1 | contig 10326 bp, 8 predicted proteins | sample GuaBasSedimGuay4_FD_113735 | JGI IMG/M metagenome (GOLD analysis project Ga0164313, IMG submission 113735) | Subseafloor sediment microbial communities from Guaymas Basin, Gulf of California, Mexico - Guay4, Core 4569-4, 0-3 cm | ecosystem: Environmental > Aquatic > Marine > Hydrothermal vents >...
GACCGCTCGAGTCGCGCTGCTCTGAATGACTTCCTGATCAAGATCCATGGGCTTGATCTCACGCTGTGGGATGAACGTGTGGGTTGGGATCCGGACTTCGTACCCTTCGCGTTCTTCGATGGTGACACCGTGGTCGCGGCCACGTGTGTCTATTCGATGGACATGATCGTGCGTGGCGAGTGGTGCCGTGCGGCGCAGATCTCATCGGTTGGCACGTTGCCCGAGTGGCGCATGCGCGGACTGAACGCGGAACTGACGCGGCAGGCGATGGAGTGGGTCGCTGTGAAGGGGCATCGCGGGACGTACTTGTTCTCGGACGACGACGCGGTTGGTTTCTATGCGAAGCAGGGTTTCGTGGAACGTTCAGAGTGGAAGCACCGGGTTGCAGTATCCGCGGCATCGGAACCCGGCTATCGATTGCTCGAGTACTCCCGCGATGAGTCGCTGATCCGACGCCTGGTGGACGAGCGCACACCGGTTTCGCGCGAGCTCGGGGCGCGCGTGCCGCGGCTTGAGCTGTTCCATTTGTTGTATGAGAACGCGGGCGAGCTGCGCTATGTAGAGGAGCTGGATCTGTTGGCCTGTGTGAAGGAAGAGGATGGCGTGCTGAGCGTCCACGACCTGATCGGACCGGAACTGCCGGCCTGGGCGGAGATCGAACCGTTGTTGATCGGGGCTCAGACCGGGTCAGTGTTGTTCGCGGTCGTGTTGGATCGGCTGGGTGTAGTCGGCGCTGAAATGGTGGAGGATCACAGTTCGCGCCTGCATGTGGTCGAGGGCGAGCAGCTGATCGGTGGCCGGGTGATCGTTCCGTTGACCGCGCACGCGTAGGGTCTTGTGGGATACTGACATTATTTTCAATCCAGTTCCGACGCCGGAACAAGCGCCGCCGCCGCGCCAGTTCACTCCGCTGCCCTGTCCTCCATCCGGATCATCGCATCCAGTGCCGCGTAGGTCGCAAGGTCGACCAGCAGTCCGCCCATCGCGGCCAGTTCATTCATGTAGAACAGGAATACCTGGGATATCGCGAGCGAGACCATCATGCCGAGGCGGAACAGACGCAGGGCGCCGATGCGGCTCGACCACAGACGCACGATCCCCGCGAGGATGAACAGGCCGCTGACGATCGTCGAGCCCATGTAGATATCATCGGCCACGCTGTCGCCCGCCTCGCGCGTTATGAAGGTGGCGATTGCGGTTACCCCGTGCCCCAGGCCGACCGCGACAAATACGGCCACGAGCAACCACCTGAACCGCGGGTGGCTGGAGAAGGCCCGGTAGCCCTGCCGGACGCGCCCCTCGAGTCGCAGATAGAACTTCACGAGGTACTGTCGCTTGCCGGCCCTCAACGCCGAGATCTGCCGGATGTCCTCGTTGGCGGCGCGCTCGTCCTCCGTCAGCGGCACCATCCAGAACATAGATCGCACGAGCAGGAACAAACCCACGAACAGCACATAGAGGATCGCAAAGGTCGGCTGGAAGAAGTAGTTGTTATCGGCCGTGACGAACTTGCCGATCTCGTCGATGAACAGACCAAAGCCGATGCCGCCGACCAGGGCACTCCACACGCGCATGGGAAAGTTCAGATAGCTGACCGATCCGGCGATCGATACGAGCATCAGCATCCCGCCCCAGAGCATATGTGCGATGTGCAGCATGCCGCCGCCGACCTGCGGGTAACCCGCCAGGATCAGGTAGACGCGCGTGATGACGATCGTGGCGATGGCGGAGATGAGAAAGATCTCGAGATTGCGCGGCGCGTCGGCGTCGCGGATGAGCGGCGAGGTCGATGCTCGATTGTTGCCGTCAGGCATGTGTGCTCCCTGAAAGTTTTGCCACAATAAAAGGAGCCCCCGACCGCGCGGGTGCGGTCGGGGGCTCCCCCAGCGGAGCGCATTGCGCTCTCAACGACTTTTCATCGGCACGTAATCACGGATGTTTGCGCCGGTGTAGACCTGGCGCGGACGGCCGATGCGCTTGTGCGGATCTGCATGCATCTCTATCCACTGCGCGACCCAGCCCGGCATGCGGCCGAGCGCGAACATCACCGTGAACATGTTCACCGGGATGCCCAGTGCCTGGTAGATGATGCCACTGTAGAAGTCGACGTTCGGGTAGAGCTTGCGCTTGACGAAGTACTCGTCCTCGAGCGCGACTTCTTCGAGCTGCATGGCGATATCCAGCAGCGGGGTCGAACGGCCCAGGGCCTTCAGGACCTCGCGTGTCATCTCCTTGAGCACCGACGCGCGTGGGTCGTAGTTCTTGTAGACGCGGTGGCCAAAGCCCATGAGACGGGTATCGGGGTCTTTCTTCACCTTCTCCAGGTACTGCTTGCCGTCGAGACCCTGCGAGTGGATTTCCTCGAGCATCTCGATCACGGCCTGGTTTGCCCCACCGTGCAGCGGGCCCCACAGCGCGCCGATGGCGGCCGAGGCCGAGGCGAAGAGGTTGCTGTTCGAGCTGCCGACCAGACGCATGCTCGAGGTCGAGCAGTTCTGCTCGTGGTCGGCATGCAGGATCAGTAGCGTGTCGATCGCGCGCACAAGTGCGGGGTCGGGTTCGTAGGGCGCGGCCGGCGTGGCGAAGAACATGTGCAGGAGGTTGGCTGCGTAGCCGAGATCGTTGCGCGGGTACACGAAGGGATGCCCGGTCGAGTACTTGTAGGCCCAGGCACAGATCGTCGGCAGCTTGGCGATCAGGCGGCGCACCTGGATCTGCACGTGCTCGGGGTTGAGCGGGTCGATCTCGTTCTGGTAGGTCGTTGCCAGCGAGCCCACGAGCGAGGACACCACGGCCATCGGATGCGCGTTGAGCGGGAAGGCCTGGTACATGTGCCGCATGTCTTCGTGCAGCAATGTGTGGTAGGTGATCTCGTCTTCGAAGGCAGCCAGTTCATCGGCGCTCGGCAGTTCGCCCTTCAGCACCAGCAGGCTGGTCTCGAGGAACGAACTCTGGCTGGCCAGCTGGTCGATCGGGTAACCGCGGTAGCGCAGGATTCCCTTCTCGCCGTCGATAAAAGTGATCGAACTCTGGCAGCTGCCCGTATTTGCATAGCCTGGATCCATCGTGATGTACCCGGTCTGTGCGCGCAGCTTCGAGATGTCGATGGCGCGTTCGCCCTCGGACCCCTCGATCACGTCGAATTCGTATTCCTTGCCATCAATGATGAGTTTTGCGGTCTCGGCCATGGGGCTACTCCATCCGGGGCAGGATTCGACCGGCAGCCGGGAAGCCGGAGGAAAAAATTTTGTGGCCCCATGCGGGGACCGGTAAGGGCGGGGAGATACGGGCTGTCCACAACCCACGCCTGTTCGAAACTAATCACGAACAGCGGGCTGTGCATCCGCGCACACCTCCACTGTCTACAGAAGCTAAAAGCTGTGCGATGCGCACTGATGCGCAGAGATCATCTTGTCAGTCCACAGTTCATCGCGGGGTTGCCGCGGTGGGCGTTGCCGGCCTAGTCTCACCCTCCAGTTCCTCTTATGGCTCCACTTTGCTCGAGGAGATGGCCTTGACGGTCGCCCTTGTTCTTCTGTTGCAGACCCTCACCGGGTTCGTCCTGCTGCTGTCCCTGCAGTGGCTGGTGCGGCGCCCGGACCGGATCACCCGCTGGGCGGCACTCACCCTGGCCCTGTTGCTCGTGACCGCCGCGCCCCTGAATTACGATCCGGTCGGTCAGGTCCCGCGCTCGATCCGCATCCTCTCGGTGCTCGATACAGACACATCAGACGCGCTGGTCCGTGCTTTCGAGGCCCGGACCGGGATCCGTTGCCAGGTCGACCCCCTGCAGGGCGGCGCGCGCCGTTCGGCCGAGCTGCTGCTGGAGGAGCGCCTGCAGCCCGACCTGATGCTCGGCGGCACGGCCGAAATCCACCAGATGCTGGCCGCCGCCGGTGTCTCCCTGCCTGTCGATCTGACGGGGGATCCTGCGCGGATCACCGATTTTGACCCTGCCAGCCGGCGCTTCACGCCCATCTATGCTGGTTATCTCGCCCTCATCTACCGTCCGGTGACGGACTTCAGCGTGCAGACCCCGGACTGGGGCGCCCTGATCGATCCCGAGCGGATCGGGCGGGTCAGCCTGCCGTCGCCGGCCAGCACGAGTGGTGGCGTGGTCTTCCTGGCCACGCAGCTGCTGCGGCAGCCCGAGGCCGAACGTGGCTGGCAGTACCTTGGGATCCTCGGCGCCGCCGGTGTGCCCTGGGAGGCCCGATCTTCGGATGTGATTACGAAGATTGCCGGTGGCGAGGCCGATCTCGGGGTGTCCTGGGCGCATGATGCCTGGCGCCGGCGCAAACGCGACCGCCTGCCCATCGAGGTCGTCATCCCGCCCCGTACCGGCTATGAGATCGGGGCCGTGAGCGCGCTGCGCTGGGCCCGCGATCTGCCGGCGACGCGTGAATTCATACAGTTTCTGACCAGCCAGGAGGCTCAGCAGATCCAGGCCGAGGTGGGCCTGCGCGTTCCGCTGCGCACGGATGTGGCCACGCCGGGCTATCTCGGCCCCGGCCGGGCCACGGTGGGCGGCCCGGACCAGGCCTTCTATGACCGCGAGGTGGTACTGCGTGAGCAGGGTGCGTGGGTGCAGCGCTGGTCGGACGAAATCGATGCCCCCCGCTAGCCGCCAGCTTGCGAGGGTCTATACGCGCGGCTAGTGTTTCGGGCTGTTGTCTCTTGTGCCCCACACACCTGCATGAGGATCAAATGTCCGACATCTCCGTCTACAAGGACGCCACGCTCGTCCGCCCCCTCGTTCTGGCCGTCGACCTCGACGAGACCTTCGCCGCCGGCGACGGTTCAGCGCGGGAGCAGCTCTTCACCCTGCTCGAGGCCCACGCCGACGAAGTGCGCCTGGTCTACATGAGCCATGGCTCGGCCGAGCACCTGATCGGCTTCGCGGCCGAGGCAGAGTTGCCGGTCCCCGCGGTCTTCATGGCCGACAGTGGTACCACCGTGCTCAAGGGTGATGGCACCGGCACGATCGAGCCCACGCAGCGCAACATCATCCAGCTCTGGCCGGGCAAGGAGTCCGTCCTCAAGCACATCGACGAAATCGACGGCGTCACCGCGGTCGAGGATGCCGCCCCCTGCCGCCAGGGTGTGAAGGTCGAAGGCGAAGAAGCGCTCGAGGCGCTGCGCGTGAAGGCTGACAGCCTGGGTTGCCACATCGACCATCGTGGCGATGGCGAGTGGAACATCCTCCCCTACGGCGTGGACAAGGGCACGACGCTCGGTCGCTACGTGGTCGAGGAAAACCTCGCCCCGAACGCAGTGCTCGCACTGGCCGAAGACGTCGGCGATGACTGCCTCTTTGGCCGCGGCTGGCGCGGCGCGGTCTTCTCGCACGCTGGCGAGGAGCTCAAGGCATTCGGAGACCGGTTCCACAACGTTGCGGTGCTCGAGAAGAGCGGCGCCACGGGCGTGCTCGAGGCGCTACGCACGCAGGGTTGGCTGGAGTTGGCCAAGAACTAGCCGTGCGGGGCCGTGCGGGAATTGAGACAACCGGAAAGGCCGCATCCATACGGGTGCGGCCTTTTTCGTGCGCGTCTGCCTGCCATTGGCGCAGCGCTCTGTCAGATCAGCGCGGCCGCCGCACCACGAGTGTGCCTGCCACCCGGTCGTGCAGGCCCTGACCGCGCTCAGTGAAGATCACCATCAGGTAGCCGATGAAGAAGGTGAACTGGCAGAGCAGCCGTCCCATGTGTCGCCCGATGGCCCGGGCAGGTCCCAGACGCGCGCCGTTTTCGTCGGTGACGATGATCCCGAGCGCGCGCTTGCCCAGCGTCGCCTGCCAGGGTGAGGTCTCGAGCAACACGTGGTAGATGCCGCGGATCACGAAACTGCCGGCGGTGAGTATGCGCAGGTAGTTCTCCAGATCCGGATCGTTGTTGGCCATGCGCTCCAGGATCACGGCGAGCGACATCGGTTCCACGCCGGTCCAGGCATTCACCGCGAAGACCCATGCGGCCATGGGAACCGCCAGCACGAAGTCATCGATCATGAAGGCCAGCAGACGCAGCAGGAACCCGGCCGGAACCAGGCTCGAGACCGGCGGCGCCACCGAGGGGTGCGATGCGGGCAGTGGTTTGAGACGAGGATCATCGGGGTCGAGCTCGGTCGGCAAATCCTCGCCCAGGCTGGCCATCAGTACCGCGTAGCGTTGCAGCGGCACCCAGTCCTCGCTGTCCTCATCCCAGAGGTAGTCCGCGCCCGACAGCTGGCCGGCACGGATTCGTTCGACGAGCGTATGCAGGTCGACCGGCCCGAATCTCTGGCCACGAATTCCGTAGTGGATTTCGGCGGGATCGAGGGCCATCGTCGGTGGACTCCGTGAACGGGGGAAGGGCAGACCGCCATGGTCTTGCAGAGTCACGCAGAGTCACGCAGATTCGACCCCCGCCGCAAGCCCGTTCGGGCAAAGACCCATCCGGAGGTATGAGAACATGAGCTCGCGCGAGACCGGCGAAATTATCGAGGACTTCCTGAGCGAGGGCCCCTGGGCCGTCATCGGAGCCTCCACCAATCGCGAGAAGTACGGCAACAAGGTGCTGCGGGCCTACACGCAGAGCGGGCGCGAGGCCTGGCCGGTGAACCCGCGGGCCGACGAGATCGAGGGCCTGAAGTGCTATGCCGATCTTGCTTCGTTGCCTGCCGTGCCGCGCGGCATCAGCATCATCACGCCGCCGAAGATCACCGAGCAGGTCGTGGCCGAGGCAGCCCGGCTGGGTGTGAAGTTCGTATGGATGCAGCCCGGGGCCGAGAGCGACGAGGCCATGGCCATTGCCGCGAAAAACGGCCTCGAGGCGATCGGTGACGGCAGCTGCCTGCTGGTGGTCGTCGGTTACCGCGAGGGCTGAGACTTCAGTATCGTGCCCGGCCCTGCCCCGGGGGGTTGACTCCGCCCGGACCGCTGGCTTGATTCAAGAGTGGGAGTTCATCTGGAATCCTGAGCCGATGTGCCGCTGGCCAGCCCCTTTGTGGATGAGCTCCCTGCTTGCAGCAGTGAAAGTGGTGGCCCGGCGCAAGGATGTGCCGGGCCACTTTCTTCAGCCGAGACCACACCCGGGCACAGCGAGATGAGGAGAAAAGATGTCGCGCCGGATCACCATCATGCTGCTGCTGGGCCTGGCCGGACTGGTCGCTTCCTGCGGCATCGACAAGGCCGACATCGGCGTCGAGACACCACCGCTTCTGTTGCGACGCGAAGGCACCTTCCCGGCCGACTCGACGCGTTTCACGCATGACGCACAGGGACTGAACATCGTGGCGTCCTTCAACCGGGCCATCGAGCCAGGTGAGGTCAGCCTCGTGCAGATCGTGCCGCAACCCGCGGTGGCCGGCACGGTGTTCAACCCGAACAGCAATGTGCGGCAGATCCTGATCAACGGTGTGGTGCTCGATCCCATGCACCGGGTGTATCGACTGCTCCTGGACGGGCCGACGATGCCGGAGCCGCGCGTGCTGTCCTACTTCAGCGGCGATCAGAGTGTGCGCAATCCGGCGATCCGGGGTCACGTTTCGATCTCGCGTGGCTCGACTTCACCGTCCGGGGCGCTGGTCTACGCGCTGGTGCCACCCGGCGTGGAGGAGCGCTACACGCTGAGCGGTACGGAGGAGCGCTTCCTGGGATTGCTGGTGCTCGGTTGCACGACGACGCTCGAGGTGAGCACGGAGCCGGGCGGCTGGTACCAGGTGGCCGGCCTGCAGGAGTGGCGCAGCTACATGGTGGCCGCGATTCTCGACACCAACGGTGACGGGCTCTACGAACTGGATGCTGACTGGTGGGGCTACTACCACAACGAACTTGGCAATGCCCAGGCAGTTACCGCGGGTGTGGCGCTGGGGGGGTGGCTGGATCCGCCGCTGCCAGAGCTGTCGACTGACGTGGATATTGTTCTGCGGCCGCCGGGCTCGCTCGAACCGTTCGATGTGGGCAGGTTCAGCGACGCGCGACCAGGCGCCGGCTCTCCGAACTGATCGGGCTCGTGAGATCCGGGTACTGCACGCTGTCGCCGCGGTAGTTGCCTTCTGTTCCGAAGCGCTCGAAGGCTTCGGTGAGCGAACGCTCGGCCCGCAGGAGTGGTTTGAACGATGCGGCCTTCAGACTCTCGCTCACGACCGACGGGCTTACACCGAAGGCCGACGCGACTTCCTTGCCCTTGGCACTGCGCGCGGCACGTACTGTTTCGGCCTGGCGGTTGGTCCAGCGTCCGCGGATCTGGTCGATCAGCTCGAGAATCGTGGCGAGCGTGGAGTCTTCGGGCGAACCAAAGCCCACCGCGACCGCGCTGCGCCGATCCCGCCGTGCGGTCCAGAGCGCCGCGCGCGCGCGATCCAGGCATGAACCATCGAGCACCAGTGTGCCGCTGCTCTCTGACCGAGTCTCGAAGGTGCCGAAGCCGATGCCATACTGCCAGCGGTAGGGGTGCAGTCGATCGGAGAGTTCAGACAGCGCGCGGGTGACCCCGACACCGCTGCGGAATACGGACTGGATGCCGCCACCCTGCACCGAGAAGGGCGCAGCGAGGTCGCGTTCCAGGAGGAGCTTCTGCACCGCCGCGACTTCGGCGTCCAGTGAGGCGGGACGCTCGCGTTGCAGCGGCCGTCCGTCCGCGTCCCGGAGTTCCGCCGCGAGCGCAATCTGCCACGAGGGGTCTTGAATGAGATTAGTCATGGTTTCGGTATCGTACCCGAATTGAGCAAAAACGCAAGTGTTCAGCTATCCGCTGATTTCATAAGGGGTTCCAATGGCGACCGGAGCCCGTTTTCGGGCCCATTCCAGAAGCCGACCCTTAGAACGTGCCCTGGAGCGAGGTCCAGACCGGGCCGTCCGAGGATCCGGGCCAGGGCTTCGCGTGGCCGGACCTGCCCCGAGGGGTCCAGGCGAAGACCGAGTGAGAGTGTCAGCGGCGGCAGTCCGGAGGTCAGCGCAGCCGGCAGCTCCGCGCGGTCCTGATCGGTCGCGATGCGCAGATGTGCGATGGCTGCGCGCAGGTTGACCAGGTGCGTGCCCTTTTTTCTCTCGATTTCTATCTCGAAGCCATGGCCGTACTCGAAGGCGTCGATTTGCCGACGCACCTGGTCGGGGTCGAAGGAGTCGTCGAGCTTCACCAGGTAGTCGGCCTGGTCCAGCAATGCGGAGAGGCGCAGCTCGCCGGGCTCGACGATGCGGCAGGCCACGAACTGGATCCCTTCGGCCGAGACCTCGTTCAGCTTGCGCAGCAGCGCCGCTGGATCGCCCGGATCGCGCACCAGCTTGACCTCGAAAAACTCACCCGCGCTCTCCACACCCAGTGGCAGCGCTGGCCCGAAACTCAACGCCGGCTTGGGATGGAAACCTTCGGAATAGAAGATCTCGATGCCGGCACGGCGGAAGGTGCGCGGGATCTTGCGGATCAGGTCGAGGTGACCACTCATGGCATCGGCGCCGGTCTTGTGCAGCTGCATGCGCAGTCGCACGCCCTGACCCTGACCGAGGTCGTGCGGGGATGCGCCGCGTGAGATGCGTTCCTGTTTGGCCAGGCGTCGGTCGCGCGCCCCGGTGCCATCGATGGGATCCTGCGCGCCCATTTCTTGCAGGAACTCGCGCCGCTCCACGCGCATCTGGTCCATGTCACAGGCTACGCCGCAGTGGTAGCAGACCAGGCGGCGCTGGTCGGCGTCGTGCTCGCTCATGCTCTGTGGGTGGATCTGCGCACCGGCCGGTTTGCCGCAGGGCGGGCTGAGCTTGTCCTGCATGGCGCGCTTGTAATCGGCGCGCAAGAAGCGGTCGTCGAGCTGCATGTCGAGGTGGTCCCAGGGCGTGCGCGCATCGATCGCGATCGTGCCCAGGTAGAGCGCCGGGTCGATGTCCGACTCATCGATGGCCGCACGCCAGGCATCCCACTGCAGTTGCTCGTCCCAGCCGTCGAAGCGACAACCGCGGCGCCATGCACTCTCGATCACATCGGCCACGCGACGGTCGCCGCGTCCGAGGATGCCTTCGAGGTAGCTGGTGCGCGGATCGTGGCGACGGAACTCCAGGCGCCACTGACGGGCGAGATCCTGCAGCAGGTCCTGCTTGCGTTCGATTTCCTGCATCGAGTCCATTGCGACCCACTGGAAGGGCGTGTGCGGCTTGGGTACGTGGCTGCTCACGGCCACGGTGATGCCCGCACTGCGGCCATGGTAGGCGCCGCCGATGTCCTTCATGCGGCGGCCGAGTTTCATGATGCCGCGCACGTCTTCATCTTCCTCCGTGGGCAGCCCGATCATGAAGTAGAGCTTCATGCGCTTCCAGCCGCGCTCGAAGACCCGGCGCGCTGTGGTCGTGATGTCTTCCTC
>Ga0164313_10006471_pt1 | contig 10325 bp, 12 predicted proteins | sample GuaBasSedimGuay4_FD_113735 | JGI IMG/M metagenome (GOLD analysis project Ga0164313, IMG submission 113735) | Subseafloor sediment microbial communities from Guaymas Basin, Gulf of California, Mexico - Guay4, Core 4569-4, 0-3 cm | ecosystem: Environmental > Aquatic > Marine > Hydrothermal vents...
CCAAACAGCATGCCACTGGCGACCAGCAATATGCCGCCTATGGCTAATAACCTTTGGGATTGGGACACCAAAGGATCCTGCACTATCAGCTCGCTTCGGCCATCGCCGGTGTTGCGGGTTTCAGATGCGGCAGCACCTCTTCCCCAAACAGGCGAACAGTTTCCAGGTTGTCCTCTTCGGTTTCTCCCACGACTTCAAGCAGTGGTGTATTCAGGCCCGCATCTACCAGTTCCTGGGTGATCTCCAGGCATTCCTCCGGTGTCCCGGAAATCACGGTAAACTTGCGCTGCATTTCGTCGGTCACCAGGTGAGTCACATTGTCCGCGGTACCATCCTCAATTGCCTTGCGAAAGGGGTCCCAGGAGGAGTCGGGCAGACCGGAGCCAGCCAGTATCACGTCGTTCTTGATGTTGCGAAGCTTGTTAACGATATAGGTGCCGGTATAACTGCGGGTAGCTTCCTTGGCTTTGGCGCCATCGGTGCTACAGGCAGCGAGGATAACGCCGCCAACGGGGAAGTCTCCGGGTATTGTACGGCCGACCTTGTCGGCACCTTTGCGCATATTGTCGATGGCGTACTCGACAAATTTCGGCGAGGTCAGGCCCGCCAATAACATACCGTCGCTAGAGCGGCCTGCCAGGCGTTGCATGAAGGGCCCGGTCGCGCCAACGTAAACCGGAATTTCAGTGCGCAGGCCATCGCCCGCGCGGTCATAGGCAGGCATGCTGGATTCAAAGAACTTGCCCTTGTGATCGTAGGACTCACCGCTCCACACCTTGCGCATTATGTCCAGGGATTCCTGGTGTACGGGCACTGGCTTCATGACATCAATGTCGTATTCCAGATACTCGATGCCGACCTTGCCGACGCCAATTCCCATGATAAAACGCCCGCCCGACAACTCGTCGATACCCGCAGCCTCGGAAGCCTGGATAGTGGGATGACGCATATAGGGAGAAGTAATGCCAAGGCCAATGGGGATTTCACTGGTGGCCATGCTGGCCGCCGCCAGGGCGGTAAAACAACCGCGGGCCTCGAGGCCGTAGGAACGAAACCAGTGATAGGCCTCGGCAATCCAGAAACCACCGCCGTAACCGGAAGCTTCTGTTTGCGCAGCGTATTTCTGAATGGCCGACAATGGCTCATATGATTTGAAGATAATACCGACGTTTACGTTACTCATTTATATTCTCCGTGGAATAAATTCTGTTGTTACTGATTATGTGTACTGTGCAACGACCACGCGGAACTCGTCGTCGCTCATCAGGCGCTGTGCCGCAGTGGCCTTCACCTTTACTTCATTGAGGATATCGGCATGCTTGTCGGCGGCGACTTGCAGGCCCAGTTCTTCAAGTTTAAGGGTGATGCTGGATAAACCACTTTTCTTACCCAGCACGATTTTGCGATCGGCGCGGACGATATCCGCTGAATAGGGTTCGATTGCCTCGGGGATGTGGAACTGGTTGGCCACCGCGCCACTTTCGCGGGTGTACAGGTACTCGCCAACCACCGGCTTCCAGCCATCCACTGTGTAGCCACCGGCCTCTTGTACCAGGCGAGAAATCGCGCGCGCCTTACTCAGGTCCATGGCGACAGGTACGTTGTACAAACATTGCAGGGTCAGTGCGACCTCGCAGATGTCCGCGTTACCTGCGCGCTCGCCCATGCCATTGATAGTGCCCTGGATGAAGTCGGCGCCACCGCGCACTGCTGCGATTGCCGAGGCTGTCGCCAGGCCAAAATCGTTGTGGCCGTGCCAGTGGATGAGTACATCCTCACCCACCCAGGACCTCACCAGGCGGATCAGGTGTTCTGCCGCCTCGGGGGCGCAGGCGCCAATAGTGTCCACCACGGAAACTTCGTCAGCGCCTGCCTCCAGAGCTGTGCTGTATACCTGGCGCAAAAAATCGAGATCACTGCGAGTGGCATCCACGGCAAAAAAATTGACCTTTTTAATACCATTGTCTTTGGCGTGTTTAACAGAGTTTGCGACTCGCTCCAGAACTTTCTCACGGGTGAATCCGTAAGCTTCCATCTTGACGTCACTGGTGGAAATTTCGATCAGTACGTATTCGGTGCCCAGTTCGATATGGGCGTCAAGGTCCCCCTGTACACAGCGGGAAAAACCCCATATCTCGGCGTCCATATCAGCGGCGAGGATACGCGCGACCGCCTCGGTGTCCTCGGGGGATACCCGGGGAAAACCGGACTCGATACGGCTGACACCCATCTCTGCCAACTTGCAGGCTATTTCGAATTTTTCATCGGGGGTAAAGCAAACGCCAACGGACTGTTCGCCGTCGCGAAGAGTGGTATCGTAAAAGCGGATGGTTTTGTCGCGGTTGAAACCGCCCTGGACTGATTCCAGCTCGTTCAGTTCACTGGTCCAAATCTGTTCTTTGGGGATACTGCTCATGTTCCGGGCCTGTTTATTATCGCATTAGCAGGGAATGGTACGCGTGGCCACGGGAACTGTCTTGATCTTCAGTGCGCTTTTAGTTGACTGGCAGGGAAACCTTGAAGGGCGGATGTGTTGTAGCTTCGCACGCTAAATGAAACTTTCGCGCGATAAATGAATCAGGGGCAATTAACGCTGTCGACACAGGCGAGCGGAAGACAGTGTAGCGAGTCCAGCGCAGCTTGCTGCGCTATTGTGCCGGCTTTTGTTATGTGCCGACATCGGACCATACTGCCAGCTCATTCCCGCTAGGTTCTATAAAATGGAGCCGCCTCCCTCCGGGAAACGAAAATATTGATTTTGCGATTGTGCCGCCAGCTTGTTCGATTCGGCTCTGCAAGTCTTCTAGATCGTCGCTGTAAAGTACGATCAGAGCACCACCACTTTGTGTTGAGGATGCAAGATCAGATTGAAAAAACCCTCCGTCAATTCCCTGATCAGAAAATGCCGCATATTCAGGGCCATAGTCTTCGAAGCTCCAACCAAACACTATCTCAAAGAAAGCTTTTGTAGCCCCGATATCTCGAGCGGGGAATTCCACATAGCTGATTTTATTACTCATATTAATAACTCACTCGGTATTGGCGCATAACGCCTAGCTTTGGGGCGGCCGTTAGGCCGTCCCAGTCGCTTTAGTGGCGCTAACAGCGTCTCGTTAGGCATAGTCGCCGACTAACTGTAAGTATTTATTGGCGAAAAGTAGCATGGCATTGTACGCAATAACCCACCGTAGTTTGTAATGCACGAAGTGATTTGTGTGTATCTTTTGATTTCAACGTTTCACCCAGAACATCTCCACTTTTATGAAATGCCAACCCCAAGAACTTAAAATCATCATTCTTGAACATATTGCACATCTTTTGCATTTCTTCTGTCAATCCCAGCTTTGAATGAGCCACTTCAGATGCTTTTTCAAACTCTTTCTCAGCTATTAAACTTATAATGGCTTGCACTGCTTCCAGATGAGACCTCATATTTGCTAATTGATGCTGTTTCATTTTTGGCGAGAGACCGAGAGATATCCTTTCGTCATTCATTGAATGCTTCATATTGTGATGCTTCATTTGTTCCATTGAGCCATTATTGTCGGCATAAGAAACCTGAGCCATTCCAATAAAGATTAACATCATAGTTAATACTGATACTTGTTTCATGATTATTGACCTTCTCGTTATTGCATTTATTGCCTAACGCTCACAACCGGGGCGGCCATTAGGCCGTCCGCCCAGCCTGTACTTGTTAATGTTGTGCTGGGCATAATCTTGATAGCAAAATCTCCGCGGAGACGCATTTCGGTTATAAACAGAATTTCCAAATGACAAAGGGCTATATGCACCACGTGATGCGTTTGTGACGTCCGCCAGCCTTGCCTTATGAGGCAATTCATACCGCAAAATTATATTGATAACGAAGCCCGCCCTCTGCTGCCATTTCATGGACCTCAACGCCACCCTTTGCGAAGGCATTACAACACTTTGTCCAAAATACTTTAGCAGATGAATTGTTGCCCAGTACATGAAGCTCCCAGAATCCAGGGAGCTTTTGCCACAGGAGACTTACAGCCTCAATGCCAACGCCCGCTCTCCTGTACTCAGGCAATATATAAAACTCCGAAACCTGAAGGAAAGAGCCCTCGTCTCTGAAGACAGTCCTGATTAGAATAAATCCAACTATTTCCGAGTCCCGATAGATAAAGTATGGGTACCGGCCTTCCTCTCGCCAGTACTCTGGGAAGTAAATGTACTCCGCGGCGGATAAAGGGCCATTTTGAATCTCCTTGTATTGGGAGTGTTCCACTAGATAACGATCTAGATACTCACCGAGTTGCGATTTTTGGTCTGACGGCACCAGGGATAGCTTAATAGTCATGGAGCCTCATAACGCCCGCTACAGCGCCGGTAACGGCGTCCTGCGCCGAAGGTGCCATGCAGCCTTGACTTGTTAATGTTGCGCAAGTCACGCCAGCTAGATATCTGAAAGTGCTTCAAATTCTTGCCGCTTGGATTCGTACCACTTTTCCATATCTCCAGGCTTCTGCATGAGCTCCTGCATTGCTTGCATCGCTTCCAGATGAGCCGAATCTTGATTCTGGTGCATCTCCATTCCGTGCTTCTTGCCTAATTCGGCCATTTCTTCAAATGTACTGGCGCGGAATTCCAGATCACATGCACCACCAAGCTGCTTGCAGCTCATCGATTTCATTTAGCTCTCCTCATATTGTGAGCGACACATAACGCTTTAAGCAAGTGCGCGTAGCGTCACCTTGCCTTTTCTTATACATGCGAACACTAGCTGAGCTTGCTCGAAATAAGTCGATTCAAACTCACACCTGATTCCGCAGCTTGAATCACCAGCATCCTGTGTGTTTCTGGAGGAACTCGAACTAAAAATTTTCCACTATAGTTCTTGAGTGCAATGGGCTCTGGAGCATCTTCCCCAGTTTTAGACATATCAGATAGAGACTCCTCCACTAGCTTGCGAATACCGCACAACGCTTTTTCAGGAGTGGTATCAAGCCAGCTAAAACTTGGAAACTCTGCGCAGAGCCCTACATGTTCCTCGTCTTCCTCTGACCAAGTGAGCCTATAGGTATAGCGATCAAGATTACTCTTCATTTTGCACCTCAAGGCGATCAAGCGCCTGCAATACTTGCCGAACCTGATAAGGTTTAGCTTTACCTTTCGAGTTCTGGATATTCACTCGAGGATCTCCCTGCCAGGGAGTCTTGAAAACCTTGTGACTAGAGCCAGTTTGTCTTGGAGAACCGAAGAAGTGCTCACAAACTTTTGAAAGGTCATTAAAGCGAACCCCTTTAGGATTTCGCTTCATTTGAGCGAGAACTTTATCGATATCGACCATATCGAAATGATACCACTATTAATACCATCGTCAAGTTATCAATTTCGTCTATCAGGGCTCAGAATTAGGCATGTAACAGCTTATTCTTGAGAAAAATTCATAACTGAAACAGGGGCCTTACAAATTCCCCATGTTCCACTTAGCCGGAAATCCAACAGCATATGCCCTATTCGGGGGGATTAGCGATATACCAATCGTAGATTTCTTCCGCTGTTGCGAACCATACCTCGTCGTGTTGCAACATGTAATCGTAAGCTGCTTCAAAGTACTTGATACGGTGGGGAGCTCCCATTATGTAGGGGTGTACGCTCATTGACATGACCCGGGGCTGAGTTGCACCTTCCTGGTACAGGCGGTCGAATTGATCGATTACGCGGTCCTGCCAGACCCTGGATTCGTGTTGGTGAACCACCATCATGGGCAGGTCGCTCAACTCCAGTGTGTAGGGCAACGCGACCACCGGGTCGGCAGTGGTTTGCATGGTCACCGGCTGTTCATCCATGGGAAAATCGGTGACAAAACGAAAGCCAACTTCGGCGAGATAGTCCAGTGTGTCCAGTGTCTGGTGCAGTCCCGGACCCAGCCAGCCTTTAGGGGCCGTGCCGGTGTAGCGGCTTAAAACATCGAAAGATTTTTGAATATTGTCCTTCTGGTCTTCCACCATATGCAGGGCCAGCTGGTGGTAGCCGTGCCCCATAAAACCCCAGCCTGCGTCGCGCATGGCGGCGGCAACCGGTTCGCCTGCGCCCTCGCAGACCCGGGCATTAATTGCGGTGCTGGCTTTGATATTGCGTTTATTGAAGGCGTCCAGCAGGCGCCAGAAGCCGACGCGCATACCGTATTCATGCCAGGCCCAGTTGGGTATGTTGGGTACGGTAGCGACCCCTGCCGGGGAAGTGACGTACTCGCGGGCAATGGGCTTTTCAATGTCCCACTCCTCGATGTTGACGATGGTATAAACCGCCACGCGTTTACCCTCGGGCAATCGCCAGGTTTTGCGTTGCGGCATGGCTGAAAATTCAAATCGCTGTTCTGGTCGTTTCATGGTCATATCCTGTGACAGCCTTGTTCGCAGTGTAAATTATTGCTCGCCTATTGTTCGACAACACCACAGATCTGCATCATTACCTGAATGTATATTTTGATGATGTCCAGCATATCACCAATGTGCACGGCCTCACCCTGGTGAGTTGAAAACCCTCCGCCACCTGCTCGGATGCGACCGGCCGAACCATAATTTACCGTGGGAATACCATAGCGGTTCATATGTGCCGCATCACTCATCCAGGTTTCAATACCAAACTCCGGCGCTTTCCCCAGTTGGTCTGTGTGTGCCCGAACGATATTCTGGATCAGTTCATGGTCGTCGGGTATCGAAGTACCCGGCACACTCATAAACGTTTCAACCTTGGTGCCCGCCAGTTGCGGATTGCTATCTACCACACTGGCGATAAGTTCGCGTACTTCGTTGTAGGCCTTCAGCGGCAGGTCATCGGGCAGTGTGCGAACATCCATGTAGATAACACAGTTGTCGGGCGTGCGTGCGCCTCGCCAGCTCCAGCCACTTTCCACAGCGGACACATTGACCCGTGGCTGGAAGTCGCCCAGTGTGTTGCGCTGGCAGTAATCGGGAATCCACTCGTGAATAGCATCCAATACCACCCTGGCCTTGTTAATGGCATTTTTTTCCACTTCTGACCAGGCCGTGTGTATCAGGTGCCCCGGTACCGTGATTTTGACCCATGTGCTGCCGCAGTGCCGCGGGATCAGCATCATATTGGTGGGCTCCCCCAAAATACAATAGTCGGCGATGGCACCGTGGGTGATAGCGAACTTGGTGCCCACACCATAACCCTGGTACTGCGGCCCCTCGTGGTCGTTGACCGGCGCTTTCTCTATTTCACCGGCGACCCCTGCGATCACCACATCACCACCGAGTTTGATGCCAGCTTTCTGTATTGCTTCCACCGCGGTGACGTAGGTACCCATGGCGCTCTTCATATTGAATGAGCCCATACCGTAGATCCATTCGTCATCTACCAGGGTGCCCTTGCACTGGTAACCCAGGCCCCTGTGTGCCTGTTCCGGGCCAAAGGATGTATCCAGGTGGCCATTGAACATCAGCGACTTGCCGCCTCCCTGTCCCTGCAGACGGCCGACCGCGTTGTAGCGCTCATCGCCTATGGGTTGTAATACCGAATCAAAGTTCGCGCCCTGCAGCACCTCGTTGACGGCGCGGGCCATATCGCCCTCGTAGCCAGTGGGACTGGCGATATCCACCAGGTCCATGACCAGTTTTACCAGCCGGTCACGGTCTATTTGCTCAACGGCCCTCTGGACCAGTTGCGGATCTACGGTGTTCATAAAGCGTGCTCCTTATCGGCTTATCACTTACAGGACGGGTGTCACCAGGCAACCCAGGCCCTCTACATGGCACTCCATCACGTCCCCCGATTTCATCCATTGGGGGTCTTTCATTCCCGAAATTACCCCTGGAGGGCTGCCGGTAGTGATGACGTCACCGGGCTCAAGGGTCATATGAGACCACCAGGAAACCAGTTCGGCGATGCTGTAGTGGGTGGCGTTGGTATTGGAATCCTGGCGCAGCTCGCCATTGAGGTACATTTTCATATCGAGGTTGTTAGGGTTGTCGAGTTCGTCCAGGGTGACCAGCCAGGGGCCAAAGGGACATGAGCCGTCGAAGCTCTTGCCCATCAGGATGACGTTATTGGCGTGTTCGCGGGCCTGGATATCCCGGGCCGATACATCATTGAAAATCATCAGGCCAGCAACGCAGTCCATGGCATCCTCCACAGAGACATTTTTGCATGTTTTGCCAATAACAATGCCCACTTCAATTTCATAGTCGAGTTGTTCGGTAAAGCGAGGAATCTCGATGCCGACACCGGAGCCGACGATGCAGGAGGGTGCCTCCAGAAAACCCGTGGGATGTTCGAAGTGAAATTTATCCCAGCCGTGGTCCTTCCACTCGGAGGCTTCCCATTCCTCCAGCTCACTCAGGTGGGCGTCAAAGTTACAGGAAGTGTGAATGATCTTGCCGGGGCGCACCGGGGACTGCAGTTCAACTTCATCCGCGGTATATGCATGTTGGCTGCCGTCGGCTGCACTGGCCACATCCCGGATTTTCTCCAGGGCGCTGGTGCCCCCTGCAAGAACGTCAACCATTGAGGATGGGATAGAGCTGTCGAGCGCGATCAGATCCAGGTATTTGTCGTGCTGGTATATTCCAACAGTCTTCTGGCCGCTGGCCTTGATGGTAAAAGTGGATAGCTTCATACTCTGGTTCCTCGTATAAGCCGGGGAGTCATCCGCAGCGAATACTGACAGTAGGTTATAGAGCGGAAATGATAGTTTTCACGTTGAAATATTGCATTGCCCTGCAACGTGTAAAAGGTTGACTCTCCGTGCAGCAGGTTCAATACTCTGCCTGATAAAATAACTCGAGCCTGGAGCTTGAATGACTGGAACGACCTCCAAATCCCCAACCGATAATCCACAGCTGGAGGAAACAGTTCGTCACGCCCACGTGTCAGTTGATACGGGCGTCCAGGGTCAGCCCATACAGAATTTCAGCTGTCGCGAACTGCCCCTGGGCAGGCTGGAGCTGTTTGACATCAGTATAGACCCAATCGCCATTTACCGTCGCACTGAGGATATAGACAAGGATTCCAACGACGACTTCCTGCTTGCCACCCAGATGGAAGGCACCGTGGTGATTCGGGAGGGAGATGTCGAGTTTACCCAGCACCCCGGCAGCCTCGCCCTGATGTCTGCTGGTGAACCCTACTCTGTTATTCACACCCAGAAGAGCCACCGCCTGATTCTGCATATCCCCAGCGAGATCTACAACGAGCGTATCCTGCCACACCAGGAGCGGCGCGACTTTCGCCCCAGGCTGATGCCCGCAGGCGGGCTGACCACGATTGTCCACGGCATATTGAAATCGCTGGCATTCGAGGCCGACAAACTGACGATTACCGAGCAATATACCCTGGCTGAATGTCTTCTTGAGTTGACGGCGGCGATGTTGCGCTCGGACATAGACCACGAGTACGAACAACAGCACGCCAAGCAGTCCGCATTATTTCGCCGCATCCTGGAGTTCATGGAGGCCAATTACACCGACTGCGAGCTTACCCCGGAGAAAATATCCACGGCAAATGGTATATCAATACGCTACCTGCACAGCCTTTTCCAGCAGGCGGGCCTGACGGTTTCAAAATGGATCTGGGAACGGCGCCTCAAGGCCACCCGGGAGGATCTGCTGGATCCGGGTCTGGCTCATATGCGGGTCAGTGAAATAGCCTATCGCAGGGGTTTTAACGATCCGGCCCACTTCAGTCGCGCCTTCAAGAGCCGTTTTAATATTTCACCGAGCAAATTGCGCCAAATTGCCCAGGAGCAGGCTGAGGCTGCCAGCTGAATATACTGGCGAGGGGGGAGGGCGCACCACCAGTCAACTATTGATGCAGTAACAAGCAAGACACACCCGCAGCGCCACTTTATTATCCTCCCCTGTCAGGCGGTTTATCGTGGCGCCGTTCAGGTGCAATTCCCATTATTCCGGAGAAAGAGTAATCCATGCGCGATATCAATAGGGTTTGTGTCGTCGGCGCCGGTGCCATAGGAAGCCTGCTGGTAGGCCACATCGGCGCCTTGCCCGATATTACCATGACCGTCCTGGTTCGCCGTGAGAGTCATGCCCGGGACCTGAATGACAAAGGTCTGACTGTTACCGGAAAATCCAGCCTGTCTGCGTCGGTCCTGGCGTCCACCGATCCCGCTGACCTGGGGGATGTTGACCTGGTAATCATCGCCACCAAAACCACTGCGGTCGAAGCCAGTGTGAAGAAATTCAGAGGTCATTTCCCCAACGCGGTCGTCATGATGATTCAAAACGGCCTGGGCTGTGAGCGCCTGGTGCGAGAGAACGGCGACTGGCCCATTGTCTCCGGACTGACATTTATGTCCGGTGTTCGCAAGTCAG
>Ga0164313_10006472_pt1 | contig 10324 bp, 9 predicted proteins | sample GuaBasSedimGuay4_FD_113735 | JGI IMG/M metagenome (GOLD analysis project Ga0164313, IMG submission 113735) | Subseafloor sediment microbial communities from Guaymas Basin, Gulf of California, Mexico - Guay4, Core 4569-4, 0-3 cm | ecosystem: Environmental > Aquatic > Marine > Hydrothermal vents >...
ATTATTACTTACTATAATAGAAAAATTTTCTGGCGGTCCAGTGGGCCTGCAAACATTGGCTGCCTCTATTAGTGAAGATACAGATACTATTTGTGATGTTTATGAACCGTATCTTTTACAAAAAGGCTTTCTTCATCGAACTCCCAAAGGAAGAGTAGCGACAGATTTAACTTATGAATATTTTGGTAAAAAAAGAGATGTTCAGGGGAAATTATTATAAAAAAATAGCGAATAGCATAATTGGCGTAGAGCGTACAGCGGATAGCGTATAGCATCACAGCGTTGCCGTGATGAGGAAAGAAAAAGAAAAAAAGATACAAAGGACATAATATAAAAAGTATCTCGGCTGTTATATTGCTACATAATGTAGCATGAAAGAAATACGAAGGAAGAATTAAAAAGAGGAGAAAAATTAATTGGACAAGATAAATATAGAAAAGGCAAAGAAATTTTTTTTATTTTTGGGAATATGTATTTTTTCAATGTTTATATTTGCTAGTAGTGTCTTAGCATTAGAAAAACAGCCAATACTTCGAGTGGGTATATTCTTAAATCAAACCGAAGTCAATATAGGCGGAGACGGTACTTTTAAGATTTACAATTTAAAATCAAATAGTCTTGTAAGCGAAGAACACAATAAGATAGTTAAATTATTATCACATGACAAAGGAATAGAGATTTTAGGAAAAGGTGTTTATTCCGGTCCCATAAAAATAACCCCGGTGGGAAACACCAAAATTATGGTTATGTTTAATGGACAAAAGTATCGCTATCGAGGAAGTATAGAGATAGATATTGATAAAGAACATAGAAAATTAAATGTTATCAATATTATCGGCATTGAGGAATATCTTTACGGGGTTTTAAAGAAAGAAATTTCTCCTCGTTGGCCAAAAGAAGCCTTGAAGGCTCAAGCAGTTGCAGCCAGAACTTTTGCTATCTTTAATATGAATAAATATATTGATAAAGGTTATAATATCTGTGCTTCTACCAACAGTCAAGCTTATGGAGGAGTGAATCATGAAGACCCTTTAACCAATAAAGCTGTTGACGAGACTCGAGGAGTAATTATTACCTATAAAGGCAAGCCCATCAACGCAGTTTATCATTCCGATAGCGGAGGATATACTGAAGATAGCGAGAATGTTTGGGGGAGCTTTTTGCCTTATTTAAGAAGTGTAGAATCAAAGTTCGAAGAAAAAGTTTCTCCTCCGCATCACACCTGGTCTTACTCTATAAACGAAAAGGATTTAACAAAAAAACTACAAAAACAAGGTTATAAAATAAATTCAGTTGTTTCTATTGGGCCAGTTAAAAAAAGTGAAACCAGCAGGACAAGCGAGTTAGTTTTTACTGCTGATGATAATAAAGTTATTAGTATGAAAACTAATGATTTTAGAAGCTTAATAGGGGCAGAGTTGATTAGAAGTACACTTCTTAATATCAAAACAATTGGGAGAGAATTGAGTATTACGGAAGAGACAGAAGATAAAGAGGAAATTGAGGACAAAGAAGAGCAACAGGAGTCCATAAAAGAAATTTTAGAACAAAAGAAAGATTGGACTATTAAAGAACTACTTGAATTAATGAAGAAAAATAAAGAAGAAAGGGAAAAGGAAAAAGAAGAGGAAGTACTTAAAGTAGAAATTATGAAATCAAATATTCCTTTAACCTTTATATTTTCTGGTTCAGGGAATGGCCACGGGGTTGGAATGTCTCAATGGGGTGCATATGGTATGTCACTTCAAGGGTTCAAATATCAAGATATTTTAAAATATTATTATCAGGGAATAAATATTATAAAAAAATACTAAAAATAAACAGATGAGTGTAAAATGAGATTAGAAGAATTTGATTATTATCTTCCTTCGGGTTTTATTGCCCAAAAACCGATTAAGCCAAGGGATCATAGCCGTTTGATGGTTCTGAATCGATCCAAGAGGGAAATTCAACACAAATTATTTAAAGGTATTAAAAGTTATCTTAAAAAAGGTGATATTTTAGTTTTAAATAATACTAAAGTTTTACCAGCAAGGTTATATGGCTTTAAAGAGAAAACTAAAGGAAATGTGGAAGTTTTACTTCTAAAATCTATAGAGGATAGATATTGGGAAGTATTAGTAAGGCCGGGAAAGATTGTTCATGCAGGTACTAAAATAATCTTTGGACCTGAATTAGAGGGGATAGTAAAGGGTAAAAATGAAGAAAAGGGCACTTATCTTATCCATTTTAGTTGTAAAGGTAATTTTAAAGAAATATTAAATAAAACAGGAAAAATGCCTACCCCGCCTTACATTAAAGAAGAATTAAAGACAGGAAATGACTATCAAACGGTTTATGCTGTTCATGATGGTTCAATTGCTGCTCCTACTGCCGGACTTCATTTTACCAAATCTTTACTAAAAGAACTTGCCCGGGAAGGAATTGAAATAGTTTATTTGACTTTGCACGTGGGGCGAGGAACTTTTGAACCCATAAGAGCTTCAAAAGTAGAAGAACATAAAATGGATTCAGAGTTTTATTCTATTTCTTCCGAGGTTGCTAAAAAAATTAACCAAGCCCATACCGAAAGAAGGCGGGTTATTTCGGTAGGAACTACCACAACTCGCAGTCTGGAATCTGCTTTTAATTTTGATCAAGGCGGAATTGTAAGCGGTAGTAATTGGAGCGATATATTTATCTATCCCGGATATGAATTTAAGGCAGTAGATGTGTTAATTACTAATTTTCATCTTCCCCAATCGACTCCTTTAATGCTTGCGGCAGCTTTTGCCGAAAAGGATTTTCTCTTTAGGGCTTATCAAGAGGCAATAAGAGAAAGATATAGATTTTACAGCTTTGGAGATGCGATGATTGTCATTTAGTTAGCGTATAGCGTACAGCGCTTAGCGTATAGGTGCGGGATGTAAATACAAGTAATGAGTAATTACTAATGAGTGATAAAGAAAACAGTATTGGGCGAAAAACAATATCGAGTATATAATGAAAAAGATAAGATGCGGGCTTGAATTGCAAGGGTAAGTAGTCATTTGTAGGGGCAGACCTTGTGTCTGTCCGTAATAGAAGAAAAAAAATAAAACGTAAAAGATGCAGGATAAATTAGTTATTAGAAAAGTTAGAAATATAAGGGCCTATTGCATACGTCCTATTAGCTAAAAAATAAATTTTAAGATTAAGACGGTGGGAAATTTTGTCTATTAGATTTGAAATTATTAAGGAATGTAAAAATACTAAGGCAAGACTGGGAAAGTTATTTACCTCTCACGGTGTAATTAACACTCCGGTATTTATGCCAGTAGGCACTCAGGCTACAGTAAAAGCAATGGCCCCTCGAGAATTAGAAGACTTAGGTATTCAGATTATTTTAAGTAATTCTTATCACTTATTTTTAAGGCCAGGACATAATTTGATTGCTCAAGCAGGTGGACTGCATAAATTTATGGGGTGGAAGGGAGCTATATTAACTGACAGTGGAGGCTTCCAGGTTTTCAGTATGGAGAAGCTAAATAAGATAACTGATGAAGGAGTATCTTTTAACTCTCATATTGATGGTTCAAAACATTTTATAAGTCCTGAAAAGGCGATGGAGATTCAGCTGGCCCTAGGTTCTGATATTGCTATGGCCTTTGATGAATGCACACCTTATCCTGCTGGAAAATATCAGGTAGAAACTGCTGCTCGAAGAACCATTCAATGGGCCAGGAGATGCAAAGAAGCACACTATAGCACTAACCAGAGTTTATTTGGCATTGTTCAAGGAGGTGCTTTTAAAGACTTAAGAATTGAAAATGCTAAAAAGTTGGTAGAATTAGATTTCCCTGGGTATGCAATAGGGGGGTTAAGTGTAGGTGAACCAAAATCGCTAATGTATGAAATTTTAGATTGTGCAGTTCCTTGTTTGCCAAACAATAAACCCCGATATTTAATGGGTGTGGGAGCGCCTCAGAGTATCTTTGAAGGAGTCATAAGAGGGATTGATATGTTCGATTGCGTTTTGCCTACTAGAAATGCCAGAAATGGTTCGTTATTTACTTCATCTGGCAAGTTGTCTATAACTAACGCTAAATACAAGGATGATTTTACACCCTTAGATAGTAAATGCAAGTGTTATACTTGCCAGAATTTTACCAAAGCATATCTACGTCATTTATATATGTCCAAAGAAATACTTGCTTCAATTTTAGGGACTATCCATAATCTTTTTTTTATGTCTTCTCTAACGAAGAATATAAGATTAGCTTTGACAGAAGATAGGTTATTAGAATTTAAGGAAGAATTTCTGTCTAAGTATTTTTGATTTTTTTTAAATGACAAAGATGCAAAAATAACTTGCTAAATAAAATTAAATTATGTATAATTTAAAAGGTATTTTTTAAAAATAAAAAAAACGAAAGGATTGATTTAAAAAATGGAAGCTCTTCAACAATTTTTACCTTTGATTATTATATTCGGTATATTTTATTTCATACTCATTCGTCCTCAACAACAAAAACAGAAAAAACATAAATCAATGTTAGAAAGCATGCAAAAAGGGGACAAGGTGATTACTATCGGAGGCGTATACGGCATAATCAAAGAAATCAAAGGCGATACTTTAACTATAGAGATTGCCAAAGATGTAGTTATAAATACTACACGCAATGCTATAGGGGTAAAGCGAGAAAAATAAGAAACGATTTCAAAAAAGGGAAAAGCATATAGAGACAAAGAAGACCCCAATAATAGGAGAGGCAGGTATTTTTTTTATACCTGCCTTTATATTTTTGTATATTTATTGTTTTGTTTCACTATCTTCTTTTTTCTATAGTTTTTTTCTCAACGTGATACTTAATACGCAATACGCGATGCGAATATTAAATATTCTCGTTGACAAAGAAAATACTATAATATTATAATGATAAAGTTAAAAAACAATATAGTAATTTGTAATAAACAAGATGGAAGGTAAGAAAAATTAAAAAGAGAGGATTTTTATATGAATTGGACTAAAACCTTAAGGGTAGCCAGCGTCTTTGTAGTAATTTTTATTGCACTTATATTATCGTTTCCTCTAAATGAAAAGATAAATTTAGGATTAGATTTACAAGGAGGTTCCCACGTTATCTTAGAGTGTGTAGATACTCCTAATGCACCAGTAGACAATGATGCGGTAAACAGAGTATTAGAAATAATAAGAAACCGTATTGACCAATTAGGAGTTTCAGAACCGGTAATTCAGAGACAAGGCACAAATCGTATCTTAGTTCAGTTGCCCGGCGTGGAAGATCCGGAAGCAGCTGTAGAATTAATTGGTAAGACCGCTCTCCTGGAATTTAAAAACGAAGAAGGAGAAACCCAGCTAACAGGAGCCCATTTAATAAGCGCTAAATCATCCTTTGACCAGTTTAGTCGTTCTATTATTTTAATTGAATTTGATAAAATTGGAGCTCAAGAATTCGGAGAAGCGACTAAAAATAATGTGGGGAAAGCTTTAGCTATTACTTTGGATGGGAAAGAAATATCTGCTCCTGTAGTCCAGGAACCAATTCTCGACGGAAAAGCTCAGATTACCGGAAAATTTACCATAGAGAGCGCAAAGCATCTAGCTTTACTTTTACGTTCCGGTGCTCTCCCGGTAAAAGTAGAAATTTTAGAAAATAGGTCAATTGGACCAACCTTGGGAAGAGACTCTATCTCCAAGGGGATAAAAGCCGGGATAGTAGGATTGATATTAATCTTACTCTTTATGTTGATTTACTATAAAGGGTTTGGATTAATAGCAGATTTTGCTTTGGTTGTATGTATGGTATTAATTGTGGGAGCTTTAGCTGGTTTAAAAGCGACTTTAACTTTACCCGGAATAGCTGGGATGATTCTTACTATTGGTATGGCAGTAGATGCTAATATTCTGATCTTTGAGAGAATAAAAGAAGAATTGAGATTAGAAAAGACTTTTCGAGCTTCTATTGATGCCGGCTTTAATAAAGCATTCCGTACCATATTTGACGCTAATGTTACTACTTTAATTGCAGCTCTTGCCTTATTTTATTTTGGTTCAGGACCAATTAAAGGGTTTGCGGTAACTTTGAGTGTAGGTATTTTAGCCAGCATGTTTACTGCAATTGTAGTAACCAAGATTGTTTTAGAAGTAGTAGCCACTAAGTTTAATTCTAAAGCTTTATTATAGACATAGTTAAGGAGGATATATTTAATGGATCTAATTGGAAAAAAGAAGTTCGATTTTATTAAAAATAGAAGAATAGTATATATTATCTCTGCAGTTATTATCCTAATTGGTTTAATTTCAATTATTTTTCAAGGATTTAATCTTGGAATCGATTTTGCCGGAGGGACTTTAATTCAAATAAGATTTGATGAATCAATTTCAACTACCGAAGTTCGAAATGTTTTAAGTGAATTTAATTTAAGCCAAAGCACTATTCAAAATTTATCAGGGAATGAATTTGTGATACGTACTGAAAAGATTAATTCAGAGCAAAGAAAGGGGATATTGTCAGCTTTTAGAGAGAATTTAACTGATTTAGAGATATTGCGTGTAGAGACAGTAGGACCGGTTATTGGAGAAAATTTAAAAAAGTTAGCTCTTTATGCCTTTCTTTTTGCTTTTATAGGAATCGTTCTATATATTACTATGAGGTTCGAATTTAAGTTTTCCATTATTTCAATATTAGCGCTTTCCCATGATTGCTTAATTGTTTTGGGTATTTTTTCTTTATTGCAGAAGGAAATAACTATTTCGATAATAGCGGCAGTTCTTACTATTGTAGGATATTCTCTAAATAATACAATTGTAATTTTAGATAGACTTAGAGAAAATATCAAGTTTAAAACCAGAGAATCGTTTGAAAATTTAATAAATATGAGCATTAATCAGTCTCTGTCCAGAACGATAAACACAGCTTTAACTACCGTTATTCCCGTTTTAGCCTTATATTTTTTTGGGGGGAATATACTTTCTGATTTTGCTTTAGCTTTATTTTTAGGAATGGTTGCCGGGACTTATTCTTCAATTTTTATTGCCAGTCCTTTATTATTAGAGTGGAATAAAATATTTAAAATACATCAAAAAGGTATTAGAATTACCAGTAAAAAGAACAAAAAATAAATTCAAACAAAATAGGAGGTAAAAATGCCTGAATTTAATCTATTTGGTAAGACCCTCCTGTTTTTTGGAATAGTATTAATTATATTGGGAGTAATATTTTTATTAGCGGGAAAGTTACCTTTTTCTGGTAGACTACCCGGGGATATAGTAATTCAAAGAAAAAATATTATCTTTTACTTCCCTTTAGGATTATGTATTTTAGTAAGTATTATTTTAACTATCATTTTTCGACATTGAAAAAAGTAAAACCAAATTAGTATCGTGTATTCTGGCAGATAGCTATAGCATATAGCGTTTAGCGGATAGAATGAATTAAAAGATACGAAATATTTATTCCCTCTCCCTTTCGAGAGAAATGATCATGGTGAGGGGGAAACAAACGCGATACGCAATACGCATCACGCGATACGAGAAATGAGAAAGGAGTGTAGATAAAATAGAGTGGCACATATCAAAAGAAGATAAAAAATTACAATCAGGGTTGTCCAAAGAATTAAATATCTCTCTAGTTTTAGCTCAATTACTAATAAATAGAGGAACAAAGGAAGTTTTAACTGCCAGGAGATTCTTAAAGGCAGATCTTAAAGATCTGAGAGATCCTTATATCTTTCAAGATATGGAGAAAGCTGTAGACAAAATATTAAGAGCCGTAAACAATAATGAAAGAATATTAATCTACGGAGATTACGATGTCGATGGAATAACCAGCGTTGCCTTATTGTTTTCGATTTTGAAAGAATTTACCAATAATTTATACTACTATATACCTAATCGTTTTCAAGAGGGATATGGACTAAATGAAGAGGCCATAGATATTGCTTTTAAAAATAATTTTAAATTAATTATTACCGTTGATTGTGGAATTAGTTCTATTTCTGAAATAGAGAAAGCAAATAATTATGGCATAGATGTTATAGTAACCGATCATCACCAACCCCAAAAAGACATTCCTTCTGCAATAGCAATAATAAACCCCAAATGCGATACAAATTATCCTTTCAAAGAATTAGCAGGGGTAGGAGTAAGTTTTAAGGTGGCTCAGGCTCTATATTCAAAGTTGGGAAAAAACCAGGATGATTTACAAAACCTGCTTGATTACGTTGCATTGGGTTCGATTGCCGATTCTGTTCCTTTTATAGATGAAAATCGCATCTTGATTAAACATGGATTAAAGATGCTTAATCAAACCAAAAAAGAGGGTTTGAGGGCATTGATAATAGAAAGTGGAGTAAATTATGGAAATTTAGGAACTAAAGAAGTAAATTTTGCTCTTGCTCCCAGAATAAACGCAGCAGGGAGATTAGGTGATTCTAAACTAGCTTTAGAATTATTGCTAACCGATTCTGAAAATAAAGCAAAATATTTATCCCAAAAATTAAGTGAAATAAACAAGTGCAGAAAAGAAATTGGAGATAATATTTTGAGGGAAGCCAGAGAATTTGCTTCTAAACAAGTACAAGAAGAAGATAACAAGGTGTTAGTTCTTGCATCAGAAAATTGGAATCAAGGGGTAATCGGCATAATAGCCTCTAGATTAGTAGATGAATTTAATCGTCCTGCGATTGTTATTTCCAAAAAGGATGGAATAGCAAAAGGTTCAGGGCGGAGCATTAATGGTTTTCATTTGTATAATGTTTTGGAATTGTGCCAGGATATTTTAATAAATTTTGGTGGTCATAAGTTAGCCGCAGGCATTACTATAAAGTCTAATAAAATTCCTGAGTTTAAATCAAGGATAAATGAAATATCTCAAGATTTCATTAAAGAAGATGATTTAAGTCCGGAATTAAAGATAGACGCCCAGATTTCACTAAGTAATATTAATTTTGGCTTGGTAAAGGATATTAACACTTTAGAGCCATTTGGAATAGGGAATCCTCAACCCGTCTTTTGCAGTTATAAAAATACAATATCTGATTGGAGGATGGTTGGTGAAAAGAGGGAACACCTAAAACTTAAAATTAAGGAAGAAAATAGAATATTAGAAGGGATAGGATTTAAATTAAGCAGATTAGGAAACCAAATATTTTCTAAAAATAAAGTAGTAGATTTAGCTTTTAATATCGAGTTAAATAAATGGAATGGAACGGAAAATGTACAATTAAATATAAAAGATATAAAAACTATTATTTAGGAGGCAAATAAAGGTGATAGACTTAAAAGAAAAAATTAGAAATATTCCAGATTTTCCGGTAAAAGGCATACAGTTTAAAGATATTACCACTCTATTAAAAGATAAAGAAGCATTTAAATGTAGCATTGATGAAATAACAAAACATTGTAGTAAATACCAAATTGATTATATTGCGGGGATAGAAGCTCGTGGTTTTATTATAGGTGCCCCCGTTGCTTATCAATTAGGGGTTGGATTTTTGCCTGTTAGAAAACCAGAAAAACTACCTAGTGAAGTGGAGAAGATATCTTACGAATTAGAATATGGGGAAAATATTTTGGAAATACATAAAGATGCTATAGATCGCGGAGACAAGATCATGGTTATTGATGACCTTCTCGCTACTGGTGGTACCACAGCTGCAGTATTTAAATTAATTGAAAAATTAGGAGGAAAGGTTATGGGTGCTTCCTTTATAATTGAACTTGAATTTTTAAATCCTCGGGAGAAATTAGAAGGATATGATGTTTTTTCCTTGGTACGGTATAATTAATTCGTATCTCGTATCTCGTGAATCGTATCTCGTATATTAGCGTAGAGCGGATAGCATTTAGCGTGTACATTTAGTTAGCTAAGAAAAAAAATAGAATAAAGAAGCCAGAGGATGAAATAGTATTGAGTATTATAGTATATAGTGAAGAAAAGAAAAGATAAAATTCAGAATTTAAGAGTCAGAAGATTATTAGCGTAGGACAGGCGTCTCGCTTGTCAAGGTAGGGGCTCGATTTATCGATCCCGCAAGAAAAATTACCCGAAGAATTCGGGTCAGATAAATCCGACTCTTACAAAAAAGCAATACATTATCTGAAAAAGTTTTTAATTTTTTGCTATATTCTTATTCTGTTTTTTTGTCTAAAAAATTAAAAATCAAGAATTAAAAACTTGTATTTAATGCTAACGATTATTTGCTATTCACTATCGATTAATAAAGAAGGTGGGGGTTATTTCTCAATTAACTTTAATAAGATATATCTTAAAAAGAATATCCCAATATGCTCCTCAAGCTGATTTGAGCTTGGTAAAAAAAGCCTACAAATATTCTGCAA
>Ga0164313_10006473_pt1 | contig 10324 bp, 10 predicted proteins | sample GuaBasSedimGuay4_FD_113735 | JGI IMG/M metagenome (GOLD analysis project Ga0164313, IMG submission 113735) | Subseafloor sediment microbial communities from Guaymas Basin, Gulf of California, Mexico - Guay4, Core 4569-4, 0-3 cm | ecosystem: Environmental > Aquatic > Marine > Hydrothermal vents...
GCCGATGGCCACCATCTCACCCAGCAGCACCCCGCCCTTCACTTCCTTGTTGTGGTACAGGTAGCCGGGGATCACCATCATCACCGCGGCCGCGGCTACACCCACCAGGAAGGTGAAGTTGGCTATGTACAGGCCCCATGACACCTGGTCGGTCATGCCCGACACACCCAGGCCGTGCACGGTCTGCCGGTAATACGCGAAGCCGCCCATTACGATTAGAAAAGTCAGGAACGCCAGCCACGAGTAATATCGTCTGCCGCCGGTGAACATGCTTTGCACCGACTTGCGGACGAAACCCAAATAAGTACCAGGCCTGGATGCACCCGGCTCAATCGAAGAAGTAGTAGAAGCTTGGATCGGTCCCCACCTCCTCCTTCAATATGTAGATGCGTTTGGTTTCGATGATCGTGCGGATCACGCTGTCCGGGTCCAAAATGTTGCCGAATTTGCGACTGCCCGTGGGGCAAATGTCATGGCAGGCCGGATTCAGGCCCTTGCGCACCCGGTTGATGCAGAAAGTGCACTTCTCCATCACGCCCTTGTAACGCGGCCGGTTGCCCAGATAGTGGGTATCGGGATTGATTTCCTCGGTCGGAAGGTTGGGTTCGATCCAGTTGAACTTGCGCGCCCAGTAGGGGCAGGCCGCGGCACAGTAGCGACATCCGATGCACCAGTTGTAATCCACGACCACGATCCCGTCGGGCTCCTGCCAGGTCGCCTCCACGGGGCAGGCCTTCACGCAGGGCGCGTCGTTACAGTGATGACACTGAACGGGCATGTAGTATTTGCCTTCGGCCGGTACCTCGTGGTCGTAGTCATGGACCGACTTTTCCACGTCCAGCGAGCCCTTTTCCATCTCCAATACCCGGATATATTCAATCTGGTCGCCGCGTTCTTCGGTGCCCCGGTGCTGGTTGTTCTCCTCGACGCAGGCGTGCACGCATTTCCGGCAGCCGATGCACTTGGACAGGTTCAGCGCGTAGGCGAATTTCACGCCCTGCTGGGGGCCGTCGGCCACCACCGAAAAATCCTCGCGATCATACTTTTCGTTGTACTCGCGGGTCAGGCGTTCGAGAGTTTTCTGTATTTCTTCGTCGCTCATCTGGTGGAAATGTTTCTGCAGGAATTCGTCGAGGTTGAAGGCCTCCGCCTTGTCGGGCATGGCGATCGCGCCGGCGGTGACGGCCGTCAGCAGCTTCACGAAGCTGCGGCGGCTGACCTCGCCTTCCTTGATGCGCACCTTCTTGTTCAATGCGAGCCCTCCTCTTGGTCCGGCTCACCGGAATCGACGGCGTGTTTGGCGCCCGGCCCATCCACTCGGGTGATTGGGCCGGCCAGCGGAATCATGGCAGGAAAGGCGGGGGCGTGCGACAAGTGGCATTCGATACACAACATACGGACAGTGGCCTCTTCGTCGCCACGGGGAATGTCCCAGTAGCCGGTGGTCGAACCGTGGATCCCCTTGTCCCAGTCACGCAGCTTCGGCCCGTGGCATTCACCGCACAGCAGATGGCTCTCGTTGAAGGTCAACAACTCGCCGTTCAGCTTTACCAGTTTGTCGCGGTCTTCGCTGTCGTGGCAGTTCAGGCACCACAGGTTGCCGCCGCCGTGGACCAGCGTCCAGACCGAGTCTTCGGGAGCCAGCCCGTTGTTTTCCATGTAGGTTTCGATCTGCAAACGGGTCCCGATGCGGACCATGTTTTTGCCGACCATATCCGTGCGGCCGCTTGTGCCAAGCAGATCGGAGATGGGCACCAGTTCGCCGAACGGTACGAAATGCGTGACACCGTCCGCGTCGTCCCATTCCAGGGGTTCTCCGTGTTCCTCTTCGAGGATGCGGGGCGTGGCCACCGATTCCTGGTCGCCGTGGCAGTCCATACAGGGGAAATACCCGTGATCGTCGGTCAGGATCTCGATGCGGTCGGATGTGACCTGGCCGGTGGCAACTCCCACCAGGGCAGGCAACAGAATGAAGGCGGCGAACAATAATCTGGCGGTCATGGCCTATCTTCCGGCTTAGGTTGTCAAAACTTTATCGAATCCCGGGGCCCGGCTCAAGTAAAATCCGACAAAAAGGTAGGATTTTAATCCCACAGCCTCGATTTTATGGTAGATTAGTCATTAGACAGGGTCCTGGGGCCCGAATCCGGAGCTTGATAATTGACTAAAACCAGACCCCATCCCCCTGCCGTGGCTTTTGTTGCCCGCTCGGGCACCGGCAAGACCACCCTGGTCGAAACCCTGATCGGGGAAATGAGGGGGCGGGGATATCGCGTCGGGGCTCTCAAGCACGACGCCCACCGGTTCGAGATCGACCGGCCGGGCAAGGACAGCGCCCGGTTCACCGCGGCCGGCGCGGAGGTCATGGTCCTGGTCTCGGACGACACCGTGGCCATGGTCCAGAAACCCGCCCAACCCCCACGGCTGGACAGGGTACTCCGGGAATGGTTTACTGATCTGGACCTCATCCTGGTCGAAGGTTACAAGACCAGCGACCTGCCCAAGATCGAGGTTCACCGGGTCGCGCTGGAAAAACCCCTGCTTTGCCGCGGGGAAAATAACGATCCCCATCTGCTGGCCGTGGCCAGCGACGGATCAGCCGGCGACCTCGCCGAATTGGACGTACCCTTGTTGGACCTGGAAAACCCGGCGGCCATTGCCGATTTCCTGGAGGAGTCTTTTCTAAAATTCGAATAAAGGTTTTCCAAGCCCGGCTGCCTAAACTCCGCGACAGATGCGGAACACGGCGAAGGGCCGAAACGGTCGCACGGGAAACGGTGCGGTCAGCTCCCGTACTTGGAAGGAAAACATGTCTGTGAACGATGCCCGTCACCGTCGGGCCGACCATACCCGTAAACCGCTCGTCGACCCCCAGGGCCGCACGCTGAATTATCTGCGCGTGGCGGTCACCGACCGGTGCAACCTGCGCTGCCGTTACTGCATGCCCGCCGAGGGTATCAAGCAGATTCCCCATCACGAAATTCTGACCCTCGAGGAAACCCATCGCCTGTGCTCGTTGTTTACCGAACTGGGTGTGCGCAAGATCCGCATCACCGGCGGCGAACCATTGGTGCGCAAGGGTGTCGTCCCTTTCATGACCTCGCTGGCTGGTCTGCCGGCCCGGCCCGAGGTTCTGCTGACCACCAACGGACTGGTTCTTGCCGAACACCTGGAAGAGTTGAAGGCCGGCGGCATCAGGCGCATCAACCTGAGCCTCGATTCGCTGGATCCCGAAACCTGGACCGAGATCACCCGGCGCCAGGGCTTCAAAAAAGTCCGCTCTGCCGTGGACCTGGTCCTCGAAATGGGCCTGGGCCTCAAAATCAACGTGGTCGTGCTGCCCGGAGTTAACGACGACGAACTCGCCGACTTCGTTGAATTGACCCGCAAGGCCCCGCTGGCGGTGCGCTTCATCGAGCCGATGCCCTTCGACGGCGCCGGCAAGGCCCTGGAAGAAACCATCGACGGTCAGGAGATCCTCCTGCGCCTGCGCGGCAAATTTGACCTGACCCCCGTGAAACAATCCGCCGAGGCGGTCGACAGCCTGTTCACCGTGCGCGGATTCAAGGGCACCGTCGGGGTCATCGAGGGACACAGCCGAACCTTCTGCTCCACCTGCAGCCGATTGCGCATCGATTCGCGCGGCCGACTGCGCACCTGCCTCTACGGCGCGCCGGGCGTCAGCCTGTTGAATTTGATGCGCGACGGTGGATCGGACGACGATTTGGCGACCGCCATCCGGACCGAAATTTCATACCGCTTCAGGGACGGCAAAAAAGCCGAGCTGGCCCACCACCTGGTGGGGCTCGAAAGCATGGCCAGCATCGGCGGCTGACAATAAAAAGGAGAGACCATGGGCAGGATCGAAGCCATCTGCATCAGCCGGGAAAAAGGCACCGTAAAAGAAACGGTCACCGAGGCTGAACTGCGAATCAAACACGGCATCGTGGGCGACGCCCATGCGGGTGACTGGCACCGGCAGGTTTCCCTGCTGCCGAGCGAAAGCATCGCCAAGGTGCGCGAGATGATGCCCGAACTGGCCGACGGCGCCTTCGCCGAAAACCTGGTCACCTCGGGCGTCGACCTGGCCCACGTCCAGATCGGCGACAAGGTTGCCATCGGCGGCGACGTGTTGCTCGAAGTGACCCAGATCGGCAAGGAATGCCACCACGGCTGCGCCATCCGGGAGATCACCGGCGACTGCATCATGCCGCGCGAAGGAATCTTCTGCCGGGTGCTCAACGGCGGACATATCCAGGCAGGATCTTCGGCAATTCTCGACTCCTCCATCTGACCCCATGGAGCCGCCCCGGACAACCGTAACCGCGGTCATCCTGGCCGGCGGCCGTTCCACCAGGTTCGGCAGCGACAAGGGCCTGGTCACCTGGCGGGGACGGCGCCTTGTCGATCATGTTCTGGACCGTCTTCCTGTCGAAAGAGACGGCACGGTGCTTGTCATCCGCGAAGAGCAGGATGACGGCTCCTGGCCCGGCGTCACCATCGTTCACGATGATCCCCAGAGGAACGAAGGTCCATTGCGCGGTGTGATCCGCGGCCTGGCTGCCTGCCGAACCGACTGGGCCTGGGTCGTGGCCTGCGACCAACCCCTGATCAGCGCCGACCTGCTTCTGGCCCTGCAAAAGTCTTTCCTTCCGGATGACCACGCCCTCCTTCCCGAATGGAACGGCCGGCTGCAGCCGCTGAACGCCCTGTATGCCGTCAACAGCGGCCCGTTGCTGGCCGAACTCGAAACCGGCGGAGAGCAGTCGCTCATCGGCGCCCTGAAAACCGTCAGCTTCCGCGTGTTCACCGAAGAAGAGTGCCGCCGCTTCGACCGGCGCGGCGCGGGTTTCCTGAACATCAACCGGCCTGAACAGTTCACCGACCTGGAAGGATATGAATCTTGATCTCCTATCCCGAAGCCCTGCGCATCGTGCTCGACAACATCCGTCCCTTGCCGATTGAAACCGTGCCGGTGGACAAAGCTCTCGGCGGATTCCTGGCCCGGCCGGCCAAGGCCCCGGCCCACTCCCCGCGTTTCGAGCAATCGGCCATGGATGGTTACGCCGTGCGCATGGCCGACGTCGCAAGATCCCGGCCCGGGAAGCCGGTTGTCCTGAAACTTGCCGACGAGCTGCCGGCGGGAGACCAGAAAGCCGTGACCTTGAAAAAAGGCCAAACCGTGAAGGTGTTCACGGGATCGCGCCTGCCCCGCGGCTGTGAAGCGGTGGTCATGAAGGAATACGTCGCGCTTTCGGGGAACAACGAAGCCGCCATCGCCTGGAAGGTTTCCAGGGGCGCCCACATCCGCCGCGTTGGCGAGGAGTACCGCCGCGGCGATGTCATCCTTCCCACCGGTGTCCGGGTCACCCCGCCGGTGGTCGGCATGTTGGTGATGCTGGGCAAGGACCGCGCGGCCGTGCGGCGCCTGCCCTCGGTGACTGTCATTACCATGGGCAATGAACTCGTCGCGCCGGGAACCAAGCTGGGACCAGGTCAGATTCCCGACTCCAACGGCCCCGCCGTTGCCGCCGCGTTGCGTGCGCTGGGGGTGACCAAAATCCGCCGGCGCAGGGTGAAGGACAAACTTCCGGCGCTTGTGAAAGCCATGAAGGACGGTCTGGAAAACTCCGACCTGGTGATCACCGTCGGCGGCGCTTCGGTCGGCGACTACGACTACGTACACGACGCGCGGAAGGAACTCGGCGTCCGCGACATTTTCACCAAGGTGGCCATCAAACCCGGTAAGCCGAACCTGTTCGGACTGAGCCGCCGTAAAACACCGGTTTTCGGACTGCCCGGCAATCCGGTGTCAGCTCTGGTTTCGTTCCACGAACTGGTCAAACCCGCGGTGCTGAAGATGATGGGTTCCCTGGAGGAAGGATCCCTGGTCCTTCCGGTGCGGCTGGATCAAGCGACCCGCAAGAAACCCGGCCGGTTGAACTGGTTGCGGGGTCGGCTGGATGTGGAGGGCCCTGACCTGACGGCCGAACTGGTCACCGGCCAAGGATCGCATATGCTGAGCGGGCTGGCCATGGCCGATGTCCTGGTGGAGATTCCCCTGGAGGCCGCCGGCACCGCAGCCGGTCAGACTCTCCAGGCGGTGAAGCTGGACTGGGACAAATAGGCGAAATACGAGACTAGTTGCCCTGCCAACCAACCCGGTTTTGTTCTATACTGGTCTTGAATCCGATAACCCCCCGGGGGTCCTTCATAGTCTTCCCAACGGAGCGCGGCCAACATGGAACTGACCATCACCCGGCCCGATGATTGGCATCTACACCTGCGCGATGGCGCGGTTTTGGCGTCAGTCGCCCCGCACACCGCCCGGCAGTTCGGGCGGGCGATCATCATGCCCAACCTGCAGCCCCCGGTCACGACCACTGAGCAGGCGCTGGCCTACCGCGATAGAATTCTGGCCGCCATTCCCGGTGGGTCGGGTTTTGAGCCCCTGATGACGCTCTACCTGACCGACAACACCCCCGCGGATGAAATCAGGAAGGCCAAGGAGTCCGGTCATGTCCACGCCCTGAAACTCTATCCAGCCGGGGCGACGACCAACTCCGACGCCGGCGTGACCGAACTGGCCAACGTGTATGGAGCCTTGGAAGTCATGGCCGAACTGGGCCTTCCCTTGCTGGTGCACGGCGAGGTGACCGACCCGGACATCGATATCTTCGACCGCGAAGCCGTGTTCATCGAACGTCACCTTTCACTCGTGGTTCAGAAGTTTCCCGGCTTGAAGGTCGTGCTCGAACACATCACCACGGCGCAGGGAGTGGAGTTCGTTCACTACGGCGGGCCCAACATCGCGGGCACCATCACGGCGCATCACCTGCTGTTGAACCGTAACGCCATTTTCGTGGGCGGGCTTAACCCCCACACCTACTGTCTGCCGGTTTTGAAGCGGGAACTGCATCGCGAAGCGCTGGTCACCGCGGCCATCGGCGGCAGCGGGAAATTTTTCCTCGGCACCGACAGCGCGCCCCACGCCCAGCCGGCCAAAGAATCGGGTTGTGGGTGCGCGGGGATCTACACCGCCCACGCGGCAATTGAACTTTACGCTTCCGCATTTGAGGATGCCGACGCCCTGGACGAACTGGAAGGGTTCGCAAGCCTGCACGGGCCGGCTTTCTATGGACTGAAACCGAACACGGAAAAGATCACCCTTGTCAAAGAAGAGTGGCAGGTGCCGGAGACCTATGAACTGGGCGATTCGACGGTGGTGCCGCTGATGGCGGGGCAAAAGTTGGGGTGGAAGTTGAAGTAGACCATTTCACCGAAGTGGGCCCGGGTTACCCCGGGCCCTGCGTGCGGCGCTCATTTGTGTGTTAACTAGTGGTAGCGTGCCTTCAGTTCACCCCAACTCGTCGCCTCGTTGGAAACGGGCCCGCACTCGGGTATGACCATCCAGTCGGAGATCGACGAGATGTACGGTCCCTCGAACTCGTTGTCGATGGTACCGGTAATCTGCACCATGGCCCCGGCTTCGAGCCCCGGAGGAGCCCCCGAAACAAAGGACAGCTCTTGCCAGCAGAATCCGGGACAGATGACTATCCCCAGCGTCCAACCCAGGTCCACCGTGACGCCCTGGGCCACGATACCGCTGCCCCCGGGTGAGGCGAAGTCGTCGTGGTAGTAGCCGGGCGGGAACAGGGGAGGTGAACCGAGGTACTGGCGCGATCCCTGGTCGTCCACCGCGTAGACACGGTAGTAGTAGGTCCGTTCTTCCTCGACATTCGAATCGAAGATCTGATAGGTGTGCTCACCGGGCTCGAACGGACTCACCGAGCCCAATCGAACCTCCGGTTCGCAGACGCCGATTGTCCTTCGATCCACCACCCAGCCCACCCAGGACGTCGGCAGGTTCCCGCCGATGTCCATGGTGATGTTCACCTGGATGAAGGAGGAGCCGGCCGTGGTAGTCACATTGATGTTGTTGTCCACCTGGGCCACAGCCCCGGAGACCGACAACACCAACAGGAAAAGCGCGGCAATACAAATACGTTTGCATGGGTTCATATTTACTCCCTCGATATATACCGATGGACGAATGGGAGCGCCGGGTGGGCCGCATACCGGACGTCCCGCTAATGAACTCACTATATCACATATTGATAGCGGTGGCAAACATACCGGAATGAATGCTGGGGTCGGCCTCGCAAATCCCTTGAATTGTACTTTCGACTTCCATACTTGACCCCACCCGAATAAAATATATGGATAGAAACACAAAGGAGTGCCGGGATTTGAATGACGCGATCAGGAAAACCAAACAGAGCATACCCGGCATCACCCTGTGCTGTGCAATCGGAGCCGTCGCAATACTGGTGGCCGCATATGTTCCGCTCGGAGCGGTGGCGGTGGCCATTATCCTGGGCATTCTGGTGGGCAACCTGATTCGTCCGGGGGCGGTTTTCCAGGGAGGCATCACCTACAGTGAAAGACAGGTTCTTTCTTTTGCCATCGCCCTGATGGGCGTGAATCTCAACTTCCTGATCCTACGGGAGCTGGGCTATAGATCCCTGCTGCTGATCGTCGCGGCCATGGCCGTGACCATTTTGTCTTCCCTGTTCCTGGCGAGGTTTTTGCGGATCGATCGGAAACTGGCCCTGCTGCTGGGAATCGGCAACGGGGTTTGCGGCAGCTCGGCCATCGCGGCCACCGAAGGGATCATCGGCGCCGACAAGGAACAGGTCGGACTCTCGGTAGCCATCGTCAATTTTCTGGGGACCATCGGGATTTTCCTGCTGCCGTACCTGGGCGTGGGTATCATGCACTTCACCGATCTCAACTCGGGGCTGCTGATCGGAAACACCCTGCAGGCCGTTGGCCAAGTAGTGGCTGCAGGATTTTCCGTTGGTGACACGACCGGCCAAACGGCCACCCTCGTCAAGATGGGCCGCATCCTAATGCTGACGCCGGTGATACTGATCCTGATCGCTTCATTCGCGGACCGAAAAGGCAGCAGGGGGAAAGGAACGAAGAAAGCCGGGATGCCCCTTTTTATCGTTGGGTTTTTTCTTTTTTCCTTGATTCCCACCCTGGGGCTGCTCCCTGAAGGGGCCATCCATATCATCAGCCTGATCAGTCGCTACACCCTGATCCTGGCCATGGCGGGAATCGGTTTGAGGATCACTTTTTCCAGTATTCTTCGGAACGGGAAAGAGGCTTTGGTACTGGGGGGGCTGGTATTCGTGGTCCAGATCGTATTCAGCACAACCATGGTTTTCTGGTTCTTCTCGTAGTTTGTGCCCCCAGCGGATACATATAGGTTTTTGATGCCAAAATTTTACTTTTTTTTGGGGGGGGGATATGAGTAATATACTCCTTAATTATCCATCGCAATGCTGGTCCGTCGCCCAGCTCATTGTAATCCCTTGCCAAATGGAGCCCCCAAATGTTGCAGATCCACAAATGGATTCTTCTTCTTACCCTGATCGCCCTTGCCGGCTTGATCGGGTGCAGCGACGACGACGACGACCCCGTAACTCCCCCCGGGCCGGATGATCCGAGCATCGTATCGGTCGTCATCTCCCCCGAGTCCTCGACCTTCACGAATATCGGTGAAGAGCAGGAGTTCGACGCCTCCGCATTCGACGCCCAAGGCGCCGTCGTAGACACCGTATTCGAGTGGCAGAGCAGCAACCCCGCTGTCGTTGAGGTCGGACCCGGCGGCTTCGCGGTAGCGACCGGGATCGGGAACGCCGAGATCTATGTCTCGTCCGGCGGCAAGTCCGATACGGCTTCGGTTGTCGTCGACGTCATCGGTGCTCCGATATTCGAGTGGATCGCCGGCAAAGACGGCGATTGGCAGGACGAAACGAATTGGAGCGATGGCGCTGTACCCCAGGCAGGCGACATGGCTGTCATCAGCGTTCCTGGAGACTACGTCGTCACCCTGACCGGGGATGTCGAAGTCCGGGGCCTGCAGCTAGGCAGCGACTCCGGAACCCAGACCCTGGCCACCGGCGCGAACACCCTGACCATGGACCATGGCAGTCTGAGTGGAGGCGCCGCATTGGACATCAGCGGTGAGGTGCATGTGCTCCAGGACGCCGTGTGGAGCGGCGGTTCGGTGGTCGGAACCGGCAGCATGACCATTGAACGTAACGCGGATTTCAACCTCCTGAGCGAATCGCTGAAGTTGGAGGCCACCTTGGTCAACCAGGGAGATATCACGCTCCTGCCTGGCGCGACCCTGCAGATCCACGGCGGAACGCTTGAAAACAACACCAGCGGCCTCATCGATCTCCAGGGCAATGCGGTCGTGTCTGTTTTCAGTGATGGAGTCTTCAACAGCACCGGGACGATCACAAAGAGC
>Ga0164313_10006474_pt1 | contig 10324 bp, 15 predicted proteins | sample GuaBasSedimGuay4_FD_113735 | JGI IMG/M metagenome (GOLD analysis project Ga0164313, IMG submission 113735) | Subseafloor sediment microbial communities from Guaymas Basin, Gulf of California, Mexico - Guay4, Core 4569-4, 0-3 cm | ecosystem: Environmental > Aquatic > Marine > Hydrothermal vents...
AGTCGGATAATTGCGTACATCTAGCTGAATTGGATATGTTAATGCTGTGAACTTAATATGATTCTCATCAATCTTTAAATCGTTAAGTAACACATCTTGAACTAATTCTAGTACATTTTCACAGTTTAAAATATTAACAAGTACATCGCAATGAACATCATCGTAATCACGTGATAGTTCTATCATATTATGATAAAATTGTTGCCAGTTTCCGGGCCATCGCACGTATTCGTACATATCTAATTGCCCATCAACACTTACATTCCATTGAACATTTTCTTTTGGAAATTGCTTCAGTAAACGATATACTTCGGTATCAATTACACTTAGGTTGGTGTTTAGACGAATTTTAACAGTAGGATTAATTTCTAAGAAATGTGTTAATAAGTTAACATTCTCTTTCATTTGCAACGGTTCGCCCCCTGCTAAGTATATCTCTTTCACCTGGATAGCATTGTTGTATACATACTGATACATCTCGGGAGTGATTTCAAATGGAAATCGTTCTGGCTCTTTATCAATTTCCTTTGCCCATTTAGAGCTATACATCATCGAACACATAATACAGGCTAGGTTGCATGTGTTTTGCCACCGTAGATCGAGCATTTCTAACTTGTATGCATTAACATCAGTCATCCATTCTTCACTGTACTCCAATACATTAACCCTATTAGAAAAACTGTACGTATGTTCATCTGCCTCTTGTTGCCAACAATGTTGACATGCTGGATTTTTAACACCGTTTAACGAGTCTAATTTAATTTGAGTATGTATCTGATTATGCAACACGGTTGATAATTTATCAACCCGCAGGTCTCCGTATATGCGGGTTTGTACACAACAACTCGAGACCTTGCCTTTAGTATCAATATACAAGCCATTCCAAAGTAGTGGACAGAATGTGCTACTTATACTGTCCACTTGTGCCTTTTATTAATTTGTCATCATTGTACTTCTGCCAATGTGTAAATACCGATGGGTGCATAACATTTTGAATACTGTGACACCAAACACCTGGATTTGTTCTATTAAAATCAATGTCATCAATTTTAATTACTGCATTGTAACCTAGTTGAACAATATACGGCATCTTAACACTTACCATCGGAATCATTCTATTGTTTTCGGCTAGGCCAGTTTCTAAAAAGCTCTCCATGTACTTTAAATCAAAATCTAAAGTACACCAAAACAATGCAGGATCATCAAGCACACCACGAATCATTTTTACCCAAGGTTCCCATTCGTCATAGTCGTCGGGCATCGGAAGACCGAAACTCTGATTGGCACCGAAGTAAATAGCTGTTATTTCGTTAGCCAATGCCAATTGTACAATCTCGTCAATGGGCCGGAGTCCGACCACAAATAAAGTGTTTAATCCGGTAGTTGGTGTATTTTCAATTTCTGTGCCAGTGAAATACATTGCGTTATCTACATTCATCACGTTTTTATATTGTCGATCCATCAGTCTGTCCTATATAGTGTTGTTAAATAGTTAATGATATCATTTTCTGCTTGCTTGTGTAAGTTATACCATCTCTTATGTATTATTGTAGCATATTTGTAATTATTATCAAAGCCCAATTGAGTAATAATGTTATTGTACCAGGTCTTATCGAGTTCTTCTTGAAAAAGCACATCACTATCGAGTACTAACATGTTAGGCAAGAACTGCTTTAAACCTTTATCCTTTTCATTAGCTTTTGCTGTTTCTGTAAGGAATTCTTCTTTTGATTTATATTGATTGCGTTTAAATTTAATATGGCAGTAATAACACAACTCCGGTGACACTTGAATAGCAATATATCTATAGTTGTTAAAATTAGTAAAATCTATTTTTTCAAAAAAATGATTGTGTATTATTAATTCATCGAAGGCTGGCCTGAAGTCATGCTCGTACGTTATCCAGTTGTACCATGTTTTATCATATGGATATGCATTTGCTAATATAAAATCAACTTTTGCCTGCTGATCGCCGGTGAAATATAGATTCGATGATTGAAACCGATCATCAAGTAACAACAACCATCTTACATGGTTACCAAAACCTCCAGGTCTAGCCGAAATCGATAAAATCATTATCCGCCACAGATGCCGGTTCCGGCTTTGTAGTTAAATCTTTACTACTTACAATTACACCGAAATCCGATTTATTCTCGACTATACCAGCAAATGGCCCACTAGGGTTAATAGCTTTCTTACCGCCCATACCCCGTGACCCTGCAATCCCAGTGAAGAACTTTGATGAATCTTCAAGAATCATCAATCGAGACTTTAAGTCCGGCACACTGAATACGACGTCGATTAGATCTCTAAATGTTACACCACTTTTTTCATCAATAAGCATTTGTGGTATTTTATTATTATCGTACTGTCGGTTTGCTTCTTGTACTGCATTAATGTGATGCCAAACATTATGCCCCATCATTAATGCATAACTGAAGCTATCCCAGGAAGTTTTTCCTTCCTTTTTCACCTTGTTTAGATCCCCTGGAGCGTACACACATATATCTTTAATCATGAGTTTCTCAGAAATTGGACTATCTTCGAAAACTTTGTGTTTACCCTCGGCGATTACACCGTCCCTAAACGTGCGTGTATCGCTTGCTAACAGCTTATCGTCGACAGTTGGGGCCATACTATACGTCCACTTCCCTTTCTCCTTCTTTTTTCTAGGTTCTCGGTAATCTGGAGTTCTAGTTTCGTAGTATATTTGTCCATTTGCCGTAGCTAAGAATGGGCTTGCACAATCGAACGAAATAGTAAAGTCCGGATTATGCTCTCTACGAACGGCACGTTGAATATCAGTTAACATTACCGCCCATTCTAACTTGCTTGTGCCTAGGAAATGCATCCAATCATTTTCGCCTTGCTTTAATAACCCATCATCAATAATAGTAACAATACGTTTTAATGCCAGATGCGGATCAGCCATATTAGCACCCCCCATAGCCCAACCCTTGAACGGTTTTTCGTGCTTACTGTGATCGTTATAATCTTTCATTATATCGTACCAGTGGTCGGCATCATCATGATTGTTACCTTGTAATACATTTAGAAATTTAGCATCATTTGTGCTATGTTTCATAAAGTATTCGTGGTTGTATTTTGTTGCCTTAACTGCATCATCATAGCTAAAAATATGAACTTTCTTTGCCGCTTCGGGGTTACTACACGTCCAGGTTGGAATATCAAGGGTCATACTGTAATCAGATATACTGCATAACCATTTGAGCACTGTACTTCTGTATTTTTCAGCTACTTTGTCTTTTGGGTCTGTCCAATCAGCTTCCCATACACCTTTAGCAATCTGGAACCCACCAGAGTCTGCTAACATTAATGTATGCTCTCCCCTCTTACGTATCATATCTTCCCCAGGCACTTCTTTAGTTAAATCTAAATTAGCATGGCCTGCTGAATATAATCCCCATTTATATTGAAATAACCCTTTGTCTTGATTTAGAAAATTCATCATTTCCATATCTGGAATTCCCTTAGGCATCCGTGATGACGGAACTGATTCTGGATCGGTTTGTTGCTTTCCGATATAGCTACTATAGAAGCTAGATATTGCCGGCAAGAAGATTGCGTAATCAGATTGCGCCTTTGTTAAATTTTTATTCATTCTGTTCCTTTGCTAAATTCTTAACTATTTGATACTGTTCCCAGGCATCCTGCAATGCTGGATTATCCTTGCGGAGTTCCGAATCAGTATTATCATCTAAATTAGAACTTTTTATTAAATCTAGAGATATGTTGCTAGTGACAACTAGTATTTTTAATTGTTGATCTGCAAACATTTTATCGAACGCACTTTTAGTTGATCCAATGACACTCGATGGCATATTGGAATCTAAAGTTACAATCAATGTATCACCATTTTCAGTGTTAAATGTTGTGCCGGTCATTTTAAATCCTGTGTTAGTGCTTTAATAGTATAAAACGCATCCCATGCTTCTTTTAATGCTGGGTCCTGTGTATCGAGACCTTCTAGAACCCTATTGTAAGCAACCTCCCAGGCTGGTTTACCTTTTGTATTTTCGGTTTTACCTTTAAGGTGACGAATTATTTGTATCTGTTCGTATGCTTCTTTTAATGCAGGGCATTTATCCATCCGTCTATCAAAAGCTGTCTTTGACTGTTCTTCAATATACTGATCTACTTCTGCAATTAATTCTTCTTCTTCGGTCATAATAATTTCTGCAATGCAAGTTTCAATAATAGTTGATACCGTTCCCATGCTTCTTTAACTGCCGGGACTTCTTCACGTGCTTTTTCCTCAGGAGTTGGTGGCGGGCCTAGAATTGGCTCAAATATTTCGGACACTAATAAGGCGGTTAATATATTCATTTATTATCCTGCATTAACTTTAATAAAACTTGGTACCGTTCCCATGCCTCTTTCAATGCTGGATTTGATTCTCGTAAACGAAATTCAGCGTTGACTGCATTTGCAATCGATTCATCAACATATTCTTTTGTAGCATAATTATCCGCTACAGCTACGCCACCTGGCATGACACCCCAACTACCATCAGCTCCCATACTTCATCCTTTTGTTAATTGTAACATATTGTAACATATTGTAATATTATTCACTATTATTTAGAACAAAACTGTCATTAAATTATTTTTATCATAATTGTCAATTGAATCCGAAACAATATCTAATGCTTTTTGATAATATGCATGATTGACATTGAGCACATCATATTCATGAAAGTTAGTTATTCCCCAATCACTAATTCTCGATATCTCCCCTCGAAATCCATAATTATTACAAATTGTAACAAATTCTGGCAGGCTATCAATATTATTGCGCTGAAGAATAAAATTTAAAGAAACTATTTGCGTTGTTAAATCAGCCACTTCTTTAACAAAATCGAGATTCTCAATTATGTCTTCCCATTTGCCGGGCGGTCTAACCCTCTCATATGTGGCTTTATTACCTGCATCCAATGATATCTGTAATAAATAGATATCATTGAAGAATACTAAATTCTTCATTAACTGTTTCTTTAACAATAATCCATTAGTTTGTAATTGTATTGAAATATTGTCACGATGTTTGTAATTCTTAATGATGTCCCGGGTTAATGCACTTACAAACGGTTCTCCACCGGGCAATAATGATAGCTTCATTTGCTTATCACAGTTATTAATTAACATTTGCACATGATTTGCTAATTGTTGCTGGCGTTTGAACCTAGGACCCTCGGTTATTAAGATTTTTTCTGATCTGCAACTTGGACATACTAAATTACAACTATTATCAATATCTAAAATAATTGAATACATATCTTCGGGTTGTAAATCATCTCTGATCATAATACCGCATTTTGTTACATCACATTTAGAGAATTGGTGATTAGATACGTCTTGTTGTACTGCCAATGCCGCAGGAGAATTCAATATTTCCTCAAACGAATTAAATGAAAAAACATTACCAACTACAACCGGCAACCATGAAATACATCTGCATACATAACAATGACCTAATGTGTTTATCAATATTGTGCGGCTCGGAACATTACACGAATACGGCACATGCTTCTTTTGTTTAGGATGTAGTACCGTACTGAAGTTATTGAAGTTATTTAATTTATGTTCTTCCATTAATGATTCATTTTGACTTTATAAGTTGCAACATGAGTTGATACTGCTCCCACGCATTGCGTAGACCCGCATTTTCATCTCGTAATAATTCCTCGTAACGCATTTGACTTTTCAATTTGATTAATTTTGCTCTACAAACTTTTAAGTCCTTATAAGAGGTATCTTTAAGATCCCTGTGCCCTATGCGTTCCATGCGTTCCATTTAGCTTATCTTCGCTAATTTTAATAAAAGTTGATACTGTTCCCATGCGTTACCTACAGCTGGATTTTCCTTTTGAAGCTGGACATTATCAGCAAGTTCAAGCTCCAATCGTATTATCTCAATATCTGCATCTCGTATCTTAGCTCGTAACTGTATGATTGTTCTTACATTTTGATCACTAGGATCAAAATCTGCACAAGTTAATTTCATTCCGGATTTTTTCTCTAATCGGTGCAACTTCCTATCGAGACTTTTACGAAATACTGAATTGAATATATTTGCTAAACTCATTCCTGCACTAACTTCTTAACTATTTGGTATTGCTCCCATGCCTCATGAAGACTAGGATGTCTCCTACGCATCTCCGTATCATACAATCCTATAGCCAATTGGTCATGCTTCTCAATTTCAAGTTCGTGTACCCTACTTCTAAGATGACTAATCTCCATCTCGTATTCCTCACGTAACGTAGATGGGGGTTCATATTTAGATTGCTGAGACTGATTCGAGTTGTGTGAGCCTTGTATTTGATTAGTTGCCCATTGACCATCGAAGTAATCTCGACGCATCTTTTCATTAAGATCATTCATTGTGTTCTGTACTAAATTTCTGTACTGAGTTGCAGTATATGCTGGAATCATTGCCCAATCTATTTTTTTCATCCAATTGATAACTCCTTAATTATTTGGTACCGATCATATGCATCTTTTAGTGCAGGATTGGATTGTCGCAAATGATCTTCGATAATTATAGTTTGTTTGAGTACATTAATTTCATCAATTAATATGCGAACTACATCATCAATTGGCATAGCCCGAAGAACATCCATGTTAATTAATTCATAAGGTCCTGGTTCCAAAGTACTCATTCTGAATTGCTTGCTTCAATAACTAGTCCTAACATAACTTTATACTTTTCGAATTGATCGTTTAACGCAGGATATTCTTGCTTTAACTTTTCTTCGGTTAATTGACTCATCTTTATGTTATTCAAACTAGTTTCAAGATTAATGACCCGAGTTTCAAGATCAACCACTTGAGATTCAAATAATGGTTTAGTAATAGAAAGATCTACTTCAATTATAGGGTTCGAAGAAGCGTCATATATCACCTGTTTGGAAATACAAATGCTTGCATCAGTACTAATTATTGATATCATTATTTACTCTGTGCTGGCAATAGATATGTATATTCGGCTAATCCGCTGTTAACTGTGATTTCGGTAGCACCATCATCACTTATGCGCATAGTTTTATCGCCTGGTAAACTCAATATGTTTATGATATGCTGTACTGGCCAGTGCCAGTTACGTTCAATTGTGCCTTCGACATCTGATTCAAATACAAAATTACCTGCATGAGAACTATGATCACCAAATGTCATAATTAGATCACCATCCACTGTTTTCATTTGGAAGGTATCTTCTACACTATTTGCTTGAGACTGATATTTAAGTCGCTGTATAGCCAACAATGTTGGTTCTAATTCAACATGCCAATTAATGCCTTTGAATTTAACTGTTTTCATCTTATCATCAACAATTGTTTGTACCATGAATCTGTAATCATTTTCAAAGTCGGCATCGTTGTTGGCAAAATGCATATGGTCTAGACCATGTTTTCCTGAACCAACTGTAATTGATGCACCTTCTTGATACACTTCGAGCCCTAGAATAGTTTTTAATGTTGCTAGGTTTGGCATACCGAATGTACCTTTAAACTCTGGAACAGGTGACAAGAACTTTCCTTGTATTACCACACTACGATCAGAGGCTAAGCCGCTAACAATAGTTTCATCATCTGTTCCTTCTATCTTAATTAAATCAACACATCCTAGATCATAAGTGTGATTGATTAAATCTTGTAAAATATCCTTCATTAATTATTTTCCTTTTAAAGTACTATTATACTTGACTTTTCAAAAAATGCCAAGTTCTTTGGTTATTTTAATTCTACTAATGCTTGACCGCCACGCAATGACGTTAACACCCCGGGTTTTTTAATCTCTAACCAACTAACATTGGTAGGTGTATTTACCCGTTTTAGAATTTCGAACCCATTTGCTTCAACTGATAGTTCTAGCATCGTGGCCGGAGTATAACAATATTGTCCAGCTTCAAAATTACGAGCACTCTGTGGAATATCAGTATTATTAAAAGTAATTAATGCTACACCGCCAGCTTTTAACATAATAAAAATTTCTTGTAAGTACTGTTTGATTATTTCAAGTGGTCTAACATTCAGAAATTCGTTGAACACAATAAACCCTAGTTGCCCTGCAGGCATGATATTTGCTATGTACGGTAATTTAGTTTCATTGAACACTTTATATCGTATACGACTTTGATATTCTTCATTGAATAGTTGTCTAGTATGATCCAATAGCATTGGCTCTTCATCAGCAATGTACAATGGATCATTAGCAACTAAATTTGACACTAGCTCACCAAATAACGGACGAACTAGTAATGCGGCATGATGCATAGAACTATAAAATTGTAATCGAGAAGCATATAACTGTCTGTCGTCTTTTTTATAAATCATGTAATGGTTCATGTGTGTATTTAAAATTTGCCAGGAATTATGTTTACGGCGCAATCCACGCTCGTAAATTTGATAACTTTCTTTTAAGGCTTGAATTTCTAAAACTTTCCGATGCTCTTTTAGTTCTTGCTTTAACTCATTTAAATCTGCATCAATAGCGTCAATACTTTCAGCAAGTACAGAAGTTGATTGCTGTAATTTGTCGATATATTTTTTGATTGGTGGTTTATTTCCATTATTTTCTATATCAAGAAATATACCGGTGATAGTTGCATTAATAATATCGGTTGTTTTATCTAAGGACGAATTATCAATTGTAATAGCGTACTCAATTAAATCACTTAATTTCAAAATTCAAATAACTTATTAAATGTACTTTTAATATTTGTACTTGCTTCTAAGTCCCAATCTAACACGCCTAATAGGTTATCAACCTTTTTGTCTACTTGTGTTTTCTCCATTAATGCATCATCAAATGGCAAATCCTTAAACCATTGCGGAATATTATTTTCATCAGTTGGGATAGCCACACTCGTAATACCTATAGGATTATCTTTTAACCGACATATGATAGATTTCATACCATCACTGACGGCCATAGTATGATTATCACCATTCATGTATCGTAAATTATTAAAATTCATACCTGCACGGACATGGCCGGGTAATCTTGCTGACTTGCCGTATTTTGCTAGGGAGTCTTGCTCCACCGCCACGTACTTGGACAAATTATTGACACGCTTAGGTGACCCTTTTTCCCAAGATTTTAAGTCCGCAAACTTATGTTTAAAATCAATAATTTGTTCGATGACTAAATCTTTACCTTTGGCCTCCAATGTAGTTTCAAGAATATCTGACAGGAATCCCTGCACAATAGGCAATGTATCACTGCGCTTCAAATCAAGTCCCATAGCTTTTACTTTTCCAGACTTGCCATCAGTATCATATCTATCACCTTCGTTATCTATTACCATAATAGCATACCGCTTTTTAGTAATGAACAGTCCTGATTTCCCAACTACTTCACGTCCACACTTAATAAGTTCGCCCTTATCTTGCGGGCAATGAAATGCATCTTTCATAAAGCCCGGGAAACTAACATTAACTTCATCAGCTAACCCATCGTAGAGTGTAATTGCTGTTTCGGTATCCCACTGCATTTCGCCAGATTTGACTGCATCTTCAATAATTGGCCATGCGCTGAAGTAAGCTGAGTCTGTATCTCCATAGATGATAGCATCGCCAGTATGATCGTATTTGCCAGTTAAACATTCGTTAACGTATGCATCCATATGATATGCAATAGCTCTTCCTGTTAATGTCGTACTCTGCCCGATACGCTTGTCAAAGAATCTACAATGTTGATTTAGAATCGCACCGTATAAACTATTAAGTAAAATTTTCTTAACTAACTGCATCTTATCCCAGTAAGCAATCTCGTCTGGATCAGTCGCTTCACGTTTCGTTTGTTGCATTACTTTTCGTTCAGCATACCACCTAGCTAACAGCCCCGGAATAATACCTTCTTTTTCTAAGGTGAAGATTGTTCCATTTGCACTCAGGCACCAGTTAGCCTGCCCGCCGAATATAACCTCGTAAATATAATCAGCAGTGTATGTATCATTCCCACCATCTTCCCAGTCGATGATTATTTCAATATCTTTACGTTGATCCATAACTGCTGTATATTCAAGGGAACCGAATAATCCCTCCCACGCACTAGCAAATGAAGCCCCTTTAATCATAGCCCTAGTCTTTCCAGGCTTATCTGCCATTTTTTCAGCTACATACGCATCTGTTATTAGTGGCCGTAATTGTCCAATAACAGTTTCCGGTGCCATATTTAGAGCCCGAATGGCCGAAGGGTAAAGAGAGTTAATATCCACTGATCCGATCCACTTATGTAACCCTTTTTTTGGATAAGCCACGTATGCACCTGCCGCTTGAGTACTAACACCGTCTTCTGCA
>Ga0164313_10006476_pt1 | contig 10322 bp, 10 predicted proteins | sample GuaBasSedimGuay4_FD_113735 | JGI IMG/M metagenome (GOLD analysis project Ga0164313, IMG submission 113735) | Subseafloor sediment microbial communities from Guaymas Basin, Gulf of California, Mexico - Guay4, Core 4569-4, 0-3 cm | ecosystem: Environmental > Aquatic > Marine > Hydrothermal vents...
CGTGGATGTTGATTTTCAACTTCTTATAGAAATCGCTGAAAAATACTTTCCCTTCTTCATCTGACTCGGTAATAATGACCGCATGCTGATTGCTCAGGTCTTTCAGGTTTGCAAATGTGGGTCCAAACATGGGGTGGGTAGATACAAACCTCTTCCCCAGCTTCTTATAGTATTCCGAAAGCCCGCTCTTTACCGAAGTGATATCAGCAATAATGCAATTCTCGGGTAGATAGGATCCAATTTCATCAAATAACTCAATGGTCCGGTCCAGACTCACCGCATTGATCAGAATATCGGGCTTGAAATCCATAATCTCCTCGTAATAAAGAAACTTTCGGGAGTTGAAAAAATATTTTAATTTGCTTCGGTCCACATCATATACCCCAACTTCGTAGTCGAGGCAGAGAGACTCCACCATCCATGAGCCCATGTTACCGGCTCCTATGATTGCGATTCGCATCTTACTATTCTATTTAATGTTTAATAATCCTTTCCACCTGCTGAGACTGCAGTAGAAAATCGGCCATCACAATGGCAGCAGCGGCCTCAACCACTACCGGTACCCGGAGGGCAATGCATGTATCGTGCCGGCCTTCAATAGTCAGATCTTCCAGTTTACCTGTACTGAGGTTTACGGTGCGCTGTGCCTGATGGGTGCTGGAGGTCGGCTTCACAGCCACCCTGAATACTATTTCATTACCGCTGGTTATCCCCCCGTTGATCCCTCCTGCATGATTGGTCTCGGTGGTCCCATCCCTATTCAAGATATTATCGTTGTGCTCACTTCCAGTCATTTTCGCAGCCTGGAAACCCGAACCGAATTCAATGCCCTTGATGGCTGGAATGGAAAATATCATGTGGCTCATTACCGCCTCCACCGAATTGAAAAAGGGTTCACCAAGGGCAACGGGTACATGTTCAATACTGCATTGGATAATTCCTCCAATGGAGTCCTTCTGCTCCATCGCCCTGTCAACAGCTGATTCAATATCAGTGCTCCCTCCAACCTCGAGAAGGGTTCCGGATACCATCATGGGATTGATGATCTTTTTGGCAATAACACCTGCTGCCACAAGTCCAAGGGTTAAACGGCCAGAAAAATGTCCTCCACCCCGGTAATCCTGGTAGCCCCCAAACTTGTGCCGAGCTGTAAAATCGGCATGACCTGGCCTGGGTATCTCCTTTAACTTACTGTAATCCATGGAGCGTGTATTGCTATTCTCAAACATGATCATCACAGGGGCCCCGGTTGTATGCTCGTTGAAAACACCACTCATAATCCGGGGAATATCGGCCTCCCTTCTGGGCGTGGTTCCTTTAGCTCCACTTTTTCGTCTTGAAAAATCGGAATTGAAATCGGAATATTTTAATGGGATTCCTGCGGGACAACCATCAACTACAATACCCACAGACTCTCCATGAGATTCCCCATAAATGCTGACACTAAATAGTTTACCAAATGAGTTCATGATTCATCAATCACTTTATAAATATCTGTTAACTGATTATAGCTAAACTGACCCGGTGCAGTTTCATTTCCACTTCCCGGTGAACCAAAAGTGAATTCTGCTCCCAGATAGGGACCCATTAACCTGGTAATCCGTCCCAGTTTTCCCATTCCAAGAACAACTTTCTTCCCCGGAAGTTTGTAAAGCGCCAGTAAGTTATGTACATCCTTCAGTGTGCTCACCTGCACTGCAATCTTTGCCACATCCCCTCCCCTCTCATAGCACCTTTGGAGTATCTGCTCAAGCCCCTGCAAATCAGGAGTTGTGTCAAAATTATGATAAGATATGATGCTTTTTGTACCACATTGGTTTGCATACCCGGTCAGAGTGGACAGGTAATTATTTGTGGATTCAATCTCCATATCAATAAAGGTGGCACCCAGATCCATACAGGTTTGTAAGAGTTGTATTCTTTCCGATTCATTGAGGGCCTCTGGCCTGCAGGTGGCTATGGTCTGTATGCGATCAGGAATGAGTTGGTAGATACGGCCCGGATCTTCTTTGATCAGGTCCAGACGAAGCTCCACCAGGGTGGCCCCCGATTCTATAACCCATTGCAACTGGTCGGTCCGGGAAATGCTAACACAGATCATCAATCATAGGTTTAAGCTCTGAAAGAGAGATGCTTTTAATTAAGGTCTTTCCTAAACCATCAAGCAAAACAAAATGGATGTGCTCCCCGCTCTTCTTTTTATCCTTCCGGATGTTCTGAAAAATCACCTCCGGATCAAGTTCTAATTCGAAGGGAAGTCCTGCTGCCTTTAATAGGTTCTGTATGATATCCACATCAGAAGCCGGAAGAAGGCCCAGGTTATGAGAAAGTTGGGCAGCCATAACCATTCCCACCGATACAGCCTGTCCGTGCATTACCTTTTTTTCGCGCTCAATGGCATGACCAATGGTATGACCAAAATTCAGAATACGCCGCAGATCCGACTCTCTTTCATCTTTCTGCACAACCTCCACCTTGATCTGTGCTGAGACGGTTACCACATGCTCCAGGACCTTAAGGTCGAGATTTAACAATCCAGTCATATGATCCTTTATGTATTTCAGGAATTCCACATCCCATATGGCTCCATATTTAATAACCTCAGCGATCCCCGATATATACTCTTTTCGGGCAAGAGTCTTAAGAAGTGAAAGATCACACCATACAAAAGAGGGTTGCCTGATGTTTCCAATTATGTTCTTGTATCCATCCAGGTTTACGCCGTTTTTTCCTCCTATGCTCGCATCTACCTGACCAAGTAGTGTGGAGCTGATAAAACCAAATGAAATCCCTCTGAGGTAGGTTGATGCTACAAAACCTGCCACATCTGTGGCCAATCCCCCTCCTACTCCAACAATCATAGAGGATCGGTCGATCTCCAGGTTTACCAGTTCCCTGTAAATATTTTCCACAGTATGCATATTCTTATAGCGCTCCCCTGAAGGAATCGAAATGCTCTGAAAAGAATCGAACGAATCCTGATGCTCACAAAGGACATGCTCATCCACCAGTAAAACAGGGGTGGGAACTAGTGTTTTAAGTCCCGCAGACAGGTTTTCTCCTACTGATATTTCGGTATTCCCCGATGGAGTGGTCAATTTAATCTGATGCATCTGCCTTATTCTTTATTCATCACACTGGTCTGGTGATTAATAGATTCCTGGTGAATGGAACGAAACAATTTAATCATAAACTCCTCACTAAGCCCTTTTCTTGTACCCAATCTTAACCGGTTTTTCAACATATCATCCCATCGCTTGGTCTGAAGGATGGTGATGTTGTTTTCCTTTTTATAATTACCGATCCTTTCGGACACATGCATCCTTTCCTCCAAAAGGTTGATTATCCGGTCGTCCAGTTTATCGATCTCATCCCTCAGCGCAGCCATTGTAAGCATCAGTTCCTCGTTCACTTCCGGATCCCTGAGAATAAGCTTATCTATAATGGCTTTCAATCCATCGGGAGTTACCTGCTGTGCTGCATCACTCAGTGCTTTATCCGGATTACAGTGGGTCTCAATGATCAATCCATCGAAATTGAGGTCCATGGCCTTTTGTGAGATATCATAAAGAAACTCCCGGTTGCCACAGATATGACTTGGATCTGTAATGATGGGCATTTCAGGAATACGCCTCCTCAGCTCGATGGGGACCTGCCACTGGGGAATATTCCGGTAAAGGGTTTTGTCATAACTGGAAAAACCTCTGTGGATAGCAGCCATGCGCTTAATCCCTGCGTTATTGATCCGTTCTATGGCACCTATCCAGAGGTCTACATCGGGATTTATAGGATTCTTAACCATGACCGGAATATTGACACCCCGAAGGGAATCGGCAATGTCCTGTACAGCAAAAGGATTGGCCGAAGTCCTTGCTCCTATCCAAATGATATCGATTCCATACTTTAAGGCTTCATAGACGTGTTTCACATTGGCTACCTCTGTGGCGATTAACAATCCAGTCTCCTTTTTCACAGTTTGTAGCCACTGGAGACCTACGGATCCCACTCCCTCAAATGCATTGGGTCTTGTTCGGGGTTTCCAGATTCCTGCTCGGAATATTTTAATTCCCATTTCAGCCAGTGATACTGCCGTGCATAACAGCTGTTCCTCAGATTCAGCAGAGCAGGGACCAGCCATAAAAATAGGCTTGGTAAACAGATTGCCCTCAATAGACAACGGTTCTAATTCTACGTCAATTACCATTACAAAAAATTATTCAATTACTGATTCACCTTTTTTATATTCACCCAGGATACCAAGGGAGGGTGTAAACGGACTGATAGCTTCCAGAGCTCTTTTGTACATATCAAAATCATTGATCTCAACATCCACGTAAAACATGTATTCCCAATCCTTTCCAGGGATGGGCATGGACTGGATCTTTGCCAGGTTTATTTCATAATAGGATATTATGGAGATGATTTTTGACAGTGATCCGAATTTATGTGCCACTGTAAAGAAGATCGATGCCTTATTGACCTGGGCCTTTGGAATCTCGACCCCATTCTCTGAAAGTATCAGAAATCTGGTGTAGTTTTTCTTATTGGTTTCGATACTCTCTGCAAGTATATCAAGCCCATATTTATTGGCCGCCATTTTGCTTGAGATTGCTCCGGTATCCATCAGTTTATTCTGCGCTATCTCCTCGGCACTCATGGCAGTATCCATGCTTTCTATTAACCTGATTCCTGGAAGGGAATCAAAATAGTCCTGGCACTGAAGTATGGCCATGGGATGAGAGTAAACCTCTTTCAAATCAGGAATTGTCACTCCCGGCATGGCCACCAGATTCTGCTTTATCCTCAGGTAAATCTCCCCGGTGATATGCATACTGGTGTTAATAATCAGGTTGTAGTTTGGTATGATACTTCCTGCCAGAGAGTTCTCAATAGCCATGATCCCAAAATCACATTGTCGATCTTTCAATGTGGTGACCATATCCCGGAATGTATTCCTGGGGAGAATACTTATCTCCTCATCTTTAAAGTAATGGTGCGCTGCAATTTCATGAAATGCACCATATCCACCCTGTATTGCTATTGTTTTTGCCATTGCTATAAAACAAAAAACCCGACTAACGCCGGGTGCCACATGCATAAAGTAAGCCCGACTCGCTATCTGCCAGTAAAAAAATAAAAATAATATACGGTGCTTCTATATGTCACTCTAAATAATTGAGCAGTAAAACTAAACAATTATTACCAGAGTACCAAAGTTCATTACAATTTGAAAGAGAGCTGGCAACCTTGGTAAACTTTTATTATTATTGCTCATATGAAGAAGAGCGAACGGTACGAAAAGATCATCTCCTATTTTTCAGAGGAGATGCCGGTGGCCGAAACTGAATTGGATTATAAAAATCCATATGAACTTTTAGTGGCTGTGATCCTCTCTGCTCAATGCACCGATAAGAGGGTTAACCAGATTACACCTCCTTTTTATCAGCAATTCCCTGACGTGTCCGCCCTGGCTCAATCCACTCAGGAAGAGGTGTTTGATCTTATAAAGAGCTGCTCATACCCGAACAACAAGGCCAAACACCTGCTTGGTATGGCCCGCATGCTCACGGCGGAATTCGGTGGTGTTGTACCTGATACCTTGGAGGAGCTCCAGAAATTGCCCGGTGTGGGAAGAAAAACTGCCAATGTAATTCTTTCTGTAGCCTATCAGAAACCAGCCATGGCTGTGGATACTCATGTATTCAGGGTGGCCGCAAGGATTGGACTCACTACCCGTGCAAAGAATCCGTATGAAACTGAAATGCAACTCATCAGGTATATACCAGAAGAGAAGATACCTCTGGCCCATCATTGGCTCATTCTCCATGGCCGTTATGTATGTACCGCACGAAAACCAGCATGCGACCGATGCGGCATTAATCATCTGTGTAACTTTTTTGAAAAAAAAGAGAAACCCTGACACCCCCTTTTACGTACATTTGAGCAACCTGTAAAACACCGGTAATGAGGAATGTCATTACAAAACTTATTTTATTTCTGATCCTGGTTACCGCAAGCTCGGCATCCACGCCTTCCTTTGATTTTGCGAGGGGGCGCCATAACAATGTATGCAAAGACCTGAAAAATGATGTCTTGCTCTATTTTGTATTTATCGATACCCGAAGCACTTCTCCATGGACCGAGTTTGATATTCTTAGCACCATTGACAGCATCCAGGTGGCAGCCCGATGGCTTGAATCTCAGGCCAGCCAGCATAACATTCCACTCAATATTAAGACGGACTACTATATTGGGGATGAGTATACCACCATCGAAAAAAACCTGCCCAATGCAACTATTAAAGAGGTGATTGAAGAGCAGAAGCTGACAAAGGGATTGGAATCACTTAACCGATGGGGTGACTATGTCTCAAAGATTATAGGTGAATCCTTGTATATAAAAGAGAAAGACGGAATTCCCTTGCAGAAAAAACCCGGTAACAAAGAGCGGCTAATCGCCTTCCTGAGGGATGAATATCAGGTGGAGAGTGTGGTGATGATGTTCTTGATTAACAACTATTTTCGATCTGATATCTCAATAGCTATCAATACATTGCACAATGAAGATGTGGAGTTCTCGGTGGTTAGTTATAAATACCCTTCTGAAATTGCTCATAACTTCCTCCATCTGTATGGTGCAGCAGACTTGAATAAGTCGTATTTTCGACGAAGTCCGGGAAAAATTAAACAGGCACAGGAGGCATTTCCAGATGATATTATGTCGGAGGTATATGCCAGACGTATAAATGAGCTAGAAATTGGCGAATTTACAGAGTATATGATAGGCTGGACAGACGAGCTTGATGAAGAATATGAACCATTGCTAACAGAAAGGTTTACACTTTTTAAATAATTACCTGAATCCCTTATTAATAGTGGCTCTCGGGTGAAGTTAGTCCTTTTTGTTTTAAAAAAAAGTGTTATTTTTACTAATTATGAAAGCTATAAATGTGCAAAAAGCCTGCAGGATTTACAGTGAATTTACATAGCGTCAAATTAACCCAGTGAATAAAATTACTAACCCATGAACCGAAACCTAATATTATCCGGTAGATTATTCCTTCTTCTGTTTGTCTTTCTCGGCTTCATCATGAGCGGTTGCAACCGCGGTCCAAAAAGTGAAGGCTCCGGGGATTTTGAAGCTTCCGGTGGCCTGGATGCAGAGACTCAGGCACAATTGAATACTGCCAAGAGGATTTTCTATTCACTTCCCTCTCCCCTGGAAACAGCCATGCTTATTAAAAATGCTGGTGCACAGTATGATGAAGGGTTAATGAATTTGACAGGGAATACCTCCAGGTACATTACCTCTAAAAGCAAAGCACTTAATCTGGGTATATACTCCACCGACCTGAGTTATGCCAGCCTGTTCGACCAGACTCAGGCCACACTGAATTATATTGAGGCGGCAAAAAAGATGGCCGATGGGCTCAATATCCTGAATGCCATTAATGAAGAGACCATTCAGCGCCTTGAAGAGCATATTAACAACCGGGACGTCATTATTGATATCATTTCGGAAACCTTGATGAATTCAAGTTCCTTCTTACAGGAAAATGGCCTTGAAGCCGTTGCAACTGTTGTCCTTGTGGGCGGCTGGGTTGAAGGACTATACATTGCCACTAACCTGGTAGACGAAAATTCACTGAAAGATAATAAGCTGGTTGAAAGAATAGTAGATCAGAAGCTATCACTGGATATTATGGTAAATCTCCTTGAGGAATCACCAGAGGATGCAGATGCCATGGCTGTTCTGGAGGATGTAAAATCACTTAAATCCATTTTTGATAAGATAACCATAAAGCAGGGCAACGTTACAGCCGTTGAGGATCCTGCAACCAATGTTACCACACTAAAATCTGAATCATCCATTCATATTACACCGAATGTATTTAAAGAATTGAGGTCAAAAGTTAGAGAAATTAGAACAAGCTATATATCCTAATACCATATACCATGACTAAGAAAGGATTACTCTTTATCTCTCTGGTTGCAAGCATGCTTTTACTGCCTGTGGCAATGAATGCGCAATGCAAGCAATTCGCAAAAAACACCTGTAAATCTGGTTTGAAACCCTATCAACATGATGGGAACTATCATGCTGCACTGCTCATAGAAGGTGAGGAAGCAGAACTTTACAAAACCTTCTATTCCGACAGAAATTACAGGATTGGAGTGTGCGGTGCACACAATCTTAAACCAATTGAATTTAAAGTAGTTGACACACGAAATGGCAAGGTACTTTACGACAACAGCCTGAAAGATTATGACTGGAAATGGGATTTCACTCTTGAATCAAGTCAGCAGCTTAAAATCATGGTAAAGGTTCCCATTCCTGAAGGGAATATTGATGAACCCGAAGAGGGTTGTGTGGCGATCCTGTTTGGTTCCAGGGATGACTAGTTTCAGCATGAAATAATTAAGATTGAAAATATTTAAGCCTTATGGGTTGTTCGCTTCGTACGAACAACCCATTTTTATTTATATTTACCAATTGTTACTCAATTAACACTATGATATTTTACTAACCACTAACCTTTGATCACTGATCACAAGAAACCCATCCCCCACCAATGAACCCTAAACAGAACCACCACCACGTTAGCCTTTCCAGGTGTGTACCTATAAACGTATATACCCCACCAGAGGATATAAAAAACCAAATGCAAACATCTTATTAGTCTGTCATTGGCAATGATTTTAGCAATGATTTTAGCAATTATTTAAATGCCAATGTTTATTAGCGCTTTCTTTGTCATAACAATGAAGCAATAAAAATATTACGCGATTATCAATCCCTAAAAACTAATAAAACTATGGATCACGGACCAGCAGTAAAACTCGGTGTAGATCATGCAGCGAAAAGAAAAACAAGGCTTGGCATATGGATGTTCATTTCATATACTATTCTATATGGAGTATTTGTAGCCATTGGTGTAGCCAATTATGAAGCAATGAAGATTATAGTTTTTGCAGATCTTAACCTTGCTGTAACCTACGGCTTTGGCTTAATTGTCCTTGCCATAATTATGGGACTGATTTACAATTGGAGATGTACAAAGATTGAAAACGAAATGAATAAGGAGGGAGAGGTATGATTTACGGAGTTTCATATTTAGCAATTGCCCTGTTCGTCTTTTTTGTATTGATTGTACTGGGTTTGTCATTTTACTTTGCTAGAAAAACTAAATCTGCCAGCAGCTATTTTGCTGCTGGAGGTTCAATTCACTGGGCAGTAAATGGAGTAGCCTTTGCTGGTGATTATCTATCTGCAGCTTCTTTTCTGGGTATTTGCGGGATGATTGCTTTTGTAGGCTATGATGGCTTCCTCTATTCTATAGGTTACCTTGCTGGTTGGGTTGTAGCGCTTTTCCTTGTTGCCGAACCCATGAAGCGCTTAGGAAAATTTACGTTTACTGATGCCTTGGATTCAAAATTTAATTCTAAAGCCATTCAGCTTACGGCAGCCATTAGCACATTGATTGTTTCCCTATTTTACCTGATCCCTCAGATGGTAGGTGCAGGCACCCTCGTGGAACCACTGCTTGGGCTTGACCATTGGGTTGGGGTTGTTATTGTAGGTGCAGTTGTGATTTTTATAGTTGCAACCGCAGGTATGACATCGACAACCTATGTTCAATTTATTAAAGGGGGATTACTGATCATTTTTTCTACAGTTCTTGCCATTTATATTTTTACCAACGGCTTGAACCTTAATCCCGATCATAAAAATCAAGACTATATTCAGCCCATGACATTAACTGCTGATGATATGCAGGGCTTTACGTCGGTTTCCAATATTGATGTTGATGCTCTTTCCTTTGTAAAAATGGAAAAAGATGGCATCTATCGCTGGTTTACTAAAGACGGGGATAAGTTCGAGGAGGCTATGTCTACCACAAAAACAATTGACGGGGAAAAATTATACAATGGAGCACCAAAAGAAGAAGGAAAATTCTACCAGGTAGGCAACATGGTTACAATTATTAAGGACGGAGTGGAAGTTGAATCAACCGGGAAAGTAGGTCCTTTAAAATTTTTAAGCGTCATCAATTCAAGCGAAATTGCACGATATGTCAAAGTTTTATTTGATGATGGTGATAATGAAGTAACTGCCTATGTTAAAACTGTAACCCCCGGCAAAGAGATGCTGATTCCCGGCTTGAAATTTAAGATTGGAAAAGGTGCTACACCTTTATCAAAATTGAATTTCATATCTCTTATGCTTGCCTTATTCCTTGGTACAGCGTCATTACCTCATATCCTTATCCGTTATTATACGGTCCCCAGTCAACGTGCTGCCAGGAAATCTACAATTGTTGC
>Ga0164313_10006477_pt1 | contig 10322 bp, 9 predicted proteins | sample GuaBasSedimGuay4_FD_113735 | JGI IMG/M metagenome (GOLD analysis project Ga0164313, IMG submission 113735) | Subseafloor sediment microbial communities from Guaymas Basin, Gulf of California, Mexico - Guay4, Core 4569-4, 0-3 cm | ecosystem: Environmental > Aquatic > Marine > Hydrothermal vents >...
ACGGTGCTTTGCCAGCTCATCGTTGAGTTCCTGTTGGACGATGGGGAGGTCTTCGGCCTTCCAGTCCGGGATATCGAAATCGAGCCTCCCCTCCCCCGGCTGCATGTTCCCTCCTGTCACCGGTGCATGGAACCGGTTCCACACAACGCCACACAGTGCATGTAATGCCGTATGGGTGCGCATCAGCGCGTACCGGCGGTCCCAGTCGAGGGACCCCTCAAGCGCAGAACCTTCCTTCGGCAGGCTGCCCTCGAGCCAATGCCAGACCCCATCACGGTCACTGGTAACGCGGATCACCGATATGTGGTCATCACCGATCGTCAATTCGCCGAGGTCGTTGGGTTGGCCGCCACCACCGGGGTAGAAGACCGTCCTGTCAAGAAGGATCCTGTTGTCATCGACATCGGTTCGCACGACCGTGGCGGTCATCTCGCGGGCGTACGCGTCAGTGGAGTAGATCGTTTCTGTCATACGTGCATCGTAGCGGCGAGAAGCCAGCACGCACATGACCGTGGAGCCGGGTACGGTACGCCCCATGAAGGTCGACGTAGCCATTATCGGTGGAGGGATAGCTGGACTGTCTGTAGGAGCGTGGCTGGCACCGCACTGCGATGTTGTCCTCCTCGAAGCTGAACCGACACTCGGATATCACGCGACCGGGCGGTCAGCTGCCGCATACACCGAGTGTTACGGTGCTGAGACGATCCGACGGCTCGCCAAGGCCTCTCGCGAGTACCTCACGACCACGGACAACCTCGCCTCGGCTCTGCCGGTGATGTTCGTGGCCAATGAGCGAAACCCCGACCAGATCGATGCGCTCCTCGAGACGTTTCTCCCGCTTGTGCCCTCCTTGGAACACCTGACACCACGAGAGGTCGTAGACCTATGTTCAGCGTTCGATGCCACTTGTGTTGCCGGTGGCGTCCTTGAACCGGGTGCATTCGAAATCGACGTGCATGCACTCCAGTCCGGCTACGAACGGATGATCCGGTCCTCAGGCCAGTCGATCATCGCGTCGGCACGTGTTGAGAGAATCACGAGGGACACCAACGGAGGCTGGTCGATCGATGCTGGGGACATCCACATCAACGCTCGCGTCGTTGTCAACGCCGCGGGTGCGTGGGCCGATCAGATCGCCACCTTGGCCAGTGTGAACCGGATCGGTCTCACCCCACTCCTCCGGTCGGTATTCACCTTCAATGTCGGTACCGAATCGTCGGGGTGGCCCCTTGTCGTCGACGCTGGCGAACAGTGGTACTTCAAACCAGAGGGACCCAATGTGCTCGGATCTGGTGCAAGCGAACTCCCGTCCGATCCGGTCGACGCACGAGCACCCGAAATCGACGTCGCCCTCGGCATCGAGAAGATCAACACCGCAACGGAGCTTTCGATTCGTTCCGTTCTCAACACGTGGGCCGGTCTACGAACGTTCGCAACGGACCGCGTCCCCGTCGTGGGTTTCGAACCAACAGCCCCGGGCTTCTTCTGGCTCGCTGGACAGGGGGGCTACGGTATCAAGACGAGTCCTGCTCTTGGTGAACTTGCTGCAGCGTTGATCCTGAAGAACTCCGTGCCTGACTCCATCTCGAGGTTCGGCATCACTCGAGAGTCGCTGGCTCCTGAGAGGCTTCATCGGTAGTCCGCTCGCTGCCCGCCCGCCACACGAGAGCGGTGATACCAACCGCCGCAATGACGGCGAACGCGAACCATTGGACCGCGTAGCCGAGGTGGCTGCCCTCCGTCAGTTCTGACCGCGGTACTGCGATCAGCGACTCACCCGGGTTGGGTGGTACCTGGTTCTCGAGGACAAGATCGATCGGTAGTACCTCTCCGTCGTACCAGGTGTTGATGTAGTCGAGATCGACACGGCTGATCTGGCTCAATACCCCGTCGTCGGGTGCTGGTTCTCCCAGCCGCAACGGTTCCTCCCCATCGTCGATCAACCCGGTGAGAGTCACGGTTCCATTCGGCGTTTCATATCCGGCTGCTGGGGGCCCAGGAGTTCCAACGGGTACCAGCCCTCTCACGACGATCATGACGGAGCCATCGTCAAGTTCGAGCGGCGTCATCACGAGTGTGCCCGTCAACCCGTCATAGTTCCTGCCCACGGAGAAGAACTCATCGGCGCCGATGTAGCGACCGGTCACCACGGCGTTACGGTCCACAAGATCTTCGGGATCGGTACCGAATTGCCCGACCAGAGATGCGAGCGACTGTGGTTCGTCATCGATGCGCGCTGCCACGGAGGCGTTGTACGCACGGCGATAGTCGAGCCGTGACAGTTGCCACAGTCCCAGTTGCACAGAGGCAACTGCGAGGAACAGACCGACGAGGATCGCGGCGATCCATCTCGGTTTTCGAAGGGTCGCTGTGTCGAAGGCAGCCACGACTCTAGGGTACGGAACGGACCTGTTCTATCGGTCGGCCCACTGTGAGCGTGTGACGCCGAAGTTGAGACCGTCCATACGTACACCATCCTTGACGTAGAACGAAGGTGCGACACCTTCGAGACGCATCCCAGCCTTCTGCGCCACTCTCGCTGAGGCGATGTTCGGCTCCATCACTGGTGCCCAGAGCCTCTCGAGGCCACGGTGTTCGAACATCTCATCGATGAACGCCTGCACCGCCGCCGTGGTGATGCCCTTGCCCCAGAACTGCGGGTTGAGCCACCACCCGATCTCAGCAACACCGGTGTTCTCCGCCTTGAACGGGAACGCTCCCACACCTCCGGCGAACGCGCCATCGACATAGATGGCGTACTGCAATGGCGGTGAGGATCCGGTGGCGATCTCAAGCCAGGATTCGGCGGCTTGCCTTGTGTAGGGGTTTGCGAACTCCTCACTCATGTACACAGGGATGCGCTCGTCATTCGCGGCTTCGATGAGCTCGTCGACCATGCCCCAGTCGTAGGGACGGAGAACGACATCCTTGCGTTCGGTGCTGATGGATTGTCCACTGTCCTCGTCAGCTGATCCACGGGAATCAGGGGGCGAGTATCGGCCCCCTGTTCTCCAATAGGCCCCATCGGCTCTATCCATGAACCCCTCATCGATCATGTAGCGTCGAATCGCTGCGTAGTCGTCGTGGACGAGTTGGATCGCCAGGTTCACTTCTCTTTCGGAGTACCTGTGGCCTGGCTCGAATTCGAGAGCGATCTTCTCAAGCACGAGTCTGCGTTTCTTCGCGGTCGACGGTATCTCCACAAGACGTCCCTCAGCGAAGAAACGCCCAAGCACCTGGGCCTCCTCGTCGGTCCATGGCCCTTCAACCGGTTCACCCTTCCCACCTGAACTACTGGGCAATGACCGTGCAACCGTGCGAAGCGCTTCGGTATCGAGTGACCCGTCAGGTCGCAGCAGACCAGAAGAACGGAGATCACCGACCGCTCGTGCAATATCCCCGCGTGGCACGTTCAACGTGACGCTCAGTTCCGTGATGTCCACCGGACCTGGTGCCGACGCACCGAGTACGGCAAGTCGCACCGGGTCGAGCACCGCCCGAAGGAGGCTGAGCGACGTCACCTCAGCCACGAACTCCGCCAATGCCAACAGCACCGGTCCTGCGGGGGTCGGACGCCCCTATGAAGCTCCCGTCCGCCGTCCTGATAGCTACCTGGACACCACCGAAGTACATCGACAGTTCCGGGAGTTCGCGAATCTCAAGACCGGAGACCTCCGAGACGTCGACGCCTGGCTCAACAGCAAGCGTCGGTTTCCCATCGAAGACCTCGGCGTGGAGCCGTGGATGGTCGACGGCATCACTGATATCCATGCCACACACGACATAGTTCATCAGTACCGTCGCGATCGCGGACGTAATCCGGTCAGCACCGGGTGAACCGATGGCAAGGGACGCTCCGTCGGGAGATCGCGCGACTGTGGGTGCCATGTTCGATAGCAACCGCTGGCCTGTTGGCAAAGCGTGTAGCCCTTCGGAGATCAACTCCATCTCTCCAAGGGAGTTGTTAAGGCCAAAACCGGTGCCAGGGATCACCGCACCTGACCCGTAACCGGCAGAAACTGTGATGGCGCAAGCGAGGCCAGACTCATCGATAGCTGAGGCATGAACCGTGCTTGGTGAACGGTGGATCGAGACCAGGTCACCGCGTTGTGCCATCTCGATGATCTCATCGCCCCCGGCGAACCGGTCTCCGACTCCATCGAGTTCGAAGCGTCTGAAGCTGAACACGGCATCCTGCGCCTCGGCGTAACGCGCTACCTCGTGGGCGGACCAGCCAGCGATGTGGTGGGTTTCGATGAGCGTCAGAAGAGCGGACAGCGTGATCCCTCCCACAGCGGGGGGCGCGTTCGTCGCGATGTCCCAATGGTGCAACCCGACCCTCGCCGGGGGCCGTTCCACGGCGGCATACTCCTCGAGGTCGTGGATCGTGATGAGGCCGCCACGTTCGGCACATGCACGAGCGAGCGCCGTGCCCAGATCGCCGCGATACAGCAGGTCTGCTCCCTCATGAGCAAGATCCTCGAAGCAATCAGCGAGGCGGCGATTCGTGACGATGTCCCCACCGCGCAAGGGTGAACCGTCGGCCCTGTGGTAGTCGCCGAACGTCTCCTCATCCCATCCGTAGATCACGTCGTGTGCATAGGAGAGGTAATACCCGCTTGCCTCGGAGAGTTGGAATCCACTCCTTAGGAGGTCAACAGTGGGAAGGAATAACTCGGCCCACGGTATCTTGCCATACTTCTGGGAGGCCAACTCAAATCCCTTGAAGGCACCTGGCGTTGCCACGCTCCCCCACCCAACGATGGAATCCATCCCCCCGCCGTAGCCCATCGAGATCGTTCTGGCATCGAGGTCGAACTTGCCCGTTCTCCCGCGCCCTGGCATCTCGGCATATGCGTCGATCACCAACGGTTCGGCATCTGGCGGCCATATCGTGATATACCCACCTGCGCCAGGCGACACGATACCGAGTTCCGTTGTCATGGAAGTAAGGATCGCGGCAACAGCGGCATCAACGGCGTTACCGCCAAGGTCTGCAACGGCGACACCCGAAGCTGTTGCGGCGTCAGACGCTGCGGCGATGATGGTGTGAGGCATGGTGACAACTCTAGGCAGCGTCGGAACTCGAGTCTTCGTTCGAATCCCTGTCCGGGCGTTGCTGGACCTCGTGGGCCACGATCTCCACGCGGCTTGTCCTGCCAGCCTCCGCTGACCAGAATCGGCGTTGCACACTCCCAGCGACCCATACACCCATCCCCCTGGTGAGTTCGCCAAGGGGCCCGTCGTCTGGCGGGTCCCACATCACGACGGGTAGGACGTCGATACGGCGTCGGGGTTCCTGACTTCTGACCGTCACGAGAAGCCGTAGTAGCCGTGCGCCCGACGAGAACGTGGTCAACTCAGGTTCTGCTGCCAGGCGGCCTGCGATGACGATGAGGTTGAGATCCATAACACTTCCCTTGTGGGGGAAGTGCGAGTTACCATCAAAGTACCTCGCCGGTACGACACGAATTCAGACAAGAGCGAGAAGGACGATCAGAAGCCAGAGCCGACAGCGTGTCGACAATCAGCAATGCTGTACTTCCAGGGTCAGCCATCAACTCAGGAGCCACGACGATGAAACGAGTATCTGTTCTGATCGCGGCCATCGCGATAGTGGCCACTGCCTGTTCATCGGCTTCTGACGCGTCAGGGAGCGCTGAGTCCACGACCACGTCCACGGCGAGTGTTGTCACCACGACGGCCGAACCAACCACAACGACCACCACGACGGCGGATCTCACCACCACGACGATCGAAACACCGACCACAACACTGGCGTTTGGCCCTGCCTCTGAGGAGGATGCGGCAGAGATCACTGCCCTCTATGAGATCGTGTTCTCGAGCGAAACAACGTATGAAGAGAAGGCGCCACTGATCGACGACCCGTCCGGTCTGGAAGAGACCGTTGCCGAATACACCGAAACAGGTGAATCCCTGGGAGGCGTTGGACTCGTGGCGAAGACCATCACCGTCGGTGGAGACCTGGCGAGCGTGACGTACGATCTCCTCTTCTCTGGCAATCCCACCTACCCCGACCTCACCGGTGATGCCATCCGTGTGGATGGCGCCTGGCTTGTTACCCGGGAGATGTTCTGTTCCATCATGACATCGGCCCGTGTCGGATGTCCGTCCTCCTAGAACATAGCTCCATGCATCGTGCACGCCCACTCGTTTTCGCGGCGGCACTCGCGCTCGTCGCAGCAGCATGTACCTCTGGTGGCTCACTGTCGACCGGCGATCAGGAGGGCAGTTTCACGGGATCCGACGGTGTCGCCTCGTCGGTGAGCGATACATCGCGCATCGTCACGCTCTCGGGCGACCTCACAGAATTCGTGTACGAACTCGGCGCAGGGTCCGCCGTCGTTGCGACCGACATCACAACGGTACATCCTCAGGAGGCTGCACTCCTCCCGAAGGTGGGAATCGGCAGATTCCTCTCCACAGAAGCTGTACTCGCCCAGAACCCGACACTTGTCATCGGTGACACCCAGACGGGACCTCAGTCCGCGATCGACCAGATTCGCGCGGCGGGAGTCCCTGTGGTCATTCTCGACACATCCACCACATTCTCGTCGATGTATGCCAAGATCGGTCAACTCGGAGAGATCCTTGACGCAGGTGCTGAAGCTGAGGCCCTCACCGATCAGTTACGTAGGGATGTCGCTGAAGCTGGCGCAGTGAACCCACCATCTCAGGAATCGCCAAGCATCGCCTATGTGTATACACGAGGTCCTGATGTGATGCTCCTGTTCGGCAACGACATGGTCACCAATCCTGTGATCGCTGCCGCGGGTGCTCGAGACGCGGGTGCTCTCTCTGGTGTCAACGGGTCGATACCCGTGACCCCTGAGGCATTGATCGCTGCTGCACCCGACATCATCGTGGTACCAAGTGAAGGCCTTGAGACGCTCGGTGGTATCGATGGACTCCTTGGGATTCCAGGAATCGCCCAGACACCAGCCGGTGCCAGCGGCTACATCCTCGCATACCCGGAGGGCGACTTTCTGACGCTTGGCCCCCGGGTGGCCGAGTCTGTTGCTGCCCTCACGAATGATCTCAGAGACCTCGGCGTAATACCTTGACCCTGACCCAGACCAGTCGAGCAGCATTGTGGTTCCTCGCTGCGTCGGTACTCCTCCTTGTGGTCATCGGTGCGTCACTGTCGCTCGGAGCCGTGAACATCTCAATCACTGAGGTTCTTTCGTGGGCCACGGGACAATCGCCTGATGGATCGTTGTCCGGAAGGGTCCTATCAGGTGTGCGGCTGCCACGAACGCTCGCTGCTGTCGCGGTCGGCGCTGCCCTCGCAGCATCAGGGGCAGCTCTCCAGGGGATACAGCGCACGCCTGTGGTCGATGCACATCTCATGGGGATCTCGGGGGCTGCTGGCCTGGGAGTCGCCATTGGATACACGATCGCCCCCACAGGAGCATCATCACAGACCGCCGTGCTACTCGGCGTGGTGACAGGGATCGGCTATGGACTCCTATCGAGACGGTTCACCGCGGCGAACAGCGGTTCGCTTGTTGGCGTACTCGTCGGTATAGGCGCAGGGCTTGCCCTGATGGCGTGGACCGGGCTGTTCGTGCTCCTTGTCGACAGTGCCGATGTCCCGACGCTCTCGTTCTTCATCTTCGGGTCATTATCGGGTGCAAGTTGGGCACTGGTCGCGATGGCCGTGCCGCTTGTTGTCGCTTCCGTCGCTGTTCTCTGGTGGATGGGTCCAGGCCTGGATCTTCTGGCCCTCGGCGAGCGCGCATCGATGCAACTCGGGTTCGACGTCCGACGACGGGTCCCCCTCGCTCTCGCTGCGATAGGTGTCGCTGTGGGCGCTTCCGTTGCGCTCGGTGGAGTCATCGGGTTCGTGGGTCTCATCGTTCCCCTCACCATCAGGCCATTGCTTGGAAGTGTCAACCGCCTGATGATTCCAGCGTCCGCCATTGGCGGAGCGATCATAGTTGTCGCCTTCGACATCCTTGCGCGAACACTCGCCGCTCCGATCGAGATTCCTATCGGTTTGTTGACGGCTTCAGTTGGCGGTCCGGTGCTTGTCTGGCTTATCCGCAGGGAAACCGCCTGATGAGGTTGCACACAAAGAACCTCTCGTACGTTGTTGGTGAACGATCACTTGTCGATGGCATCTCGCTGGACATGCCATCGGGCACGATGACGGCGATAATCGGTGCGAACGGTGCTGGGAAATCGACACTCCTCCATCTCCTTTCCGGAGACATCGATCCATCGAACGGCTCTGTCTGGTACGACTCGGAAATGGTCCCAGCGATCCCGCTCCGGCGGAGGGCACAACTCCGCGCGGTCCTTGATGCGAGTCGTGAGCCAGACATTACGTTCACAGTCGAACAAGTCGTTGCCATGGGACGATTTCCGCACCGTTTCGACGGCCACACCAGAGGAGACACCGACAACGAGGCGATCAAGGAAGCCATGAATGACCTCGACCTCGCCAGACTGCGTGACAGACAGGTACGATCCCTCTCCGGGGGCGAGCAGCAGCGAGTTGCGATCGCCCGAGTTCTGGCCCAACGATCCCCGATCGTTCTTCTGGACGAACCGACCACTGCACTCGATATCGGGCACCAGGCAACGGTGATGGCACAGATCGAAGGGCTGCGTAGCAAAGGTCACACGGTGGTCGCCGTGTTGCACGACCTGAACCTGGCCACGGTCTTCGATAACGTCGTTCTGTTGCAGGACGGTTCGATCGTTGCTTCTGGCGTACCGTCTGAGGTTCTCACGAGCGTCGCCCTCACGCTGGCGTACGGACACCCGATCGATGTCGTGGCGCACCCCGCACACGACGGACTGCTGATCCTTCCCCGCACAACACCGCCACCCTCACATCCTTAGGGGCCTAGCGGACAGGGCGTGATCGATACGCGGTCCATGGTGTACCCGGGCTTCTGCTGAGCTCTTTGGCCCCATCCGCCTCACAAGCTCAGCACCTCCGCCAGTTCCTCTGGGGAAGAGAGTGCCGAGGGGACGGCTCCAGGGGGGCCGTTCGAAAGGGAACCGTGCGCGGACATCACCCATCCGCTCTGTGCTCTGTGCTCTGTTATCTGTTATCTGTGCTCTGTGCTCTCACATCTCGCATCTCACGAAGTGCCATCTTGTGCCTGATCGGTGTCAGACACTGCAAGCACCTCCACAGCAACGACAGCCGCCAGGACCACCGCTGCGGTCGCCAACACGGAGAAACCCGACGGTGACGGCCCGAACAATATGAACAGGAGTCCGAGCATTATGACAACCACCTCGATCGTGGACTTCCAATCGGCTACAAAGCTGGTGAACGAATTCGGGTGTTCTTCGGTGGAACCTCGCCACCTACTGACCGTGACGGACGCCCACGTCTGGGTACTTGTCGCCCGCGAGGAAGGGCCCAACACCCACGCCGTAATCCCGACTATGAGTACGAGGACGAATAGCGCCCACGTCAATTGATGCAGACGATCCAGAAGAATGTCCCACGTCGCACCAGCAGCACTCTTACGACTCACATCCTCGATGGCATTGACAAGTGCATTGCGCCCCAAGCGGAGTCCGATGAGACTGAGCAACAGGCCAAGTGCAGTACCGAATCCGAGGATCGCCACCGTCCGTCTTCGATCCCTCGAGATCCAGATCGCAGCGACGATCATCATTATGGCGACGAGGGGGACAAGCCATCCGAGCGTGTGGATCGCCTGCGCCAGGGACTGAACTGTTGCGAGTTGTCCGTCCTGGTATACAACAATCGAACCCAACTCAGCGCGAGCATCAGGCAATTCGAGACCCGTGGACTCGACGTGCTCGATGACAGTGTCACCGATGTTGTCCAGATTGATCGACACCTGGCCATTCTGTGACGCGATGGCTCGATCATTTCCACTGATGACCACACTTGCAGCCCTATACGTCCCCCTAAGCGCCACCTTCCAGATCTCAGTGAATGCGTCTGACTGAATCACCTCGTTCGCGCCTGCTGCGATCACAGCCGTGGATGAATTCGTCACAGGGATCGCCAGAAATCTCAACTCGACGGGAAGTGACTCTCGGACCGCATCCTCAAGTCCCGTTGCTTCAACTATGCCCGCCGCAACGACAAGTGAGACAACCGACGCGACGTCCTCGTCTTTCACAAGTGGTGTCAGCGTTTCGACGAAACGATCCTCGTTCTCGAACGTGGTCTTTACCCAAACCACGGTGACAGCCGAGACCGTCGCCAGGATCGCGAAGACGATCAGCGCAACCGCGACAACCTTCCTCCAAAGCGGATTCGCCGTCGACCGAGTTTTTGGTTTCGTATTCTTCCGCTGGGC
>Ga0164313_10006478_pt1 | contig 10322 bp, 8 predicted proteins | sample GuaBasSedimGuay4_FD_113735 | JGI IMG/M metagenome (GOLD analysis project Ga0164313, IMG submission 113735) | Subseafloor sediment microbial communities from Guaymas Basin, Gulf of California, Mexico - Guay4, Core 4569-4, 0-3 cm | ecosystem: Environmental > Aquatic > Marine > Hydrothermal vents >...
AAATTTCTTTCCGAAGAAAAACAGCAAAAACACAACAAATGTAATTAAGGGACCGGCTACATACCAAGGCCAGGGGGAGAGAATAAAATCCATAAATGCTTATAAATTAGAAGCTAAATATAGTTATGTGACAAAATCTAATTAGTAACATTTGTTACATAGCAATGTCTTAATTTAAAAAGGATGATCTTGTATTATTTCTAAATACCAACGTTAATGTTTTGAAAATAAGAGATGTAATTATTTTTTTAATATTATAATTTCGATTTTTAAAGTGAAATTATTCTAATATTATTCCTATTCAATTCAATCTTTCCTTGATTTTCTAATTTCTTTAGCAATCTAGAGATTACTACTCTTGATGTATGTAGTTCGTAGGCAATTTCTTGATGTGTGCTATAGATGATATGATCTTTAGTGATATTAGATTTATCTCTAAGATATTTAAGTAATCTTTCATCCATTTTTAAGAAAGCAATACTGTCTAGGGTTTCTAGCATTTCCATTAAACGGTTGTGGTAACTCTCAAATACAAAATTCCTCCAAGATTTATATTTTCCAGTCCATTCTTCCATTTTACCTATAGGCACCATGATTAGTTTGGTATCTAATTCGGCAACTGCACGAATTTCACTTTTTGTATTTCCAAGGCAACAGGTTAATGTCATTGCACAGGTATCTCCACTTTCTAAAAAATAAAGCAATAACTCATCACCATCATTATCATCCCGCATTATTTTAATGGCACCACTAATTAATAAAGGCATTGACTTAATGTATTGCCCAGTTTCAATTAATTTATAACCTTCGGGAATCTCTTTAACGGTACCATATAGACTTATTTCGTCTAATAATGCATCTTCAAAAAGGTGTCCGTACTTATTCTTTAGATCTTGAATCATGTTGTAAATCTACAACCTTTTTCTTAGAAATACTTTTATCGTATTTAATAAAGAAATTTATCCAAATAATTTTTGAAAGTGCATAAAACAATGGTGAGAAGAGAATTAATGAGATTAATATAGCAGTTAATAAAGCACCTGGACCGGCCTCTGGGAAAAACATCATTTTAAGAACCCAAACGGCTACAAATAGAGCAACTCCTAATGCATATACCACGTAATACGAACCGTGATAAAAACTGGGTTCAATATTGTATTTTAAATTGCAATTAGAGCAATGGTCATGGACTCTTCCCATAGTAGAATATTTATAAGGGTGTCCTTTATAAAAATCACCTTCATTACATCGAGGGCATTTCATTCTAAAAACACTATAAAGTTTTGTTCCTTTTCCTAACATATATTCCTTTTCGGCAAATATATATGTAACCTAAAACATATCATGTAACAATGGTTACTATTATAAAAGAAGAGCTGCTTATAAAGCAGCTCTTCTAGAAAATTTCTATTGAATGATAAATTTAAATTATTTAATCAATAACTTTTTTATAGTGGATAGGTTATCCACTTCAATAGTTATAAAGTACAATCCACTACTGTAATTCGAAACATCAATTGATAAATTAGTAGTTCCGTTAAACGAAGTTTTATCAACACCTCCAATAATTTGACCTAAGCTATTGGCAATTTTAATTTGGAATGTATTTCCAATAGTAGAATTAATAGAAACGTTTACAAACTCTGAAGTTGGATTAGGATACAATGAAACTCCAGTTAATTCATTTTCAGTTACACCAAGAATTTCAGCAGAAACATTGATATTGTCTATAAAAGTACTATTACTATAACCATTAATATTTACAAACCTGAACATAACATTTTCACCTTCGTAAGGTGTTAAGTCAATCTCCTCTGTTCTCCAATCGTCTGCCGAAGCTGGATCCCAATTTGAGCCAATATAATTTGGAATGGTAGATAAATCTAACCCATCTTTTTCGTAAATAGTGGTAAAGGTTGCTCCACAATCAATAGAAATATCTACTTTTAAAACATCATTATAACTTGCTGACCATTGAGCTTTTGCTAAATCAAAAGTTAAAGATGGTACGGTTGCGTTAGATAAATTGAAAATTTCGGTTTGTAAAATATCTACTTCACCAGAACTATTATACTGTGCATTATTAATCCAAGCAGTTACACTAGCATTTCCATCAATTCCAATAATACCTGTTCTTTCTTCCCAAGTGGTGCTATCGTCAGGATTAATAATACTCCAGTTAGCAGGAGGCATTCCGTTAATTTCAAAATCTTCCTCAAAATTTAGTGCTGTAGCTTGAGTTGTTGCATAGAAATCTAATATTTGTTCATTATTTGAAGGGTTTAAATCACCAGCAAGCTCAACTCTAACGGTTAATGTATAGTTGCCATCGGTTGCAATACTAACTTCCTCAGTAAAATCAAATGTTTGTTGTTGACCAGCTCCTAAGGTTCCAGTAAAAGTTTCTTCTACAACAGGATCACTATCTATTTGGTATGTAACTATAAAATTACTTTGACTATTAGCTCCTGTGTTTCTAATATTTGCAGATATAATAGTAGGACTATTGTCGCAGATATAATTAAAATCACTTGACGTATTGTTTATAGATTCTAATGAAAGATCATCTGCCAAAGCACAATTTACCAAACCACCTAAGTGATGAGTAGCAATTGTTCTTCTGCTTTCCCAACCTTCTGTATCATTTTTAGCAACAACAGCTGCCCACATTTCATCATTAGGATCTGTTATTGGAAAAGTAAAAAAGGTGCTCGTAGAATTTCCTAATAATTCCATATAAGTACTTCCTAGCAAATAAAAGTCATAAGATTCAGCATCAGTAACAGGATTCCAAACAAATGTAGCTTCGGTAGGGCAAATTTGAGAGACTTCTACATTGGAAGCCAAACTTGCAATCGAAAATGTTTCATCACTTTGATCTGAAAAACCTCCACTTGTAACTCTTACAAGAGCATCACCCGTTACATCACTAGGAATTGACCAAGCATAGTTGGAAGTTGTAGCACTAGCTGTTCCAATATAATTCCAAGTGTTTCCATTGTCTGAAGAATAATCCAATATAAAGTTTTCCGTAGTATTAATTGCATCCCAATGTAAAGATTCTGTTTCACCTGGAGCAAAACTTTCTCCTGCATTTGGGTAGGTCATAGTAAGTTCATCAGCGATAATCTCATAAACCACAAAATACTCTTGAGGCCCTATAGGCACATTAAACCCTGAAATTTCAATATCATAATCTCCAGCATCGGGATTATTAAGTAATACTTGTTCCATATTATTTAAATGATCTGGACCTAATGTTGCAGGTAAGTTTAAAGTTGTAGCATTAGGAGTATGATCTAATATCCAAGGCTCATTTGTTCCTGATGAAGGATCTGTAACTATTAAATCTAAATCGTTTACAAGAGCAGGACTCGCTCCAGGAGAAGCTGCAGGGTCACTCCAATAAACCATAAATCTAACTTGTGTAGTTCCTGTAGGGACATTGATTGTATGTGTATTCGTTTCTCCTTGAGAAATATCATCAGACAGGTGTCTTTCGTCTTCAATTAGCATTCCTGCCCTTAATGCATTTACAATTCCCCAGCCAAATTTATAGTCTGGCCCTATATTACCAGCTTCATTTGCCGTATTTAATAAAGTTGCTTTAATTAAAGCAGACGGAGGCAATGCACCTCCATTTAAATCTCCATAAGCCTCATATAATTGAGCTGAAATCCCTGCAATACCAGGAGCTGCTCCAGAGGTTCCTCCGAAACTTTGATAAGTATTGTTTTCGTTAGTAGAGTTTTGATTTTGTCCGTTTGCAGCAATATCTGGTTTAATTCTACCATCATGTGCAGGTCCTCTACTACTTGAACCTACTAAACTTCCATCAAAATAAACATTTGCTGTTGCAATAACATTTTTACCTTGTTTATGTCCTCCAGTAATATTTCCCCATTGTGTTCCCGCACCATATCCGCAATTATTATTATTAGAGTTACCAGCAGAAAAAACATGTAAAAGCGACCCGATATCATTTGTTTGAGTATCTACTGTTTGAGTAGTTGAAGTATATCCATCATTACACCCATTACTATATGAAGAATTTGTAATTTGAACAGAACCATCATTTATATATGTTAATGTAGCAGAGTCTAAAAAGTTGGAAACATAATTAACAACATATAGATTAGAGCCAGCAGCCATCCCTCGCATAGAAGGATCTAAATTACCTGCTCCAGCCATAATCCCAGAAACTCCATCACCGTGAGTTTGTCCTGTTCCAGTCGCCATTGAATTATCTATTCTTCCTTGAAAATCGATATGTGGCCCCACAATACCATCATCACGGCAAAGGACACCAATATTTAATCCTGTATAATTTCTTCCAGCACCAGTTTGTGTATCCAGATTACTGGATCTATGTAAACTTCTACCCCGAGTGTCATCTTTAACAGGTGGAGCACTGATTATTTCTATCCACTTAACATACGATAAATTAGATAAATCTTCTAGGCAGTTATTTGGGATTGATAAGTCAATATTATTAGACCCTTTGTATTCCTGTTTTACAGAAATTTGTCTATTTGCTAAATCATTTATAATATATTCTGCTGAAACATTTTTATGAAACTGAAGTGTTACCAAAATATTATTTCCATCAACAGCCCATTCTCCAATGGTTCCGTTCTTAAGATTAGAATCCAATTTAAACCATCCTTCTACAGGCACAATAGATCTTACTCCATTATCTTTTAAAAAGACAACTGAAGCTGAATTTGGAAAATAAAATAAATATGCCTTATTAGGAATGTACTCTAATAATTGAAGATTATTATTCTTAAAACTATTTTGAATATCTTGAGTTGGAGTTTCATAAAACTGAATCCAACCTATATAACCATTATCTAATTTAGATGATTCTGGCATTTGATTCCATTGAAAAGAATCAATGTTTTCTGGGACTTCAATAATTTCATCTTGTAATTGAATGTTGTATTCGTTTTGAGAAAATGAAAATGAAAAAACAAAAAGAAGAATTAAAAAACTAAAGTTTTTAATTTTTTTAAAGATGGGGTGACTTGTAAAAATTTGCATAAAAGACTTTTTAGATTAATAAAAGAGTTGGATTAAAAACAAAATTTAATTTTTAAAACTCTCAAAGATATCTAAATAACCTTAAAAATAAGATTATAAAGGCTTAAATGTGATGTGGTATTTAGTTAAAACTTATATTATTATTTTGAAAACAAAGCTTTTAACTCTGTAGCTTCAAGAGGGTTTAACTTATCTGCAATTACTAAACTTAATTGTCTTCTCATTAACGCGGCTAAATAACGTTGCTTTTCTAAATCTGATTCTGGAACAATAGGAGGAACCGAAACAGGTTGCCCCATTTCATCTACAGCAACAAAGGTATAAATCCCTTCATTAGATTTATATCTTTCACCACTTTCACGGTCTTCAATCCAAACATCCATAAAAACCTCCATAGAACTTTTAAAAGACCTTGATACTTTAGCCTCTATTGTAACTACACTTCCCAACGGAATCATTTTAGAAAAAGCAACATTGTTGACAGAAACGGTTGTAACTATTCTTCTATTATGTCTGCGAGCAGCTATACTGGCAGCACGGTCCATTCGGGCTAACAATTCGCCACCAAACATATTTCCTATAGGATTGGTTTCACTAGGCAAAACAATATCTGTCATAATACTAAGTGAATCGCTCGGAGTTTTTGGAGTCATCATAAAATATTTTTTACAAAGGTATAAAGTAATCCTTCAACTGTGAGAACCTTTCTAAATCAAAGTAAAAAAGAAGGAATATTATTTAGTTATCAATTTCTTGTACCAGCAACCAAGCATCTTGGTTTTGAGATTTTTTAATAACGCGAAGATTTTTAATAGCATCTATTCTATTCTCGTAGCTACTGTAAGCAACTTGATGTAGACCATATTTATTAATACCAATCATTCTTGCTGTAAATCCTTTTTCCTGAAGTTGATTTATTTTTTTTGTAGCATTTTCTTCTATTCTAAAAGCTCCAGCTATAATATGATATTTTCCAGATTGCTTAGAAAAAGTTAAGTTTAATGTTGGTAAAGGGTTTTCAATTACAAAAGTTGCTTCTTGAATTTGATTCTCGACAATAGAGTTTGCTTTTTGTTTTTCGGCAAAATTATGTTTTTGAACTTCTCCCTCATACAATTTCATGCCACTAAAACCTGCAATCGAAATAGCAACAAGAGCAACAGCAGCATATCTTAAATAAGGTCTGGCAGTTCTTCTTTCAGGACTTATAAAAATAGGCGCTTTCTCTTCTAAGGCATTAACCTCTTCCTTATAAACTTCACGATTAACCTTAGGTGAAATAAAAGATGTCATTCCAAATGAAGCAGTACTAAAGTTTTGTTTTGAAGAAGGTATAAATTGCACTGAATTTTCTTCATTCAAATGGAAATCACCGATACTTTTTAATGAAACCACTTCTTTTTCTGAAAGCTGTAAAGAAAGTTTTCCTGTAAAATTTCTGATTTTTTGAAGTGATGTTTCGTAGCTACATTTCTCAACTGAAGCAACATAATTAGCAAGTAAACCATCGTTGGTTTGTAATTGACGGTTAAACGATAATGTTTTTCCTGGAGGGTAAAATGTTTGTGAATCTGAGTCTATTTTTGCTGAATGATATTGAGTCAACAAAGCACCAAACCCAGGAATTATAACACATTCGTAGCGGTATAATAAATCGTTTATGTAAGTGGCTAATTGCATCAAAACAAATATACCTTTTTTTATTTTTTATTTCATTCTTAAAATAGATTTTTATTAACAGCAGAATTAATTGTATTTTTAAACTCTCCCCTTTGTTAGAATATCGTTTATGTTATCAAAAAATGAACTCCGCTACACGCTAGCTTTACAACGTGTGCCAAATCTTGGGGACACCACCGCTAAAAAATTGATAAGCCTTGTGGGTTCCGCCGAAGGAATCTTTAAAGAAAAGAAATCAAACCTATTAAATATTGATGGAGTCGGTGCTTTTAAATTGAAAGAGCTTTCCGAAAAAATTCAATTAGACGAGGCTGATGAAGAAATTCAATTTATTGAAGATAACAATATTGAATTTACGTATTTTCAAGATAAATTATATCCTGAAAGATTAAAACATTGCATTGATGGACCGATACTATTTTTCCAAAACGGAAATATAGACCTTCAAAACAAAAAGATAATTAGTATTGTTGGTACTAGAAATGCAACCACATATGGTAAAGCATTTTGTGAAAAATTAATTGAAGATCTTACTCCTTTAGATCCAATTGTAGTATCTGGATTTGCTTACGGTATAGATATAACAGCACATAAATCAGCGATTGAAAACGGACTGCAAACCATCGCTTGCTTAGCTCATGGCTTTAATCAAATTTATCCTAAAACACACAAAAAGTATGTTGCTAATGTAGAAGAAAACGGAGGTTTTATCACCGAGTTTTGGAGTAGTGATGCGTTTGACAGGAATAATTTTTTAAAACGAAACAGGATCATTGCAGGAATGTCTCAAGCAACCATTGTTATAGAATCTGCTGAAAAAGGAGGGAGTTTGGTTACTGCAGATATTGCTAATTCCTATAACAGAGAAGTTTTTGCATTACCAGGAAGAGCCAGTGATTCACAAAGTAGAGGATGCAATAATTTAATCAAAACACAGCAAGCACATTTGTTTACAAGCGCGGCAGATCTAATTTATATGTTAGGATGGGAGTTAGAAGAGGCAAAACTCAAACCTCAACAAACCCAATTATTTGTAGAACTTACTGAAGAAGAAAAAACACTCTTTCGTTATTTAAAGGATCAAGAAAAAGTTGGGTTGGATACTATTTCTTTAGCTTGTAAAGTCCCAACTTTTAAAGCTGCCACTTTATTACTTAGTTTAGAGTTAAAAGGAGTCGTTAGGCCTTTGCCAGGCAAACTATTTCAATTGGTTTAATAGCCAAGCGTTTTCCGAACTCTAGCTAAAACTTCATCAGCAACAAGATGAGCCTTTATAGAGCCTTTTGCTAAAGCCTTATCAATTTCATTAAGATTTTCCATAAAATAATTATAACGAGTTCTTTGTTCTGCGAACTTCTCAATAATTAATTCGAATAATGCTTGTTTGGCATGTCCATAACCATAATTTCCACCTTGATAATTGGCTCTCATTGTTAAAATTTCTTCCTCTGAAGCAAGTAATTTATAGAGTGCAAAGCTATTACAAGTGTCAGGGTTTTTAGGATCTTCGAGAGGAGTGCTGTCGGTTTTTATACCCATAATTTGTTTCCGAAGCTTTTTGTCTTGTAAGAATATATCGATGGTATTGTCTTTAGATTTACTCATCTTTCCTCCATCGGTACCAGGAACAAGCATGGTATTTTCTTGGATTTTAGCTTCAGGAATTACAAAAGTATCTCCCATTTTTGAATGAAATCTAGAAGCAACATCCCTCGTCATTTCTAGATGTTGTAATTGATCTTTTCCTACTGGTACAATTTCAGCATCGTATAAAAGAATATCTGCAGCCATAAGCATAGGATAAGAAAACAAACCAGAATTCACGTCTTCAAGTCGGTCCGCTTTATCTTTAAAAGAATGTGCTAATGTTAGTCGTTGGTATGGAAAAAAACAACTTAGATACCAAGAAAGTTCTGTTGCTTGCGGCACATCACTTTGGCGATAAAAAACAGTCTTTTTAATGTCTAAACCAAATGCAAGCCAAGCCGCTGCGGTACTGTAGGTATTGCTTTTTAGTGTCGTTGCGTCTTTTATTTGAGTTAGGGAATGCATATCTGCAATAAACAAAAAGGATTCGTTTTTAGGGTTGTTAGCCATATCTATAGCAGGTAATATTGCCCCTAAAATATTTCCTAAGTGAGGAGTTCCTGTGCTTTGTATTCCTGTAAGTATTCTTGACATTGTAGAATTTTAATTTTCACAAAGGTAATTTATTTCGTCTATTGGTAAAGTTCAATTTGTTATTTTTGGCTTCGCATGAAAATTATTAAAAATATAGCAATTCTATTTTACCGTATTTGGTTTTACATTCTAATGTTTGTCTATATTATTTTTTTCCTTCCTATACTAATAGTAAGTATAATTAAGGAAGAATGGTATCCATTGTTTTTTAAAATGGCTCGAGGCTGGTCTACTTTCATCCTTTTTGGGATGGGTTTTATCCCAGTTATTAAACGTGAAGTAAAGTATGAGAAAGGACAAAGCTATATGTTTGTTGCTAACCATACTTCTATGGTAGACATTATGTTGATGCTTTACGTTTCTAAAAGCCCCTTTGTGTTTGTAGGTAAAAAAGAATTGAGTAAAATCCCATTATTTGGTTTCTTTTATAAACGCACCTGTATATTGGTAGATAGAAAAGATGTTAAAAGTAGAAGAGCAGTCTTTAATACTGCCCAGAGAAAGTTAAATTTGGGCTATAGTGTTTGTATTTTTCCTGAAGGAGGAGTACCAGGCGACGAAAGTATTGTGCTAGATGAATTTAAAGATGGAGCTTTTCGATTAGCGATTGAACACCAATTACCTATTGCTCCTATGACCTTTCTAGATAATAAAAGACTTTTTTCATATACTTTTTTTAGTGGAGGTCCAGGAAAAATGAGGGTTAAAGTTCACGAGTTAATTTCAACATCTAGTTATTCCTTGAGTGATAAAAAGCAACTGAATAACCTAACTCGCGACATCATATTAACAGAGCTAAACTCAAATAACTTTTAACTTTATTGCATAAAAAAACCATTCTATGGCGAAGAATGGTTTTTTACAGGTTTGTTGTGCAAACCTAACAAACATAACCTAAACTAGAACTTGAAACTCAATCCAGAATAAATCCCTATATAATAAGGTTTAAAATCTACAGACGAATCTGTATAAGGATTAAGTTGATACTTAAACATAGGTTCAATATTAAACATTAACTTTTTTGAAAAACTATAATTCAAGCCTAGACCAATGTTTGTTGTAAAACTCATAGTTGATAAATTATTTGCTTCACCTAGAGTTTCATTAAAATCTCCAGCCTCAACAAACACTTCATTATTATCTAACAATAAGGTACTAAAGCCACCAATTAAGTTGACTCCAAATTTATTATTTAGAAGAGCATACTTTAGCTCTAAAGGAATTTCGTAATAACTTATATTTTGATTTAAAGAGGGTTCTCCAGAAGTAGATTTAGGAACTACATTTCCAAACTCCCCTTCAGGGTTTAGGTCGGCTAAAGTTCCACTGTCAACTGCTATAAGCACATCTCCTCTTTTGCTATAATCAACACTTTTTAATGCAACTGCAACAGGTCCGTTTCCAAGTTCAATACCAGT
>Ga0164313_10006479_pt1 | contig 10322 bp, 10 predicted proteins | sample GuaBasSedimGuay4_FD_113735 | JGI IMG/M metagenome (GOLD analysis project Ga0164313, IMG submission 113735) | Subseafloor sediment microbial communities from Guaymas Basin, Gulf of California, Mexico - Guay4, Core 4569-4, 0-3 cm | ecosystem: Environmental > Aquatic > Marine > Hydrothermal vents...
GCGTGCTGCCAGTAATGCGTTCGACCTTGACCCTTACCTGGCGGGTGAATTAACTCAAGTATTTTATGGCCCTACGCACCGGTTCTATTTCGTCACAAACATTGTCGTAATCGAAACCTAATAGCTCGCGGGCCGCGTCTGAATCCAGGACATCGATTTTGATGTCATCAGGGATATGGCTACCCTGGCCCTGGGTGTAGACATGAATGCAGTCCTGGTACAGGTCGTACACGCCCTTAAAATCCCGACCCATGCCCAATGGCCAGTTGATGGGAGCGGCAGCGATTTTCAGTACCTCTTCGATCTCATCGAGCACTTCAACAGGATCGCGAATATCTCTGTCCATCTTATTGATAAAACTTAATATCGGCGTATCGCGTAGGCGGCAAACATCCATCAATTTGATGGTTCGCTTCTCGACACCTTTTGCACCATCGATCACCATGAGCACAGAATCCACGGCGGTCAGAGTTCGATAGGTATCTTCTGAGAAGTCCTCATGACCAGGGGTATCGAGCAGGTTCACCACCCGCTCGTTATAGGGAAACTGCATGACCGACGACGTGACCGAAATACCCCGTTCCTTCTCCATGGCCATCCAGTCAGAGGTCGCATGACGATCACTTTTTTTACCCTTAACGGTACCGGCAATCTGTATTGCATTACCGAACAACAACATCTTCTCGGTCATGGTGGTTTTACCCGCATCTGGGTGAGAGATGATGGCAAAGGTACGGCGCCGAGCGAGGTCTTCCAGGTACGAAGTCATATAAGTGGATGCAGGTGCTGGGAGTGTGGTCGCGCATTATAACGATGCCAAACCCTCGTGTCCCTCGCCGCTCACTCCGCAGTGGCATTCGTAGTGACTATAACGCCAGGTGCGACAATATGTCACATCGGCAATAGCACACCTCACCGGTACCATTCAGGCATGAAAACTGGCAAAAATGGGCGGGAAATTAAAGCCATGAAAAAACTCATTTTGAGCGCGATACTGGTAATGGCACTGCCAGTTCATAGTGAAGTAATCCGCAGTAAAGCTACTCCACTAATGGAGGAGATCATCGTCGAAGGAGAACGCCTGAAATCCGAGGAGCGCGCAATAATTCAAACACTGGATCTGGACAAACCCGATAGCGCTGCGCTACTTAAGTCACTACCTGGCGCCAACGTAAACAGCAATGGGCCGCTGACCGGTATTGCACAGTATCGCGGCCTGTTCGGTGATCGCGTCGCCGTATCGATGGAAAATGAAGCCGTGCTAAGTGGCGGCCCCAATGCAATGGACGCGCCACTGTCCTATGCGCCCCCCCTGTTGCTCAAGTCACTGGAACTAACCACGGGCATCGCACCAGTCTCTGCAAGTCAGGAAGCCATTGGCGGACATATCACCGCAACGCTGGATCGAGGTGAATTTGCGGCCACAGAAGACGCCAAACTTTCAGGTGCAGCGACCAGCCGCTACGGGTCGGTCGATGATGGCGTCAATCATGCGTTAAAGGCAGTGGCTGCCAATAACCAGCACAAGCTCGCGGCCCTGGCTTCCTATGACGACGGTAACGATGCCGAAACTGGTGGCGGCAAAACCCTGACCGGCACCGGCTACCGACGGGAACGCTATGACCTGAGTTATGGCTGGCAGAATGAAACCAACGAGCTCCTTATTTCAGCAGGCAAACTGGAAACCGACAACACCGGTACTCCCGCACTACCGATGGACATCAAGTACATCGACACCGACATGGTCAATTTCAACGCCACAAACGAACTCGACGGGTTCACCTTACACACGCGAGCCGGTTACCGTCACGTACTCCATTTGATGGATAATTTTTCCCAGCGCACCAACTCCATGCCGATGAGGTTTCGCCAGAATAAGGCTTCCGGCCAGCAGGTCGCCTGGGGTGCAAGCGTTGATATTCCCGTTGGCGGCGACAGGGTAAGTATCGGCATTGATGGCACCCAGACACTACACAATGCACTGATCACCAATCCAAACATGGCTATGTTCGCGGTCAATAATTTTTCCGATGCCGAACGAGATATTTACGGCATTTTTACTGAGTGGCAAGGTTCCGCTGGCCTCTGGGATCTTGAAGCAGGCATGCGCTACAACTATGTCGACATGAATAGCGACAAAGTATCTGCCAACGGCATGATGCCAATGATGCAGGGTCTGGCTGACAGACTGGCAGATGATTTTAATAACAGCGACCGTGATCAGGGCTTTAACAATGTAGATGTCGTACTCAAGGCCAGCAGACAGCTAACCGACTCCGCTGGATTTAGCATCGGTGCTGGGCGCAAAACCCGCGCGCCCTCTTACCAGGAGCTGTATTTATGGTTGCCGTTAGAAGCGACCGGTGGTCTTGCTGACGGACGCACCTACATCGGTAACCTCGACCTGGACAGCGAGGTTAATTACGAAATCAATATGGGCCTGGATTGGCAAGATAGCAACTTCTACGCCAATGGACAGGTCTATTTTCGTAAAGTGGACGATTTTATTCAGGGTACACCCTCGACCAATATGGCCGCCAACATGCTTGCCAATATGATGACCGGGCAGGCACCTCTACAATTCAACAATATCGACGCCGAACTCTATGGTTTTGACGGGCGCTACGGTGTAGCGCTAAATGACAGCTGGCAACTTGATGGCGTACTCAGTTATGTTCGCGGCGAGGACAAAAACAACAACGACAACCTGTACCGCATCGCACCTCTTAATCACTCATTAGCTTTGAGCTGGCAAAAAGCTGCATTTACTGCCCGTTTAGAGTCCGTGCTATACGCCAGCCAGTCCAAAGTTTCATCTTATAATGACGAAAAGAAATCAGCAGGTTACGGTCTGCTCAATCTGCGCGGGAAATATCAGGTCACTCGTCATTTTGACATAAGGGCAGGCGTCGAAAATATGCTCGATAAAGATTATGAGGATCATTTGACCGGCTACAATCGTAACGCCGACAGCGATATACCTGTCGGCGATCGGCTGCCCGGTAGAGGTCGCAATCTGTTTGTCGCTATCAACATGGTGTGGTAATCATGCCCGCATTTAAGAAATAGTGAGCCGATAAAAAGCACCTGTCGAAGTGGGTGAATAAGCGAAGATTTGTTAGCATGCCCTATTATAGATTCTTCGATGATAGATACCTTCGTTGATAGATACCTTCGGTGATAGGCACTTCGGTGATAGACACTTCAACTAATATTTCTGCGGCGCGGCAAAACCTGCGCAGATTAATAAACATCCGCTACATTGCGTTAGTCGGACAGGGCCTGACGCTGTTTTTTTTTACGCAGATCTACCCACTTGAATTACCGGTTGCCACTATCGCTTACCTGGTACTATTTTTCGCAGCGGTAACTGCACTCACACAATGGCGAAGCTATTTCTCAAAAGCCATTTCTGAAAATGAATTTTTTGGCCACCTGTTGATAGATATAATCGCCCTGACATCGGTAATGTACTTCAGTGGCGGCGCCACCAATCCGTTTATATCCTATTACCTGGTACCCATAAGTATTGCTGCAATCACATTACCAGCACCTATGACATGGGGGGTTACTGCCGCTTCTCTATTGGCCTATAGCGGCCTGGTGTTCTATCACCACCCGATTGCGGGGCTCGCCCCACACCTGGGCCATGACGGTGTTAATCTGGATATGAGCAACCTACATGTCATCGGTATGTGGGTTAACTTTGCGCTGAGCGCGGGCCTGATTACCTATTTCGTGGTGGGTATGGCCAACGCCCTGCGCAAACAGGAAGCTGAGTTAACGGCACAAAAGGAAGAGCAAATGCAGGACGAGCAGTTGCTGGCCATTGCCACCCAGGCCGCAAATGCCGCCCATGAACTCGGCACACCGTTGAACACCATGAAATTGATTATTGATAACATCAAGAGTAGCCCACTGAGTGAGGCGCTGAACAAAGATGCGGGCATTCTTGACCAACAAATTGATCGCTGCCATAAGACCTTACAAAACCTGGTGCGCGCGGCCAGCATCATTGAGGAGCACGAAAATCCCCAGCTGGTATCAAGCTATATCGACGAACTACTAAACAACTGGCAACTGATCCGCCCAGAGATTAACCCGCACATAGAGATCGACCGCAACAATCCGGCTATAACCGCCTGCTTTCATCCGTCCGTACAGCAGTCCCTGCAAAATTTACTCAACAATGCTGCTGATGCAAGTCCACAACAAATAGAAGTGAACATTCGTTGGAACCGCCAGGAATTACAGATTCAAATACGCGACCACGGCACCGGCATTACCGCTGAACAGGCCGAAAAAATGGGTCGCCCTACGCCCAGCAATAAACCTGGCGGCCTGGGAATAGGGCTTTTCCTTAGCCACAGTAGTCTTAACAGACACGGAGGACAGGTCAAACTCGCCAATGCTGATGGCGGCGGATTATTGACTTCCGTCCTGCTACCCCTGAGAAATGTGCACAGCTCATGACTGCAAACACGGAATATGACCACGACTATTTGATTGTAGATGATGACGTAATATTCGCCGAAACCCTGTCCCGAAGTCTTACCCGCCTGGGTAATACCAGTCATGTTGCACACGATCCACAACAGGGATTAGCCGCCAACGTAGCACACCAGCCATCACGAATAATTCTCGACCTAAAGCTGGAAAATAGCTCCGGCCTGCATCTCATTGAGCAACTAAAAGAAGATAACCCAACGGTAACTATCGTGATCCTGACAGGTTATTCCAGTATCAGCACAGCTGTTGAGGCCATCAAGCTCGGTGCCGACTATTATCTCCCCAAACCTGCCGGCATCAACGATATAATCGGGGCTTTTGACAAACCCGCTGGTGACCCAGATACCAAACTGGCAGAACAACCCCCTTCCGTCAATCGTCTGGAATGGGAACATATACAGCGCGTGCTGGAAGAAAACGATGGCAACATCTCGGCAACAGCCAGAGCCTTGGGTATGCACCGTCGAACCCTACAAAGAAAACTGCAAAAAAAACCTCGCCGCAGCTAACGACGAGGTTTTTTATTTTACACGTTTAGCGAAACACCTATTTCAGATTACCCATAATTCCGCGCACTGCAGCAGGAATATCTGCAGGCAGAACGACAAGTTTCGAATTATCTGACGAAGCCATTTCCCTGATCGCACCAATGTAGTTTTCACCGAGTAGATACATCACCGGCAAATCATCCTGGCCAACAGCAGACGTCACTTTTTCAATAGCTTCTTTACTCGCTTCGGCGATAACAATCTTGGCCTCAGCATCCCGTCGGGATGCTTCCAGACGTCCATCCGCCTGGAGAATTGCGGCTGTCTTATCACCCTCAGCACGAGTTACCGTAGCACGACGTTCTCGCTCCGCAGCGGCCTGCTCTTCCATTGCCGCCTGCATGGTAACCGATGGGTTGATATCCTGGATCTCCACGGTTTTTAAGGTAATACCCCAGTCGGCGATATCGTCAGATATGGCGGCTTTTAATTTGAGCTTGATCTGGTCACGAGAAGACAGCGCTCCATCCAGTTTCATTTCGCCAACGATAGAACGCAGTGCCGTTTGCACCAGAGTTCTGATAGCGATTTCATAATCTTCAACACCGTACACCGCTTTTTCAGGAGACAGAATATTGATATATGCTACCGCATTGGCAATGATCACCACGTTATCGAGGGTGATCACTTCCTGGGAGGGAATATCGAGCACGATATCTTTGGTAGTCACTTTATAAGAGACGCTGTCAATATAGGGCACGATAAACTGCAAACCCGGCGACAATGAGCGATGGTATTTACCCAGACGCTGTATAACCCACTTGCTGCCCTGGGGTACCTGCTTAACGCCACGGTAAACCGTGACTACAATTAAAGCCAATAAGGCCCAAAATATAATTGATCCGTTCATTGATTACAGTTCCTGTTGGTTGCAGTTTTACTGGTTACGATTCTTGCTGGTAATAGTTCTTGCTGGTTGCAGTTCTTACGGGTAACAGTTCTTACGAGTAACAGTGCTTATCGGTAGCAACAGGTCAGAGGTAAGGGCTTCGGGACCCTGCTATTTACTAATGGCGATCAACAAGCTCCGATTAAAATACACATTTGTTAAATGTGCGCTTAACTGTTGAGCTTTTCAACCACTAAAGCGTTGCCAGAAAAATCCTTAATGGCTACCTTATCACCGGCGATAACTGGACTTTCGCAAATAAATGGCCATTCATCCTCACTGAGTACCGGTAGATTGAAACGAACTACACCCCGACCACCATCGACAGGTGCCTTAATGACATGTCCTCTTTCGCCGATCGCTGCGTCCCTCGAAACCCCGGCTTTGGTCTTATCGACCATTTTTGGCTTGAAATACTTAAACCAGATCAGCACGAAGGTTGCCGATGCAATAATCCATAACAGCACCTCCACAGAAACGTCCATTTGAGGAAACATCCAGGCGACCAGGCCAACAATAATGGCACCCAATCCAAACCACAGGGATATAAAACTCGGCAGGAATATTTCCAGTATGGTCAGGCCGATACCCAGCACGACCCATTGCCACCAGATTATTTCAAATTCCATGCGTCTCTCCTTACCATCAGCCCACCATTAACTCAATGCGCACAGCCGACAGCTATTGCCAACGACCATACTCGCTATGATACATCGAATAGCGCTTAATGGAGTGATTAACCGGTTTCGAATTCAGATCAAAAATCGTAGACCATCAGCAGCGCATCTTCCCTCGCACAATCGGTCCGATAGTAGGCTCGCCGTTGGCCAACTTGATTGAAGCCTGTTTTCAGATACAGTCCGATCGCTGAGAAATTACTCGCCCGCACTTCAAGATGCAAGCGCACCGCTGAATCACTTAGCATGTCGACACATAGCTTTAGCAAATAGGCGCCCAGACCCTCACCCTGAAAGCTAGACTGGACCGCTATATTCAACAATTCTGCCTGATCCAGTATCTGCTGAAAAAATAAGTAACCAATAATCCGGTTACCGTTAAGCAAGACATAGCCACTATGAGACTGGATACTGTCTGCGAATTGTCTTGCACTCCATGGAAACGGGGACACCTGTCGCTCTATTTTTATTAACGCCGGCAGGTCTTCTCGCACCACTTCGCGAATCGAAAGCCCGTTGCGCAACTCGGCGCTGGCAAGCTCGTTCATAGCAGGCTCGCGTATAGCAGGCTCAGGACTGACACAGAAATCTGATCGCAGCCCATACCTCTTTCTTGCACTCGGGTGTGGCGATCATCTCGCTAAGAGATTTTGTGAGGATGGCCTCTGCCCCACAATCCAGCAATAAGCGAGAATCTAATTCAGTGCCCGCCTGTTTATCGTTTTCGAGACAACTGCGGACATCCCTACCCATGCCCAGCAACCATTTGAACGGTTGCTTTTCATGCCGCCCCTGCAGGAACATAGCCAGATGATCCTGTGCCGCAGTTAAACTACCATCGCTACCCATTGGCCAGTCGACAAACTCGGGTTGAGCAAAACTTTCGGGCACTCGCCCTATGGATTTTAGAATATTAACCAGTAGTTGTGAAAGCTGATCATCGCTATCCAGCCCAACAGGCCAGGAATCGATGACCAGCAAATCCACACAGGGCCGCCAGCACGCCAGGCGAAAGGAAACCAGATTTGCCTGCGCTTCTGCTAATGATTGCGGATGCGTCTGTTCAGCCAATGGATCAGCCCGCTGTACATTAACTTCGGCAGATTGATCAGCAAATAACTCTGTCGTCAGCGATGGTCGATTAGCAGATACCTCGATCGTGGTATTTTCGGCAATCAACTGCGAGACTAATGGCGCGCTCCCTTCATTTCCACTTAACCCGGCATTTCCACTTTGCCCGGCATTACTACTTTGTATGTTTTGGGAGTCGGCGTCGGTCTGCGTTTGCGCTACAGACCGCAGCCGATACTGCACGATACCGAGGGTCGATAGATACCAGTCGCGCAGTTCCGACTCCACAGTCCTGATCCCTTATACGCCATCGAGCTGGGGATGCAGACGATCCGGGTTTTCCATAATGTTAAGTGCGTTGAGGTAGGCCCTGGCACTAGCTACCAGGATGTCCGTATCTGCGCCCTGACCGTTGACTATCCGCCCACCTTTCTCAAGCCGAACTGTCACCTCCCCCTGAGAATCCGTACCGGTGGTAATCGCGTTCACCGAATACAGTTTCAGATCAGTATTACTTTGCGCGACCTTTTCGATGGCTTTGAAAACTGCATCCACCGGGCCGTCGCCATCAGACTCGACATCATGATCACTACCCTGGGTGCGCAATACCAGTGCGGCATGAGGCGCGCGTCCCGTCCTGGAGGAAACATCCATCGCCACCAGGCTATATTTTTCGTCAGCCTCACCCATCTGCACTTCCGACACCAATGCCTGTAAATCTTCGTCGTAGATTTCTCGCTTCTTGTCTGCCAGCTCCTTAAACCGCACAAAGGCTTCGTTCATTTCTGCCTTGTTTTCGAAAGGAATACCCAACTCCTCAAGACGGGCTGCAAATGCAGCGCGGCCGGATAATTTACCCAGCACCAGACGGTTGGTATTCCAGCCGACATCCTGCGCCTTCATAATTTCATAGGTTTCGCGATATTTGAGTACACCATCCTGATGAATACCGGATTCATGGGCAAAGGCATTGGCGCCGACTACAGCCTTATTGGGTTGCACCGGAAAGCCGGTTATCGTCGACACCAGACGCGAAACCGGCACTATCTGTTCAGTGTTGATGCCTGTCTCTACGGGGAATACGTCCTTGCGGGTACGTATCGCCATGACAATTTCTTCCAGTGAGGCGTTACCGGCACGCTCCCCTAAACCATTAATAGTACATTCCACCTGACGAGCGCCATGCAGCACAGCCGACAGCGAATTTGCCACCGCCAGACCGAGGTCATTGTGACAATGTACCGAGAATATAGCTTTGTCAGAGTTGGGCACACTGGCAATAACCCTGCCAATCATTTCACCATACTGCCCCGGCTCTGCGTAGCCGACAGTGTCGGGGATATTAATAGTACGTGCGCCAGCATCGATAACCGCTTCTACAACTCGACACATATAATCGAAATCGGTACGGCTGCCGTCCTCTAGAGAAAACTCCACGTCATCAACAAAATTTCTGGCAATTTTAACCGCACCGATAGATTGCTCGAGCACCTCTTCGGGCGACATCTGCAACTTGTATTCCATATGAATCGGAGACGTGGCAATAAATGTGTGGATACGCGGTGCAACGGCATTCTCAAGCGCCTCAGCCGCACGTTCGATATCCCCGTGGGTGGTACGTGCCAGGCTACACACGACACAATCCTTAATGGTGTTGGCGATACTTTTGATAGCCGCAAAATCGCCCTGACTCGATATAGCAAAGCCGGCTTCGATTACGTCTACTCCCAGTTTTTCCAGCGCCTTTGCAATACGAAGCTTTTCCTCTTTGGTCATCGCTGCGCCAGGGCTTTGCTCGCCATCACGCAAAGTGGTATCAAATATAACTAACTTGTCATTTTTCATGATCAGATTCCGAAACTACCCACTACATTGCGGGCTTGAAGTTCAAGAAGAGTCTCCCCGTATTAAAGGGAATATGCAAAACAATTTGGATGTAAAAGTAGAGTGCCCCTCAGGGCAGGAGGCGTAATAGACGAGCAGCAACAATTGTGACCGACGCGAAGCGACAGCCAAAAAAGTTATTTGTCAAAGCTGGACAACACATAATAATTAAATATTAAACCTGCAAATATTGGATACGACCAATTAGCTGCCATTCAAACAGATTATTGTGCATTTGCCAAGATAGAGTTAACGCCTTTAGCCAACATTTTTTTCAGCCATTCATTCAGTCACTCAACCAGGCGCTCGATCAGACACTCAATTAGGCACTCAATTAGTAAGGCAAATCAACGGTTAACATCACTGATACAAAATCAGCTAATCCTGATAGGCGCAGTACAAATTAAGCCTTTTTTGAGTGCCGATATTTTCGGCTAGCACTGATAACCGGACCAGACAGGGCGTAAAGTACGGCGATCAATAATAGTACGCGGGGTGGGTCAATAAGGATAACGGAGACCAGCATCGCCACCGCGAAGATTGAAACAAACGGCACTCGTCCTTTGAAATCAATCGCTTTCAAACTGTAATATCGCATCGGTGCGACCATTAACAATCCCGCTGCTGCGGTAACGAACAGTGCAAGCACAGCAAGCGATTGCGTCGCACCGATGCGATATTACAGTTTGAAAGCGATTGATTTCAAAGGACGAGTGCCGTTTGTTTCAATCTTCGCGGTGGCGA
>Ga0164313_10006480_pt1 | contig 10322 bp, 7 predicted proteins | sample GuaBasSedimGuay4_FD_113735 | JGI IMG/M metagenome (GOLD analysis project Ga0164313, IMG submission 113735) | Subseafloor sediment microbial communities from Guaymas Basin, Gulf of California, Mexico - Guay4, Core 4569-4, 0-3 cm | ecosystem: Environmental > Aquatic > Marine > Hydrothermal vents >...
ATCTTCAGCCTTGCCTACAATTCCAAAAGACGACCGGGAAGTAAATATCATATGCATAGTTTTTCCATCATCCTCAATCCATTTTGGCGAGAGCTGCGGATGATAAATGGAATAATCCCTTCCACCCGGTTTAACAGGAATATTATGTAGTAAAATGATAAATTGCTTATATAATTACAATCATTATTGTCTAGTAAAAATCACTCCTTTACGCTAAAATCAAAATTAAATCACTGATAATCAGTCCATTTTGTCATGATTTTTGTTCCAGAAAAACAAAAATCATGCTAAAGCATAGGTCAATTGATAATCAGCACTTTAAACCTGCTGAGTAGTAATAAAAATTTACATCATGGGTTTTCCAAAATAAACGCATCTAAATTTACAACAGAATTTAATCTTGACGACTCATAAATTGCAAGTACAATTGCCAGAGATTTAAGGCTCTCTTCGCCCGAAACAGGCGGGGTAGAATTTTTATTAATTGCATCAAAATTGCTTCGAATTGATTTTTGTACGGCTCAATTGAAAAACCGGCAAGCGGACTGGAAGCGCCACTGGCTTTTGTTTCACTCCCCTCAACCGCAGTACTATTTTGTTGCGATGCTATTTTGACTTCAACATTATTATCATCAATAATTACGCTACCTTTTACCCCGTGAAGTTCTATTCGTCTCGACTGTGCCGGCTGCACCGACGTTGAACCTTCGATAACTCCAACTGCACCGTTTTTGTACCTCAACACTGCAACAGCATTGTCTTCGCCCTCAATATTTTTATGTGTGGAAATATCTGTTTGTCCGTAAATTGTATCAACATCGCCCATAAACCATTGTAATAAATCTATTGTATGAATCCCCTGATTTATAAGAACACCGCCGCCATCTAACTTTAATGTACCACGCCAAACTCCATTGTCGTAATAGCCTTGATCGCGAAACCATTTTATGTAGGCATCGCCCATAAAGATATCGCCTATTTCGTTATTTTCAATTTGTTGTTTAAGCTTTTGAATTTCGGGAACAAATAGACTTTGATAAATAACCGACAACTTTACATTATTGGTTTTACATTTTTCTATTAATCTATTGGCACGCTGAAGCGTAACTTCAATGGGTTTTTCAACAATAACATGCTTGCCCGCTTCGGCAGCTTTTTCTCCATATTCAAGATGATTTCCGTTTGGCGTGCAAATTGAGACAATATCTAAATCGGGGTTGGAGATGAAATTTTGCCAATTATCGAACCATTTGGCATTGTACTTTTCGCCATAATTTTTTGCTTTCTCAATGTTACGACTAAATACAGATTGCAGTTCTGCATTCTCCGATTTTATAATTGCCTGCGCCTGAATATCGGCAATGGTACCACAACCAATAATTCCGATTTTAAGTGTTTTACTCATATCTTCCTACTTAAAACTAATCTCTTTCAGAACATTATTAACCGCTCCATCCATATTAACAAAATTATCTTCTTTATTTAATTTTGAATACATGTTTTCGGTCCAGTTAAAACCGGGTTCGTTAGTGCCATTTAATACTATTGTACGCGGATAAATTAATCCGGCAAATTGTGGAATGTCGCCATATTTCAAAACGTTAAAAAGTGCAGTATTGCAATTCGATTCAATTATTGGAGTAATTCCAATGTGTTTATCGGGTGCATCTTCTAAAATAACTCCGGCAACATTTGTTTTATTAACAACTGCACTATACAAAACCGGCACAGCAATATCTCCTTTCCCCCACAGAAAGATACTTGAAGAATCTACACTTTTTTCATATTTAATATTATCGACTATTGCAAGAATATCATTTATCTGCAAAGAAGCCTGAGTATGCCCACAAAGTTGGGCAAAGCGCGACAATTTCCAATGGCTATCAGCTAACCAGGGATTGTTCCCGGTTCCGGTAATTTCGGTACAATATAAATTAAAACCGTTTGGCAGGTAACTTTCAGTAAACATCAACTTCAAACCTGAAATATCAATTTTTTCATTTGAAATAAGAATTACCGTTTTACGCTTTTTGCCTGGTTTGTATAGATAATAACCGTTATGGGTAATTGAATTATTATTAATGCCAAGTTGTTTTCTCTCAATAATAAATCCCTGTTCTGCTGTTGTTTCTGTTGTTTTTATTTCTGAATTGATAGGCAGAAAAGCCGTACGAATAATTTTGCTTTGCAAAGCGCTCATCAATGTTTTTTTGTAGGCCTTAAAATCTTTTTTGTTTTGAATTTTCCATTTGGGTGTTTTGAGTGTAAAAACTATTTCAACATGTGCCAGGTCAGCCGGCTCTCCATCGGGGAAGCAGGTTAATTCGGCATCAAATTTCTCTTTGTAAATTTTAAGCGGCGAATTGCCATTCCGCAGCCATCTGTCCATCCATTCATGTTCTGTATTCCAAATTGGAGCACTGTATCCGTGCCCCTGTTCATAGGTTTTATATGAGAAAGAATCAGATGCTCCGTATAACTTGTAAACGATATTTAAATAATTAATAACAGGCATTGGATTTGGGTATAATTTATCCAAAGTCCCGTTCTGAATTAAAAGCTTTCGAGGGGCAATTAAACTGAACAACTCCCCGTAAGAGATTCCATAATAGTTATAAAAAAGATGGATGTCGCAGGTACTGCTTATGCCACGCGGTTTATTGTAATGTTCAATGGCAGTTACTCCTTCGTTTACTACGGCAACCGAAATACGGGGGTCGGCAATGGCTGTCCATAAAACTCTGGGAGCGCCGCCAGATAATCCGGCCATTCCTATCTTATTTTCATCAACCAATTTTGTCCCCGAATTGTTGGTTAGTGTTAACAAGTAATCAACTGTTCTGATACCATCCCAGACTGTTGGCGTAGCAGCAGAATAGCCGGTGTTGTACCAGTTAAAATGACCGAGATATTGGGCGTGTTCGCCACAAGCATCCCAGCCAGCACCAATTTTTCCCTCTTCGCCAACCATTGGCAGACCGATTGCCACAAAACCATTTGCCGCGTAGGTTCGCGGGTGCGGTCTGTAATTATCTCTCCGGCTGTGCCCCGGAACGTGGATTATAGCAGGAGCCGGAAACGTTACATTTTTTGGAATATACAGATGTGCTGCAACATATACATTCGGGCGGCTTTCAAATAAAACCCGCTGAAAAAAACAATCTCCCAAATCAACTTTGTCGCCAATATTTTTCACATTAAGCGGAGTCTTTTCCGGCATTGGGTTTAACCCAAGAATATCCAGAACTTTTTCTTTTAATTCAGGGCGCTGGCTTTTTAGCTCAACAAGTGTTGCAGGCGCTGTCCTTTCGGTAGTTATTTTATGGGCTAAAAAATTTAGGTTATTCATTATTGCCGTTTTGTCAACCTCCTTATCAGAAATTTTATGTACTATTTCTGTTGATTTTTGCGCATAACTTTGCATCCCGATAAATGAGCTTAATAAAACGATTAAGAGATAACGAGTGATTTTTTTTCCTGTCATTTTTTTGATGATATTTACTTTTATAAAAGTATTAATTTAAAAGGTCTTTAGTAAAGAGTAGTTTTGCGAATATCCTGTTATTCTTTAAGCAGAATCTTTACCAATCCTGAATTTTCAGTGCTGTTTTTACGAATTATTATTTTGTTTTTCTTTTCTAAATAAACAGCTCCATCTTTTTTTGAATTAAGAAAGTCATCTAAAGTTGTAAATAGTGTAAGCTGTTTTTCTTTACTTCCGCAAAGTATTTTTAATGGAGAACTATTTTCATCAGTATGAATACGCAACAGATAATCTTTCTTTGAATTGCCCCACTTAATTACAATATTTTTATTGTTATTACTCACTTTAAATTGAATCGGATTTTCTAAATCGTAAAGTGTGAATGAACTTTCTCCATCATGTTTTGGCCAAATTGCCATTGTAATATAATCTGCTGACTCTTTCCAGCCAAAACCTGATACTTCATTCTGAACGGCAAGTGGAATAATCGCACCTTCTCGAATATAGAGTGGAAATTTAAAATTATTATCCAGCCAGCCTTTATTATATTTTATCCATTTTTTACCTTCGTAAGAATTCGAGTCGTCCCAGAAATCGTACCATTTACCTTCGGGTAAATAAACTTTTCTACTATAATTGTGCTCTATAATTGGGGCTACCAATATGTTTTCACCAACGGTAAATTCGTCGTCAATACGCCATGTTTCAACGTCGTCCTGGTAATCCCATATAAGATGCCTGCAAATTGGAGTTCCTGTTTCAACTGCCATATTTCCTAAACTCTGCCAGTAAGGAATCATATCGGTATGTAGCCACGATAAATAGCGATAATGTTGCTGTGCTTTTTCTGAATACCACCAGGGCATATTCAACGTTTGCATACCCGGTATCATCGCGCCAAACTGCGCCCAACGTAACCAAACTTCTTCCGAAGCGGGTAGCCAATCGAAACCTCCAATATCAGTCGATAAAAATGGTAGCCCCGATAAACTTGCAGATATAGTAGAAAAGACTGATGAAGATAAACCGTTTTTACCGAAATCGACACTTAAATCGCCGGGCCATTTAAAATTTGTAACGCTGCCCGAACCGGTAAATGCAGCACGTGGAATCATTAAAAAATCATCTCCCAATCTTTTTTTAAGCACATCATAAAATGCTTTATTATAATAATAAGCATAAGAGTTATGCAAATCTGCACCAGGTTTATTGTCATATAAAATGGCATCTTTTTGCAAACCTTGTCCATCGTCAAGTTTAAAACCGACAAATCCAAGATCGAGAGCTTTTTCAATTTCCGACTGCCACCATTTTACAGCATCAGGATTTGTGAAATCAATGTAATTATAGTTTCTACCTCTGGTCTCTCCTGAATGTGTTATTTTAATTTCCCCATTCTTTCTTTTATTAGCCGGCATACCAACAAGATAATTATTATCATACGCTTCCTGCCAATTTGGAGATTTCTCTAAAGTGTATGGTACAGTCCATGCCAAAGTTTTTACGCCCATTTCATTTAACTTTCGAATAGTTCCTTTTAAATCAGAATCAAATTCTTTGTTAGGAATAAATGATGTCCGTTCAGTTTGCCAGGGCGGTTCCGTCCAGGTTACCCCCACAGGAATATCCATCTCTTTTAATTTATTAACCATATCAATTAAATGGTTACCTTTCAATGTTGAGATATCAGCACCGGGTTTATCCGGGTCGTGCATAAGCCATGCCCAGGGTTTATAAGCCCAGCGGGGTGGTTTTACAAGAGTTCCGGCTGTATTTTTAATAAATCCCTGAATTGATTCTGCTACACTACTTCCGATAAACAGATTAAAAATTATTTTACTGTCGGATGATTCCCACCTGATTTCAGTTGCATTACTTTTGCCAACATCAAACTTAACCAAACCGCCATACTCTAACCAGAAGGCATAGTTTTGAGTTGAAACGTAATAGGGTATATACGCACATTCATCGGGTGTTCCGCCAACATCCCATATATCAATCGATTTTCCGCGCTGTGCAACACTTCCGTTCCACGTCTCACCAAAACCGTATATTTCTTCAACCGGATTAAGAGTATTTACACCTTTAACAGCTGTAACATTTTTTTCGTCAGTAGATATTTCAATATGGAAAAATGCAGGTGAACTTTGATTAATTTCGAGTTTTGCTGATGTACCATTTGTTAACCCTAATACCGCCTCAACTCTATCTTTCGATGGGTTATTTATTGAAACTACCTTTTCAACTGCAATCCATTTTTCATCTATTTCAAACGATGGAGTCTCCGAACTACTGAAAATAATTTTATCGTCTAAAGAACGGACAATAATTTTAAAAGGTTGTTCCGATAAATAAAAAGTAACATCCTCATTTTGAAATACAATTTTTTCGTTTTCCTGCAATTTGTTTTTTGCAGACAAGGTTATACTTATCAATAAGTATAACATGATCTGAATTATTCTATGTTTCATAAAACTTCATTTTTTCTTTCTAACAAATGCATAGAACCATTTACACTAACTAATCATTATCTTTTCTCATTTCTTTTTCAGTTTGCAGTAATATTTCGCCTAATTCTTTTGCACTTATTTCTGATCGGGTTTTTAACCCAGAAAGAGTTACAGTAAATTCAGTATTAATAAAATACGAAATTAATGTTTCCACATTACGTTGACTTTTTACAACTATCTCGCCAAGTGGATCCACTATATAGCTGTCTCCATACCCAACACCATCATATTCTAACCCTTTATCTTTTCCTAAATTCACATTATTACCACGTACGAACCAGACACTATTCTCAACTGCACGTGCAACATGATCAGAACGAACCAATTTAAAATGGTTTATCAAACTTTTTGGTTTAATATAGTTGTAGTGAGGTGCAAAAATAATTGATGCCCCTTTCAAAGCAAGTATTCTTGCAGGTTCTATAAAACCACCATCAGAACATATAATTACACCAAATTTAACATCATCCTTTTCAAAAACCGGGAACTTCCTGCCCGGTGTAAAATGACTGTAACCTGGAAATGCTTTGCTGTAAGTACCAATCAATTTTCCTTGTTCAGCAACAAGAACAGTATTATAAAGTTTTTCGCCACGCATTTCATTAAAGCCAACCATAAACATGGCTTTTATATCTCTTGTTTTATTTAACAGCTCTCCTATTTCATCACTATCAATTGAGAAACTATTTTCTCTTGCTCTTTCAGTATTAGAGTAATAGCCTGTTAGAAATGATTCAGGAAAACTAACAATTTTAATGTTTTGCTTATCCGCCTCATGCAAAGCATCAACAAGTTTAGCAAGATTTTTTTCGAAATTACCGGGATCTGTGTCAAGTTGCCAGTGCCCAATCTTTATAAATTTCCCATCTTTTGTAATTTGCGAATAGGCAACTCCATTTATGAGAAAAAGAATTATTAAATATGTGAGTTTTATTCTAAGCATCTCGATTCTTTAATTTTTTAGTTACTAATCAGTGTATTTGTGAATTGCCTAACCATTACTGATACAATTATATACTGTTGTTAATATTTCCCTTATTCTATATTTTGTCACCATTTTTGCTAATAAAAGCAAAAATACCACCAAAACTTGTATCATCTTATATTTATCTACAAAAAACTTGACTAAAATACATAATTATTAATACTGATTAGTTACATTTTTTATACTAATCTTCTTTTTCTTCCCGATAGGTTTTTAAAGATATCTGTCACAATATTGGCATCTTCAACTACCTGCCAATCAAACATTCCTACACAAGTAAAATCAGCTCCATTTTCATAAGCATGCTTAAATCCTTCATGTGGAGGAAGTGCACCAGCAGCTAATATTTTATAGGCAATCCAGGACTTTTCAACTCCTTCCATGTATTTAATAGTTTCTTTGGGTTTCCGGCACCAGAAATTATCAGGTATATTAAGCCTTACAGGTGGTTTTGGTTCATCTGGTTGATACGACCAGTAATTATGCGTATGAAGCGTTTTCATATAAAAATCACAAGGCAATCCGTTTTCTTCAATCATTTTTACTACTTCCAATTCATGACCACCAATTCCTACCGGTATTCCCTTGCCATGAAAATGGCTTAAGAATTTTTCGAACAGATCTACTCTACCAGCAAGCATCCACTTGTCGGCAATGTTACCTTGCAGATAAACAGCCGAAGCTCCGGAATCTATTGCCCATTGCGTATTATCGAATATTTTGCCTCTTTCAGGATATGAATAAGTTTGTGCCAACCATTGAATCTTTCCACCTAAATCCCAATACTGATTCAATACTTTTATAGTATCTTTTGCAGTTCGAACAATGGCAGAGTTTATTCCTGATGCTTCGCAAAGACGAAATGTTTCCCATATTTTTTCATCGGTAAAATAGTTTTTAAGTAATTGGGAAGAATAGATTAAATCTCTGGTATGAGCTGCTCCGGCAATTAAATTGCCACCACAAATCAACCGGCTTACTTCAAGGTCGCCCAGTTTTCCCATAGATACTTTTTCTTTTAAATCGCTTAATGAAGAAAAATTTCGTGATTTAACAGATGCAGAAGTAACACCATCAATTTTTAGTCTTTTCTCTTCGTTACTTTCGTAACCAAAATTTTTCATTACAGCATAAGAAAAAACACCAAGTACAGGAATTGATATCAGGTTTTTCAAAAGCCTTCTTCTATCTAAAAGAGGTAACTCCGAAAAATCAGGATTATCTTCTTGAGGGACTTCAATTGAGCCGTTTTTTCTTCCTGTTTTTCTGCTTTCCCATATATCCTGAAAAAGTGAATCTATACTGAAGAACCATTTTTTGGATAAAATTGCAATCATAATTAGAACAACGACTTCAATAAGAAGTTTATTTACCCAAATATAACTCCCTTCTGTATGCCCTAACAACATAATACCTACAAATGGTGGCTGCACGAAATAATACAAAGTTAAAAGAATTGCACCTGAAATGGCTGAAAATCTTGTGAGTAAACCTAAAAACAGACCAAGCCCAATTAGAATTAATCCCCAGGTATTCAATATATTTACTACTGTTATCATATCAGGATTTAATGCCAGAGACTTAAAAAAGTCTGAGAAAATCCAGGTTGACTCCAACAATAATGGAGCCGCAGACCAATTTGGATCAAACAATTTGACAATTCCTTCGTAAAGTAAATGCCATCCAACGATAATTCTAACTACTGTAAAAATCCAAATGGGTAATTTTGATTGTTTCATCATTTTTCTCTTTATATAATTAATTAAATTTTATTGCTAATTTATACTTGAACTCTACAAGGATTCATAAAATATTTTATTATATCACATTGAATTTTATAGTTTTATAAAAGTCAACTCCAAGATGATTTGTTGGCAACTGCATATCAAGTATAATTGTTTTATTTGTCATTATTATGCCCAAACTGACTAATTTAATAATCCCCTTTTCTATAAATCTTAATCCTTTATACATCGAATAGCAAGACCGTTATTCTTTTTATCATAATTAAAGGAAATATTGTCATAATTATAGCTCATAAAAATACCGTAAGCATTCCTATTACTTGTTTCGGTAGAAGTCCATTGATAACCATAATAACCTAATCCATAGCAACATACCCAAATAGAATTACTGTAACCCGAAAAAAGAGCAGAAAAACCACTTTCATTGGTATAAGTACTCCCGCTTTTTGCATTTTTATCAATTAGTTTTGTAGCTTCATCATTTAGATATTCTTGCAAAATTTCCCAATCTTCCTTTGTTGGTATGTGCCAACCACTTGGACAGATACCTTGAGCTCCCACGGTTTTTACATATTGCATTGCTTCATCCCATCTGTATAAACCTCCGTAAATTTCACAATTAGCAGGATCATCATTGTAGCAGTATTTTTCTATACTGTCATTTTTTGTCTGACTACTGCTCACATTTATCATTGTTCCTACATTAAGGTTCTCTTTAAACCAACACTGCTTACCTATTTGTATTGTTTTGTATATTTTACCCTGGTATGTTACTTCCATACCGCAAGCTATATTATCTTGTGCTGTTATTTGTATATTAAGTGTTAATGCAAATAATACTATTGCTGGTATTATAAATTTTGTCCTTTTCATTTTTTATCCTTTTTTAAGTGAATGATACTATTATTTTACTTTTTATACTTGTTGTCTATCCAAATAATACTTTACTTTTCTCATAGATAGTGTTCGAGTCAATAAATTGGGATTAAAATTTAATTTTCAATTGCATCTTCAAGCTTTTTTTCTTTTCAGCAGAAACTTTGTCCCTGTTATGGATTACCCTGTCAATTGTATACACTGATATATTTTGCATATTTAGCAACATTCTGAATTGTGATTTTTTTGTTTTTCCATCAACAAATAAGAGTAACGAAAAACAAAGTTATCCAAAATATTATCAGAACAAATAAAAAAGTTTTTACGCACACAAAAATCACAAATCGCGAAATAATACTATTCTTTTCATTATTGATATACAGTACTTTATATCTTGTCTGTAACTATAATATGTGTTATCTAACATGATTTGGAACTTGAATTAAATTCGTAATACATTGATATTTCTGAAAACTGGCTACAATAAATCCGGGGTGGAAAAATTAGTTACAAATCATTATACTGTATAAAACTCATTCTGTTATAATAGTCAATTTCATCTCGTTCCAGGCATAGTCAATCTGGTCGGGCCAGGCATAATCTTCAGCCTTGCCTACAATTCCAAAAGACGACCGGGAAGTAAATATCATATGCATAGTTTTTCCATCATCCTCAATCCATTTTGGCGAGAGCTGCGGATGATAAATGGAATAATCCCTTCC